>ENA-OQJX01000119-OQJX01000119.1-human-gut-metagenome-genome-assembly--contig:-NODE-119-length-53397-cov-3.571785_pt1 | contig 53397 bp, 56 predicted proteins | sample MGYA00242615_ERZ504782 | MGnify/ENA primary metagenome ERZ504782 (study PRJEB26092, sample SAMD00036354) | human gut metagenome | host: Homo sapiens | study: EMG produced TPA metagenomics assembly of... | reverse complement strand
ATAGTATTTGCGAGAGACACCTTCTTTCGTAAATGTTGCAAATGTTTGTTTTGGCACTTTCATTATACAACACATGGAATCGAGGTGTCTTTCTTTTATGCAAAATCACGAACTTGCTCATTTATAGGAAAAAGGAAGCATTCGCTTATAAGAAAGTGGATGATGTGAAACTTTCTGACGCAAAGATTTTTCTGATAAAACTACAAAGAGATGGTAGAGGATATAGTTCCATTCATTCCATCAGAGGTGTTTTAAGACCTGCTTTTCAAATGGCTGTGGATGATGACTTGATTCTAAAAAATCCATTTGGATTTGAATTAGGTACAGTACTTGTTAATGACAGTCAGAAAAGACAAGCTGTTTCTCCGGAAGATGAAACTAAATTTCTTGATTTTGTAAAGAATGATCCGCATTATAATCAGTATTATGATGCATTTTATATCTTATTCAAGACAGGTCTTAGAATATCTGAATTTTGTGGACTTACTGTAAAAGACTTGGACTTTAAAGAAGATATTATCAATGTGAATCATCAGTTGCAAAGAACTCGAGAAATGAAGTATATCATCGTATCTACAAAGACAACAAGTGGTACTCGTTTACTTCCTATGGAATCGGATGTAAAAGAGGCATTTCTTCGGATCCTGAAGAATAGAAGAAAACCAAAGCGTGAGCCAATGGTAGACGGATATGGAGGATTTCTGTTTCTGGACAAGAATGGAAGACCAATGGTTGCACTTCATTGGGAAAAGTACATGCAGCATGCAAGAGAAAAATATAATCGTGAGCATTTGTTGCAATTACCGCCAATTACTCCTCATGTATGCAGCATACTTATTGTACCAATATGGCCAATTCAGGGATGAATCCAAAGACACTGCAATATCTGATGGGGCATTCAGATGTATCTGTAACACTTAATATTTATACGCATACCGGCTATGATGATGCAAAGAAAGAACTTGCCAGATTAAAAGAAGCAAGGGATGAACTGGAAAAGAAAAAGTTTATAACCCAAAAACATGCACAAACAACTCATGTAAGCCTTATCTCATAAGGAATTTGGGACTTTAAAAATAACCCATTTGTACCACAAATGCCCGAAAAAACATGAGAAAATATAAGAATTTATAAGAAAAAGAACCTTTCAAGTAAAAAAGCACAAAGGCTGAAAAGCCAGTATTTATAAGGCTTTGAGAGGATATGAGGAGATAAAATGGAGAAAATAAAGGTACTATTTATTTGCCACGGCAATATACTGGCAACTCTCTAAAAAGTCTTGATTTATCGGGGAAAGGGAAGCTTCACAGTTCTGTTTTAGACCAGGTTTAGACCATTTGAAATGTGTAGAAAATAACGAAAAAAACATGCAGATGGGGAGCCTTGTTGCAAAATATACTCATATAGAAAATTACACAACGGAGATAACTCATGAGAGGAAAAATCATCCGGTGATGTGTGGAAATGTATCCATACGTCACCGGATTTTTACGTTTCGGGATTAGATTCCTGATCGCGTTTCATGGCTTCATCGATTGCTCTATTGATAAAGGCAGTAGCACTTTCACCCATCTTTTCTGCGTGGTCTTTTATGATGGCACGCTTCTCTGGGGTGACACGAACCTTAATTTCAACAAAACGATCATTATATTTTTTGTTCGCTCTTCGACGAGCTTCGGTTAAGCCTTATAGGAACCATTTTTCTCTTCACTCATGACAGCCTCCAGCATGTGTATTGGCAGATATGCCTGTAAAAAGTATAGCACAGATTGATACATAAGACTATGTAAGATTTTCAAAAAATAACATTTGATTAAAAAAGGAGACAAGCTTATGAAAAATCAGAAAATTAGAAGCATGAAGGTTCACGAACAGAGCGGGTATAACTACAAGGCAACACCTACCATCATTCTTAAAGGGCAGTGGCTTAAGGAAATGGGATTTGAGATTGGTGATTACATCAGTGTCAGCTGTGAGGATGGGAAGCTGATTATTACTCCGGATGCAGAAAAGGCTACAATGACAAAGGCAGAAGCGGAATTCATGGAGAAGGAAATGAAGAAGCTCCAGAAGCGTTTTCAGGCAGAGAAAGAACAACTCCATGCTCAGTTTGTGGCTGAAAGAAGCACTGAATATAACGGAAGAGAGGTGCAGTAATTATGGGAAAGATTATTGTTATCGGTTCACAGAAAGGTGGCGTGGGTAAAACCACGACCACACTTAATCTGGCGTATTCCTTGAGGGAAATGGGCAAGAAGGTATTGACGGTGGATTTTGATAGTCAGGCAAATCTGACTACCTGCTATGGAATAGAGGATACCGGTGCTTTGGAGTATACCATTGGTCATCTGATGATGGCTCAAATTGAGGAAGAGTTACCAGAGAACTTTGAAGATTACATTCAAAGTAGAGAGGGCGTGGATTATATTCCATCATCTATTTATCTGTCTGTGGTGGATGCAAAGCTTAGAACAGAGATGGGAGCGGAGAGGATGCTGGCAGAGGTTTTGGAACCGCTTAGAAGTAGATATGATTACATACTGATTGATACCTGTCCAGCGTTAGGAATGCTTACCATCAATGCATTGGCAGCAGCGGATGAGGTGATTATTACGGTGAATCCTCAGCTTCTGGCAATGATGGGATTACAGGATTTTCTAAGAACTGTAGGAAAGATTAAGAAGCGAATTAATCCAAGACTGGAGATTGCAGGGATTCTTTTGACTATGTGTGAGAGCAGGACCACTCTTTGTAAGGTGCTGACAGAAGAAGTGACCGAAAGCTTTCAAGGGAAAATCAAAGTGTTCCAGACAAGGATACCGGCAACAGTCAAGGTAGGAGAGAGCATTTACTACAATATGCCGATTGCTCAGTATAGCAAAAAGGCATCTGCAGGAATTGCATATAGAAAATTTGCAAAGGAGATAATCGCGTATGAAGGCTAATTCAAAGAGAAAAGTATTTGGTGATGCAGTGGATCTGCTGATGGGAGATATAGAAGAAGTAACAATGCCAAGAGGTGTTGAGATGGTGCCGGTAAAGAGTATTCAGCCGTTCCATGACCATCCATTTCATCTGTATGAGGGAGAACGCTTAGAAGATATGATTGCAAGTGTGAAGGAGCACGGAGTGCTCAATCCGGTTATTGTACAGAAGCTTGATACCGGTTATGAAATGCTTTCCGGGCATAATCGCTGGAATGCTGCTAAGTTGGCAGGGATTAAGGAAATTCCGGCGATAGTAAAGACTGATTTATCGGAGGAAGAGGCTTATGTGTATGTAATCGAAACGAATCTGATGCAAAGGTCATTTTCAGATTTGGCAATATCGGAGAAGGCAGCAGTGCTGAAGGCAAGGTATGAAAAGGAAGCTTGTCAGGGAAAAAGAAATGATATTCTGGAAGAAATTGCGAGAATGGAAGGGAAAGAGGTTCCAGTTACCTATGGTCACGGTGACCAAAGGTTGAATACCAGAGATATGATTGGCAAAGAATATGAATTGTCCGGTAGCTCTGTGGGAAGATTGCTTAAGCTGAATGACCTCATCAAGCCATTTAAGGATATGGTAGATAGAGGTGCTCTTTATACAAAGGTGGCATTACAGTTGGCTTTCCTTCCTGAGAATGAGCAGGCGATGGTATATGAGATTATGAAGGAGAAGAAAACCAAAATCACCATTGAGATGGTTATGAAGCTTAGAAGTCATTCTGGTGCTCTGACAGAGGCAATGGTAAAACGATATCTAAGCAAAGAACCTATCAAAAAGAAATGCTACAAGGTTCCTGCCAGAATTGTGGAGAAATACTTTGAGGGAATGGATCCGAACCAGGTGGACTCAATTGTAGAACAGGCGTTGGAAGCCTGGTTCAGTAAGGAGGCTGCGAATGTTTGAACAGAAGAGCCTTAATAAGATTGATGGAGATTACTTCAATATCATAATTGCTGATAGTCAGGATGTGACGATACAGAGCAGGAATACCGGTCATTACTGGTACCTGCACTGTTCCGGAAATCCTACAGAGGAAGCTTTGGTCATATTCCATAAGCATCGCTTTAAGGATGGATATCATCAGCACGGACACGCAAGAAGTCTGAGACAGGCGATTAAGAGTATCGTGAGACACGATGATTATCAGTTGAATGTAAGAAAATGCGTATAACATAAAAGGCAGCGGTATCTTCGAAGTGAGGATACCGCTGTTTTCAGGTTAAGCAGGAAGCTTATTCACCGAAATAAAGTTTCTTTGCAAGAGCCTGGGCTGCTTTGATGTCAGCATATCCCTGGGATTTACCAAGACCTAATTCATCAAGAATCTGTCCTTTGGTGTAATCCTCGCAGATGAGATCGAGAATACGACCATACTTCGGATTGATTTCGTGGATCTTTTTTAAGAGATCCTGAATAATCATACGGAGCATAACGGTTTCTTCAAGATTCTCCGATGATGCAGGTTCAAAGCCTTTGCCATCTTCTGATACTGCTTCGTCCATAAACTGATCAAGAGAGAGAACATCATCTGACTTAAAAGATGCAAAGTGTTCTCTGACATCGGTATTGAACTGTTTAAGGGCGGCAGGCTTGTTCTCAATTTTTACGGGAGCAAATGCTACCAGAACCTTGTTAGGTCCGATATGCCAGGTCTCAAGGTTGTCCTGGCACATATTAAAGTGCTTCACCATTTCCCAGTCCACACGGATTGGTACGAGGCATTCTTCCGGCTGAAGTGGGAGATTGTTGTAACTGCGACGGTTGTCGTAGTTGTGGTTGGCGTTGGTTGACTGCTGTTTTTCATTGATTTGCATGATAAAAGCCCTCCTTCGGCTTGTGCCGAAAAGGAGAGCTCCACTACATGCATAAATAGACCATCAGATATGAGGTTGCCGTTTGGATTACTCCATTTCGGCTGTACCTCACTTCCGGTGGTCAGTACAGATAGATTGTTTTAGTCACATGGAACCGGAACACCCTGCGCAGATGGTTCCCATGTGCTAATGCCATAGTACACGGATTTTCTGAAAATCTCGAAACTCAACGAGTCGGGTGTAGGGCATAAAAAAAACCGCTAAAATGCGGCTTTCATAAGGTTTGGGATATGGTTTTGAATGAAATTGATGGGATAAAAGGGAATTATCCCGACTCGGTGAGTCGGAATAATTTAATAATCAAGAAAAAGCTGCACATCGTGGTGATGTACAGCTTTTTTTGAGAGATTAGTAGCGCTCTTTAGTACCGAGCGTTTTATATCCATAAGATTCAAGAAAATCATTTCTTTCTTCAATTGACTGCCCGGCAAATCCAGTGATGCAGAATTTTAGTGCTCTGTCTTCGTCGGATTCTCTAAGGGAACGTCCTGCAAGAGATAACATTTTTTCAGCGGTTTCGATATCAAGATCCAAACCACACGCGATTGCTACAATGGTTCTAACAGAAGGATCTGTTTTAATATTCTTTTCAGCTTTTCTGTACACTTCTTCTCCAAGACCTGTTAAATTGCAGAAGTGGACTTTGCTGAGCCCTTTGTAGTTGATGATATCAAAGATGTATTCCCAGCAAGTTTTCCCGTTTGTTGAGATATTATGGATTCCTTCGTTTATTTCAAAGCGAGAACGTTTTTTCTGTAATTCGTCAGAAAGTTTTGTAACAGATGTGTTCTGCTTCTTATCATAGGTTGATACTTCTTGTTCGTCATTAGCTCTATGAAGAATCTCCTCAGGAAGATGCCCTTTTGCTGCGGAATGTTTAATTCGTTTCCAAGTGAATGATATGGTACATTCTTCAAGATTATCCCAAGCATATTTGGTAAGAGTGTATTTGCCGGATTCGTCCTTTTGAATGTATTTTTTGTCATTGATGATGATATAACCATCAACGTATTTGAATTTTCCAGAATCGAGAAGTTCTCTAAAGCTTTCATTTGTACTGTACTCGTAAAAAACATCCTCACGGCTGATGTAAGCGTGATTCTCCTGTTCTTCAAGCTGCTGTAGAACTAACTGAGCTTCAGGGTATCCTGTCTCTTTCATGCGTATAAGTGCAGATTGCCTTGAAACACCATAAAACTTTGCTAGTTCATCTGCAATACAAGTGAGGACAGCGGCTTTTAACGTATTGTCATCATAGTTGTATTTCTGATAAAGTTCGTCGACCTTTATTTTAAAGGTCTGAATTGGCATAAGGATTCTTGGTGCCATATTATTGGCCTGCCATTCCATACGCTGTTCATTGGTCCATTCTTCGTATTCAGACGGATATGACATATTAGAAGGACATCTATGAGCAATGAATTTCTCGTTTCTCAGAATCTGCTTAATGGCTGCATACAATCTATGTCGGTGCCAATGGTAGACCTCGTGAGCAAGAGTATTGTTGGCACATCCTTTGTTACGTTCCCAGAAGGTGTAGGCATCGATGAGAATGGTTCCTCTATTTACATCCATTTCTGTTTCTGAACATTTGAAAATATCACGAACTAATACTTTACCTTTGGAGAAGCAGATTTGTCCGAATATACTGAAATCGTCAGTTATGCGATGCCCCTGAAGGACGGTAAGGTGTAGTTCTTCTGTAGCAATCTTTTCTATTGGAACAGGCATAGGCTCTAATAATGCCTGTGGACAGTATTTTTCAAGAAATGCTGTAGCTTCAGCATCTAAGTCTTTTTTATACAAAACCGGAACAATATTGTTGGATGCAGAAATGCCGGAAGCAACAGGTTTCTTTCCTTTTGTCCAAGTGTGCACATCTGTTATTTTCAGACGGTCCAGCTTGTCAGTGATAGTAGCTTCACATGATGCAATAATCCACTGAGAAGTTTCCCCGGTCAGCGTCCCTTTGTAGTCATCGTTCTGCTGTAATTCTATGGTACAACTGATGATGGCATCGAAATGAAGTGTGTCCTCATCAATACTTATGTTATTTGTGTATTCGAGCATCATGTCCAAAAGCATAGCGGAATCTGGATACTTGACACGGGATGTACTTAATCTAAGCGATGTAGGATGTACAGCAATATAATTATTAACGGCGGTCCATATGGGCTGGTAACATATCTTATAAATAAATTCTTCTAAATCATTTCTCTGTGTACTCACGGAATTAGCCCCCTTTGAACGATACATATACAAATTGAATTATATCACCAATGCGGAGAAAATTCAATTTACATTCAGAGAGTATTCGTGCATTTGTGAAGATTTTGGATTGTGATTTTTGAAAGATAGTGGTATAATCAAAAGTGACTCAGTGTAATATTTCGGAAGCAAAACTGGAAGGTAATTAGATTATGGAAATTAGTTACAAGAAATTATGGAAAGTGCTAATCGATAAAGACATGAAGAAAAAGGATTTGCAGGCTGCAGCAGGCATAAGTTGGGCATCAGTTACCAAGTTGTCCAAAGGTGAATCTGTCAGTATGGAAGTGTTAATGAAGGTCTGCAAAACTTTGGAGTGCAATATAGGGGATATCATGGATTTGATCCCGGAAGAAAAAGAGGAAAATTAAGAGAGACAATGGCGAGTTCAAAGAAAAACGATGTGATAAGTGTAGCGCCTCCGCATAGTGTGAAAAAGTTTGAACTGATTTCTGAGTATGTGAAGGCATGGATACAAATTTTGATGCTTAATCCTAAATGTAAGGGAATTGTTTATATAGACTGTATGTCAAACAGCGGCGTCTATAAAAACGATGATGGCGAAGAAATAAAAGGTACGCCTCTATTGGTGTCAGAGATAATAGCGGATGCTATGCAGACATATACAGACAAGAAAGCGTACATTTATTTCAACGATGTGCGTGAAGACAAAATTGATCTGTTGAAGACGAGACTCCCAAAACAGACGAGTAATTTCCAGATATATACGGAAGTTATGGATGCAAATGAGCTTTTGAGAACAATCGGAAATCAGTTTGCGACCATGTTCAAAGATATGCATTTTTTGCTGGTGTATGATCCCTATGATGCGCATATAGAATGGGATGCGATGATGCCGTTCCTAAAGAACTGGGGAGAAATTATTATCAATCATATGGTTTCAGATACCATCAGAGCTGCAAAGACGGCAAAAAAGCCAGAAGTAATTGAAAAATATGAGGAAACATATCAAATGTCAATAGATGAACTGATTAATATTGGCAGCGATAGGAATGTATATGAAAAACAGATTGAAAAAATAATTTTGGAGAATAGTGGGAGAGGTGAAGGACGATATTACATTGCGGCATTCCCATTCTTCATAAGAAGTAATACTGTTGCTTATAATCTTATTCATTGTACAGGACATTACAAAGGTTTTGAACTGTTTAAGACGACTGCATGGAAAACATTTGGTGATAAATCATCTATGAAGAACACTCATAATAATGAAAATCAGATGCAGTTGAGCTTTAATGAAAAAGGTGAGATTGTATATTCTGTTCCATCGGATGAGTCTTGTTACAACTTGAGAGATGCAGCTTTGTATGTGCAACGACATTTTGCAGGGAAAAAAGATGTTCCCAATGATGAAGTATGGATTTATTTGGGAGAACATCCGGTATTTCCTACAAGAGATTACAAAAATAAGATTAAGGATGTGTTGAAAAAGGACTTCGGAATGAAAGCATCCAGAAGTTCAATGACATTTTCAGATAGGAGCTATTAAACATGCCAAAAGTAGAAGGCTATATACAAAGAAAATCCATGCTTTATAAGACAGGGGTAGAGTATGGAGATTATACGATAAACTTCGTCCAGGGATGTTCTCATGGATGCAAGTATCCCTGTTATGCCTTCTCACTAAAGAAAAGGTTCGGACAGGTAAAAAAATATGAAGATTGGCTGAAACCATATTTGGTCTCCAATACATTGGAATTGCTGGATAAGGAAATACCAAGATTTAAAGACAAAATTGAATCCGTTCAGCTTTGTTTTACTACGGATCCTTTTATGTATGGGTATCCGGAAGTTGAGCGGATGGCAATTGATTCGATAAAGAAATTGAACGCGGCAGGAATTAAGTGTACGACGTTGACAAAGGGAATATTGCCACAGGAACTGGCACAGTGTTCGTCAGATAATGAGTACGGAATCACATTAATATCTTTAGATGAAGATTATCGGGAGATGATGGAACCGGGAGCTGCTCCTTATGCAGAACGATTAGCTGCTCTTAAAGGGCTTCATGATCAGGCTGTAAGACATGGGTAAGTGTAGAACCGTACCCGACGCCAAATCTTATACAGCAGGACCTGATGGAACTGTTAGAATCAATCGGATTTGTTGATAAGATTATCTTTGGAAGAACAAATTATAACAAAAAGATAAGTGAGTACAAAGAGCACAAGAAGTTCTATAACGAGTGTGCAAAGACAGTTATGAGGTTTTGTGATGAGAGAGGGCTTGCTTGTCACATAAAAGAAAAGACCATTACCGAGGAATGAGTTCGTATTTAGGGACAGCCAATTTGGTAGGATGATAAGGTTCCATCATAGACAAATTTGGTGAATCACAGGAGGAAACAAGATGGCAGCGATACATGATCTGCTTGCACAGATACAAGATGAGGCTCTTCGAGAGCGAATTGAAAAAGAAATTGACAAATTATCGAAGACTAAAAAATTTGGATTGGTATTTGAAGAACATATGCCGGAGTGTACACCCCTGTATGATGTTCCTGTAAAAAGGGGAGCTACAGTTGCAAAGCGTGATGGCGCAATTAATGATATTTATGTAGTCCAGTCAATGAAAGGTGAGAATGCTATATGCATGAAAAAATCATCGGATTCCATAGAGGAAATTTCAGTGAGTGATTTGGTTTCCGTAGCTGAGTTTGGTGATCCGATATATCCATATCTTAAACCTTTGGATGTGCTTTGCAATGCACCAGATAATGATCTTTGGCATTCTGTGATAGAGCGGATAATTATCATGCTCTGCAACTTTTGGAGTATTTATATGCAGGAAAAATTGATTGTATTTATATAGATCCGCCATACAACACAGGGGCAAAAGACTGGAAGTATAACAATGATTATGTGGATTCTTCTGATTCATATCGACATAGTAAATGGTTATCGTTTATGGAAAAGAGGTTAAAACTTGCAAAAAAGTTGCTTAATCCTAAAGACTCCGTGCTTATCGTAACGATTGATGAAAAAGAGTATTTACACCTTGGATGCTTATTAGAAGAAGTATTTTCTGATGCGAAGATGCAGATGATTAGCAGCGCAATTAATGGAAAAGGTGTTGCAAGAGATAGTGAATTTGCAAGAGTTAATGAGTATATTTTTGTCGTTCGTATTGGAGAAGCAAGTGTCACACCGTTATCTTTACCAGAAGAATGGATGGGTAATGTAAAAACATCTACAACAAATCGAGTAAGGTGGGGAAGTTTAATGAGAAGTGGGTCAGGGGCCTTGAGAACTGATTCACCTGGCTGTTTTTATCCAATTTACATATCCAAGGACAAAAAACATTTTTGTGGTGCTGGAGATGTAGTTCCGCCTGGAGTAGATAGAAATACTGTTCCTATTCCGAAAGATGTAATAGCTTTATTCCCAATTCACGATGATGGGGTTGAAGGAAGATGGCAGTACTCAAGAGATAAATATTTAGAAATCCAGGAAAAAGGATATGTCAGAATAAGTACTCAAACTGCGAAAGGAAAAGAGGCTACATTACGTTATATTTCTGAAGGATGGCAAAAAAAGTTGAAGTCTGGAGTTATTAAGTTATTGGAAAAGCTGAGGATGGATCAGTTTTATTAGACGACAGTGATTATGAGAAAGAGTTTGTTCCTGGAAACCAGTGGTGGATACCATCTCATGATGCAACTGAATTTGGAAGTAAGTTGTTGACTGGAATTATTGGTAAAAGATTTTCGTTTCCTAAATCAGTATATGCTGTACAAGATGTGTTGCGATTTTTTGTAAAGAGTAAAAAGAATGCATTAATCTTAGATTTTTTTGCAGGTTCAGGAACAACACTCCATGCAGTAAATCTGTTAAATGCAGAAGATGGTGGAAATAGACGTTGCATTTTAGTAACAAATAATGAGGTTTCAGCTGAAGAGGCTACAGAATTAGAAAAGAAGGGGATTAAACCTGGAGATCCAGAATGGGATCAATTGGGGATTGCTCGGTATGTTACCTGGCCAAGAACGGTATGTTCCATCAAAGGGTGTGATATAAAAGGAAAGCCACTAAAGGGGAAATATATTAATACTGATATTGATATGGCTAATGGATTTACCTCGAATGCAATGTTTTTCAAATTGGGCTTTTTAGATAAAACAGCTGTGGCTCTTGGAAGACAGCTATCTGAACTATTGCCTGTATTATGGCTAAAGGCAGGTTCGCATGGACAGTGCCCAGTATTAGAAAATGATAAGGAGGCATTGGTTATACTTCCAGAAAATCATATGGCAATTCTTATAGATGAAAAGCGTTATATTGAATTCGTAAATCAGATAGATGCATACTCTCAAATTGAGACTATATATTTTGTTACAGATTCGGAGGCTGGATACCGGGAGATGATTTCGAGATATCCTGACAAGAAGACTTACCAATTATATAGAGACTATTTAGATAACTTCAGAATAAATACAGGGAGGTAATTTATGAAAGTTGAGTTATTTCCATTTCAAAAAAGAGTATTAGCGGATTTAAGGCTAAAAGTTGGAGAAGCGATTGGTGGTTTTCAGAGAACCCATTCAAATCAAGTTGTTTCTTTTACTGCTCCAACAGGCGCAGGGAAAACAATAATAATGGCATCACTTATCGAAGATATTTTTTGCGGTACAGTTGATTACCCTGAACAGCCTAATGCGATATTTATTTGGTTGTCAGATTCACCACAATTAAATGAACAATCTAAATTAAAAATTGATTTGAAGGCGGATAAAATAAAGTTGGGTCAATGTGTAACAATAAATGAAGAATCATTCAACCAGGAAATTTTGGATGATGGTTATATTTATTTCTTAAATACACAAAAACTTGGAAAAAGTTCTAATCTTACCAAACGAAGTGATGCCAGACAATATACTATTTGGGAGACCTTAGCAAATACAGCCAGAGATAAGAGTGATCGTCTGTATGTCATTATTGATGAAGCACACAGAGGAATGCAGGGACGTGACGCTGGAAGAGCAACAACAATCATGCAGAAATTTCTTAAGGGAAGTCCTGAAGATGGAGTGGCTCCAATGCCGGTTGTAATAGGTATGTCTGCCACATCTGCAAGATTTAATGCACTTGTGCAGGGAACTACATCTACTACTCAGTACAGTGTTGTTACAACGGATGAAGTACGTGCATCTGGCTTGCTTAAGGACAGAATTGTTATTTCGTATCCAGAAGAAAACAATGGTAATAAGGATATGGCAGTTCTTCAGGCGGCTGCAGACGAATGGAAGGATAAGTGGGAGCATTGGTATCAGTATTGTTATGAACAGCACTATGCTTATGTAAATCCAATTCTTGTTATTCAGGTTCAGAACAGCACAGGTTCAAATGTGTCTGCGACGGATTTGGATGATTGCGTTCGGAAGGTCGAGGAACGATGTGGTATTAAGTTTCAGGAAGGCGAAGTGGTTCATACATTTGGGCAGACTACTTCTGTTTTGACAATCAATGGGTTGAACGTTCCGTATGTTGAACCATCAGCTATTGCTGAGGATAAGAGAATTAGAGTTGTATTTTTTAAAGAAAGTTTATCAACTGGTTGGGATTGTCCTCGTGCAGAGACTATGATGTCATTCCGTCATGCAACAGACGCAACTTACATTGCTCAGCTTCTGGGAAGAATGATTAGAACTCCTATGCAGATGCATATTCAGGTTGATGATACCTTGAATGATGTACATCTTTATTTGCCATACTTTAATGAGAATACAGTTAAGGATGTTGTAAATGAGCTGCAGAATGCTGAAGGTGGAGAGCTCCCGGCTGATATTTACGGAGAATCCTTGGAATCAAGAGTGATGGAAACTCTTACTGTCAGACCAAGAACTACTTCTGGAACCAGAACCCGTAGTGAGCACACCACACCTGGACAGATATCACTTTTCGATATGACTGGCAACGGATCAGAAATGTCTATGGCTAATACGGTGCACGAGCAACCAGCACCATATGGAACTTCGTCAAATGCTACTAATATTAGTTCTGCATTGGTTGGTGCTCAAAATCAGACACCGGTAACAAGTGTTAATCAGGTAACACAAAGTCAGCCTGCAAATAATGTATCAATACCTTCAAATGTCCAGACACAGAATCAACAATCTACAAATACTGCAACATCAGCAGTTATGCCTCCACAGGTTTCACGGGATGAGCCGGAGGAAACATTTGATCGTGAGGCTGTTATGAAAGCGATTAACGATTCTGGTCTTCTTTCATATGATGTTAGAACAGTAAGAATCAATAATTACTTAAATTCTTTGTATAGCTTAGCAAGACTTCTTACACAGTCAGGAAAATATGCAGATGCGACAGATGATGTAATTGAAGAAATTGTAAAAATGATAAGAGAGTATGTCACCGGACTGAGATGTGACGGAAAGTATGATGAGATGGCTCATCATATTATGGAATTTGAAATGAAGTCTCAGGTATTTGATGCATTTGGTGAGACTGTTAAGGAGGACAATATCCTTTACCATTTCATGTCTACGACAGATACAGATATTGATAGACAGTTTAGAAGAGCTGAAAACAAGCTTGGAAATGAAGGTGTTGGTAATAAGTACGGTAGATATTTCTATAATCCGGATGATCCGAACGAGTTCAAAATTGATGTAATTCTCTATGCTGCAGATGATAATTGCATAGCAAGACTCATGTCATATGCAGAGCGAATGTTCCATAAGATGAATGATGATTATCGTAGAAAGATTGTTGGCTTGGAAGAAAGATTCATCAAGCAGTATAACACAATTGTATCTGATGGAGATATCGTTTCTAAGCATAACTTTAGATTACCTGAAACTATTACGCAGCCAAGAGAAATCAATGGCAGAAATTATACAGATCATTTATTTGTAGATGATTCTGGGACTGCGAAGATTAACCTTAACAACTGGGAAGAAGGCGTTTTGGAAGAGGAGCAGTCACAGACAGATTTCGTTTGTTGGCTTAGAAATCCTCCTAGAAAGCCTTGGTCTCTTTGCATTCCGTATGAGATGGGAGGAGAACAGAAACCGGCTTATCCAGATTTTATCATTGTGCGTAAAGATTCAGATATGGAATATGTGATTGATATTTTAGAACCACATGATCCTACTCGTATAGATAACCTTGGAAAAGCAAAGGGGTTTGCAGAATATGCAAGACAGAATCCGGGCGTAGGAAGAATACAGCTTATCAGAATGGGGAAGGATGGAGCTGGTAAGAAGCGTTTCAAGAGACTTGATATGGCAAGGAGCTTGGTTCGTGATAAGGTATCACGTGCTATGACTAATGATGAATTGGATCACATCTTTGAAACAGATGGATTCTTTATGTAAGTACTAAAAGATTGGAGACTTCATGATGGAGAATAACCAGATTGTAAGCAGGATGAATACTTATCTTCATACATCAGCAAAACTTCTAGAAGAATGGCTTGGGAATCTGCTTCCCAAGACTCTGATGATTGGTGGGAAGAGTGCGTAATTGAAAAATTGAGTTATATTCAAAGAGAAACAGCAAAAAGTAGAGGTTTTACCAAGCTGGAAGATTTTGATTTGGCTGCTCTTCTGCGCATTGCCGACAAGTCCTGGTATGCAATGAGAAATGTAGCATATCTTCCGACAAGGGAGAGAGAATGCATTCGAGATATGATGCGTGTTCGAAATAACTGGGCTCATTGTAGTGCTGTGCTTCCGGGCAAGGATACAATTATTGCTGATTTAACTACATTGCATCAGTTCTTTGAGCAGATGGAATGTGATGACAAACTAATTAGCGAAGTTGACGTCATGATTGAGGAAGTGAAGTCTCCATCAACAGTTGATTTTTCTACTATTTCAAATACAGAAGAAGCTGCTTCTGTGGAACAGGAAGAAGCAGGGGATGAGAACGATATTGCAGAAAAGAGCCTGGTATATTTAATTGGCGATCCTTCTGTGAAAGGTATCGTAATGTCTATCACAGATCTTGGTGATACGAAAAAGTATGATGTATTTGTAGATGGTAGTTTTAAGACATACTATTCCGGTCAGATAGCACCAGTTGTTGAAAAGGTAAATTATAACTGGGTGGATATTAACACGTTTAGAAGCTATTTGACTGCATATCAGATTAACAATCCTTCCGGCAGAGATTTGTATTCACTGAATTCTGCCAGAATTGATTTTGTTCCATATCAGTTCAGACCAGCATTGAAGTTGATTCATGCAGATGAGCCTCGAATTCTGATTGCTGACAGTGTTGGTGTCGGAAAAACTATTGAAGCAGGACTGATTATTAAAGAGTTACAGGCTCGTAATGAGCTGGAAAATATTATGATTATCTGCCCTAAGCCGCTTGTAACAGAGCGCAAATGGGAGACAGAAATGAAACGATTTGATGAAGATTTTGTTCCTTTGACCGGACCGGAACTTCGTCAGGTTATCTCTGATACGGATAGAGATGGTGAATGGCCAGTTCGATACAGCAAAATGATTGTGCCATATTCCATTCTGGATAGCCGTACATATGAAGGTGATACAAGCAAAAAGAGTAAATTCTTTGGGTTAAAAGATTTGGATCCAGCACCACACTTCGACCTTGTTATTATCGATGAAGCACATCACATTCGCAATGGTAGTATGGAGAAAGAGAAAGCATTTGAGTATAAATGTGTGAAGTATTTCTGTGACCATGCGGATGCTGTTATTATGCTTACAGCAACACCACTTCAGACTAGCGATGATGATCTTTTCACATTGCTAAATGTCCTGCGTCCGGATGTAGTTATAGATAAGCAGACATTTAATCTTATGTCCAGGCCGAATGCACATATTTCTCAAGTATCTTCTTTGATTCGTCGTGCAGGCGAAAACTGGCAGCAGGAGGCCTTAGAAGAATTAAAGGGTGTTCTTGAGACTCAGTGGGGTGAGAATGTTGTTGCAGCCAATCCTACGTATTCTTCAATGGTTCAGACTTTACAGCAGGATAAGATTACCAGGGAGGAACGCGTAAAACTGATTACAGATGCAGAGAGCTTGCACAGCTTTAATTCTATGCTGAATAGGACAAGGCGTAAGGATTATTCAGGACTTCTGCATCAGAAGACCATACACACTGGCAGTTGAATTTACACCGGAACAGCAGGCTCTTCACGATGAACTTTTAAGATTTGAACAGAATGCGCTTTTACAGCTTCATGGTGATGCGAGATCAATTCCGTTTATGATGTCAACAATCAAGAGACAGGCAGCAAGCTGTATATTTGGTCTGGCACCACATATCAGAGACTTGATTAAGCGAAGATTTGTGCAAATTGAAGATGATCCTGACAATGAGATGCCTGGATTTGAATTTGCAGGTGAATCAGCAGGAGCATTGGAATCATTAGCTCAGAATCTTCTTAGGATGGCAGACAATCTTCCAACTGAAGATCCGAAGTTCGACCAGATGATGACAGCCATAATGGAGAAGCAGAAACAGGATAATAATAAAATCATTCTGTTTAGTACATTTAGATTTACTCTCAGATATCTGAAAGAAAAATTGAAAGCAGCCGGTTTACGTGTAGAACAGGTAGATGGTGGCGTAAAAGATTCTATGCGTCAGGATTATAGAGCCAGATTCGAACTTCCGAAAGAGGATCCGGATGCTATAGATATTCTTCTTTTTACAGAAGTAGGATCCGAAGGTTTGGATTACCAGTTCTGTGACATGATGATTAACTATGATCTGCCCTGGAATCCGATGAGAATAGAGCAGAGAATTGGTCGTATCGACAGACGTGGACAGCAGAGTGAGGCTGTCAGCATTTACAATGTTATAACGAATGGAACTGTTGATGCAGATATTTATTACAGATGTTTAATGCGAATTGGAATCTTTGAAAGTAGTATCGGTGAATGCGAAGAAATCCTTGGAGATATAGCTACTCAGATTGATCAGATTGCAGTTGATTCTTCTCTTACTGAAGAGGAAAGAAGAATTAAACTGGAACAGATGGCTGATAATGAGGTGCGAAAGATTCAGGAAATGGATCGCTTAGAGGAAGAAGAAAAGGAATTCTTTGGATTCGATTTATCAGAATATACAACTACTCAGGAAATACATAATGCTGAGAATCCTTGGCTTAATCAGAAGGGATTACAGATTATGATTGAGCAGTATTTGAATGCCAGACTTGGACAAGGTACATATATTCTTGGTGAAGGCGATGTGAAGCAGCTTCGTTTGTCAGCAAATGCAAGATTAGCATTGAGAGAAGATTTCAGAAAGCTTCCTGCCGGAAGAAATGCAGTTCGTCAGACATGGGATATTTATCTTAAGGGTAAGGCTCCGTTACATACAATTACCTTTGATTCTGATGCGGCTGAGAAGAATAGAGATGCTTTCTTTATTACAGCAATGCATCCGTTGGCAAGACAGGCGGCAGAGTATTATGAGTCAAATGAAAAGGCGTATATCAGATTGCAGTATGCAAATGATGATCTTCCGGTAGGCGCATATCACTTCTCTGTATATGCATGGAGTTATAGAGGAATGAATCCTCACTTCAGACTTGTTGTGGTCTGCGATGATGATGTTATTGCAGCTGAACTACCGGATATTTTACAGGAGGCTCAGAGCGGTGCTCCTGCAATTAAGATGCAGCCTTCTGATTGGGATGGGCTTGAAAGAAAACAGGTTAAGCTTTGGATGGAAGAAAGGAATGCTGCAGTTGTCGAGGCTGAGAATACTTCTACATTCAAGATTGAAAGTTTAACTAATAATTTTAGAAATAGACAACGATCACTGGAACAGAAGATTCTTGATACGACCAGTGAAAGTATCCGAAGGATGTATAACAGTGAGCTGGAATCTGCTATGGAAAGCTACGAAGCTAAGGTAGACAGTATTCGTCAAAAAGTGGCTCAGACAGATATACACACAACATTGATTGCAAATGGAATATTAGAGGTAATCTAATGTAAAGTACGAATCTCGAATTTGGGAGGAAGATAAGATGGCGAAGATGGCGATTGCTGATCAGGTATTACAGCGCCAGGATAAAGATGGGATGCTCCGTCGTGCTTTGGAGAGAATCATCCAGCTGTATACCGATAAATCTCATTTTGTATATGAATTACTTCAGAATGCGGAGGATTGTGGTGCGTCAAAAATCAAGTTCTTTCAGTATGAAGATAGATTAGAAGTGCTGCATGATGGTAGACCTTTTTCACTTAATAATCTTCAAGGATTATGTGATATTGGTAAATCAGATAAAATAAATGACCTAAATCAGATTGGAGAGTTTGGTGTAGGTTTTAAATCTGTGTTTGGAATATGTGAAATCGTTAAATTATTCAGTCATCCAAGAGATGTTGATTATGCAATGCTTGAAGAACTGTATAAGCAGAAGGGGATTACAGATATAGATGTAAGAACTGAGCATCCGGCTTTCTCTATCCAGATTCTTGATTTTACCAAACCAGTAGATATTGAAGACCAGGAAGTAGACGCGGGATATGCAACAAAGTTTATTTTCCCGTATAGTGTTGGTTTTTCATTCTCAGGTTTTGAAGATATCAAAAAGCTTAATGAAGTGCTGTCCAAGAGACTTCAAAATCTTGGAATTACAACACTTCTGTTTATGAAGAATCTGCAATCTATAGATTATGAAATTAAGCTTCCTAATCTGAAAAAATCAGGCTCATATTTACTGGATAAAACTGTAATCAACGACCATTGCTCATTGGTATCTGCTATTGGCGAGACAGACAGCAAGAAGGACAAAGAAGAAGTAATATCTTATCTTGTATTTACCAGACCGGTAAAGGGAATACAGGCTGGCAGAACTATTGATATTGCTTTTACTTTGAATGTTGGTGAAGATGGTAAATATGATTTCAAACCGTCAAAATATCCGTACATTTCTGTGTACTTCCCTACAGAAACAGAGAGTAAGCTTAAGTTTATCGTACAGGGACCTTATCGTACAACACCTAACAGAAGTAGTGTACCAGCAGATGATAAGGATAATATTGAACTTGCTAAGCAGACGGCAGCATTGCTTAGGGATAGCGTTATTGAACTTCGAGATGAAGGAAAACTTGATTTTAGTCTGTTGAATATTTTGCCGATTGATGAGGAAGTATTTTATAGCGCTCCTCTGTTTGAAGGGATGTTTGAAGCAACAACAGACATGATGCAGGAAGAAAATCTCCTACTTTGTAAAGATGGTAGTTATGCATCTTCAGAAAGCGTTAAGATTGCCAGAGGTTCTGATTTTGCAGAACTTTTTACTGATGAGCTGCTGACAGAGCTTATTGCTGATGGAACAGCTTATCACTGGCTTCCTACGTTTTTAACAGAGACAAATAAGACATACAAGACGTTATACGATTTTCTGACGGATACTCTTGATATAGAGGTTATTCGTCCAGAGAATTTGCGTAATAACTTTAATGAAAACAGAACATTCCTTACTCATAGAGATGACGAATGGTTAATTAAACTGTACAACATGTATGCGTCTGTTGCTGCCGCATTTTCAAAACAGCGTGGTGGCTCTAATATGCTTACGGCTGAGTTTGTAAAAACATCGACAGGAAGATTCGTTGCACCATATCGTAAGAGTGACGGTAGCACAAATGATTACAGCTTTATGTGGAGAGGTTATGAGAATGCTTCATACCTTCCAAATGTATTTCTTCCGTCAAAGAATATTGATGACACCGATGATATTGCATTTGTAGATGATTATATTTTTGAGCACTGTAAACATTTCTTCACTGAAATTCTTTCTCTGCAGAAGCCGAATGAATATGAATTCTTTATCAGAGATTTTAAGCGTCGATATGAGGGCGGTGCAAATATTTCTGATGATCAGCATATTACGGATGTTAAGAAGTTGATGAAATATCGGCAGAATCCTGATTACAAGGATGAAGTAGACAATCTCATTAAAAAATATATGTTGGTAAGATGCCATAAAGATGGAAAGACTGTCTTTGTGAATCCTCAGAGAGAGACAGTGTATTTCTCCGTGAATTCTGATGGTATGAGCATAGAACAGTATTTTAATCATGTAGCTACTTATGCTTACGTAGATGTGGATTTTTATGAGATAGATGAAATTTCAGTAGATCAGCTGAGACTGTTCGGTGTGCGAGAGAGCATCACAAAGAATGTGTCAAGAACTACTGGTGAATACTATACAGGCAATCCTGGCCGTCAGCCAGATTGGACAACGTATGGTGAGTTTCGATGGAAACTTACCTTGGAGAGTTTGCCAGAAGTTTTGGAATATATTTCAAGCCATCCAAAGTCTCCGGATTCAATGGCAAAATCAAGCTTTATATTCCGTTTCTTATTGAATAATGTTAATAAGCTGACTGGTACTGTTTATGTAGGTGGAAGTACGCCTAACCTGAACAATGCAGTTTCAGAAATTGTTACCAGAGTCCGCAAAGATGGTCCTAAGCACATGTATTATGGATCTAGCTGGAGCGGCAAATGGTTATATACAGAGTCTTTGGATTTAGTTTCTCAGTCAGAGATTACAAAGAGAGATTTGAATCCTCAGTTATATGGAGATGTTGTTCCAGATTGTGAACTTTACGAAATCTTAGGATTTAAGAAGAGCGACGCAGATCACTTGGAAGCTGCTGCAAAGGATTATGATAGATTGTCTGAGGAGCAGAAGAACCAGTATTTTGAAATTGAGCTTCAGAGAAGATTTGGTATTTCTGTAACTGATTTGGAAGAGAACTTCGGAAGCAGTGCGGGTAATAATGGCTCCAAGAAGCCAGTTGTTCCTGAAGATACATATGAGTTCCCTTCATCAAGAGTTAAAAACTGGGATTCTCTTCGTAAACATGCTGCAGAGGTTCTGTGTTTTGCTAGCCCGACTAAGTATGAATACCGGGTAAGAAAGATAAGAGTAAGTAAGCCGGTAAGTGAAGTTAGAGCTTACCTTACCAATATGTACAAGGTGGACAGAGCTTATAAATATGCTTGCCAGATGTGTCATGAGGCTTTCCCAAATGTTGAGATGTGTCAGATTGCGAATTCCCCGGAAGTAGAACTTGATCCGATGAATCTGTGTTTATGTCCAAACTGCGCTTCTGAATATAAAAAGATGAGAGCAGATGAATACGATTTGGAATACTTCTTGGAAGATATTGAGAATTTGTCTGATGCAGAAATAGGAAGTATGGATCCAGTCGAAGTTGCATTCGGTAATGAAACAATCTGGTTTACTCAAACACATATTGCTGAAATTAGAGAATTGCGTGCGCTTCAGGAAGCAGTAGACAAATACAAAGATAGTGCAGGCAGTGGCCAGAAAAAGCCTGTTGATAAGCCTGTCCAAGAGGATGATGATCCGGAGGCTGAAGTAGTAGTTTCTGGAACTGATATTTATAAGGATTATATTGGCAAGAGAGTATACCATAAAGGCAAGAGAGCCCATGCGGTTGTTAAGACTTGCGATGGAAAATACTTAGGATTAAAGTTTGAAAACAACCCTGGAAAAGTTTCTAATTTTGATTTGGAAATGTGTCTTAGCAAAGGGTGGATAGAAATTGTGTAGGAGGTAGTTATGGCCATACATATGAGTATTCGTCTTGCATGGCACAGCGATGGTTGGAATGGCCATATTTGTAAAAAACCATGTGAGAATGTTTATTGTGTTGGACAGCATTCATATCCCGGAACGTTAATTGCTGAAACGAGAGATTTGGATTTTGAAATGGCACATGCTGGAGAATCATGTGCTAAGCATCCATGTAAAATCGCTTGTGGACTGAGTGCAAATGCTTTCGGTAAAGAATTCATACAAGTTAAGGTGGATCCACCTTCATGGTGGGAAAAAGGTGATGCAGATTCAACTATTCTGACATTGCCTCCATATACAGCGTGTACATGGTGCTATGAGGCTATGTATAAGGCAGATGTTTTTTCTAATGTGAGAGGAAAAACATACGATTACAATAAACGTCAACGTAATGCAGAAGCATATTTTGCTCAGTTTGAAGAGGGCAAATCATTAGTGTTCTATTATGCCGGATATAGTAATCCGTTTTCTGAGAATGAAGAGGATAACTATGTGATTGTGGGAGCATCAAGAATAAAGAAGATTGATGATTTTCACTATTACGAGAATACAACAGACCAGATAAAAGCAGATTATGCGGGTGGTGTTGTATGGCAAAAACCAATTACGTCTAATTACCCGGATGAAGGTTTGGTGATTCCTTTTTGGAAATATACGAATAATGAAGATATCCTTAATAGGTTAGCGATTAAGCCTCTTCACAGATCACCATTTAAGTATGGAAGCCGTGAAGTCTCAAATGATGATGCCATTGAGATAATCCATCAGTTATTAAAATCAGTAGATGTACTTATTGAAATTGGCGATGATACTGAAAACTGGGAAGCACGAAAAGTATGGCTGAATGGAGTGCTGAATGAACTATGGAAAGCAAGAGGACCATATCCGGGATTTGCTTCGGCAATGATGAATATGGGGATTGAAAGCCTAGTTCAGCATTATGTGTCACTTACAAATGAAGGGGATATGAAACGATTCCGTGAAGAAGTAAGATTATTGCTTGATGGAGACGTAGATGAGGTATTTGGTCATAAAATCGATAATCTAAGGACTGTTCGCAGAGAGTTCCAGCTTAGGGAGGACGAAGAACAGGAATTGTTGTTAGGTGTTCTTCCGCGATTTGATCTTACTGAGGGTCAGATGGCTTATATATTAAGCGAAGAGAGAGAAGATGTATCGATTACAGCTTCTTTGAAAGAAATACTGGAAAATCCATATATTATTTTTGAACAGTACCAGGGAATGGATCCTGATGATTCTATTCCGTTCTATAAGATTGACAATGGTATTATTTCTTCGCCTGAGTACGGAATTAAAAACATCTTTGAGGTTGGAGATCCGGAACGACTCAGGCATTCTGTGTAGATGAATTAAATAGAATAGCGGCGCATTCATTTGGTAAGGCTGAAACGATAGTTCAAGCTGTTAATCGTAGACTGGATAGAATGCCAGAATGGAAGCGTTATGTCTTTAAGGTTAAACTGTTTAAGATCGACAAGGATATTTTTGAAAAGGCGTTAACGTTAAAGGAAGATGAGGATAAGAATTTATACTTGTATTTGAAATGGGTATATGAGGACGAGCGACAGGTTGAATCTACATTTACTATGCTTGCAGAACGTCCGGATATTTCCTTGAAACTCGCCATTACTAAGGAACGATTTAAGAAGAATCTTAGGAATCCGGAATCTAAGCTAAATGATACTGCGTCTGAACAATATGAGGACATCCTTGATAAGCAGGCTGATATTTGTATTCAGATTTTCTCAAAGCCGATTTGTGTTCTTTCAGGAGCGGCAGGAACGGGAAAGACAACTGTAATTAAGGCTATTGTTGAAAATATTGAAAGAGTTCATGGACAGGCTGCAGGATTCCTTCTTATGGCACCGACTGGAAAAGCAGCAGAACGTATAAAGACTCAAACAGATAAGAATTCATCAACTATTCATTCTTTTTTAGCAAGCAATGGATGGCTTAATAAGAACTTCACTTTGAAAAGGGTTGGAGGAGGTAAGGGTCAGGATGTAAATACAATCATTATTGATGAATGTTCCATGATTGACCTGAATCTTTTTGCTACATTATTGAGAAGTATAAATTGGAATAGTGTTCAAAGGCTTATTTTAGTTGGCGATCCGAATCAGCTTCCACCTATAGGCAGGGGGAAAGTGTTTGCGGACACCATTGAATGGTTAAATTCAGAATATCCAGATAATGTTGGAGTGCTGACTGAGAATATAAGACAACTGGTTAACCGTGTTGAAGGTAATGGATGCGGAATTCTTGATTTGGCAGAACTGTTTATTCAGGAAAAGCAGTCTGATATGTCTGAAAGCTCATCATCGGATGAATTGAAACGAAAGAAGGAAGTTCTTTTCACCAAAATCATGGAAAATGGTAACGGTGATATTGATAAAGATTTGGCCGTTTATTTCTGGAAAGAACAAACTGATTTGGAAACATGTTTGCATGATGTAATTATTCAGGACATGAAAAAGATTACAGGCATGACAGTGTATGAGAGCCCAGATAAATTATGGCAGCAGGCAATTCGTAAAGAGGATGGCTCATCAAATCCGGATGCGATTCAAGTTATCTCTCCATATAGAGGCGAGTTTTATGGAACCGGAGCACTTAATACCTTAATGCAAAACGATTTTAATCCATATTGGAGTAGCAGATATAATCTTGATGGAATCAGTTACTTTGATAAGGTAATTCAATTTAGAAACAGACCAAAGTCAGATATGGCGTATGCATATAATCAGGAAACACGGACTACAGAACAGCACGAAGTGTTTAATGGTGAAATTGGTCTTGTATTAATGCATCCTTTTGATTCCAAGAATAAGCGTTATAAATATTTGAGCACGATTGAACGATTCCAGGTTGCTTTTTCAAACAGAAATCGTCAGAAGTTACGTTATAACTATGGGCGTGAATATGGCAAGAATGATAAAGGTTGGAATCTTCCGGAACAAAAGCCACAGGATAATCTTGAATTGGCATATGCAATCAGTGTGCATAAATCTCAGGGATCGGAATTTGATTATGTTTATATCGTAATTCCTAAACGTGACAGTCATCTATTATCGATGGAATTGTTATATACTGCAATAACACGTGCACAGAAAAAGGTCACCATCTTTTTACAGGAGGATATAGGAACACTGAGCTCGCTTGGACATATTGAAAAGTCTGCTGTGAGAAGAATTAATTCTTCTGTGTTTAAGTTTGTACCACTTCCGGAGGAACTGCTGTACATTCAAAATTGGTATGCTGACGAGAAGAAGCTTGCCACATTGTCGAAATACTTTGTACGTTCAAAGTCTGAAGTGATTATCGCAAACATGCTTGTTCAGGAAGAAGTTCCATTTGTTTATGAAGAGCCGTTGTTTGCACCAGATGGAACGATGTTCCTTCCTGATTTTACAGTAAAGTTTAGAGGAGAAACATATTATTGGGAGCATGTGGGAAGATTGGATTTACCGGATTATCGAGCACATTGGGAGATAAAAGAAAAGTGGTATGAGAAGCACTTCCCTGGTAAATTGTTGACTACATTTGAAGGAAAAGATCTATCTACAGATGCTATGGGAATTATAAAAGACCACAAATAAAGTTATATAGGAATATGAAAGCAGCGGCCTCTGGCGAACACCGGAGACCGCTATCTTTTTAATCTTTTTTGTAAAATGGCGTTTCATACCCATCGCCTCTAATCAGGATATCTGGCATCCAGTCTGGAGACCTACTCATGATATTGCAGATGGATTTGTAATCAACATCTTGGCTGCATTCGATGATGAGCTCATCATGGACATGACCGCAGATAAAGCAGTGGGAGAGGTTACGCATAGCAAAACAGAGAAGATCTCTGGAGACTGCCTGCACGATGTTCTCAACGAATTTTGGGCCGTAGCTTTCGATGCGTTCCCATTTCTTGGTAGAGCCGATGCTTCATAGGTTACGGATTCACCGCCGAATCGATTTTCTCCGATGCGAGGTTTAACGTAGCTAAGAGTTCTACCGGAAGGAAGCTTGATGAAGAGCATTCCACTTCGACAGAGGAATTTGATTCCATTTACCTCTGTAGGAACCTTCATTTTGATAGCAGTCTTAACTGCATTATCTACATTCCACCAGAAGGCGGTAATATTTGGATTGGAGGCACGCCAGGAATCAACCAGTGGCTGAAGTTCATCCTCTGTTAATCCCATATCCAAAGCTCCCATAGATATCAGAGCACCGACGGAACCACCATATCCTAAGGCAAGCTCTGCGATTTTACCCTTCTGTCTGAGATGTGAATTGATACCGTGCTTTTCGACCGGTACACCAAACATTTGACTGGCAGATGCACAGTAGATGTCCTTACCTTCAGCGAATACTTTGGAACGCCAGGTTTCACCTGCAAGGTATGCCAGAACTCTGGCTTCGATTGCAGAGTAGTCAGATACCACGAATTTGTATCTCGGTCTTGCAATAAAGGCGGTACGAATCAGCTGGCTTAAAGTATCTGGGATATCATCGTAAAGCAGTTCCAAAGAATCATAATCACCGGTACGGACAAGTTCACGAGCATCAGCAAGGTCATTCATATGATTTTGCGGTAGGTTCTGTAACTGAATCAATCGTCCGGCCCATCTTCCTGAACGGTTTGCGCCGTAGAACTGAAACATACCGTGAGCCCTGCCATCCTTGCAGACGGCATTCTGCATTGCTTGATATTTCTTTACAGAGGACTTAGCAAGCTGAAGCCTGAGTTTAAGTGCAGCAGCCACATCACTGTCGGTATCTTTTATCATAGCTGCCACATCTTTTTTACCAAGGGACTCAGCCTCAATGCCGTTATCAGAGAGCCACTGCTTCATCTGAACTACTGAGTTTGGATTATCAAGGTTAGTAATATTCTGCATAGCAATCATAAGCTCTGCTTTGGACTTTTCATCAAATGCAATAGCATTTTCTACCACATCCATATCCAGCATAATTCCGCGGTCATTGATTTCCTGGTCAAGATGGTATTCTTCCCATACGAAGTCAGGAACCGGGAATTTAGATAATCTCTGTTTAATCGCCATTTCTACGTCAACATCACGTTTGTTATAGGTTTTGAAGGTTTCCCATTTATCAGGGGCATGCTCTGGAAGGTTTCTGGTTCTGCCGCCATTTACCTTAGTCGGCTTGCAAGGGCAGCAGAAGTATTTGATGAGATCTTTGCCTTCCTTCATTTTCTGATCTTGTAGTTTAAGGACTGCACCGACACCTTCAAGGGAGAGCGGTAAGCCATATAGGCTGACCATATCATGGTACACTTCCATGAGGCTGGATCCAGATATTTGGAAGCAGGATCTTCCGGAATACTGTAGCCTTTGAAATGCGCAGGGTGATGTTTTCTAAGCCAGTTGGATAAACAGATTCTTTCAAAATTGGCATTGAAAGCCCATTTTGTAACGGTATAATCAGATAATGCTGCAAGGATATCATCGGGGATGGTATCACCACAGGCAAGGTCAAATACCTGTACATCACCACCATCAATTGATACACCGAACAGTAGTATCTCAAAATTTTCAGACTCAGCGTATTTATAGGCTCCACATTTGGAGATATCAACATCGCTGTAGGTCTCTAAATCAATTGACATTTCTTTTATCATAATCTCATTCCTTTACAAAAAGGGCAGCAGCACCGGGGAGTACTGCCGCCTTGATATTAGTTTCCTTTTGGGGTCTGCTCTTTTGGCTGGAACCATTTTGCTTTTGGGAAAAGCCAGTGAAGGAAACGTTTTGCAACACCCAGGAACCACTTCCAGATTGCAGCAAGTCCCATTAACCAGAAGCCAGCTAAGAAGCCTAAAAGGGATCCGCGGATAATAGCATCTAATATTTCGTTAATAGAATCCATAGTCATAATATTTTACCTACTTCTTTGATTGTCACAGGCGGCAGCAGTATTACCACCGCCTGCTTGGTTGTCGTTGTTACGTTTGATTTATTCAAGGAAATCGTCTTCTTCATCAGAAGCGAAATCATCCTCAGCTCTGGACTTGCTGCCAAGAGGTTCACCGTCTCGAATCTTCTGGAGATTATTGAGACCGCAAGCAATTCCCTTGTTGCCGTTGCTGTTAAAAGCGTAGAGGTTGATGGAAGCTCTGCCGTAAACACCGGAATATACTTCGGATCTCTCAAGAATAGGCTGACGGTCTGCATCCACGATGCCAGGTGCAGAAGCGCTGTTCGCATTGATGAAATATGCATTTGCATATGCCGGATCGTCAGGTCTCTCTAAGTCACCATCACGAAGAGGTGTTTTAAGGATAGAGAGCGCAGGAACTGTCTTACCATTTCCCTTGAGCTTGCTTTGACCTTCCTCATAAGCGGCTTCGATAGCTGCATTGATCTTGTTAACGGTTACGGTGTCGGACTTGGGAATGATGAGGGAGACGCTGTACTTCGGTGCGCCTCCGTTGATGCTCTTGGCATCCCATACATTCGCATAGCTCCAACGTGTGTTTACTCCTGTGATTACCTTTGTAGGGTTCTGAATCTTTGCCATAATATTGGTCCTCCTTTATTTGTCTTGTGGTATAAGTCCACGGAATCATTTCGTGCTTTGCACTTTCATGATTCCTACGTAAATTCGCAATCCGCCTTATCAGGCTACTTGCTCATTTCCGTTGTCGTCTCTAATGCTTAAACAGATATGTCTGCGAGCAGCCAATCTGTTTTAAGCATTGAGACTGGACTTATACGCTAAAATCATCTATTGCTGTATTCATTGCCGGTCTTTTATCAGATTCCGGTACCAATGTTGATTTACCTGGTGGCTTATACACAAGCTCACCTAATAGCTCTTCGAATTTCTTCTTTCCGAGCAATGTGCTCATGGCAGTGATGCCAAGTAGCTTTTTCTCATACGGGTCGTAGCCCGCGTCTTTTACTTTGGATGCCACAGCGGCTTCATCAGTAAATTTTCTATTGGATCTTCCTTCTACGATTTTCCAACCGTCAAAGTGAACACCGGACTTAGCCTGCTGTAAGGCATATTCTTTGATGTCATTTCCCCAGGAAATCATTTCATCTACCTTTACTAAGATAGCGGCGATTTCTATGTCATCCAGGGTAGCTGGCATTTCAAAGTCATATTTTGCAAGCTCAAGATTGTATTCTGCACGCTTTCTGCAGGTGGCTTTTACCTTACAGAACCGACAGTGGTCACCGGCTTTGAATTCGCCTCCGCCTACATATGCAAGCTGTGCAGTAGGTGCCAGAATTTCATCAGCCCATTTCAGAAGCTCATCTCTGGAAATGGTGTAAGTACTGACGTTGTCACGTCTTGGTTGGAAGATGGTCATCTTAATCTGATTGATGTCATAGATATCACCGAAGGCTTCCAATGCACCTAAGGCATAGCACATCATCTGGCTGTTTCCACCGTGTTCCTCATCGCCGGCGCTTACCAGAACACCGAGACCGTGCTTGTAATCGATAATCTGTAATACTTCATCTGCAACGATGACACAGTCACCGGTTCCAAAGCCGTTTTCAACCCAGCGGGAGAAGTCCAGTCTCTGCTCAATCATGACCTGTGGATCCTTACAGAATTCCTTGGCTGCTTCGATTTGTTCCAAAACATAATTCCTGTATTCCTCTGCGCAGTTTTGCATTTCAGCATCGTAGAAGGTCAGGTTTTCTGTCGGATCAGTGACAGCTCTGCCAAGAGCTTTTTCCACAAGATAGGCGCACAGCTCATGACAATCGGTTCCCTGCTGTGCATATTCGGATGTTTGATCCGTAATATTGGCACAGAGCTTTGCACTTGGTGGGCAGGCTAACCATCTGTGGCTGGCAGAAGCGGAAAGGTATGCATGTTTAGGCATTTCCAATCACCTCTGCTTCCTTAAGAATGGCTGCATAGTCATCAGGATTTACCTGCTTTAACTGCTGTGCACCATATTTCTCAAGAAGCTCCTTGACTTCCTTCTTATATCCGGCAGCAGATTTGGAAGCGAGTACTGCACGAACATCTTCCTTGGTATAGGTAGGTTCCGGTGTTTCCTTTACTTTAGCCGGTTCAGAAGCCTTAGTAGCTTTCTTGGTTGACTTGGGTTCTTTTTTTTCGGGTGCTTCTTCGGTAGAAGAGAAGATGTCTTTGATTGCGTTAGCAGCTTTGATCATTCCTTCGCCGCAGGCAATCATTTCATCAAGCATCTGCGATAATTCACTCATTTTGCTCATCTTGTTTTCCTCCATTTTCTGTATTCTGTTGTCTTAGATTGGCTGCCAGTCGTTTGGCTACAACACTGATTGCGATGAGAGTATCAATGAGCTCTTCCTCAATCTGTGGTGTGGCCTGCTGGCTTTTATCAATCGTTTCTGTCTGCATCTGCAGTACCTCACTTTCCGAATGGCTTTCGTGCCTTTCTATCTTCCTAAGCGCATCTGGAAATTGTTTTTCCGGTCGGGAGCATAATTTTTTTGAAAAAGTTTTGAAAAGAGCCAGGGCATTTTTTGCTTATATAAGGAAGCGATGCTGCTCTGGCCATTGCTTTGTAAATATTTTTTTAATTCGACCGGAAAAGTGTAGGTCAAACCCGCTTAGGAAGTTAGGAGGATTATGTTCCTTACTTTTTTAGAAACGAGGTTTGAGATATGCAGGTAACGATTTTTACAGCAAACTGCATTGGTCAAGCCGCAAACTGTAGCTATCCCAATAAGGTGACAGTAGTCACGCCGGAGCAGCTTCGGGAGGCGGTGAAGGCAGATCATGTTTGCGCAGAGTACAAAGGGAACTATCGAGGTATTGGTAATTTCATTCGTTCAGATGTGATTGTCATGGATATTGATAATGACCATTCAGAGGAATCGGCAGAGTGGATTACAGCTGAGAAGCTGGAGGGAATATTCCTGATATGGAATATATGCTTGCTTCCAGTAGACATCATCTGCTTCCAAAGGAGGGGAAGTCAGCCAGACCGAGATATCACATCTATTTTCCTATTTCAGAGATTACTGATGCAGAGGTGTACGGGAATCTGAAGAAGGCGTTACAAAAGGAGTATCCCTTCTTTGATGGAAATGCATTGGATGCAGCAAGATTTATCTTCGGTGCTGATTGTGAAGAAGTATTGGTACATGATGGCTGGATGACTATTGATGAAGAAATTGATGTCAGACAGTTTGCTGAGGAAGAAGATTTTGATGCAGAAGATTTGGAGAGTACATCTGGTGGGCAGATTCTGGAAGGCAGCAGAAACAATACGATGAGCCGTTTTGCCGGGCGTGTGCTGAAACGCTATGGAATTACTGAAAAGGCATATGAGGCATTTCTAGAACATGCTAAAAAGTGTGATCCGCCGCTACCGGAGTCGGAGCTTAAGACTATCTGGAACAGTGCAGTGAAGTTCTTTAAGAAAAGTATTGTGAATCAGGAGGGTTATGTACCGCCTGATGAATATAACGTAGATTTTGAAAGTGCTTCATTGAAGCCTGAAGATTATTCGGATATTGGACAGGCAAAGGTGTTGGTTCGAGAGTATGGGAATGAATTGAAATATACCAGTGCTACAGACTTTTTAAGATTCGATGGGGAATGTTGGCGAGAGGATAAGCAGATGGCGATTGGTGCTGTTGAGGAATTCTTGGATCTGCAGCTTCAGGATGCTATGGATGAAGTGGCAAGAGTGGAGAAGGCTTTGGAGGATGCAGGTGTACCGAAGGAATCTATCCAGGCTGGTCCGAAGGAGCTTTTGAAAGAGGTTGATGGAAAGCTTATTCCTTTGGTTTATATGCTGATGGGAGCCCAAACCTATTTGAAATTTGTGCAGAAGAGACGTGATTACAAATATATCGTGTCTGCGGCAAATACGGCAAAGCCGATGATCGCTATTTCTGTGTCGGATTTGGACAAGAACGAAAACCTGATTAACACACCTTATGCAACCTATGACCTTAGAAAAGGAATTGCAGGGGAACAGCCTCATAATCCGGAGGATTTGATTACAAAGATTACTGCCTGTTCACCTGGAGAAGTGGGGAAAAAGATTTGGATGGATGCTTTGAATCTGTTCTTTTGTAAGGATCAGAAGCTGATTGATTATGTGCAGGAGACTGTTGGTATGGCTGCAATCGGCAAGGTGTATCAGGAGCATATGATTATTGCTTATGGCGGCGGTGCCAATGGTAAGAGTACCTTCTGGAATACCATTTTTAGAGTGCTTGGCAATTATGCAGGAAAGCTTTCTGCTGAGGCATTGACCATGAACTGTAAGCGAAATGTGAAGCCGGAGATGGCGGAGCTTAAGGGCAAGCGCCTCATTATTTCTTCGGAAATGGAAGAAGGAATGAGATTAAATACCGCTGTGGTAAAGCAGCTTTGTTCTACAGATGAGATTCAGGCGGAGAAGAAGTACAAGGATCCATTTTCCTTTGTTCCGTCACATACGTTGGTTCTCTATACGAACCATCTCCCGAAGGTGGGAGCCAATGATGACGGTATCTGGAGAAGGCTGGTGGTCATTCCCTTCAATGCAAAGATTACAGGTAAAAGTGACATCAAGAATTATGCGGATTATCTGTTTGAGCATGCAGGTCCTGCAATTATGAGCTGGATTATTGAAGGGGCGAAGAGAGCGATTGATAAGAATTTCCATACAACACTTCCGGATGTCGTAGAGGCTGCCATTCAGGCATATCGTGAGGACAATGACTGGCTGGGGCAGTTCTTGGAGGAATGCTGTGAGATTGATCCATCTTATAAGGAAAAATCGGGTGAACTGTATCAGGCTTACAGAGCGCATTGCATGCAGAACGGCGAATATATCCGCAGTACCACGGATTTCTATTCTTCGATGGACAAGGCTGGATATAACCGTATTCGCAAGAATACCGGAGTGCAGGTCGTGGGATTAAAGCTTAAGGAAGGACAGGATTTTTTGGAGTAAGAAAAAGCCATTTTGTGTAGGTCGTTAACCTCACTACATAAAAGTCCCTTTAGGGAGAATTTGATTAAAAATCTGCTTAAGAGAGTTTTACGGAACGAGGTACTCGACCTGCACACCTGTTAAGAATGATGGAGGCGAGCGATGCGTGAAAAATATATTGAACAGAAATTAGTGAGAGAGGTTAAAAAGCGTGGTGGCTTGTGTGAGAAGTGGAATTCCGGCTCATCGGGCTGGCCCGACCGACTTGTTTTATTACCTGATGGGAAATTTGGGTTGGTGGAAGTGAAGGCGCCGGGAAAGAAGCCAAGAGTTTTACAGGAGCACAGGCATGACCAGTTAAGGTCTCTTGGATATAAAGTATTCGTCCTGGATGATGCAGGACAGATTGGAGGGATTCTTGATGGAATACAAACCGCATGATTATCAGCAGTTTGCAATCAATTATATATTAGAACACTCGATAGCAGCCGTGATACTTGGGATGGGACTTGGTAAGACCAGTATTACGTTGACAGCTATTGAACAGCTTATTTATGACAGCTTTGAAGTAAGTAAGGTTTTGGTGGTGGCGCCACTTCGAGTTGCAAGAAATACCTGGAGTGATGAAATTCATAAATGGAATCATCTGAAACATCTGAGATATTCCATTGTTCTTGGTTCAGTAGCAGAGAGAAAAAAGGCTCTTGAAGCGGATGCGGATATTTACATTATTAACCGTGAAAATCTGCAGTGGTTGATTGAACAGAGCGGCGTGAATTTTTTCTGGGATATGGTAGTTCTGGATGAGCTATCCAGCTTTAAGAATTGGAACAGTAAGCGCTTTAAGGCATTTATGAAGGTTCGGCCAAATGTGAAAAGGGTAATCGGGCTCACTGGTACACCTTCCAGCAATGGACTGATGGATCTGTTTGCAGAATTCAAATGTCTGGATATGGGAGAAAGACTTGGAAGATTTATCAGCCAGTATCGTGTGAATTATTTTGTACCAGACAGGATGAATGGTCCGATTGTTTATTCTTATAAGCTAAGAAATGGAGCTGAGGAACAGATTTATGAGAAGATTTCCGATATCACGATTTCCATGAAAGCCTTGGATCATCTTCGGATGCCGGAGTTTATCAGTAATGAATATCCGGTTTATATGAATGATGAGGAAGCGAAGTTTTATGCGGATATGGAAGAGAATTTATTTGTTCCTTTGAAAAAGGGAGAGATTACAGCAGCAAATGCAGCAGCACTTTCCGGAAAGCTTCTTCAGATGGCAAATGGTGCTGTGTATTCAGATGATGGCGACGAGCTTGTAATCCATGACCAGAAGCTGGATGCTTAGAAGATATGATTGAAGCGGCAAATGGCAGACCTGTTATGGTAGCGTACTGGTTCAAACATGATTTATCAAGGATTATGCGAAGGCTTACTGAGAAAAAGATTCCTTTTGAAAAACTGGATTCTGAGGAGAGCATCAGAAAATGGAATCGTGGGGAACTGCCTGTGGCATTAATACATCCAGCTTCTGCCGGGCATGGTTTGAATTTGCAATCAGGTGGAAATACCCTGATTTGGTTTGGACTTACCTGGAGCCTGGAATTATATCAGCAGACTGTAGCTAGATTATGGAGGCAGGGACAGACAGCGGAGACGGTTGTGGTTCAGCATATTATTACTGCAGGTACGATAGATGAAGATGTCATGAAGGCTTTAGCTAATAAGGATATGACACAGAATAGATTGATTGCTGCAGTAAAAGCGAGGGTAACACATGCAGGTAAGAACCAATTTGAAGCCCATATGAAAGACTTGCGAATGCGATTATTCTAAGTGCGGTTGCTGATTACAGAGCCGCACTTAAAAAGGTAAAGCGCAATCCAAAGAGCAAGACAGCAATAGATGAAGCATTACAGATAGAGAAGTTTTTCAGAAGTTCTTGGTATCAACAGCTGACTTCCGTTGATGGAGAGTTTCTGATCCGTAAGCTTCAGAACGAAATAAGACAATCAGAGTAAATCCGAGGGAAATAACTTTTCGGAGGTGGCTTATGACAGCTAAGGAATATTTGAAGCAGGCATATCTTTTGGATAAGCAGATACAGGTTGAGGTAAAGGAACTGGAACAGCTTCGTGAGATGAGAGGTAGAATTCAGGGATGTTCTTATGGAGAAAAGATTGGTACCAATCCGAATAGAAATCTGGAAGCGCCGTTTATAAAGACCATTGAAAAGATATGGGATTATGAGCAGAGGATTGATGCACAGATAAACAGATTGGTAGACCTACGTTCAGAAATCAATGCGGCGATTGAAAGTATGGAGAACCCAGAGGAAAGACTTCTTTTGAAATATCGTTATCTGAAAAACGAGAGTTGGGAAGATATTTCCTACGAGCTTAATGTGTCATACAGAACTGTGCATCGTATTCATGCATCGTCACTAAATAATTTTGTTGTACCGGAATAAGGTTGGCACACTTTGTCCCAACATGGCATAAGCATATATGTTAATATGATAGTGTCGAAAGTAGGACAAAACGGAGAGCCTTGATGGAGCAATCCTTCAGGGCTCAAATTGTGGGAGGTGCATATGCCACGAAGACCGAACATACCATGTAAACATCCTGGCTGTGCGGCACTCATTCCGCACGGTCAGATGTATTGTGAGGAACATAAGCCTTTACATACAAAGGACAGAGCTCATGCGGCAGAGCGTGGTTATGGTGCTAAGTGGCAGCGTGAGAGAAGGAAGTTCTTAGAGAGCAATCCATTCTGTGTGAAGTGTTATGAGGAAGGTCATATAACTATGGCTACCGTCGTGGATCATATCGTTCCGCATCGTGGAGACCAGAAACTCTTCTGGGATAGGTCGAATTGGCAGCCTTTATGTGAGCATCATCATAATGTAAAGACGATGACCGAGGATAGATTTAAGGAATATCGGTTCTGATGGAGCAAGGGTAGGGGGGATTTGAATCTTCGCAGGCCTTAGACTACAAGACCGGCGCCCCCTCTTCTGTGCAAAATCGCGAAATGGAAGAGGGGGGGTATCGTAGAATTGTAGTAACTGAAATAGAAACTAAATGAATAAAATAATATAAAATGGTAACTATAATATTGACTTTAATTCGCGTGTGACATATAATAAGCATGAGGTAGAATGACTTTTGTTGATTGGAGGAAGTTAATATGTTTGATGTGAATTCCATGATAGCTGCAAATATTGTAGCAATTCTTAAAAAACAGAATAGAAAACAAATAGATTTGGCAGGGGCATTGCAGACAAATAAACAGACAATAAGTAAGATGCTTAATGGTTCAAGAATGATTAATGCGATAGAACTGAAGCGTATCGCAGAGTTCTTGGGTGTTAAGATGGAAGAACTTACCAAGCTTCAGGGAGATTCTGTTGATACAGATATTGTTCATGCGTTCATGGGAAAAGTTGAATCAGAGGAAGCTAAAGAAGCACTTAATATTGCTGATAAGCTTTCAAACATGATTCTTTTCCATAGTCGAGTTAGAGATAATGGTATGGCTATGATGAAACCTTGGGAGGCATAATGGGAGATACTTTTTTTGAAAACTTGTTTTATAAGCAAGAGAAGCAATTTGAAAAAATAAATGATTTATCAAAGGCTTTTGCTGTAAATTACTGTGGAAATACCATTATTAGAGAATCTATTTTTGGCATAGTTTCAAATTATGCACGTAAGAGGGAACTGGCTCTTGAAGTGCTTCGTTATCCATTTAGGGATGATGAATTATGGGCGTTTACCTTTGTGAAGAAGGGTACGATTTTCTTGTGTGTGAATACAGAACTGCCAATGTGTAAGCAGATTTTTGCAACGGCACATGAGTTATATCATATTCATTGCTATGCAGAGGATATTAATACCAGCACTATTACATCAGGTTCTTTATTGGATTCAAAAACGGTTGATGAAGTAGCAGCTACGCAGGAAGATCTTGAAGCAAATGCTTTTGCAGGGTTGCTTTTGATGCCGGATGCCAGTGTGATAGAACAGTTTAAGATGTTTGGAATCTCAAAAGAGAATATGGGGATTGATGATGTGCTGATTCTTATGGATTTGTTTGCGCTTCCTTACAAAGCAGTTGTATTGCGCTTAGTAGAGAGCAGTGTGATTACAGAAGAGAAGGCCAGAAATCTTTATCAAGAAAAAAGTGAAAGCATTGCAATCAGAATTGAATTGACTGGCAAAGCAGAACAGTGGCAGCAGAATAGTGGAAGTTTACTCCGCTATGGAAGTTTGTTGGATAATCTGGCTTTTAACTCTGAACACGAATTACTTGTGGATAGTAGAGAGGAATCTGATAGGGCATACTTGGAAAAAATCGGAAAGGAATTTCGGAATCGAAAATAAGGTGAGTATATGGCAAATGAAAAATATGCCTTGCTGGATACTGACTTTATATCCAAGATGCATTTGATACGCAAGGATGATCATAATAAATTAATAGACAAAATTATGGCAATGCCAGGTTATTGCTTTTATTGTCATAAACAGATTCAAGTGGAAATCATGCGTCACAATATAGCTGGGGCACCAGAATGGTTTCAGTCGAAAATTGAATCAAAATTAATATGTATGTATGACGATGAAATGATACTGGATGAATTATCAGGAGTCTATGGTGAATGGGCTATCAGCGCATATGCAGGAATGCTTAAAACTGCGTGCGATGCATATAAAGATGGATATTTTGAAGAGAAGTTTGTTCTTGTGTCTCAAATGGACTGCCGCAGTATAAGTAGAGAAGATTTTTTGAAGCAACTGCAAGATGATTGTGACACTATCGGCGAGGGACAAAATCTCGGAGAATTGAAGTCATATGTCTTATTGCAAGTGCTGAATTTGAAGTTCGGTGAACAAATCTATGTCTTTTGTTCTGATGATAAAAATGCCAGAAATGGTGTAATCAGTATAGGCGGAGCTAGATGTATTAGTGTATTGTCATCGTTTGTAAGGCTGAAAAAAGAAATTAGCTTTACGAAAGAGGATGCTATGCCATACATCGATTCTTATATGAATACTTGTTTAGGAAAAGATCAAACAGCATTCAGGGTTCAAGATACTTCAAAAGAGAGGCGAATGTGCAGGATACCATGTGAGCAAGTATTTGAAGAGATATTTGATGGGAAAATAGATGAGTTAATAACTGGAAATTTAAAATACATATAGATATTCATCATGAGGATCGTGTAGAAATACATGGTCCTTTTATTTACACGAGTAGTAAGGAAAATGCCATGCTTGCATGAGCATTTGACGAGCACCGCGATAACCCAAGAAATTGATTTCTTGGGTGTGCAGAAAATTAAGGAAGGAGGGGATTCCAGTGGCAGGAAGAAAGCCAAAGCTACAGCGGTTAAGAAGCTGGAGGGTAATCCAGGTAAAAGAAAATTGAATACGAAAGAGCCAGTTCCGGCAAAGGGAATGCCTGACTGTCCGGAGTGGCTGCTTCCAGAGGCGAAGAAAGAGTGGGAACGACTTGCGGATCTGATGAACCAGATGGGAGTTCTGACCGAGGTGGATATGGCGGCATTTGCTGCATACTGCCAGTCTTATGCCAGATGGAAGGAAGCGCAGGAGCATATAGATTCTGAGGGGGCGACCTTTGAAACGGATAAAGGATATCAGCAGCAGACACCTTGGGTTGGTATTGCAAATACCAATCAGAAACTGATGCTGCAGGCGGCATCCGAGTTTGGACTTACGCCTTCATCCAGGTCACGTATTGTGGCTGGTAGTGCAAAGGGTAAGGAGTTGGAAGATGAGATGGAGGCATTGCTTGGGGGTGATTCCTAATGGCAAAGGAACCAAGACCAAAGGGATATCCGAAGCTTAAGAATTATAAACCTTCCCAGTTCATGCTTCCGACTTCACATTATGATAAGAAGAAAGCAGACAGGGCAGTTACTTTTATTGAGAATCTTTGCCACACGAAAGGCAAATGGGCCGGAACACCATTCTGGCTGTTGCCGTGGCAGGAGCAATTGATAAGAGATATATTCGGGATTGTAAAACCTGATGGGAACAGGCAGTTCCGCACTGCATTTGTGGAGATATGTAAGAAGGTAGGAAAGAGTGAATTGGCTGCGGCTGTCGCTCTTTATTTATTATATGCAGACAATGAGCCAAGTGCGGAAGTGTACGGTGCAGCAGCTGACCGTCAGCAGGCATCTATTGTATTTGATGTGGCGAAACAGATGGTGGAGATGTCACCGGCTCTGATGAAAAGAAGCAAGCTGATGGGAGCCACTAAGCGTATTGTGAATTACAGCAATGCCGGCTACTATCAGGTGCTGTCAGCTGAAGTTGGTGGTAAGCATGGATTTTCGGTAAGTGGATTGGTATTTGATGAAATTCATACCCAACCAAACAGGCAGTTATACGATGTACTTACCAAGGGTTCATCGGACGCAAGACAGAATCCGCTTCACTTTATTATCACCACTGCAGGAAATGACAGACATTCGATAGCATTTGAATTGCATACTAAGGCAGTGGATATTCTGGAAGGCAGACGTGTGGACCCGACTTTTTATCCTGTAGTCTATGGACTTAAGGACGATGAGGATTGGGAAGATGAGGCAAACTGGTACAAGGTTAATCCTTCTCTTGGATATACCGTTGATATTGAAAGGTTGAGGGATGCATACAGGGAAGCAAAGCAGAATCCGGCTGATGAAATCACATTCAAATGGCTTCGATGCAATATGTGGGTCAGTTCGACCGTTGCATGGATTCCTGATGCGATTTATATGAGAGGCAATGAGCCGATTGATATGGACGCACTTGCTGGTAGAGATTGCTATGCGGGCCTGGACTTATCCAGTACCGGAGATATTACGGCACTGGTACTGATATTTCCACCAAGGGATGAAGAGGAAAAGTATGTACTTTTGCCATATTTTTGGATTCCGGAGGAAACCATTCCGAGAAGAGTGAAAGCCAATTCCGTACCATATGATATCTGGGAGAAACAGGGGTACATCATGTCTACCGAAGGAAATGTGATTCATTATGATTTCATCGAGAAGTTCATCATGGATTTATCCGAGAAGTATCACATTTTAGAGATTGCGGTGGATAGATGGAATGCGACTCAGATGATTCAAAATTTGGAGGGCGAAGGTTTTACCATTGTTCCTTTTGGTCAGGGATTTTCTTCAATGTCGGCTCCGACGAAAGAATTCTATCGCTTACTGATGGAGGGGAGAATTATTCACGGTGGGAATCCAGTGCTTAGATGGATGGCAGGTAACGTTGTTATTGACACAGATCCTGCTGGCAATATTAAAGTAACCAAAGCTAAATCTAAGGAGAAGATAGATGGCATTGTTGCCGCAATTATGGCGCTTGATAGATGTATACGTCAGGAAGGGCAGAGTGGCAGCGTTTACGATGAGAGAGGATTGTTGGTATTTTAAGGAGGCTGTATGGGATTTTTCAGTAATTTATTTCGGGGAAGGGATGCTCCTTCTAACAGCACAGCTGGAAGCGGATATGGATTTTTATGGGGAGTACGGCTTCTGGGAAGCGAGTGAACGCACGGAGTGCCATGCAGATGACTGCTGTATATTCCTGTGTGAGGATTCTTTCTGAGGCGGTGGCGGGTCTGCCATTACAGTTTTACAGGTATAACGATAACGGAGGTAAGGAGAAGGCGGTGGATCATCCGCTTTATTTTCTGCTGCATGATGAGCCGAATCCAGAGATGACTTCTTTTGTGTTCCGGGAGACTCTGATGACGCACTTGCTTTTGTGGGGGAATGCGTACAGTCAGATCATCAGGAACGGAAAGGGTGAAATTGTGGCTCTTTATCCGCTGATGCCCGACCGGATGACGGTGGACAGGGATGAGCATGGCAGGCTTTATTATGAGTACCTGGTTTATGACGGGGATGATGTGGACGGAAGAACCGGGACAGATCCGAAAGCAAATGGAAAGATCGTGCGTCTGCATCCGGCGGATGTGCTGCATATTCCGGGGCTTGGGTTTGATGGGCTGGTCGGATATTCACCTATTGCCATGGCAAAGAATGCAATCGGGCTTGCCATTGCAGCGGAAGAGTATGGGAGTAAGTTCTACGCCAACGGTGCCGCTCCGTCAGGAGTTCTGGAGCATCCGGGGACTTTGAAGGATCCGGGCAGGGTGCGTGAGAGCTGGCAGTCCACTTTCGGGGGAAGCAGCAATGCCAATAAGGTTGCTGTCCTGGAAGAGGGAATGAAGTATACGCCGATTTCCATTGCACCGAATGAAGCACAGTTCCTGGAAACCAGGAAGTTTCAGATTAATGAGATTGCCAGGATTTTCAGGGTGCCGCCTCATATGGTCGGGGATCTGGATAAGTCCAGTTTCAGCAACATTGAGCAGCAGTCTTTGGAGTTTGTGAAGTATACACTGGATCCCTGGGTGAGCCGGTGGGAACAGGCAATGGTCAGGGCTCTGCTGTCTGCGGAGGAAAAGAAGAAGTATTTCTTTAAGTTCAATGTGGATGGGCTGCTCAGGGGTGATTATCAGTCAAGGATGACCGGTTATGCCACGGCAAGACAGAATGGATGGATGAGTGCCAATGATATTCGGGAACTGGAAAATATGGACCGGATCCCGGAGGAGCTTGGCGGTGATCTGTATCTGATCAATAGAAATATGACAAAATTACAGGATGCCGGTATCTTTGCCGGATCTGGAAAGGGGAAGGATACTGGTGAAGAAGTTTTGGAACTGGAAAAAGAAAGTGATAAATCTGGAAAACGGACAGGAAGCTGAAGAAAGGATCCTGTTCATGAACGGAGTTATTGCTGAGGACAGCTGGTTTGACGATGATGTCACGCCGGCTCTTTTTAAGGATGAACTGAATGCAGGGACAGGGGACATTACCCTGTGGATCAACAGTCCGGGCGGGGACTGTGTTGCCGCAGCGCAGATTTTTAACATGCTGTCGGAGTATCCGGGAAAGGTTACGGTGAAGATTGACGGGCTTGCGGCATCTGCTGCGTCTGTCATTGCAATGGCCGGAACCGAGGTGTGGATGAGTCCGGTGAGCATGATGATGATCCATAATCCGGCCACGGTTGCGTGGGGCGATCATGCAGAGATGAAGAAGGCTATGGAACTTCTGGATGCGGTGAAGGAATCCATTATCAATGCTTATGTACGGAAAACGGGACAGAGCAGGGCGAAGCTGTCACATCTGATGGATGCGGAAACCTGGATGGATGCGAATAAGGCTGTGGAGCTTGGCTTTGCGGATGACATTCTGTTCCAGAAAGAGGAGCAGGGCAGTGAAGGCGAAAATGGAGATCCAGGTGCTGGCCGTACAGAAAACGGGACGTCTGATTCCGTAATGTTTTCCAGAAGGGCAGTGAATAATGCACTGATGAATAAGCTGGAGAGGCATTATGGAAAGAACGGGAAATCTGTGAAAGACCAGACAGCGATCACTAGGATGGCTGCCGATGGTAATGGAGTATCGGGGCAGTGTTACGGAAATTCTTCTGGTATGCAGGAAACTGGAATGAGTGGAAGTGCCGGTGCTGAGGGGGACGATCCCTGTAATGGCTGTTTCGGGGCGGCGGAGAATGCCTGCCAGAGGTGTGAAAAGAAGAAAGTGAATACGAATGTTACAGGGCGTTCTGCGGATGATCTGCGTGAACGCTTAAATTTTATCAAAAAATATATCTGAGGAGGATACGGATTATGACGATTCAGGAATTAATGGAGAAGAGAGCTAAGGTTTGGGAAGCTGCAAAGAATTTTGTGGATACCCATGAGAATGAAAACGGGGTGCTGTCTGCGGAGGACAGTGCAACTTATGAGAGAATGGAAGCGGAGATTGAGGATCTGACAAAGGCGATTGACCGCCACCGCAAGGCAGAGGAAATGGAAAAGAACCTGAACCAGCCGGTAAACCAGCCGCTGACCGGGAAGCCTTATGCAGGCGGCCAGGGTGAGCCAAAGATAGGACGTGCTTCTGATGAATACCGCAGGGCAATGCTGAATGCACTGAGAAGCAACTTCCGCCAGGTTTCCAATACCCTTCAGGAGGGCGTGGATGCCGACGGCGGTTACCTGGTTCCGGAGGAGTATGACAGAAGACTGGTTGATGTTCTGAATGAAGAGAATATCATGCGCCGTCTTGCCACAAGGATTGTAACTTCCGGGGAGCACAAGATCAATATTGCAGCTACCAACCGGCGGCAAGCTGGATCGAGGAAGGCGGGGCGCTGACTTTCGGGGATGCGACTTTTGACCAGAAGATCCTGGATGCACATAAGCTTCATGTGGCGATCAAGGTAACGGAGGAACTGCTTTATGACAATGCCTTTAATCTGGAAAATTATATTATTGTCCAGTTTGGAAAGGCACTTGCCAATGCGGAAGAGGATGCCTTCCTGAACGGAAACGGAACAGGGAAACCGACCGGTATTTTTGACGGAACAGGCGGAGGGCATCTGCTGAATACACTGGCTGTGGCTTTGAAATCAGATGACATGCTGGATCTGGTGTATGGCTGAAACGTCCGTACCGTAAAAATGCATCCTTTATCATGAATGATGCAACACTGCCTTCCCTTAGAAAGCTGAAGGACAATAACGGTGCTTATATCTGGCAGCCGGCTTACCAGGCAGGGGAACCGGACAGAATCCTGGGATATAAGGTGGAGACTTCTGCCTATGCACCGAAGGACGGTATCGCTTTTGGGGATTACAGCTATTACAACATTGGTGACCGTGGAAACAGATCCTTCAAGCAGCTGAATGAACTGTTTGCAGGCAACGGAATGATCGGTTTTGTTGCAAAGGAACGTGTGGACGGAAAACTGGTTCTTCCGGAAGCCGTGCAGATTATGAAACTGAAGGCAGACTGATTTTTTGAATAAGGGGACCGGCAGGAGAAGTACAGGCCTGCCGGTTCTGTTTTGAGGTGATGCAGTTGGCAGTGACAGTGGATGAGATGAAGAATTACCTGCGTGTGGATTTTGAGGATGATGATGCGCTGATCGGGGATCTGATCAGGCAGGGGAAACAGATCTGTATGGATGTGGCAAGGATTGCGGATGCGGATGAGTTTGAAAAACTGCAGGGTACGAAGATTGCTGTGCAGTATGCAGCGGCGTATCTGTACGAACACAGGGAGGAGGCGGATCATCATCAGCTGGTGATAGATCTGCGGAATCTTCTTTTCGGAGTGAGAGAGCCGGGGTTTTAAGAAATGCCGGTGAGACAGACAAGTCGTTAGGAATGACGGGGCAGGTGGGAACAAATGGACATTGCTTTGATGAATGAAAAGGTGATTTTTCAGAAGTGTTCTGTTGTGAAAGACGGGATCGGGAATCACAGGAATGAGTGGACAGAGGATTACTGCTGTTTTGCAACAATAGGCGGTGAAGGGCTTGCCAGTTCCAGGGAAGCGGAAACCGCAGGGACTGTGGTGGAAGATGCGGGAATGACTGTGACGGTGCGGTACTGTAAAAAGACTGCAGGCATCCGGTCTGTTACCCACAGGATCCTGTTTCGGGATCAGGTGTATGACATTGTGAATGTGGATCATCTGAATTATAAGAAGAAGTGTCTGAAATTCACATGCAGGAAGGTCCGGAGGTGAGACATGGCAGGAGATAGATGTACAGTCAGCCAGATGGCAGATGTGATCATGGAAGGACTGGAAGAGTATGCACAGCTTGCTGCGGATGATATGAAAAAAGCAGTGAAGAAGGCAGGGGCACAGGCAAGGAAGGATATCCAGGAGAATGCCCCTGTGAAGACCGGTGCCTACGCAAAGAGCTGGGCGGCGAAGACCACGAAGGAAACTGCCAATGCAATGGAAATCGTGGTGTATTCCAGGAACAGGTACCAGCTGGCCCATCTGCTGGAGTTCGGTCATGCGCTGAGAAAAGGCGGCAGGACAAGGGCGTTTCCTCATATTGCGCCTGCGGAGGAACGGGCTGCGCAGACTCTGGAACAGGAAGTGGAGAAGGCACTGAGGTGATGGCGGGAGGTGAAAGCATATGACACTGGAAGAACTAGCAGGGATGCTGGAAGAGACTGGTTTTCCTTTTGCCTATGACCATTTTGCGGAAGGGGAAAGCCCGGATCCGCCGTTTATCTGTTATCTGCTTCCCGGCAGTGATAATTTTTCGGCAGACGGACGGGTATATTTCCGGATCAGTGAAGTGAGGATAGAACTTTACACGGACCGGAAGGATTCCGGGGCAGAAGCCTAGTGGAAACAGTTCTGGATGATGCCGGGATTTTTTATAATAAGTCGGAGGCTGGATCCAGAGCGAAAAGCTGTATGAGGTGCTGTACAGTATGGAACTGTAATGATTTGTTAAATGATGGAGGGATAATATGTCTGATAAGAATAACAAGGTGAAGTATAACCTGAAAAATGCGCATTACGCATTACTGACGATCGGAGAGGACGGGGCGGTGTCCTATGCAGCGCCAGTGCCGCTTCCGGGATCCGTATCACTGTCCCTGGATGCCAACGGGGAACCGGAGAATTTTTATGCGGACGGTATTGCGTACTATGTGATCAACAACAATATGGGCTATGACGGGGATCTGGAACTTGCACTGATTCCGGAGAGTTTCCGAACGGATGTGCTGAGAGAGAAACTGGATTCCAAGGGAGTTCTGATTGAAAATTCGGATGCAGAGCTGGCACTGTTTGCCTTGCTTTTCGAGTTTGACGGGGATGTGCGCCATATCCGCCACGTGATGTATAACTGTTCGGCTTCCCGTCCGAAGATCGAGGGCAAGACCAACGAGGAGAAGAAGGAAGTGCAGACGGAAACACTGACCATTAAAGCTACGCCATTGTCGGATGGAAAGGTGAAGGCAAAGACAGGGAATACTACGGATGCAACTGTTTATGCAGACTGGTACAAGTCGGTGTATCTGCCGGCCGCGGATCAGGCTTCTTTGCAGGCATCTGATAGTGGGAAGTCTGTTGTGGATGCTGCTGGAAATGGAAAGCACTGAGCTGAGGAGGATTCAGATATGAGCATGATGAAGAAGATTGAGATTGACGGGAAGGCAGTTGCTTTTAAGGCATCTGCCGCCATTCCGCGTATTTACAGGATTAAATTTCAGAGGGATATCTACAAGGATTTATCTGTGCTGGAAAAGAGTATCGGGGACGGGGATCCGGAAAAGTCCTCCCTGGATCTGTTTTCCCTTGAGATGTTTGAGAACATTGCATATGTGATGGCGAAGCATGCAGATCCGTCCATTCCGGATAATCCGGAGGACTGGCTGGATGAGTTCAACACATTCAGTATTTACCAGGTTCTGCCGAAGCTGATTGAGCTGTGGGGCATGAATATTAAGACGGATGTGGAGGCTAAAAAAAACTTCATGCAACAGACCGTGAAATGACAACTCCCCTGTTTCTTCTCCGGTGTGTGCAGCTGGGGATTTCCATCCGGGATCTGGATCTGCTGACCATTGGCATGGTGAATGATATGTTTGTGGAAAGCAGGAATGATGAGTATAAGGGATGGAGACAGGTTGCCACACAGGAGGATTTCGACAGGTTCTGATCTGATGAAATGTGATGACAGGATAAGCGAAAAAAGGTATAATGATTTCATGAAATCAGAAGCTGGAGGAAACATACATGAAAATCGTAATTATTAACGGAAGTGCCAGAAGGGGAAACACGCTGACGGCGATTGATGCATTTATAAAAGGGGCATCAGAAAAGAATGAGATTGAAATCATCCAATCAGACAGACTTCATATAGCACCTTGTAAGGGATGTGGGGCCTGTCAATGTTATAAAGGATGTATTGATCAGGATGATACAAATCCCACGATTGATAAAATTACCGCTGCAGATGTGATTCTTTTTGCTACTCCGGTATATTGGTGGGGAATGTCTGCGCAGTTGAAACTTATCATTGATAAGTGCTACTGCCGCGGTTTGCAGCTGAAAAATAAAAAAGTTGGAACAATCGTTGTGGGAGGATCCCCAGTGGACAGTATCCAGTATGAGTTAATTGACAAACAGTTCGACTGCATGGCGAAATATCTTTCATGGGATATGATTTTCCAAAAATCATATTATGCAACAGCCAGTGATGAACTTGCAAAAGACAAGGATTCTATAAAAGAACTTGAAAATATTGGAAAAAACTTATAAGGCATATTTAAAGTTCCAGGTTTCAGGAAAGAAAAAACTAAAAATAATGATGAAAGCATTTGTCAGGATGGCAGGTGCTTTTTTTGTGCCTTTTTTATGGAATTTAGGGGGTGAGCCGTATGGCAGGGAACAGAATTAAGGGGATCACTGTCGAGATTGGCGGCGACACCACGAAATTACAGACTGCCCTGAAAGGGGTTAATACAGAGATCAGGAATACGCAGAGTCAGCTGAGGGATGTGGAGAAGCTTCTGAAGCTGGATCCGGGGAATACGGAGCTGATCGCGCAGAAGCACAGACTGCTGGCACAGGCGGTCTCTGAGACCAGGGAGAAGCTGGAGACTTTGAAGACTGCGCAGCAGCAGGCGGATGAGGCACTGCGGAACGGAACGATTTCCCAGGATCAGTATGATGCCCTGCAGAGGGAGATCGTTGAGACGGAACAGAGACTGCGGAGTCTGGAAGAGCAGGCGAACCAGTCTGCGACTGCCCTGCAGAAAATCGGGGCAACAGGTGAAAAGCTGCAGACAGTTGGAAACAAGATTTCTTCTGTAGGACAGAAGCTGCTTCCAGTGACGGGAGTGGTGACAGGGCTTGGAACGGCGGCAGTGAAAACTGCCGCTGATTTTGACTCTGCGATGAGTAAGGTGGCGGCTGTGTCCGGGGCAACGGGATCGGATTTTGATAAGCTCAGGACAAGGCCAGGGAGATGGGTGCCAAGACAAAGTTCTCTGCGACTGAGGCGGCGGATGCCATGAACTATATGGCAATGGCCGGATGGAAGACAGAGGATATGCTGTCCGGTATTGAGGGTGTTATGTACCTGGCTGCTGCATCTGGGGAAGACCTTGCAACGACCTCTGATATTGTGACGGATGCGCTGACAGCTTTTGGGCTTACTGCAGCGGATTCAGGACATTTTGCAGATGTGCTGGCGGCTGCTTCCAGTAATGCAAATACTAATGTGTCCATGATGGGCGAGACATTCAAGTATTGTGCGCCGGTTGCCGGGGCGCTGGGATTCTCGGTTGAGGATACAGCGGAAGCCATCGGTCTGATGGGAAATGCCGGTATCAAGGCTTCCCAGGCCGGTACTTCCATGCGTTCCATTATGACCAACCTGACTGGGGATGTGAAGCTGTCGGGTGCGGCAATCGGGGACGTGACCATTGCTACCACAAATGCGGATGGTTCCATGAGGAGCCTGTCTGCGATCCTGGCTGACTGCAGGATGGCTTTTGGCGGAATGACTGAGGCAGAGAAGGCGAATAACGCGGAGACTCTGGTTGGAAAGAATGCAATGTCCGGGTTCCTAGCACTGATGAATGCGGCTCCGGAGGATATTGCAAAGGTATCTGGGGCAGTGAATAACTGCAAGGACGCGGCAAAGAACATGGCGGATACCATGCAGGATAATCTGGAAGGACAGCTGACTATTCTGAAGTCACAGCTTCAGGAACTGGCTATTTCTTTCGGGGATCTGCTGATGCCTGCGGTGCGGAGTATTGTTTCCGGACTGCAGGGGATGGTGAATGTGCTGAATGCCATGCCGGACGGGGTGAAACGTGTGATCATGATCGTTGCACTTCTGGCTGCGGCATTGGGGCCTGTGCTGATCATTATAGGCAAGACCCTTTCGGCCATTGGAACGATTATGACATGGGCACCGAAGCTTGCCGGTGCGATCAGTACGGTGAAGGGTGCTTTTGCAGCACTGAGTGCCACGATGATGGCGAACCCTATTGCAATTGTGATAGCTGCCATTGCAGCTTTAGTGGCGGCGTTTATTTATCTCTGGAATACGAATGAGGAGTTCCGGCAGTTCTGGATCAGGCTGTGGAATGAGATTAAGGAAGTCGCTGTTCAGGTATGGACGGCGGTTTCGCAGTTTCTGGTTTCTGCCTGGAACGGGATCCGGAATACGGCGGTGGCTGTATGGAATGGCATCAGGGATTTCTTTTCCGGTCTGTGGGCTGGGATTAAGACACTGTTCACAACGGTTGTCACTGCAATTTCTACTTTCCTTGTGGGAGCGTGGAATGGGATCCGTGCTACGGTTATGACAGTGTGGAATGCGATTTCAGCATTTTTGGGTTCTGTCTGGAATGGGATTAAGTCTGTTATTACGAATGTGGTGAACGGGATCCGGACATTTTTGCAGACATCGTGGAATGGAATCAGAACAATTATCACTACGGTGATGAATGCAATCCGGACGGTGATTTCTACGGTATGGAATGGAATCCGGACAATTATTTCTACGGTACTGAATGGAATTAGGGGTACTGTCAATTCCGTGTGGAATGGGATCCGGAATACTATTTCCTCTATAGTGAATGGAATCCGGAATACGGTATCCGGTGCGTTTCATGCCATGTGGTCCGGTATCCGGAGCACGATTTCCGGAATTTATAATACGATCCGGGATGGACTGGGAAATGCGGTGAATTATATTACGGGTCTTGCATCTGCCGGATGGCGGTGGGGTGCGGATATCATCAATGGCATTGTGAATGGTATCCGGAGCTGTATTGGTGCAGTTGCCAATGCGGTGACAGATGTGGCAAATACTATTCGTTCCCATCTGCATTTCTCTGTGCCGGATGAAGGTCCTCTGACGGATTTTGAGAGCTGGATGCCTGACTTTATGAATGGTCTGGCTGAGGGCATTGAGAAGAGCAGGGGAATGGTGAAGGCGGCTGTGAACAGTGTGGCTGCGGATATGGTGGTTTTGCCGCAGATGGCTGTGGCAGATGGCAGTGTGATGACCGGTACGGGATCGTCCGGCAGTGCGGATCTGACGGCGGGCATTGTGTCGGCGCTGAAGGATGTGCTGAGTGATCAGAAGGGACAGCAGGGGGATCTGGTGATTCCTGTTTATCTGGGAAACCAGCTGCTAGATGAGGTGATCGTGACGGCGCAGCAGAGAATGAGTCTAAGGAGCGGAGGTAGATAGGATGGCTTTTTTTCAGTATCTTGTGTTTGACGGGGAGAACCTGCCGCTTCCGGATTCTTATGAGGTGGAGCTGGAAGATGTGGAGGCGGATTCCGGCGGTGAGACAGAGGCGGGAACGACACAGAGGGATGTGGTGCGGCATGGGGTTGCACGGATCCCCGTGTCGTTTTCTGTGACTGCGAAGTGGCTTAAGAAGCTGGCGGTGTATGCGAAGAAGGATAAGATCAGTGTGCAGTATTTTGATGCGGAGACAGCGGAACTGAAACTGGCGGAGATGTATGTGACGGGGTATAAGGCGAAGCTGAAAAAGGATACCAGTTATAAGGGACTGTGGACGGTGAGTTTTACGTTGAAGGAGATGTAGGAATGTGTGATGACGGAAAGCATTGGAAGGAGTATAATAAGTTCATAAATTAAGTTGCGGAGGTGCAAAAATGAATGAATTACAAACTTCCAGATTGCCATCGAATTTTTATGTTTATGAGAAGAACGATTACCATTCTCTGGACTGTCAGCAAGAAAGTGAAGAACTATTAGAAGTTATAAAGACAGCAAGAAAAGAAAGCGATGTGCAGGACTATATTAAAAGAAATAAAAAATGGTTTGTTCCATTATCCATATTGAAAGCATATGACTTTGGGCATCATTTTTCTTGTGTTGTACCAGAATATCAATTAGGTGCAGAATACAGATTGGATTACCTGCTAATAGGTAAAAATTCATTAGGGTATCAATTTGTGTTTGTGGAATTTGAGGATATGAATGTAGATTTTAAATTAAAAACAACAAATTCGGAAACTGATAAAGTGAGAAAAGGAATTAATCAAATTCGTGATTGGAAGCGTTGGATTGAACAAAATAATGGATATTTTTTTAACTCAGAAGGCATAAAAGAATTTACAAATAATATGCCTCTATGGGCATTTCACTATTGTTTGATTGTTGGTAGAAGAGACAGAATGGATGATATGAGCAATCAGCTGAGGGGAGAAACAGAAAAAGATACAGCAGTAAAAATAATGAGTTATGATCGCCTTGTAGATTATGTGGAATTGTTACACAATGGGATATAGGCAAAATATTATTTGGAGTGCATAAATGAAAGGAGGAGCCTGTTATAAAACGACATAAGAATTGCATGAATGGTATCTGAAACATTGGACCTATAACAGATAGGATGATTATATTTACGAAGGCATCGGTCACCTGGTTGGCTGGTGCTTTTTTCGTGGGGAAATGGAGGTGGCGGGATGTATCCGGTGTCGGATGCTTTTCGTTTGCGCGCCATGGGCGCGCTCTCGCAGGTGAAAGTCCTGAACATGCCCAGGTAGTGGGAAATGTATAGCTGAACAGCAAGGGTGTCCATCGTGAGGTGGAATCTGAAGGAAGCTGTAGGCAAATCCTTGGTCCGACGGACAGAAATCGCATATGAGGCTAAGCTTCGAGAGATAAGCTGGCGAAAGACAGCAAAGTCTAATAACTACCACATTTGTAGAAGCAGAGTAAATGCGGCGGATTTATGAGGAGAAAGAGCGTGCACCTTAAGCGTGGAGGTCTCACAGAGGTTTCATTTGCCTAGTAACAACGAACTGTGAGAAGTCAGCAGAGCCCATAGTAGTGAAGAAGTTTCTGTAATGGAAATGGAGCAAAGGGGCGAACAATCAATAAGTTTGAGTATAGCTCGTATTGCAGAAATGGCAACATCTGCCGTAACCAATCGGGTAAAAGGTGGTCAAATCAAGCGAGACGGAAAGGAAAGAACGCATGAACACAAGTAGTCTAATGGAGCAGATACTTTCTAGCGATAACCTCAACAGAGCATATCTGCAAGTCGTACGAAATAAAGGTGCAGAGGGTGTGGACGGAATGAAATACACAGAACTTAAAGAACACCTTGTAAAGAACGGCGAAATCATCAAGGTGTTGATCAGCACATTATAATATGCCATTTTCAGAAAAATAAATAGTGCAGAAATAATACGGGGATCTTCCATCCCCGAACCCCTGGAATCCTTGTTATAACAGTAATAGAAAAAATTATTACCGTTATAACAAGGCTAAAAATGGGATGTTTTAATTTTCCGAATTCTGCAAATTATGGCATCAAATAAAATGCGTTGTAACAATCAAGGAACAGTTGAGGACAAGAAAGTATAAGCCTCAGCCAGTACGAAGAGTGGAGATACCAAAGCCTGATGGCGGTGTCAGAAACCTAGGAGTACCAACAGTAACAGACAGATTTGTACAACAGGCCATTGCACAGGTACTTACACCAATCTACGAGGAACAATTCCATGCCCACAGTTATGGATTTAGACCAAATAGATGTGCACAGCAAGCAATCCTAACAGCGTTAGACATGATGAATGATGGTAATGATTGGATTGTAGACATTGACTTGGAAAAGTTCTTTGACACAGTGAATCATGACAAACTTATGACCATTATCGGTAGAACTATCAAAGATGGAGACGTCATCTCTATCGTTAGAAAATATCTTGTCAGTGGAATCATGATTGACGATGAGTATGAGGATTCTATAGTGGGAACACCACAAGGTGGAAACCTTTCGCCTCTTCTGGCGAACATTATGCTGAATGAATTAGATATGGAAATGGAGACCAGAGGGCTAAACTTTGTACGTTACGCAGACGACTGTATCATTATGGTCAGAAGTGAAATGTCTGCCAATCGAGTTATGAGGAATATCTCACGATTTATTGAAGAGAAACTAGGACTTAAGGTTAACATGACTAAAAGCAAAGTAGACAGACCAGATGGACTTAAATATCTTGGTTTTGGATTCTTTTTCGACACGCAAGCACAACAATACAAGGCAAGACCACATGCAAAATCAATAGCTAAGCTCAAAACGAAAATGAAATGGCTCACGAGAAGAAACTGGAGTGTCAGCAATCGCTATAAGATTGAAAAGCTTAACCAGCTAACCCGTGGATGGATCAATTATTTCGGAATCGGTTATATGAAGTGGTTATGCAAAGATATGGATGCGCTAATTCGTAGAAGATTGCGTATGTGTATCTGGGTGCATTGGAAAACCCCACAAAATCGTGCGAAAAACCTAATAAAGTTAGGAATGTATAGTAAGAAGGCTTATGCAATAGCATACAGTGGTGCACGGGTAGCTCGTTTAAGTGAAGGTGCGCTAAACTATGTAATTACCAATAAGAGACTAGCCTCATTTGGCTTGGTCTCAATGTATGACTACTATACCGAGAGGTTTGTTAAATGTTAAGTTGATTGAACCGCCGTGTACCGAACGGTACGCACGGTGGTGTGAGAGGTCGGCTAATCAACTAATGATTAGCCTCCTACTCGATTGAGGGCAGTTAGGAGTAATACAAGGAATGTTGTGGTCAAGCATTTTTGTAACACTTATGGCTAATAAAATCGGTGGATTGCAGTTTGGAATCTATCGGAACTGTCAGATTTCATCAAGGGTGTTTCACACCGCTGTCGCAGCTTTGCCCTTGACAAAAGCTAACCGTTCCGATTTTGAGTAATCAAGCAATCTGCTCGGGCAGCCCTTTTTTATCCTGCGATTCGTGCCTGATATGGCGTACGGTAACCGTTGGAGCTAT
>ENA-OQJX01000118-OQJX01000118.1-human-gut-metagenome-genome-assembly--contig:-NODE-118-length-53472-cov-10.485031_pt1 | contig 53472 bp, 53 predicted proteins | sample MGYA00242615_ERZ504782 | MGnify/ENA primary metagenome ERZ504782 (study PRJEB26092, sample SAMD00036354) | human gut metagenome | host: Homo sapiens | study: EMG produced TPA metagenomics assembly of... | reverse complement strand
GGGTGGTGAGCCACGGGGCGCCGGTCAGATCGGCCAGAGCCTTGACCTGAGCGCCGGCGTTGGCACGGGCCGCGCCGCCGCCCACGTACAGCACCGGGCGGTAGGACTGGGAGAACAGCTTGGCGGCATCGGATAGTACGCGGCCGTGCGCCTTGGTGGTGGGATTGTAGCCGGGCAGAATCATGCGCTGCGGCCATGAATAGTACATATCACTGGTTTGTGCGGTCTTGGTCAGATCCACTACCACCGGGCCGGGGCGGCCGGTGCTGGCGATGTGGTACGCCTCGGAGAGCACGCGAGGAATATCCTGCGCGCGGGTCACTAGGAAGGAATGCTTGGACACCGGGTAGGTGATGCCCACGATGTCCGCCTCCTGGAAGCGTCGGTACCAATGGCCTGAACGCCCACCTGACCGGTGATAACCACCATCGGCACGGAATCCATGTTCGCGTCGGCGATGGCGGTGACCACGTTCGTGGCACCCGGGCCGGAGGTCACCAGGCACACGCCCACCTTGCCAGTGGCCAGCGCATAGCCCTCGGCGGCATGGCCGGCGGCCTGCTCGTGGCGCATGAGCACGAAACGGAACTTCGTGCTGTCGTTGATCTGATGGTAGACGGGCAGGATCGCGCCGCCGGGGATACCGAAGACGTCCTCGACGCCGAGATCCTCCAGCGAACGCACCAGCGCCTGGGCGCCGGTCATCTTCTCTCCATCGATAATGGTCTGCTGGTCAGTGGCCGCGTGGGTTTTCGGCACACCACTGAATGCCTGCAAAGGCGTGGGTAAAGCCATGATTCCTCTCACCTCGTAAATCAACTGCGAGCGTCGGTTGGCCGTAGGGTGGAAGCCAGACGCTCACGTATGTTCCAGCGCGTGTGCCGGTGCTTGTGGCTCCGATGCGGCTCGTCGCTCGTGTTGGTATCAGTCTATTCGTAAATCCGACAGCCGGCTTACTTAGTCCGCGTCTTGAGAGCGTCCAGTGCTTTCCATCCGGCTTCGGCCGCGGCAAGCTGTGCTTTGCGCTTGCTGGAGCCCTTGCCGGTGCCGATGATTTCGGGATTATCGCCCAAAGTGACTTTGGCAGTGAAAATCTGTGCGTATTCGGGGCCGGACACTTCCATGTGGTACACCGGCTCGGCCTTGCCCAGATGATGTGCCTTGACGGTCAGCGAGGTTTTCCAGTCGAGCGCCGGGCCTTCGGTGGCCACTTCCGCCAAGGTGTCGTCAATGAGCCGATGAATGACCTTGCGGGCCTCATCAATACCGTGTTCCAGGAAGGTGGCGCCGATAAGCGATTCGACGATGTCGCACAGAATCGAGTTCTTTTCGGCACCGCCCTGCTCGGCCTCACCGTGGCCCAGCAGAATGTAGGGGCCCACTTTGAGCTTGGTTTTGGCGATGGCGCTCAGCGCGTCCTCCGAGACGGCTTTGGCGCGCATCTTGGCCAGCTGCCCCTCGTTCATGTCCGGGTGAATGGTGAACAGCGTTTCGGTGGTGACCAGCTCCAGCACGGCATCTCCCAGGAACTCGAGACGTTCGTAGTTGGACACGCCGGGGTGCTCATGCGAGAAGGAGCGATGGGTCAACGCTTGCACCAGCAGGTCAGGGCTGATGGTGGTGCCCAGCGCTTCCAACAGTTCATTGGCCGGAGCTTGGCGGTCAGCCGTTTCTTGCTGTGTGGTCTTCTCGCTCATATGTTCTTCATCCTTCGCACGATGTGCTGTGTGTATTGAGATTTATGTGTAGGTACTGCAAGCGCTGGTATGCGGTGGCCTGTGCTCGCGGCCCGGGCAATCGAGTGTGATATGCGAAGGCCCCGCCACCCGTCGATGGCAGGGCCTTCATATCAAGCCGTTATCACAGGACTCACTTGGTGTGAGCCGGCTGGATTGCGGAGCGGTAGGTGCGGCCGCGGAAGGAACCGCAGCTCGGGCAGGCCATGTGCGGCAGAGCCGGAGCGCCACAGTTCGGGCAGCTCACGGTTGCGGTAGCGGTGGCCTTCCAGTTCGCGCGACGCGAGTGCGTGTTGGCGCGCGAGGTCTTGTACTTAGCAGTGCCATTTGAGTATCCTCTATTTCGTTCGAACGATTGAGCTTAAGCGTCCGTTATCTTAACGCATGGCTCGTACAAAACTCAAGTTCGTATGCCTCACTTGCCCTGTTCGCCGTTCTGTTCGGCCTCAAGCTGGGCCTTGAGACCCGCCAAACCGGCGAAACGAATATCTTCCATTTCGTGGTGATGATCGGGGTTCTCGTTCAGATCGATGCCGCACTGCGAGCACAGGCCTTTGCAATCCGGCTTGCACAGTGGCTGCAGCGGCAGGGATTCGACCAACGTGTCTCGAATCATCGCCTCGATATCCGCAAAAGCGCCGTTTTCCAGCAGCGGATACGTATCCTCTGATTCGTCTTCGCCGGCGATGATGTCGACTTCCTCATCTTTGCCGTTTTTGCTGCCACTCTTGCCGTGGCCTTTGTCCGCTGCGGATTCGTACGGGAAGAATACGGTGACATTCACCGGCCAGTCCTCGTCGATGGGCTTTAAACAGCGGTGCATTCGCTGACGAATGGTGCGACCAGTCGGCCGGTAAAAATCAGTCCATCCACGATGGAGTCGAATGAGCCGGTAACGTGAACCGGGTCACCCTCCTTGATGCCGACGATGTCGTCGCCGATACCGCTCGGGGCGGGGAAGTCGGCGTCGATCTCCTTGGATTGTCCGGCTCGTGAAGCGATTTGAGCCACCGGGATCGCCCACAGAGAATCCTCGACTCGTGCCATAGTTCTGCCTTTCGTCTTTTGCTGCGGCACAGCCGTGTGAGGCGTATCGGGTGTTGTCTTCGTCCCGTGCGCCGCTATGCCGCATTCGTGAATGATGCAGTGAGTGTGCTGCTGGTTACTGAGCTTCGGGGTAGTCATTCAGCGTCAGCTTGGGCAACTGCTCTCCGGCCGAGCGCTGACGCTCTTCCAGCACGTTCAAACCTGCTTGTACATCTTGGGTGAGCTTGCCAAGCTGCTGGGACAGACCCTCCATAACCGTGGTGCAATACTGGTCAGCGCCTTGGGTCAGGTGGTCGGACTTGGCCTGGGCTTGCTCAAGAATCGTGCGGGCCTTCTGACGGGCCAACTCAGTGACGTTTTCCTGTCCTGCCAGGAATTGAGCCTGTTCGTTGGCTTCCCTGACCATATCCGCGGCGCGGCTCTGGGCGGATGCGACGACGGCGTTGGCCTGTGTCTGTGCGGATTCCAGGCGGCGCTCGGCTTCGCGCATCAGTGCGGAGGCGCGTTCCAGCTGCACCGGCAACAGCTTTTTCAATTCAGCAAGCTGGCTGGTGAACTCGTCGCGATCCACTTTGACCGTGCCGGGCGAGAACATGCTGGTTTTGGCTCATCGAGCATGGATTCAAGCCGATCGATGACGTCATACACCGTGGTGAATTCTGCGCGGCTCTTGTTTTCCGCCGAGTCGGCTTGCAGGGTTTCACGCAGATCGGGCAGTGTGCCCATATTGAATGCGGCTGCCTTGGTCGGGGCCGGTGCGGGAGCCGGCGCCTCTGGGGTCGGTACCGCATCGGTTGCCTCGGTAGGCGGCAAATCGACCGGTGCCTCTTCAGTGGGGGCGGCCGGGACGGATCCGGGGTGGTCAAGTCGACGTAACCAGTGGGATGTTCATCACTCATAGTTATCAGTCCTTTGCTTCTCGTTCCTGTGCCAAAGCATCGCTGAGCATGGGGACGACGCAATCGGGCACCATGCCGGTCACGTCGCCTCCGTGGCGAGCCACGTCTTTGACAATGGAACTGGAAATATGTTCAAGAATCGGATCGGCGGGCAGAAACAGGGTCTCAATGCCGGCGAGCTTGCGATTGACCAACGCCATGCCCAGTTCGGCCTCGTAATCGCCGTTCTGACGCAGTCCTTTGACGATGACGGTGGCGCCGACCTTCTGGCAGTAGTCGGTGATCAGGCCATCGGTGGAGGAGACGACGACGTTGGTGCAGCCGGCTTTCTCCAGCGCGCGGCGAATTACCTCGACTCGCGTGCTTTCGGAAAACATCGGTGTTTTCGCGGCATTGACGGCCACCACCACGTGTACCTCGTCAAAGAATCGTGCCGAGCGCTCGATTACATCCAAGTGTCCGGCGGTGACGGGGTCATACGAGCCGGGGCATACTGCGATAGTCATGCCTTCTAGCCTACCGCGAATGGTGTGCAATGGTGCGCTTCGTGCGGCCACACGTTACATGCGGAGGGTTTCGCGGTTTGCGATGGGAATCTATGATGGGATGCAGTTGAATCGTACAGTACGAGGAAAGAAGTACACTATGACTTTTGCTGATCTGTTCTCCAATGACGCCGAACCGCTGCGCAACCCCGACCAGGGTGCCGGAACCTCCGTGCTGGAACGTCCGGAGACCAAGGAGTCGCCGGTGCGCGACGATGGCGGCGACGCCGACCGTTTTGCGCACTATGTGTCCAAGGACCGTATCGCGGAATCCCGCGCGACCGGCCGTCCGGTGGTGGCCCTGTGCGGCAAGGTCTGGGTGCCCAAGCATGACCCGTCCAAGTATCCGGTGTGCCCGGACTGCAAGCGCATCTACGAAGAAATGATGGGCTGATTTTTCGTTCCCGCTGGCGGGAGCTGTCAGCAAAGCCGACTGAGGGTGGTTGTCTCGGCAAGACTACTTGGTTCCCCTCTCTGAGGGGGAGCTGGCTCGCGCAGCGAGACTGAGGGGAGCAACGAGTTCGCACCCGTTACTCCCCTCAGTCGTCTACGATGACAGCTCCCCTCAACGAGGGGAGCCAGGACGTTTCTAACGTGCCGAAATCTCGTCGATGAGCTTGAGCTCATCATCGCTGAAGTGGGTGTTCTTCAGCGCGCCGATGTTGTCCAAAATCTGTTGCGGCTTGGAGGCGCCGGCCAGCACGGAAGTCACCTTGCCGTCGTGCAGCAGCCATGCCAGGCTCATCTCGCCAGCGTCTGGCCGCGCTCGGAGGCCAGGTTGTTGAGGTCCGCGACTTGGCTGTGCAGCTTCTCGGTCAGTGCGGAATCGTTGAGGAATCGCGGATCGTGAGCCATGCGGCTGTCGGCCGGAATGCCGTTGAGATAGCGGTTGGTCAGCAGGCCCTGTGCCAGCGGGCAGAAGGTGATGAGGCCCTTGCCCAGCTTGAAGGCGGTCTCTTTCAGGCCGTTCTTTTCAACGGTGCGATCGAGGATGTTGTACTTGTTCTGGTTGATGATGAACGGCACGTGCAGTTCTGCCAGAATTGCGGCGGCCTTTTCCATGGTCGAGCCGTCGTAGTTGGACAGGCCAGCGTACAGCGCTTTGCCGGAATTCACGGCCTGGGCCAGTGCTCCCATGGTCTCCTCGAGTGGCGTCTCCGGGTCCGGGTGGTGGTGGTAGAAGATGTCCACGTAATCAAGGCCAAGGCGTTCCAGCGACTGGTCGAGTGAAGCGAGCAGGTACTTGCGGCTGCCGAGATCGCCGTAGGGGCCGGCCCACATCTCGTAGCCGGCCTTGGTGGAGATGATGAGCTCGTCGCGGTGGTGCTTGAAGTACTTGGTGAGCAGCAGGCCGCAGTTCTTCTCGGCCTGGCCGGGTTCGGGGCCGTAGTTGTTGGCCAGGTCGAAGTGGGTGATGCCGTTGTCGAAGGCGGTGAAGACCAGGGACTTCATCTGGTCAAACGGCGTGATGTCGCCGAAATTGTGCCAGAAGCCGAGCGATACCGCCGGCAGCTTGAGGCCGGAGGTGCCGGCGCGGTTATAGGTCATCGTGTCATAACGATGCGGGTTGGGGGAGTAGACGGCGGTTGGCTCGAACATTGAGTCTCCTTGATGTGCTTGAAGCCTGAAATCTCTATTATGCTGCGCAGCCGTGTGCCAGATCCGTGTGCGTCACGGATACGTTGGCAGTTGGTTGCGTCGTCAGGTATCATGGTTCCAGTTAAAGTGAACTTTAATGCAAGCGACTGTATTGCTTCGGCGTGTCGCGGCTAAGGGCGAATCGGTTGCACCGTGCAGCGGACCGTTCGGAGGACTGCAAAAGAACATATGCGCAGCGGGCATCAAGGAGGAAACAATGACCTACACCATTCGTCAGGTGGCTACCCAATTCCACATGCAACCTTCCACGCTGCGCTACTACGAAGAGCAGGGATTGCTGACCAACGTGGACCGCACCGAAACCGGCCAGCGCGTGTATGAGGATTGCCATCTCAACCGTCTGCGTGCGATCTGCTGCTTCAAGAACGCTGGCATGACCATTGATGATTTGAAGAAGTTCTTCGTCTATGAGTCCAATGAGCCCGAGCATATCGACGAAATTCTGGATTTGCTTGAATCCCGTCGCGAGTCGCTGGACGAGCAGCGGCGCGCGCTTGACGAAGCCGCCATGCACGTGCAGCGCAAACTGCACTATTACACCGACATCAAGCATGCGATTGATTCCGGTGGTGAGATGCCTGACTGGGCCAACTACAAGACCCGCGCGTATTCCATCGACTGCTAGTTATCCGCTAAGCCACCAGTGCCTTGTTCGGCAGCGCGCGGTCGAGCACCCAGACAATCAGCGATATCACCAGGAAGGCCAGCGCCAGCTTGCCGCAACTGATGCCGAATCCCTGCCAACCGAGCTTGTCCAAGTTGATGAAGTCGTAAGGGTACGGACTACCGCCAGCCGCGGGGCCCGAACCCGGCCAGATCGCCGCGCGAATCAGCACAAACGCCAGGTACGCGGGGAAATACATCAACCACGAGAACATGTAATGCCAACGGAACCGGCGATGCGGGTCGAACAGAAGGAAGTCGATCAGTGCCATGATCGGGGCGATTTTGTGCAGCATCGTATTGGTCATGATGCCAACTACCTGCGGTACATAATCCGGGTTATCCGGCGGCATCAGGAAGAACGCCACCAATGCGGTGACAATGGCGTACAAGGTCAGGCAGCCCTTGAGCCAGGCTGGCGGTTGGATGCCCTTGAGCAGAGTGGCAGCGCCCGCCCACAGCATCACGATGCCCAACACAAAGCCGGTCTGAAACGTGAAATACACCCAATACTGCGGTTTCGACCATGCTTCGTACGTGCCCACAAAGCACAGTCCGGCAATCGCCAGACGCCATAATGCCACAATGAATCTCATGCTTTCTGAGTGTAGCCAGTCTTTCGGGTGGTGACAGCACTCCCCATGAGAGGCAATTCGGACTACACTGATGGTCAGTACAATCGAACGTAGGAAAGGCCCTGTCAATGGTGGATTATTCGCCGGCTTTGATGACCGACATGTACGAATACACGATGCTTGACGCCGCGCTGAAAGACGGCACCGCCAACCGTAAATGTGTGTTCGAGGTATTCACTCGCCATCTGCCGAAGGCCGCCGTTATGGCGTGGTGGCCGGCACCGGTCGCATTCTTGACGCGCTTGAGCACTTCCATCTCGATGACGAAGACCTGAAATTCCTGTCTGACCGCCATGTGGTTAGCCCGGAGACCATCAAGTGGCTGGAAAACTTCCACTTCACCGGTTCGATTAAGGGCTACCGCGAAGGCGAGATGTTCTTCCCGAACTCCCCGATTCTGCAGGTTGAAGGCACGTTCGGCGAATGCACGCTGCTGGAGACGCTGATTCTATCTGTTCTGAACTACGATTCCGCCGTGGCTTCGGCAGCCTCCCGCATGGTGTCTGCCGCCAAGGATCGTCCGTGCATGGATATGGGTGGCCGCCGCACCAACGAGTGGGCTGCCGTAGCCGCCGCCCGCGCTGCTGTGGTGGGCGGATTCAAGGGCACCGCCAACCTGCTTGCTGCTCAGTTGTATGGATTGAAGGCGATTGGCACCGCGGCGCACTGCTTTACTTTGGTGCATGATTCCGAGCGCGATGCCTTTGAATCGCAGATTGAAGCATTGGGCAAGAACACCACGCTGCTGGTCGATACCTACAACATCGAGGAGGCCGTGAAGACCGCCGTCGAGGTTGCCGGCCCTGAACTGGGCGGTGTGCGCATCGATTCCGGCGACCTGGCTGCAATGGCCCAGCGCGTGCGCAATCAACTGGATGCTTTGGGCGCCACGAACACCACTATTACCGTTACCAATGATTTGGATGAGTATGCGCTGGCAGCTTTGCAAACCGCGCCGGTTGATTCCTATGGCGTGGGCACCATGCTGGTCACCGGCTCCGGCGCTCCCACCTGCGCGATGGTGTACAAGCTCACCGAGCGTGAAGGCGCGGATGGCACGATGGTGCCGGTGATGAAGAAGTCGAAGGACAAGGCCACTGTGCCCGGACGCAAACTTGCGTTCCGCTCTTACGAGTATTCGCTGGCCGAAACCGAACATGTGATCTCCGGTTCCGAGGAGAAGCTGGCTGGCTATGTGGCAGACCCGGCATGGAAGAACCTGTTGGTCGACTTTGTGAATCACGGTCAGATTGACGGCCAATGGCAAGGTCACGATGCCATCGTGGCGGCTCATGAGTACCACGCCACGCTTTGGCCGAATTGCCCATCGCCGCGCAAAGCCTTATGAAGGCGAACCGGTGATTCCCACGGAGACTACGGTTCTCTGACGAGAACCTTCATCTTCTCGGAATCCGTCGCAGCACAGCTGCTCCCCTCGCCTACAGGCAGTCCACTGGGCTGTCTGCTTAACGGTTCGGCCGCGGAGACTACGGTTCTCTGACGAGAACCCGCCGTTGAGTTCGTGGGACGAAATCTGAAATTCGCCATTTTTGGCGTATTGTCCCACATCAGCGTGGGACAATACGTACGTCAAACGTTTGATATGCGAGTTGTCCCAACATCACATCATTAAAAACGTTGGAATAATGCCATTCTCGTTTCAGTATGAATAACACGATGCTGAGTGGGCGTGGGACGATACGTCAAAAATCCCTAATTTTGCATGTCGTCCCACGCCATCATGAATCTCAGCAGTCGAGGGGACGCAACGACTTCACCATTTCACGGGCCGTGATGGTGTAACGCGGATGGTGGCGCCACGTCGCCTGGCCTCGGCTGGCCTGCGGCCTGCGATGGTGTGATGGTAGTGAATTACCCGTTGTTAAGACAACATCGTTGCACTCGCAGCATAGGGCGGGTGGCGTATGCTGGGGCGCATGGTTGAAATCAAAGATATGCTAGGCGATTGCCAGATTATTCGTGCCGACGGCCGCAAGGTTGATGAACTGCGTCCTGTGCGCATTACCCGTCACTTTACCGATGCCCCTGAGGGGTCGGTGCTTATTGAATGCGGCAACACCCGCGTGATGTGTACCGCCACTTTTACGCCGGGGGTGCCCCGCTGGCGCAAGGATTCCGGCCTTGGCTGGGTCACTGCCGAATACGCGATGCTGCCGCGTGCCACTTCCGAGCGCACTGATCGTGAATCTGTGCGTGGCAAGATTGGCGGTCGCACTCATGAGATCAGCCGTCTGATTGGTCGCTGCCTGCGTGGTGTCATCGATATGAAGGCACTGGGTGAGAATCAGATTCAGCTTGATTGCGATGTGCTGCAGGCCGATGGCGGCACCCGTACTGCTTCTGTGACCGGTGCATATGTGGCGCTGGTTGATGCGGTCAACTGGGCGGAGAAGAACCACCACATCAAGTCTGCAGACAAGGTGTTGAAGGACTATGTCTCCGCCGTGTCTGTAGGCGTGATTAACGGCACGCCGATGCTGGATTTGCCGTATATCGAAGATAGCCAGGCCATGACCGATATGAACGTGGCCATGACCGGCTCCGGCACGTTCATTGAGATTCAGGGCACTGCCGAACATCGCCCGTTCAACCGTGCCGAACTTGGCACTCTGCTTGATTTGGCCGAAAAAGGCAACAAGGAACTGCAAGCAGCCCAGCGTGCCGCATTGGCACTGGACTGAGTCGTTAGCCATTCGTCGTAGACTTTCCTCAGTCAGCGCGCATACCATGGCTCCCCTCTTTAAGAGGAGCTGTCGCTGAAGGCGACTGAGGGGGAGCTCGACGCACATAGCAAGGAATCCATCATGCAAATCGTTGTCGCCACTCATAACGAAGGTAAGCTCGTTGAAATCCGCCGCATCCTTGAGGAGGATCTCGGCCCGGCCGCCACCGACATCGAACTGGTGTCTGCCGGCAGCCTTCATCTTCCCGACCCGGTGGAAACCGGCGTGACCTTCCAAGAAAACGCCCTGCTCAAGGCCCGCGACGTGGCCAGCCGTACCGGTTTGCCCGCCATCGCGGACGATTCCGGTCTCATTGTTGACGTGATGGGCAACGCTCCCGGCATCCTGTCCGCCCGTTGGGCTGCGCCCACGGTCATGACAAGGCCAACAATGCACTGCTGCTCGCGCAGATCGAAGACATCCCAGATGCCAAACGCACCGCCCGCTTCCGTTGCGCCGCAGCTCTGGTGGTGCCGGATACCGAAGTTGGTGCCGACGTGACCGGTGGGGTGGCAGATGGTGGCGAGGCCGCCTTGTCTTCTACCCACACCACGGCCGCGGATGGCGGCCCCGCTCCGATCTCGGCGCGATACGCCATCACTAGCGAAACAGTGGAACTCGGCGAAATGCCGGGCGTCATTATCCGTAAGCCTCGCGGCGAGCATGGTTTCGGCTACGACCCGCTGTTCGTGCCCGACGATCAGCCGGCTGGCCGTACCAGCACCGAGCCTGACTATGAGGGCGAGCCGTTGACCAGCGCCGAAATGACTCCAGCGGAAAAGAATGCGATTTCCCATCGTGGCAAGGCGCTCAAGGCCTTGGTCCCGGCAATCGAAGCGCTACTAGCCGACTGAACTGCTGCCTCCTGCGGCGAAGACCATAGAGACCTTAATACATATCAATTGAGCCGGTGGCTCCAGATGCTTCTGGAACCATCGGCTCAATTGTTCCCGTCAACACACACGGCTACATATGCGGTCACACGCCCATCAGTGCGTGCGCCACGGCCATCATGCCAATGCGATTATTGCCGTAATCGCCAGCGAGAAGCCCGCAAGCTTGGCGTTGCCCAGCACCTTGTCGGTGAACAACGTGGAGAATATGGCAATCGGTGCAAGCGAGCAAATCACCATCACGGCGCGGACTGAAGCCGAGAACGGCAGCAGGAACCAGGAAACCAGTGCGAAGGCGACGCTGAACGGCACTCGCCAGGCAATCACGGACAGTACTTCCTTGACGTCATGCTTGGACTGCGGCAGATCCATCAGCATGCCCACCATCAGCATGGACACCAAGCGTTCGCGCCGCTTAATGGCTGGCAGATTGAGGCAATCCAGTCGGGAATGGGCACGTTGGCCAGCGTGAGACAATCATCGCCAGATAGGTATCGAACGGTACCGACCCAAAGAAGCTTTTAGCTATGGTGCATAGCAGCGCTCGCCGGGCGAGTCGTTTGGCGTCCTTGTCTTTGGGTTTCGTGTACGGCAGGGTGGGTGCGGCGCCGGCATGCTGCTCGGCAAGTGTCTTGCCGGGGCGGATGTGCAGCAATTGCTGGGTGAGCACGTTGGTGCCAGCGGCCACCATAATGCAATTGCCGATATCGAACATAGCGGCCGGAACCACTGCGCCTGCGCCCCAGAACGACTGCACCACGGGGAACGAGAAACAGCCGAGGTTGAAGCCGGCTCCATTGAGCATCAGGAATGCGCGGTCGGTCACATTGCGTTTGCGTGTGGCCAGAAAAATGAACACGACGGGGAGCGCCGCGAACAGAAAAGCGAACAGGGAGACCCATAGCAGTGAGACGTCGTGCGGATTGGTAGCAAACGAATAGACGATGGCCCCCGGCAGCACGATATTGAACTCGGCGGTCTGCAATACGCGGTAATCCTTCTGTCCGAATAATCCGAAGCGTTTGAACAGGTATCCGGCGAGCATGATTAGCAGCAGGCCGACCGGCGTCAGTATGGCGGACACAACTCTCTCCCTTATCTAGCCTCTGATAGATTCTATTGTCCGCGTATTTCGGATATCGCGCGATATCATCGCCACACCGTGGACGAGTGGGTGCCGGAAGGGCGGAAACAGGCCGCAAACCATATGAAAAACAGAATCTCTGGCTCAACCGTTTTCGGTCTTGAACCATCGAAAATCTCATATTTTCCATCATATTTACAGCGGGAATGATAGAAGAAAACCTCTCAGAATCATTGGTATTTCAGTGGTTCTGGGAGGTCTTAACCAGTGCGCGAGATGGGACTTGAACCCACACGTCAAAGACACAGGAACCTAAATCCTGCGCGTCTACCAATTCCGCCACTCGCGCGTGCACGCCGCTCAACGGCACCGGCTCGTTCGGAACCTGCGCGTATTGGGCGATATGCAAAACCCTAGGTGGACGAACCAGCCTAGGGTGTTCGAGCCACTTGTCAGAATCGAACTGACGACCTGCTCATTACGAGTGAGCCGCTCTACCGACTGAGCTAAAGTGGCTTGGTTCGCGGGAGGCATTTCGCCAGCCGCGCACAAGAAGTCAAGTATAAAGTAACCCCGCGAAAAGTCCAATCAAGAATGATTGGTGGTGTCGCACATGATTTCGCTGGTATGCAGGCGTCGAGTCTTTCGCGACAAGTGAGTCGAATTCCGTTGGGAATGGCTTTGTTGAGTCGTGACTGCGGCCTGAGATTGCGGTATTATGGTTAACGCAACGGTGCAATCGATGTCATTTATCTCAATTGAATAATTTTGTTCTTTTTATGTCTGAATTTGTGAGTATTCTGTTTGGTGATACGGAGCGTGTGTGAGCTGTATGCACAGGCGCTCCAGTCACTGATGAAAGGAATGGAATCCTATGGCCATCAATCCGCCCGTTGACGCCACCCAGACCCCCGAGTGGGCCGCCCTGCAGAAGCACTATGACGAGCTTCAGTCCGAGGGTGTCAGCCTCAAGAAGTGGTTCGCCGATGACGCCGAGCGCGTCGACAAGCTGTCCTTCGACGCTGGCGATCTGCACTTCGACCTCTCCAAGAACCTGATCAAGCCGGAGACCCTCCAGCTGTTCGCCAACCTCGCCAAGGCCGTCAAGCTTGACGAGCGCACCAAGGCTATGTACTCCGGCGTGCACATCAACAACACCGAAGACCGCGCTGTGCTGCACACCGCTCTGCGCCGCCCGGTTGAGATGAGGGCAAGTACATCGTTGACGGTCAGGACACCGTCAAGGACGTGCGCGAGACCCTCGACAAGATCTACGCCTTTGCTGACGACGTTCGTTCCGGCAAGTGGACCGGTGTGACCGGTCGCAAGATCGAGACCGTAGTCAACATCGGCATCGGCGGCTCCGACCTGGGTCCCGTCATGGTGTACGAAGCGCTGAAGCCGTACGCCGACGCCGGCATCTCAGCTCGCTACATCTCCAACATCGATCCGAACGACCTGGCCGAGAAGACCAAGGGCCTCGATCCGGAGACCACCCTGTTCATCATCGTTTCCAAGACCTTCACCACCCTGGAGACCCTGACCAACGCTCGCGAGGCCCGCACCTGGCTGCTCGAGGAGCTCGCCGCCAACGGCGCCATCGCCGAGGGTGATGAGGCTCAGAAGGCCGAAGCCATCAAGAAGCACTTCGTGGCCGTCTCCACCAACCTGGAGAAAGTCGAGGAGTTCGGCATCGATCCGAACAACGCGTTCGGTTTCTGGAACTGGGTTGGCGGCCGTTACTCCGTCGACTCCGCCGTCGGCACCTCCCTGGCCGTGGTCTTCGGCCCGGCTCGTTTCGAGGAGTTCCTGCACGGCTTCCACGAGATCGACGAGTACTTCGCCAACACCCCGTTCGAGAAGAACGTCGTGGTGCTGCTCGGCATGCTCAACGTCTGGTACCGCAACTTCTTCAAGGTTGCCTCTCACGCCGTGCTGCCGTACGACCAGTACCTGCACCGCTTCCCGGCCTACCTGCAGCAGCTGACCATGGAGTCCAACGGCAAGTCCGTGCGCTGGGACGGCACCCCCGTTACCTCCGAGACCGGCGAGATCTTCTGGGGCGAGCCCGGCACCAACGGCCAGCACGCCTTCTACCAGCTGATCCACCAGGGCACCCAGCTCATCCCGGCCGACTTCATCGCGTTCGTCAACACCCCGAACCCGACCAAGGATGGCGACCAGGACGTGCACGAGCTGTTCCTGGGCAACTACTTCGCTCAGACCAAGGCTCTGGCATTCGGCAAGACCGCTGACGAGGTTCGCGCCGAGGGCACTCCGGAAGAGATCGTTCCGGCCCGCGTGTTCTCCGGCAACCGTCCGACCACCTCCATCTTCGGTGTGGCCCTGACCCCGTTCGCACTCGGCGAGCTCATCGCCCTGTACGAGCACATCACCTTCGTGGAAGGCACCGTCTGGGGCCTCGACTCCTACGACCAGTGGGGCGTCGAGCTTGGCAAGCAGCTTGCCAAGCAGATCACCCCGGCCATCTCCCAGGACGACGAAGCCCTCGCCGCCCAGGATGCCTCCACCCAGTCCCTGATCAAGTTCTACCGCGCCAACCGCGAGTTCTGATCTCCGCTCCTGCGTCGCTTCAATCAGAACTCGCGGTTGCGCGCCGCGCTGTGTTGTTTGATGGTCGGTCTGGCGACCGTCCATGGCGCGAATTCTGATCTCCGCTCCTGCGTCGCTTCAATCAGAACTCGCGGTTGGCGCGCCGCGCTGTGTTGTTTGATGGTCGGTCTGGCGACCGTCCATGGCGCGAGTTCTGATTCGCTAGCGCTCGGTCAGAACTCACGGTTCTCACGACCGTAGCTGTGCCGTTTGGTGGGCAGTTTGGCGACTGCCCACGTCGCGAGTTCTGATTCGCCTTCCTCAAGAAAGTTGACTGAGGAATCCTGCTAAGGCCGACATCTCCGGATGCCGGGCCCTTAGCATATGCGGGCTGACGTCTGTCAGAGGAATTGAACGTGGTTATTCCGCTCTGACGCCTATTCGCAGGTATAAAGGTGTCTTTTACAAAGGTTGCAGGTATTTTGCGTCGAGTTAGAGCCTCAAACGTCCTCCACATTGACGCCAAATACCTGCAATCGTCTTATTGGTGTCTTTATACCTGCAAATATGGGTCGTAAATAGACCCATTATACCTGCAAATACCTGTAAAAATATAAGTGAGAAGGTTATAAGCTCGAAATAAGCTTATAAAACGGCACCTTTTACCTGCAAACAAATTCATAAATGGAGCTCTCGAAATAGGTTGCAGGTATAAAGGCACTATGTAGGTCGGTTATCGCATCGCCCGCATCACCAGCGTGCTCGGTCGCCTTTATCGCGTCCGGTATCGGAAATGATGGGCGAATGCCTTGGTGCGGGAAGCAACGCTCAGGCACCCTTATTCGCCTCATCCAGCGTCAGCAGGTCGTCGTCGGCATCGTAATCGAACAATTCGCCATAACGGCCCCACTCCACGGCGATGGCGAACTGCTGGTGTGCATCCTCGCCGGAATACCGCGCGTGCAGCAGATCCAGCATGAGTTCGCCACGCAGATGACCGCCCGAGGCGTGCCGCAACGCATGTTCGACATTGCGTACCAGCGGCACATGCTCCATCGCCAGCGAGGCGAACACCTGCTTGGCGCGCAGAATATCCGCCTGATGCCAAGCGTCGCCAGCCTCGGTGATTTGTACATGGCCGTCGCGCACGACGATTACATGCAGCAGCGTGCCGGCATCCACCAGCGGGAACAGGTCATCGACCTCGAACGAGAGATCCGATGCCAGGTCAGCCAAGTCGATGCCGTCCGGATGTTCGGCAACCACATCCAGCAAGCCCGCCAGTCCGCCCGGTGTGGCGTTCGGCAACGGCCGGCCCTTGATCTTCTCTAGGGGTTCAGCCGTCTGCAGGTTGGTCTCATCCATGGCCGGCACGTTCGCACTCGATGCCGATAGTTCGGGAGCCTCGGCCTTGTGCGCGGGCTGTGCGGGCTGTGTGGCCTGCCTGGTCAAAATCGCATACAGCTTGTCCATCATCGCCTCGAATGCCGCGCTGTGACGGTCGCGCGGGCGCGGCAAATCGACCCGAACATTGGCGATCAGATATCCCGGATGCGAGCCCAGCACCACCACACGGTCGGCCATCTCCACGGCCTCTTCAATGTTGTGCGTAACCATCAGCACCGATTTGATGCTGCGCTGTTCACTCGACCACAGCTTGAGCACTTCCTGACGAAGATTCTCGCAGTCAGCACATCCAGCGCGGAGAACGGCTCATCCATAAACAGTGCATCCGGCTGCAACACCAATGCGCGCGCGATGCCCACGCGCTGCCGCATGCCGCCGGACAATTCCTTGGGATATGCCGATTCAAAGCCATCCAGACCGATCATGTCAATGGCATCCAGCGCCAGTTTGGTGCGCTTCGCCTTCGGCACGCCGCGTGCCTTGAGACCCAACTCCACATTGTCTTGCACCGTGAGCCACGGCATCAGTGCGAAGGTTTGGAATACGAGCGCGATGCCGGGATTCGGCCCGGTCAAAGTCTCGCCGCGATACTTGACCGTGCCGCTGGTGGGCTTGACCAGTCCGGCCAATGCACGCAAGAATGTGGACTTGCCGGCGCCCGAACGGCCCAGAATCGCAACGATCTCGCCCTCGTAGAGGTTGAATGAGATGTCGTGCAGCACGGTGAGCTCGGTGCCGTTGTCCGCCGTGAAGCGCTGGCTGATGTGCCGTGCTTCGATGATCGTGCTTTGCGGGGTCACCGCCCGCAGCGAACGAATGGTTTCTTTTGCGATGGTCATAGTGTTCTCCTTAAGTCCTTAATTTTTTGGGGGAGGGGCTCAGCCCGCTTCGCATTCAGCTACCCTCTGAGGGGGAGCTGTCGCCAAAGGCGGCTGAGGGGAGCTCCATATAACGTCATTAATTCAGCGCGAATCGACGTTCAGCCAGTCGCTGCAGCGGATTCCAGAACAGGCGGTTGACTGCCACGACAAACACGCTCATCACAGCCACGCCGATGATGGTGCGCACGGTGTCGCCGTTCTCCGTGGCCTCGGCAATGTAAGCGCCCAGCCCGGAAGCGGTCAACGTGTGCTGTCCGTAGCTGACGATTTCCGAAACGATTGACGCATTCCATGCGCCGCCGGCCGCCGTGATACCGCCCGTGACCCACGACCCGAACACTGCCGGAAGAATCAGCTCGCGCCATCGCTGCCAACGCCCCAGCTGGAAGCTGTGTGTCATTTCACGCAAATCATCGGGAATCTGGCTGGCTCCGGCAATCACATTAAACAGGATGTACCACTGTGTGCCTAGCGCCATCAGCAGGATGCTGCCCCAATTGATATTCACGCTGCACGCCACAAACCAGAGCGTCACAAACGGGAACGTGAAGTTCGAGGGGAAGCTGGCCAGTACCTGCACAATCGGCTGCATAAACCGCGAGACCCGTGGATTCATACCGATTAAAGCCCCAACAGGCACCCATATCACCGAACAAACAATGGTGAGCAGCGCCACTCGCAGGAAGGTCAGCATGCCGAGTGCGAGCGCATGTCCCAACTCATCAAAGCCCGCATCGCGTGAATCACCAGCATGAGCTCGATTACCCCGAACGCGCTTGCCGCCACGACGACCACCATAAAGAGCACGTCAAGTACGCGGCTTCGGGCGGACTTTGTTTCAACGGACCAGCGTCCTCCGGTGCGGCCCAGCGGCCGGGCCAGCGTGTCGAACAGCTCGCCGACCGGCTGAAAGAGGCGGCCAAGCATCTCGTCGATATGAGACTGGCGGATTATGGTCAGCACCGCACTGGTCTTGCGTACTGTGGACTCGCTTTGTGTAATGCGGAATTTCTCGGCCCACGCGGTCAGCGGTTTCCAGAGCAGCACGTCAATCAGCAGCACGACTGCTACCATCGTCACGATGGCCCAGCAGATTGCCGCGAGGTTCTCCTCGGCCGCCGCCTGCGCCACAAAACTGCCGATACCGGGCAATGCATACGTGTGATTGCTGACTGAAATCATCTCGGACGCGGTCAGGAAGAACCAGCCCCCGCCCACGCTCATCATGCAGTTCCAGAGCAGTGGAATCATTGCGTTTGGCACGTCCAACGTCCAGAATCGCTGCCAGCGGGTAAGCCTCAGGGAGCGGGCCGCCTCATCGAGTTCGCGCGGCTCGCTGGTCAGGGATCGGGTGAACGAGAACGCCATATTCCATGCCTGACTGGTGAAGATGGCGAAAATCGACGCGGCTTCCACACCCAGCATCGAACCGGGGAACAGCACCATCCAAATAGTGATGGTGGCGGAAAGGAAGCCCAGAATCGGCACTGACTGCAGGATATCCAGCAGCGGAATCAGCACGCGGCTGAGCCTGCGGCAGCGCGCGGCGGTCGTGCCATACACAAACGTGAATACCAGCGAGAAGAACAGCGCCACGAACATACGGAATACTGAACGCAGCGCGTAATACGGCAGGTCGGCAAGATTCGTACTCACCGATGACGGCACGCCTTTCGGGCCGATGGGCTCGCCGATGGCCGGCAGAATCCAGGCGATCAAGCCGAACAGTGCCAAAATGCCGGCGATGACCAGCGCGTCGGCGGCAATACGCACGGCGAATGGTTGGCGGTCGGCCGAGGAAGTGGAGGGGTTTCGTGCCGGCGAGCTTGGGCGCATGGCGGCATGGTTGAACGAAAACATGGTCATGGAAGACCTCCCTATGCATAGGAAAGACAAATTATGCAAGGGTTATCCGGGGTGGGCGTCCTTGGTCCATCTCAGCGAGGGAAGCCAAGGAGCGATACGGGCAGGAGCCCGACTTGACGGATAACGGAATAACGAGACAAGACATCATCACCGCAACAACTATGACTGTTGCCAGCGGCGAAACTACTGGAATAATCACCGTCCATCGGACTCTCACCTCCTTACCGCCGTGCGCTCGCGGCGCAAAACCATACCGTCGTCGGTATCCTTGCGACCAGCAGGAGGGGCGGAAAGTATTCGAATCCGCCGATTCGAGCCATCGTTCAAGCTTTAGCATCGCAGGGCGGTGGAATTGCATTAGTTCATGCCTTGATCCGACAAGAACTGCTGACCTGCGTGCAGTGTCTCCACTGTTAGCGGCAGCAACCCATATCCCTGCGGTAGCCTCGCCTACCGACGCTCTCAAGATAATGCCCGACCGCAAGCCTGTCAACTACGTCGCAGTGCCTTGGCGTTGGAATGCCATCCGGCAGCCGTTCTGTCCGCAATAATCCGTACAATTGACGATTGCTGTGTCGAGAAACGGGCCGCCGCATAAGCCCGCGTCTCCACGAGTCCAGTCCGAACGGCTGAGAAGCCCGACTTTCGGCGGATTGACAGGCTTCCCGAGGGCAAACCCGAAGGATAACAAGAACAGGCCACCAGCCATGCAGCTGCCAAAGGCGAGCGGCATGAGCGCGACGGATGGCCCCAACCTGGCGCTGATATGCGGCAGCACTGAAGGAACAACAATGGTTAACGCTGTTGAGGCTTTTGACGCCAAGCACATGAAGCCGGCCGAGGAAATCCCGGCTTTCCGTCCCGGCGACACCGTCGACGTGAACGTGAAGATTCAGGAAGGCAACAACTCCCGTATCCAGACCTTCACCGGTGTGGTGATCGCTCGTAAGGGTGCCGGCGTTCGCGAGACCTTCATCGTCCGCAAGATCAGCTTTGGCACTGGTGTGGAGCGCCGCTTCCCGCTGCACTCCCCGTCCATCGACTCCATCAAGCTCGTGCGTCGTGGCCGCGTTCGTCGCGCCAAGCTGTACTACCTGCGCGCTCTGCGCGGTAAGGCCGCTCGTATCGTCGAGCGCCGCGACAACTCCGCCAAGTGAGTCGTCACACAGGTTTGATCGCGCAGCCGATATTCGGTTCACGCAAATAAACCGTGAAATTCAGCTCGGAACCGTTCGGGTTCCGGGCTGTTTTCGTTTTGCTCGCGTATGATGGACGCTCGCCGGCAACACGACCATGCCTGGCATTATGAATCGCAAGGAGACACCATGCAGGACGATCAGGACAACGGTGAATCCCCGGCCCTTGACACTCTGGAAATCTGGAATGGGTCGAGCACTGCGGAATCCGCTACTGATGAGCCTCTTGCCACCCGCTCCGCTGCATACGATTTTTCCGGCGACGATTCGGCTGATTCCGGTGCTTACCAGCCTCCATTGGACGATGATGCTCGTGACTCGCGGACCTTCCAGGTGGCGGGCCACGGTGTCGCGTTGTCTCCGGTTCCTCCCGCGCCCATCCGCTCTTCTCGCAGTTCGCGGGCCAAGCATACCGATTCTGCAGCGGCGCGAACGGGTGACGATCGATTCACGCTGCGTGATTTCGCGATTTGGTGTGGCACGCCCATCCTCATCGTGCTGTTGGTGCGCATCTTCCTCGTCGGCTTCTATGAGATTCCTTCTCGCTCGATGATGGATACTTTTGTACCCGGCGATCGTGTGATGACCAGCAAAATCTTCAATCTGCAGCGCGGTGATGTGGTGGTGTTCAAGGATCCCAACAACTGGCTGAATGAGGAGCAAAGCAACGCCATCGGTGGCGGATTCCTGATCAAACGACTGATTGGCATGCCCGGCGATGTGGTCGAGTGCAAAGGGGCCGGCCAGCCAATCACCATCAATGGTGTGGAGATTGACGAATCATCGTACATTCGCCCGGGAGTAGAGCCCAGCGCCTTCCCGTTTTCCGTGACCGTCACGGAAGGGCATGTGTTTGTTATGGGCGACAACCGCTCCAATTCAGCCGATTCCCGTTACCATCAGAACGATAATGACCATGGCTTGGTTCCCATTGATGACGTGGTGGGCACGGGTCTGGCGATTTACTGGCCGATTAACCATATCGGGCTTCTGGCATCTCACCATGATGTGTTCAAGGACGTTCCCGACGCGTCGTCCGGCTCCGCGTCCTGAGCGGCGCCTTACCTGTGAAGCGAAATGATGATTACCCCAACGCTTGATCTTGAACGAAGCCTTGCCTCCCAAGGCTATGACCTTATTGTTGGCTTTGACGAAGTTGGCCGCGGCGCGTTGGCCGGCCCGGTCATGGTCGGGTGCGCTGCCATTTGGGCTCGTGATTTGAAACCGGATGCCGATGGCGAATTGGCTCGGGCCGATGGTTCTGCCGCCTCTTCGCGTGTGTCCGGTGACAATGGCACCGATGCAGGCGTGATCACCCCGAATCCCGCTCCATATCTGTCCGTACCTGCCGGTGTGGCCGATTCCAAAATGTTGACCGAGCACCGGCGTGAAGCCATTTTCGATGAGTTGTGCAGTTGGTGCGCTGCCTATGCCGTCGGCCAGGCCAGCAATGCCGAAATCGATGAGTGGGGCATTACCTATGCGCTCGGCGTGGCCGCTTTGCGTGCCCTCAATCAGGTCGAGCGTGACCTTGGTGTGGGAAGCGAACTTGGCTCCCCTCGGGAGGGGAGCTGCCTCGCGGCGACTGAGGGGAGGCCTTTGCCGAGCCGACGGCCCATCACCATCGGCGCCATTCTCGATGGCCCCAGCGATTACATCACCAAGGCCCTCAACACCTTTGACGCTCCGGATGTGCCGATCCCGGCCGACGTGACCACCAAAGTCAGGGGCGATCAGCATTGTGCCACCGTGGCGACTGCTGCGGTTATCGCAAAAGTCACCCGTGACCGGCTGATGATCTCCATCGCGCAGGGCAATCCGCGCTATGCCGCCTATGAGTGGGATCACAACAAGGGCTACGGTTCCGCGGCTCATCGTGCGGCCATAGCCGAGTATGGACCGACTCCACTGCATCGCACTTCCTGGCATTTGACCTGATGTTGCGGATTGCCATGCAGTGCAGTGGCTCCAGACCGATTCGCGACACGACAATGTGAGCGCTCACGCGAAATCGCCTCAGGCGCGCTAAAGTCAATAATAAATAAGGTGCAGCACGGCCGGGCACGGAATTCGGCCGCCAGCGGGGAGGTTCGGGCAGTATGGTGACCAGCCGCAAACCAAACAAGCGCCCATCCATGTTCGAGGTGGCCAAACTCGCCGGGGTCAGTCACCAGACCGTATCCCGTGTGATCAACGATTCGCCGGATGTGTCTGATGCCACGCGTGCCCGTGTGCAGGCCGCCATTGACGAGCTTGGATATCGTCCCTCCAATTCCGCTCGTGCCTTGGCCTCCCGCCGTTCACGTACTATCGGTTTGATCGCTGGCGGCCTGAAGTTCTTTGGTCTGATTTCCACCATTACCTCCATCGAATCTATCGCCCGCGAACATGGACTGTTCATGAGCGTGATGATGGTGCATGAGGCTCTGTGCACGCAGTCCGACTTCGACAATCTGTGCGACACCTTCAATGAGCAGAACGTTGACGCCTTCATTTTTCTGACCCCGACTGATGTGATGTTCGCTGCCGCCTGCCGTGCGCGCGTCAACCAGCCGCGTGTGATTGTGACCTCCACCCACGGCCAGATGACCGTGCGCGAGGGGATGAGCTTGATTTCCACTGAAAACAAACGCCGTACGGCGATGGTCGGCATCGATCAGTGGGGTGCGATGGCCAAGGTGGTGAGTCTGCTGGGAGAGTACGGCCATAAGTCAGCCCTGTACTTCGCTGGCCCGAACGAGTGGCGTGACGCCCATACTCGCCTTGACGCTTGGCGCAAGCTGGCCGCGGCCCGATCTATTGACTCGCAGATCGTGCGCTGTCACACTTGGGATGCCGATGAGGCATATGCACATATGAATCATTTGTTGGACGAGTATGGTCGCACTGGTGTGCCGCTGCCCACCGCAGTTGTTGCCGCGAACGACAATCAGCCGTTGGCGTTGTGCGCTCGCTGCATGAGCATAGCCTGCGGATTCCGCAGGATATCAGCGTGGTTGGCTTCGATGACATGGCCGGTATGGATAACCTGTATCCGCCGCTGACTACCGTGCACCCTGATTTCGAGGGGCTCGGCGTGGCCGCCATGCGTGAGACGCTGCGACTGTTGGGGGAGGGGACGGAACCGACGTTCCTGTCCCAGCAGCATGGCGTGGGGTTGATTCCCGCTGAGATGTGTGCCCGTCGTTCCCTCGGTCCCGCCCCGCGGCGGTAGAACAGCGGATTAGCTTTTGGGGGGGGGCATTCTCTCGGTCAAACCGCTATTTTGCTGTGCTGAGTGCCGTTCAGCGGGGTGGATTATCGGTTTGCTCGTGGTTTTGCTTTGCTGAGTGCCGTTCAGCGGGGCTTATTTCCCGGTTGCTGGTGGTTTTGCTTCGCTGGAGGGCGTGCCGGTTGGCCCGTTCCGCCTCGTCGGCTCCGAGGCCATCGGTGAGGGCGTCATCGAGACCCTGAAGAAGTACCCGAAGTCCCCGGCTGTCCTCATGCAGAACCATGGCCCGCAACAAGCGGACGTTCAGTGGCCATAACGCAGCATTCCTTCGTCTCGATAAATATTGCCGCCACTGTATCGAATTGATGTTAACCGTCAAACCAATGGCAGCTTGAGCAGGTAAGTCCAGATGGTGACGTCGATGGAGACTGTGAAATCACCTCCAAGATGGGCGGTGGTGCCACGTGGCGGTATCGGTAAGTGCTTACCTACAAAAATGGAAGAGGACCGGCGCGGGGCCTCTTCCATTATCAGATTGGTCAGATTAGGGAACGGTGGCTCACCGCTTGCCGTTATAGATTTCGCTGTCGATCGCATCGGCGAACACGCGGTTGACAGCCGGGCGCACCACTTTGAGGGACGGTGTCAGGCACTTGTTCTCCTGCGTGAATTGCGTATCCAATACGGCGAACTTGCGCACGGACTCGGCGCGCGAAACCGTCGCGTTCGCTTTATCCACGTACTGCTGGATCTCTTCGCGCACTGCGGCGTTCGTGGCCAGACGGTCAATCGGCGTCTCCGTGGACAGTCCGTGTGCGGGCAGCCAGATGGCCAGCGACTCCGGGTCGAGCGTCACCAGCGCGCCGATGAACGGGCGCTGGTCGCCCACCACCACGCAATGCTCCACGATCGGGCACTTGGCGATCTCCTCCTCCAGCGGGATGGGGGAGACGTTCTTGCCGCCGGCGTGATAATAATGTCCTTGATGCGGCCGGTGATGATGATGCGGCCCTCGTCATCAATCTCGGCCAAATCGCCGGTCCTGAGCCAGCCGTCGGCGGTGAACGCCTCGGCCGTTTTCTCGGGCAGATTATGGTAGCCGCGGAACACGTTCGGCCCTTGACCTGCAGCTCGCCTCATCGGAAATACGAATCGAGGAGCCGGGAGCGGGCTGGCCCACCGTGCCGATCACATTGTCGGTCACGCGTGCGGCGGCGAACGGGGCGGCGGTTTCGGTCATGCCGTAGCCTGGATCATCGGCAGTCCGATGCCGTTGTAGAAATGCGCCAGATCAAGCGACAGCGGCGCTCCGCCGCAAGCCACGTACTTGATCTTCGGGCCCAGAGCGCCACGAACCGTGCGGTAGACGAGCGTCTCGTACTTGGCGCGCTCGGCGATCTCGGCAAACGTATGCTGCTCGCCCGCCTGCTCCTTGCGGCTCCAGACGCGCGCTGCCTCGGCGGCCTTCAAGAACAGGCGACCCTTCCAGCCGGCGCCGGCCTTGTGCGAGGCGGCGTTGTACACCTTCTCGAACACACGCGGCACACCCAGCAGGTAGGTCGGCTCAAAGGAACGCAGATCCGGCAGCAGCGACTTGGTGTCCGGCAGGTAGCCGACCACGCCGTCGTCGGAGGCGATGGAGCGTACTGGATGAATCGCGCGAAGCAGTGGGCCAACGGCAGGAAGAGCAGCAATCGCGGGTGATCGTCGAGAACCACCTCATGCAGCGCCTGCGAGGCGGCGATGGTAATGGACACGAAGTTCTTGTGGGTCAGCTCCGCACCCTTCGGGTTGCCGGTGGAGCCAGAGGTATACACGATGGTGGCCAGGTCATTGGTGCGTACGGTGGCCACGTGCTCGTCCAGCTCTTCGTCGGAGACAGCCACGCCGAGGCCTTCCAAAGCACCCAGTGCGTTGCCGTCAATCATAAGAATCTGCTTCAACGTGGGGCAGTGGTCCTTGACCGAATCGAGCCGGTCATAGCGTTCGCGGTTGTCGGCAAAGGCCAGCTTGACCGCGGAATCGTTCATGATGCGCTGGGCTTGCGGGGCGGAGTCAGTGTCGTAAATCGGCACGCTCACCGCGCCACTGCAGCCAGCGCGAAGTCGAGGATGCCCCATTCAAGGCGGGTGGAGGAGAAGATAGTGACCGCGTCACCTTTGGTGATGCCCAAAGCGATGAGACCCTTGGCGGCAGAGACCACACGCTCGTGGAATTCGCCGGTGGTGACGTTCTGCCAACGCCCCGGGCCGATTTTCTTGGCTGCGATTACCGTGTCGGCACCGGTGCGGGCCAGTCGGTCGGTGAGCAGTGAATAGATGGTTTGGTCATCGCGGATCTCGATGGATTCGCCGGGCGTGGTGTATTCGGTAAGCATACGGCCGTTATTCCTTACAAACATGATGGCGGGTTGACAATTCGAGCCATTCTGGCAACATAGGTTACGCTTGCGTAAGATACGGCGCGTTGTGCGCACTGAAAAAGTTGCGCGGATGCTTTTGTCGGTTGTCTACAAGGGCGACTGCAGAAGTGCGCTGTCACTGTCCGTCATCGGTTGTCCAGAACCGTGGATGTATTGCCAGTCGCCTGGCGCCGTGCGAGTAACACAGTGCATCAATTGTGTAAGTGGCTTGGCGCAATTTGTATGAAAGATAACGGTTTGACAACGATTTGCCACAAAGTCTCATTTAGGGGTCCGTACGGGCTGGGGGCGGCATCGAGCTCGTGTTCACCGTGGTGGGCATGTACCTGATTGATACCGCCGGCCGTAAGAAGCTTATGGCTGTCGGCTCCGGCCTCATGGTGCTGTTCGCGCTTGGCATCTCCTTCTCCTACGCGAACAACTACCAGCTGCTCATGCTCATCTTCGTGATGTGCTTCACTTCCTGCTTCGCCTTCTCCATGGGCCCGATTCCGTGGATTATGATCCCGGAGCTCTTCCCCACCTATCTGCGTGGCCGCGCCACCGGTATCTGCATCGTGTTTCTGTAGGCCACTAACTGGGCCATCGGCCAGTTCACCCCGATGCTGATCAGCTCCATCGGCGGCATGGGCACCTTCCTCGTGTTTGCCTGCACCAACCTGATCTGCTTCCTCGGCGTGGTCACCTTCGTGCCTGAGATCAAGGACAAGACGCTGGAAGAGATCGCCGAGCTGTGGAAGCCGAAGGACGAGAAGCAGTCCAACGCCCAGCTCGAAGTGGTGCGTGCCACCGCCGACCCCAAGTAGGCCGAGTCCGACATCAAGGCCGCCGAGGCCGAGCTGGCCCGCGCTCGCCCGTGCCAAGGAGCGTGCCATCGTCACCAAGGCCGCAGCCGAAGCGCTGGTCAACGCGCAGAAGCAGCACTGATCCCCAGCTGCTTGCTTGCTCTGTGTGAATAGCCGTTTGTAGCGTAATTTTCTTCGGAAAGTTGCGCGCAGACGGCTTTTTTCATGCCTCTTTTGCATGGAATAGGTGAAGAGCAACCGCCGCCAGAGGGCGTTGGCGCAGTCACACGGGCCGGTTTCGCTTCGTGGGGGTGCCTACTTCCGTTTCAAGGGGCGGATTTGGCCTTTGCCGGAGGTCTATCTCCGCTTCAAGGGCTGATGCCCAAGTAGAAACTGACCCAAAATGGCGGAATGACGTTGGTGTAAAGCCGTTACTACTTGCGGTTTCATGGATAAGCAGCCCCTTGAAACGGAGATAGACCTCCGGAGACACCGAAATCCGCCCCTTGAAACGGAGATAGGCCATTGAGCAGTGGAATCGGTGCCTTGTAACTGTGAAAGCGGGATTTATGGCTGTGGTTGCGACCTCGACTGTGGCCGGGGCGTGGCTGTGGGTGTGGACGTGGCCGCGACTGTGCGATGCCGGGCAAATACGCAAATTCTATTTTCAGGAAAAGAGTGCTCCGCATTGTGCGGATTCGTATTCGGGAACGGAAATTTGGTGTGACGGTTGTCTCAGTCGAAAGTCTGGCGTGTATATGCGCTTTTGCCTAGGGTAATAGGATTGCGCGCAGTGTGCCCCACCGGTATGTATGGGTATGCGATCGGTGGTACACGCGACTGGACGTATGACGAGACCTACTGCAATAACGCGGCAGTCAACACGGCGAGGGGAAACGAACCATGTTCGACAAACGACTGTTCCAATTGGCGCCCGGCTTGAAAAAACTCATAGCCGGCAAAGTGGCACTGATGTGGGTAGGTCTGTTTGCCAACATTGGTTTTATGCTGTCGCTGGTAATGCTGCTGAACAGCTTGCTGGCCGCTGTGGCACCGCCGCTGCTCCAATGCGGCGGCACTTCGCAAGGCGTGGCCTGCCCCGTGCCGTTGTCTGATCAGCACGGCGCGGATGTGCTGCCCATGGCTGGCGACGTCATGATTTACGCGCTGCTTGCTCTGGTCTGCATAGTGGTTCGGTACACGGCCACCACGCATGCCACCCGCCTCGGCACCGAAGCCGCCGAACGAGTCAAACTGGCTTTGCGATCCAAGCTGTACCGCAAAATGGTGGCACTCGGCCCGTCCTACAAAACCCGCATCAAGACCTCGGATGTGGTGCAATCCGCCGGCGAAGGTGTTGAACAGATTCAAAGCTTCTTTGAACTGTTCCTGCCGCAGCTCTTCTATGCGATTCTTGCGCCAATCACCTTGTTCGTGGCCATTGCGCCGATTAACGTGCCCGCTGCTGCCGTCATGCTGGTCTGCGCGCCGCTCATCATCATCGTGACCGGCATCGTCTCCATGACCGCCGCCCGCGCCTTCAAGAAGTACTGGGTGCGCTACACCGATATGGGCGCCGCGTTCCTCGACAATCTCCAAGGCCTTGAGACCCTGAAAAACTTCGACGCCGACGAGCGCGCCGCCATCGAGATGGACAAGAAAGCCGAAGGCTTCCGCGTGATGACCATGCGGGTGTTGCAGATTCAGTTGCGTTCGCTGACCGCCATGGATATAGTGGCCTACGGCGGTGCTGCGGCCGGCGTCGGTGTGACGTTATGGCAATACGCGCATATTGGCGATGCTTTTGCCAATGGTGCGTCCGGCTGGTCGCCAATCGCACTGGCCTCACATCTGCCTGGTGTGCTTGCCTACGCGGCATACGGCCTGCACTATCTCATCCCGTTCGGGGTGGGCTACCCGCTGTCTCTTACCGGTCTGCTGTTCATTGTGCTGCTGTCCGCCGAATTCTTTATTCCCATGCGTCAGCTTGGCTCGTTCTTCCACGTGGCGATGAACGGCATGACCTCCACCAAGCGCATCTTCGCTCTGCTGGACACCCCGGAGCCCGAGCATGGCACGGCGACCCTGCCGGCCAACGATTCCGATTCCGCTGACGACGGTCTGACGGTCCGCTTCGACCACGTCGGCTATTCCTATGATGATGCCGGGCACGGCGACTCCAAGTCCGCATCCGCAAAGGCCGATAAGCAAGGTGAAACCAGCCCCAATTCCGCCGTCGCTCCTGCGCTCACCAACATCACCTTCGCCGCACAGCCCGGTCAGTTCACCGCCATTGTTGGCATCTCCGGTTCCGGCAAGTCCACGGCCGCCTCGCTGCTTGCCGGTACACTGGCCGGTTACCGAGGTTCGCTCACGCTGAACGGCGTCGAGGTATCCGATTTGTCAGGCGAAACACTGGCTGGAGCCGTCACTGTGATTGGTGCCAGCAGCCATCTGTTTGCGGGCACATTGCGCGAGAATCTTCTGATGGCCTTGCCCGATGACGAGATTCCTGATTCGCCGGATTCCGTGGACTCCCATCTGTGGTCCGCGCTCGAGCAGGCGCGCATTGCCGCCTTCGTGCACGCACAGCCGAACGGACTGGGCATGCCGATTGAGTCCGATGCCGCCAACCTGTCCGGCGGCCAGCGCCAGCGCATCGCCATCGCCCGCGCGCTCCTGCATGATTCGCCGGTATTTGTGTTCGATGAGGCGACCAGCAGCGTTGACGTGGAATCCGAAGAGCTGATCTTGGATACAATTCGCGAATTGGCACAATCCCGCGGCAAGACGGTTATTATGATCACCCATCGCATGGCCAACGCCGAACACGCTGACCAAGTGGTGGTGCTCGAACACGGCAAGTCGGTTGAGAGGGGCGCCCATGCCGAGCTGATGACGGCGGACGGCGTCTACGCCAAGCTGTTTGCCACGCAGGCAGATATTGAGAACTTCGGAGAAGGCCATGCTCGGCGTGTGCTGCAGGTTGGTTCCCGCAAGCAGGAGCTGTCCGACGACAGTCGGACTGAGGGTGGCGCAGCGCGTGTAAGCGCAGAGGCGGGTAGGACGGTTGGCCACCTGCAGTCAGCTTTGCCGACGGCTTCCGCTGGCGGGAGTGAGCAGGCCTCGGCTGAGACTCCGGCTGGTGCTGCAAATAGCGATTCGTCTTCCAAAATGAGCACATTCCAAGTGATCAGGCGACTGCTTAAGGAAGCCCGACCGCTGGCAGGACTGATGGCAGTGGCCTCCACCGCCGGCACCATCGGCCATCTTTCGTCCACCTTCCTGCCCGTGTTCGGCATTATCGCGGCATTTGCACTTACCGGTAATCCGGTGTGGGGCATGGGTGTTGCGCCCGCCGTCATCATGATGATTATCTGTGCTCTTCTGCGTGGTATCACCCGATACGTCGAACAATATCTGAACCACAATGTGGCATTCCATCTGCTCGCACTCTTCCGTTCCAAGGCGTTCGCCGCGTTGCGCAGACTGGCGCCGGCCAAGCTCGCGGGCAAAGGTAAGGGCAACCTTATCGCCATGCTGACCACCGATGTGGAACTGCTTGAGATCTTCTTTGCCCACACCATCAGTCCGGTGGCCATCGCGGTAACCTCCACCATCATCTACACGATTGTGGCCGCCACCCTAAGCCCATGGATGGCGCTGGCGTTGATTGCTGCCCACCTGGTTATCGGCATCCTTGTGCCGCGATTCTTTGCCACCGGCGTACGTAACCTTGGCCCTGCCATCCGTGGCGCTGCCGGAGAACTCGACAATGTGATGCTCGATGACATGCGCGGCCTGGACGAAATCATCCGATTTGGCCGCGGCGAGGAACGTGCGCAGGCCATCGAGGCCCGTAGCCATGCGTTGTGGAAGGATCACGACAAACTCAGCAAGGTCAACGGCCGTTTCACCGGAATCAGCGGACTCTTGGTGGCTGTGCTCGCAGCGGCTTCGGTCGCCGTGGCTATTGCCTGTGCCGGCGCGAACCCGCAGAGCATTCCGGCTCTGATTGCTGCCTTCGTGCTGTTCGCCAGCTCGTTCGGACCGACTTTGGCGCTCACCGCCTTGCCCGCTAACCTGACTCAGACCTTCGCGTCCGCTAGCCGACTGTTCGGACTGATGGACGAGGTGCCCGCTGTGACCGAGAACGGCACTGTTGTGCCGCAGGAGTATATGGGCATGCGTCTTGATGGCGTCACCTTTGCATATGCGGGGGAGCACGAAGTCTTGTCCGACTTCTCGCTTGACGTGCCGCAGCATGGCGTGCTGGGTATCCAGGGGCCGTCCGGCTGGGGCAAGTCCACCATGCTCAAGCTGCTGCTGCGCTACTGGGATCCGCAGCGCGGTCAGGTGACGTTGTCCGGCACGCCGCTGCCCGAGGTCGATGTGCATGCTCGCCGACGTATTCAGGCCATGATGAGCCAGGAAACCCACCTGTTTGATGGCTCTATCCGAGACAATCTGCTGATTGCTTTGCCTGAGTCCGAGGTTGAAGCTGCAAATGTTGCAGGCAATGGGGAAGTGGGTGCCAAGACCGTTGATTCCCGACAGCAGCGGTTGGCGGCGCAATCGGCAGAGGCGATGCCGTTCAGGTGGCAGCATCTGACGGTCTCGACGCTCGTTTGCGTCAGGCTCTCGCCAAGGCCTCCGTGCTTGATCTCATTGATTCCTTGCCCGATGGCCTTGATACTCAGGTAGGCGAGCTGGGCGACCGTCTATCCGAAGGTGAACGCCAGCGTATCGGTTTGGCTCGTGTGTTCCTGCGCAATGCTGATCTGGTGCTTTTCGACGAGCCGACCAGCCGTTTGGATGCTTTGAACGAGGCTATTATTCTACGTTCCATTCACGCTATGGCCGTGGGTGAGCAGCATGCATACAAGGAGCGCGGCGCGGCTGTGGTGCTGGTCTCCCACCGCGAATCCGCCATGCGCATTGCTGATGCGGTACTCAATCTGTAACTGCCTGTAACTACGCGGGAATCACATCGCATTGCGTTACGTTACCGCGTTGCATTGCGGTTCCTCGCGGGTGGCGGCGATGCCATCTCCGGTTGTCATTGCGTTGCTGCGTTTGTGTTGCGATATGTGATGCGGCAACGCAGCAATGCGGCAATGCAATGTGATGTGGCAACGCGGCAACGTAGCGATGCAATAACGCGGCAACATGGCAATGCAGTAACGCAACGCAGCATTCACGCCTTGATCAAAGCGCCGATGACGAGCGCCTTCCGCAGCCCCGGGCGGAACAGGTCGTGAAATTCATGCGACATTTCGGTTTCGAGTTTGACCGATGCATGGATGTCGTCAGTGCGAAGGCGTGCCTGTTCGGTGTCGATGATGTGCTCGAGCGCCGCGAATCCCTCTTCGGTTCTGCCGGCTTGAATGAAGAATCGTGGGCTTTCCGGTGCTCGCACCATGGAGAGCAGGAACGCGGCGGCCGGAATCGCACCCAGTCCCAGCATTCAACGCCAACCGGTGTTGACATCCCAGCTTCTGGAACCGTAGGAGGCGATGATGTAGTTGATGACATTGGTCAGGAAGATGCCGCATACCGCGAGGAGCTGATAGGGAAAGGCAGGCAAGCCGCGGATATTGGCCGGCGCTTAAGGCCAGGCCGAACGTATATTTGCCTGATTCGTGAGTGCGTATGGTTGTTCCCAAGGGATTGCGCTGCTTGGAAGCAGCTTGAAACAGGCCCGCCATGTGCTCTTCCTCTCAATACAGCTATGGGGGTGCCTGTTCATACTGGTCAGATTCTTGTCATATGGCGTTGAATATCTACAAATATGGGCATTAGTGAGGCGGCTGAGTGGTGGAATCGCGCCGTGGTGTGTGGTGTTGAAGACTCACGAGCATGCTACGCGTTATCTGGTGGTGTGCTGAGAGTCGGGACCTACTCACGTTGGGGGAGGGGATGAAGAGCCTCTGAGACAAGTCGCTGTTCGACTGGAGATTTGCTCACGTGGAAAGCGTGGAAAAGGCGAAAAAATCAGGCGTGTTGGGTGATTTTGACAAATTGGTACACAGGTGTATCATCTTAGGTATTGGTACACGGGTGTACCAAAGAAAACACCCCAAGGAAAGGTGGCCAGAGGAGACTTCGCAAGCGGCCAAACGAATTGAAATCCAACGCAGCAGTCGATTCATTTTTGGCAATCGGAAGGCAGCCAAAGACAGCCGGAAGATAACCGAGAAGTAACCGGACGAAAACCGGAAGCCAGTCGGAAGAAAGCCAACCACCCGCAAGCCAACTCCAATGGTCCAGGAGGAGATAACATGCGCAACACCAAGAAGGTCATCGCGGCAACGGCAGCCGTGGCCACGCTCGTCGGTCTCGCTGCCTGCGGCAGCAGCAACGACAACAGCGTCAACAAGGGTGACGCCGACAAGGCCGAACTCGTGTTCTGGGGCTGGGATTCCGGCAATTCGATGAAGGAAATCCTCGCTGACTTCGAGAAGGCCAACCCCGGCATCACCGTCAAGTTCAACAACACCGGCACCGCCGAGAAGACCTCCACCGCGCTCTCCAACGCCATCGCCGCCGGCAATGGCGCCCCGGATGTCGTGATGCTCGAAGATCCGACCGTCACCCAGTTCGCCGTCACCGATGGCCTCGTGGATCTGAGCCGGTTCGGTGCCGACAAGCTCGCCGACGACTTCGCCGCCGGCCCGTGGAACAAGCTCCAGTACAACAACAAGCCGTACGCTCTGCCGATTGATTCCGGCCCTGAAATGTTCTTCTACAACAAGGCAGTGTTCGACAAGGCCGGCGTGGACGGCGAGTCCATCAAGACTTGGGACGACTACTACGAGGCCGCCAAGAAGATTCGCGCCATCGGCTCCTACATCACCAACCTTGCCGGCACGTCCAACGACTACCAGCCCTTCACCGCCCAGATCTGGCAGGCCGGCGCCCAGCGTGGAAGGTCGATGGCGAGAACATCACTATCAACATGACCAAGGACGAGGGCATGCAGCGCTATATCCAATTCGTCCAGAAGCTCATCGACGAAGACCTCGTGGACACCAAGACCCCGAACTGGTCCGACGATTGGAACCGCGAGCTCAACGATGGCACCCTCGCCTCCCTGACCATCGGCGCTTGGATGCCGATCAACCTCATGACCGGCGCCCCCGATCAGGCCGGCAACTGGCGCGTCGCCCAGCTGCCGCAGTGGGAGGACGGCAAGGAAGTCTCCGCCGAAGACGGTGGCTCCGCACTTGCCGTCACCTCGCAGTCCAAGAACCAGGCCGCTGCCTACAAGCTCGTTGAGTACATGACTCATGGCGAGGGTGCTCAGACCATGGCCGACACCGGTACCTTCCCGTCCCTGAAGAAGATCCTGAAGTCCGACTCCTTCACCGACCCGACCACCGAGTCCAACAAGAAGACCAACGACTACTTCGGCGGTCAGAACGTCAACGAAGTCCTTTCCGCCGCGGCTCAGCGCCCGACCGAGAAGTTCCAGTACCTGCCGTACAACCCGTACGCCCAGACCGCTTACGGCGACGAAGTCTCCAAGGCCTACTCCGGCGACATCACCCTGGAGGAAGCACTCCAGAACTACGCCAAGAAGCTGGCCGAGCAAGGCAAGCAGCAGGGCTACAACGTCACCGTCAAGTGACACAATCCGATCTATTGCCGGTACATCCGGCACTGACCAACAATCAAAACCTGCGGCTAGGCCACTCTCCTTCCGCCTAGCGCCCGATCTCCCACAGCGGGGATGCTCCCCAGTGTCCCCGCTTTCCCATGCCCTCACCTGACGTGACCGCTCCAATCGAGAGACCCCCCTGATAGCGGGCGCAGCACAGCAATCCGTATCCCAAGAAAGCAATCGATTATGTCCGATCAAACAATGGCCGCAGCCTCGCAGCCAACGGTGGGAATCCTGCCTGAGGAGGCGGATCTGCACACGGCCGAGGCCCGCGTCAACAAGCATAAGGCCGATTGGCGTGGATGGAAGTTCATGTGGCCGTTCACGGTGGTGTTCGTGTTCGTGTTCATTATTCCGATCGTGTACGCCATCTACATCAGCTTCTTCAAGAAGCAGATGATCGGCGGCACGAGGTTCGTCGGGGTCGAGAACTACGCGCGGTTGCTGCAGGACGGCCAGTTCTGGTCGTCCGTGGGTCGTGTGGCGCTGTTCACCTGCGTGCAGGTGCCGATCATGCTGTTCCTGTCGGCTGCCATGGCCCTCGCCCTGGATTCGATGAAGCTGCACGGCGCCAAGTTCTTCCGCATCAGCACGTTCCTGTGCCTGCAGAAGTACTGGCAGTCCGGCCTCGCCGCAGGCGCCGTCAAGGAGTAGTTGCTACTCCCTCTGGCTCTCCTCAGAGAGGGGAGCTGGAGAAATGGGGTCTTGGCTTCCCTCTCTGAGGAGAGCTGTCGAACGCAGTGAGACTAGGGGAGCCAAAGCCCAAAACCGGCAAACACAGCACCGGCCATGAGCCGATACAATAAAGGATTTGATTAATATGACTACTCGTAGAGCATTTAGATGGCCGTCCCTGCTGACGGAATCCGGCCGCGGCATCGCGTTCGGCGGCGACTACAACCCGGACCAGTGGCCCGAGGAGACGTTGGACGAGGATATCCGTCTCATGGGTGAGGCCGGCGTGAACGTCGTATCGCTGGCAATCTTCAGCTGGGACAAGATCGAGCCGGTCGAGGGCGCGTTCACGTTCGAGTGGCTCGACCATGTGATCGACAGGCTCGGCAAGGCCGGCATCGCCGTGGACTTGGCCTCCGCCACCGCCACCGCGCCGCTGTGGCTGTACGAATCCCATCCAGAGGTGCTGCCGGTAGACCGGTATGGTCATATCGTCAACGCGGGCTCACGCCAGTCGTGGCAGCCCACAAGCCCGGTGTTCAAGGAATACGCGCTGCGCCTGTGCCGCAAACTTGCTGAACACTACAAGGACAACCCGTATGTGACCGCCTGGCACATGGGCAACGAATACGGCTGGAACAACCGCTACGACTACTCCGACAACGCCTTGGCCGCGTTCCGCACGTGGTGCGAGGCCAAGTACGGTACCATCGACGCGTTGAACGAGGCGTGGGGCACGGCCTTCTGGTCGCAGCACGTGAACAGTTTCGACGAGGTGTTGCTGCCGCGTCACATGGGCGGCGACGCCATGGTCAACCCGCCGCAGCAGCTCGACTATGAGCGGTTCGGCAACGACATGCTGCTCGACTTCTACAAGGCCGAACGTGACGCCATCGAGCAGATCTGCCCCGGCAAGCCGTTCACCACGAACTTCATGGTCTCCACCGACCAGTGCGTCATGGACTACGCCAAATGGGCCGGCGAGGTGGACTTCGTGTCCAACGACCACTACTTCCATGAAGGCGAATCCCACCTGGACGAACTCGCCTGCTCGGACGCGCTCATGGACTCCCTCGCGCTGGGCAAGCCGTGGTACGTGATGGAGCACTCCACCTCAGCCGTGCAGTGGAAGCCGCTCAACGCGCGCAAACGGGCCGGCGAGCTCATGCGCGACTCCCTGGCCCACGTGGCCATGGGCGCCGACGCCATCTGCTTTTTCCAATGGCGGCAATCCAAGTCGGGCGCTGAGGCGTTCCACTCCGCCATGCTGCCCCACGCGGGCGCCGATTCCAAGGTCTTCCGCGGCGTATGCGAGCTCGGCAAGGCGCTGAAGACCCTCTCCGACGCCGGGCTGCAGGGCACTGAGCTCGAGCGTGCCGGCACGGCGATCCTGTTCAGCGCGGAATCCGAATGGGCCACACGCTCCGAAACCCTGCCCAGCATGAAACTCAACCATTGGCACGACGTTCGCGACTGGTACCGCGGCTTCCTGGATGCCGGGCTGCGCGCGGACGTGGTGCCGCTCGCCTACGACTGGACTGACTACAAAACCATCGTGCTGCCCACCGTGCTCAGCCTGTCCGACGAAGACGTTCGCCGTATCGCCGACTTCGCGAAGGCCGGCGGAACCGTCATCGTCGGCTACGCCACTGGCCTGGTCGACGAGTACTTCCACATCGGGCTCGGCGGATACCCAGGTGCCGGCAATGGCCTCCTATGCGACATGCTCGGCATCCGCAGCGAAGAATTCAACATCCTCGGTGAAGAAGCCGAAGGCGAGCCCAGCGAAATTAGCCTGTCCAACGGTCTGGCGACCCGCCTGTGGCAGAACGACGTTACTTCCGTAGCCGCGGACGCCACAGTGCTCGCCTCTTACACAGGTGAGTCCGCCGCCGACTGGGAGCTGGAGCGCACCCCCGCCATCACCAGCCGTCCCTATGGCAACGGTACCGCCATCTACGTGGCTGCGACCTTAACCGTCACGACATTGCCCAGCTGCTCAAAGCACTTGGCTCCCGCTGGCGGGAGCTGTCGGCGCAGCCGACTGAGGGTGGTCAAACTCCAACCTATCCCACCACAGATCCCCGCATCCTGCACACCATCCGCCGATCCGCAGACGGCTCCACCCGCTTCGATTTCTACCTCAACCGCTCAAACCAGCCCGTCGCCATCAACGGTGTGGAAGGTGATCCCATCATCGTCCACCGTTGCGAGACTGACGCCGTTGGATATACGCTGAACCGCAACGCCATTCTTATCGCTAAAACGTCCTGCTAAACCGGCTAGAATGGCAATGTTGTCCGGATAGAGGAGCGCGGCATGAGCGACGAGAAAACAGCCAAGCGTCGAGCGACGCTACGCGATGTCGCTCAGGCCGCCGGTGTATCGCTCAAAACTGCGTCGAACGTGATCAATGGCTCCGGGCGTATGACCGATGAGACCCGTGCCAAGGTCGAGTCGGTCATTAAGGACCTCGACTACCGAGTCAATGTGGCTGCCCGCAACCTCAACCGCAATCACACCGGTTTCATCACCCTTGCCGTGCCTTCGCTGATTCCGCCATATCTGGCCGAGTTGGCCAACCGCACCATCGAGGCCGCCCGCCAGCGCAACTATTCCGTATACGTCACCACGTATGCGGAAGGCTCCGCGAAAGGCGCGCGCGATCTGCTGAAGAAGTTCAACTCCACGGTGTCCGATGGCATGATCCTTTCCATGAGCGAGGTGGAAAACATCTCGTCCGATGATCTGAAGGTTGATTTTCCGCTGGTCATCGTTGGCGCGCGTACCACGTGGGGCATTGTGGATCACGTGACCCCAGACGATGTATCCGCAGCCGCCATGGCCGCAGGCTACCTGTATGAGCGCGGTTCCACCAGACTTGCAGTGATCGGTGCTCGTGACGTTTACGACGAAGATGCATTGCTGAATGCCGTAGAAGGCAACGCGCAGCTGCGTCTGCGCGGCATCATCGAAGAGACCCGCAGGCGTGGGCTCTCCTTGGATCCGCAGCTGATTGGCAACACTGATCAGGATTGGACCATCGGAGCCGGTGCCGTGTGACCCAGCGGCTCATTGATTCCGGCGTGCCGTTCGACGGTGTGATCGCCCTGAACGATCAGTTGGCCATCGGCGCATTGACCGCTCTGCGCACCGCTGGTTATGAGGTGCCCGCGCAGGTGCAGGTCATCGGCTTCGATAACAACGAGGAAGCCCCCTACCTGCAGATTCCGCTGACCACCATGGATTCCCGCCTTGACTGGACGGCTCCCACGGCAGTGAATCGCATCCTCGGACGCATCGACGGCAGCATCACCAAGCCCGAACTGCTCACCACCGAATCCCAAGTCATCGCCCGCGCCTCCACGCGTTGAACGACATTGCTGTAATGCTGGTGTTGCTGTACTGGGCCGTACGAGGCGATGATACACCGGTTGACCAACGCGGTATAAAGTGTTAAGGTGACAATTGCGTGATACACAGCTGTACCACGTGGCGCATAAGGAAAGGAAGCGCCAAGCATCACTGGGCGTTCGTTCTGAGCGTTCACCATTCAAAGGAGAAAAAGCATGCGCCGAAATACCGCGCTTACTCGCATTATGGCATCCAGCGTGGCCGCCATAATGCTCTGCGCAGGAGGCACGTTCACTGCAAACGCCGCCGAAGAAGAACCAGTCAAAGCCGCCGTCTCGGTCAAGGCCATCCAAGGCTTAAGCGATGATTTCATCGGTGGTATGGACGTCTCATCCATGCTCTCGCTGGAAGAAAGCGGCGTCACGTTCAAGAACGCCAATGACGAGGTCGAGGATTTGTTCACGCTGCTCAAGGAATCCGGCGTGAACTATGTGCGTCTGCGCGTGTGGAACGATCCGTTCACCGCAGACGGCCAAGGATATGGCGGCGGCAACGTCAACGCCGATCGCGCACTGACCATGGCCAAGCGAGCCACGGCAGCAGGGCTGAAAGTGCTGGTCGACTTCCATTACTCCGATTTCTGGGCCGACCCCAGCAAGCAGCAGGTGCCCAAGGCGTGGAAATCCTTTGAAGGCGACGCGGACAAAACCGCCGACACCATATACGACTACACCAAGCAGACGCTGACCACGTTCAAACAAGCCGGCGTGGACGTCGGCATGGTGCAGGTCGGCAACGAAACCACTGCGAAAATCGCCGGCATCTCCGGCTGGGACGGCATGTCCAAAGTATTCTCCGCAGGCTCCAAAGCCATACGCGAAGTGCTCCCCGAAGCCAAGGTCGTCATTCATTTCACCAACCCGGAGAAAGCCGGCACCTACGCCACTTACGCCAAACAGTTGAGCAACCACAATGTGGATTACGATGTGTTCGCCAGCTCCTACTACCCGTTCTGGCATGGCACCACCGAAAACCTCACCAGCGTGCTCAAGAACGTGGCCTCCACTTATAAGAAAGATGTGATGGTGGCGGAAACGTCGTGGGCATACACCTTGGATGATGGTGACGACGATTCCAACACAGTGCCCAGTAAAGTAACCGCCAATAACCTCAAGAAATACGACATCAGCCCGCAAGGCCAGGCCGATGAGATTCGCGCGGTCGCCGAGGCCGTGAACAATATTGGCGACAATGATGGCGATGGCGAAAACGACGGCCTGGGTGTGTTCTACTGGGAGCCCGCATGGGTGCCCGTGGGCACCGGCGGCAAGGATAACGCCGAGCTGGTGGATACGTGGAACAAGTACGGTGGCGGCTGGGCCACTGAAGCGGCCGGCGAATACGATCCCAATGACGCCGGCCTGTACTGGGGCGGCTCAGGTGTCGATAACCAAGCTTTGTTCGATTTCGATGGTAAGGCGCTCGCCTCTCTGCCGACGTTCAAGTACATCCACACCGGTGCCGTCACCGATCATGTGTTCACCAAGATAGATCCAGTGGAGATTACCGCGACTGACTCGGATTCCATCGACGCGATCAAAGCGCAATTGCCGAGTGAAGTGGCTGCACACTATCAGGATGGGGTGGACGAGACCGAAACCGTGACCTGGCAATCCGCTGCGCTTGACTGGATTCGTGGCGCAGGCACATACACCATCACCGGCACCACCAACGCTGGCCACGACGTGACCGCCACCATCACCGTCACCGCCACTCCCGCCAAGGATTACGTAACGGACGGCAACTTCGAGAACGCTGAAAACGATAAGAACTGGACCATTACCGGCACCGGTGCGTCCATCACCGAAGACAGTGGCAACGCCGCCGACGGCAAGCGCGCGCTGAAGTTCTGGGCATCCGATGCCTACAGTTTCTCCGCCACGCAGACCATTACCGGACTCGAGCCTGGCGAATACGTGCTGACCGCCATGAGCCAAGGCGCGGCAGCGGACAACGCCGCTATTGCCGATGGTGTGACCCTCTCCGCCACAGCGGGTGGCAAGACCACGTCCGATGCGCTGGAACTCAACGGTTGGGTTAAGTTCGATACCGCCACCGTGCCTGTCACTGTGGGTGCTGATGGCACAGCGACCATCACCATCACGGGCAACCTGCCTGCCGACGCATGGGGCAATGTGGACAAGGTCTCACTCGTCAAAAAGACCGAAACTCCGGTGAAGCCATCCACGGAGAACCTGGACAAGGCCGTGGCTGAAGCCGGGAAAATCAATCGCGATGAGTGCACCAACGAGTCGCTCGCCAAACTCGATCAGGCGCTTGCCGCCGCTGACGTGCTGCTTGCCGGCAGCGCCTACACCGAACAAGACGTGAACGATGTGACTAAGCTTGTTTCCGATGCCATTGCCGGCCTCGCCCCAAAGGAGGTCTCCAGCCTGACCGTCACGCCAAGCAAAACCACCTATCGGGTGGGCGATGTCATCGATGCCGACCATGATCTCAAGGTCGTGGGCAACTATTCCGCAGGCATGGGCAACGTGACGCTTTCCGCCGACCAGTTCACGCTCGATTACGATTTCTCCGCTCCCGCTGATGCGGCGAAGGTTACCGTAACGCTCAAGTCGAATCCGAATGTCACCGAAACCTATACGGTTGCTGTTACCTCTCGGGCCGAAGGTGGTTCCGGCAACGGCTCGGACGGTGCGGGTAATGGCGGGGCTACTATCAATCCCGATACGGGCGAGAGCGATAAGACCAACGGTGCGAATGGCGGCAAGATCACTGGTGTGCTGAGCAATACCGGTAGCGCGGTGACTGCCGTGGGTCTTGCGGTTGTCGTTCTCGGCGTGGCCGGCGGGGTCTCGCTTGCTTTGCGTCGTAAGCGCTCCTGATAGAGACTGATGCGGCATTATGATGCGGTTGCTGGCAGCCGGCAACCGGCTGTCAGATGCCATCTGTCGGCTGTCGTTTATCGGTTGTCGGCTGTCAGATGCGTCTGTCTCGGCGCAGCGATGCGATTCTGTCCCGGTTCGTGCATCAATCGTTTGATGTGGGTACCAGGACAGAAATCACTGTCCTGGTTTGCGAAAACGGGTGTTTTTCGCGTACCGGGACAATTCCCGTTGCCCCGGTTTGCACGTCAATCGTTCTACGTGAGAACCGGGACAGTATGTTGATTTCGGGATTGGCTGTATTCCGCCGATTCTGTTTGTCGGGGTATGTGGACTTTGGGGATTGTCTTGTCCTGGTTCTCGAAAATGGCCCGAAATTGCGTACCGGGACAACGATTTCTGCCCCGGTGCAAACGTCAATCGATTGACGCCTGTACCGGGGCAAATTCGCGCCCGGGAACAATAGGGCGAGGGCCGGTCGCAGGAGTAGAGCGTGATGTTGTCATGATTGCGCCCGGCTCTCCCGCACGGAAGGCCGGGCGCAATCATGCCGTTTGGTTGCAGCACCCGCACATCGCCTGCATAACCGTGTACAGTGGCGTGTAGTTGCAGTACATGAAGGAGCATCGCACATCATGACCAACGGACGCATCAACCCCGCCAACGTGCCGGACATCGCCTTGAAAGACGGCCATTCCATTCCGCAGGTCGGCCTTGGCGTCCTACGCGTCGATGACGAGGGCGTGGTGCCCGTCGTCGAATCCGCGCTGGAAGCTGGATACCGCCACATCGACGGCGCCGCCGGATACGACAATGAGGCCGGCGTGGGCCGTGCGCTCGCCGCTTCCGGCTACAACAAGGGCGCCAAGCGTGAAACCCTGTGGGTCACCACCAAGCTGCGTGACTCCGAGCAGGGCTACGACTCCGCACTCAAGGCATTCGACAACTCCCTGAAACTCCTCCAGCTCGACTACGTGGACATGTACATGATTCACTGGCCCACGCCGTTCGACTGGCGTAGCACCGACACCTGGAAGGCCTTCGTCAAGCTGCGCGACGAGGGCCTGGCCCGCACGCTCGGCGTGTGCAACTTCATGCCCGCCGACCTGAAGCGTCTGCACGAGGAGACCGGCGCATGGCCGGCCGTCAACCAGATCGAGCTGCACCCCACGTGGCAGCAGCGCGAAGTGGTGGCCTTTTGCAAGGAACATGGCATCGCCGTGGAGGCTTACTCGCCGATGGCCCGTGGTGCTGACCTCAACGCCGGCAACGGCACTATCGAGAAGATCGCCGCCGCGCATGGAGTCAGCCCAGCCCGGGTGATTCTGCGCTGGCACATCGAAAACGGCACCATCATCATTCCGAAGTCCGTGCACGCAGCACGCCAGAAGGAAAACCTCGACCTGTTCGGCTTCGAGCTCACCGCCGAAGAACATGCCGCCATCGATACTCTTGACGGTCCGACCCGCGCCGGTCATGACCCCCTCACCTTCACCTACGCCTGATGTCTCCGCGCCGTCGTCCTTACCGTTCCAGCGCTCACTTCAGCCGCCGCTTCAACGCCTCCGGGCCACTGGAGCGTGTGCTTATTCTCATTGTCATTGCGGCGGTCATTGGCATTACGGTCGGCCTGCTGCTGCCGCGAGTCAATCCTGATGCAGCCAAGCTCACCGGCGGATACACCGCCACCGGTTCCGCCGCTGACACGTTGAACAAGCTTACCGTGGATGACAACCAGAGCGCACATGGCTACGACCGCGATTCCTTTGCATTCCGTTCCGTCGATACCGACGGTAACGGTTGCGACGCCCGCGATGATGTACTTGCCCGCGACCTGACCGATGTCAAATACAAATACGCTGGTTCCTGTGTGGTGATGTCCGGCACATTGGATGACCCTTATACCGGGCAAACCATCAACTTCGTGCGCGGCCGCACCACCAGCGCCAAAGTGCAGATCGACCATGTGGTAGCGCTCGAAAATGCATGGCAGTCCGGTGCCAACAAGTGGTCCGCAACCAAACGTCACGAGTTTGGCAATGACCCTTATAATCTGCTCGCCGTGGATGGCCCCGCCAACCAGGAGAAAGGCTCAGCCTCCGCCGCTTACTGGCTGCCCACCAACAGCGAATACCGCTGCGACTACGTGGCACGCCAAATTGGCGTCAAAGACAAGTACCAACTCACCGTCACATCTCAAGAAAAGGATGCCATGCTCGCCGTCCTCCACACCTGCCCCGGCCAAGCCGTGCCAGCGGATTAGGAGGAAGAGGCTATCTCGAGGGATTATCCAGTAGAGGAGCGTGCGCCTCGTCAAATGCTCGTAGCAGTCGTCGCAAGAGAAATGTGGCGAAGTAAGGTGCAGTAAACACATGTTCACTACTGCCGATATTGCCTGCAGATAATTTCACGCCAAACTGAATCTCCGGATACGAGTCAGAAGAGATCAACGTTCGCATAGATTTGGCAGTAGTAAACATGTGTTTACTGCAATTACTGCGATTCTGCACTTTCATGAGCGAGTTTCTGGTGACGTAGCATATTTCATGAGTGAGATAAACGGCGTATCCTCTGTTGACTGACTCATCATTCGCCAATTGTCCGCAAATCGTTTGTGTATTGACACCCGAAACATGCCTGCGCTATAACTGGGCGCGGTATGAAGGAAATAGGGGAAGACGATATGACAGCACCACACACGGCAGCAAGCGCCACTGCGGCAGACATTGAGCAGGAAACGTCGGAAATCGAGAAGGAACGCCGAATTGCCAGCGGTGAGGCGAACAACAAGGAAAATCCTCATGGCCATGCGCTCGCTAGCATTTTGGGGCCCGCGTTCGTGGCCGCTGTGGCTTATGTGGATCCAGGCAACGTGGCCGCCAACATCACGTCCGGCGCACGCTACGGCTACCTGCTGGTATGGGTGCTGGTGCTCGCCAACGCTATGAGCGTGCTCATCCAATACCAGTCGGCCAAGCTCGGCATTGTGACTAACAAGTCCCTGCCTGAACTGTTGGGCGAACGTATGAGCGACGCCGGCCGGTTCATGTTCTTTATGCAGGCCGAGGTCATCGCCATCGCCACCGATTTGGCGGAGGTGATTGGCGGCGCCATCGCGCTGAATCTGCTTTTCGGTCTGCCGATGTTCCTCGGCGGCCTGGTCATCGGTGCGGTCTCCACTGTGATGTTGTGGTTCCAAGGCGGCAAATCGCAAACCACATTCGAGCGCATCATCATCGTGATGCTGCTGGTTATCACGTTCGGCTTTATCGCGGGTCTGTTCGTGGCCCCGCCGAATCCCGTCGAAGTGGCCAAGGGGCTGATTCCGCGCTTTAAGGGTACTGATTCGGTGTTGATGGCCGCTTCGATTCTGGGTGCTACGGTGATGCCGCATGCCATCTACCTGCACTCCACGCTGGTGAACGACCATTACGCGGGCGGCGAGAAGCCATCGGTCGAGCGTCAGCTCAAAGGCTCGAAGATTGATGTGGCTTGGGCGTTGTTGCTGGCCGGCACGGTGAATCTGGCCATGCTGGTGCTTGCCGCCAACTCCCTGCATGGCATGTCAGGCACGGATTCCATCGATGGCGCTCAGCGGGCGATCACGCAGGTGCTCGGCCCGGTGATTGGCATGATTTTCTCCATCGGCCTGCTGGCTTCGTCGTTAAGCTCCACGTCGGTCGGCACCTATGCCGGCTCGGAGATCATGCACGGCCTGTTGCACGTCAACGCCCCGATGTGGGCCTGCCGTGTGGTCACGCTGGTGCCGGCTCTGATTGTGTTGTGGTTCGCCAAGGACCCTACGGAGGCACTGGTGATTGGTCAGGTGGTGCTTTCCATCGGCATTCCGTTTGCCGTGATCCCGCTCATGCGCTATACGCACAGCAAGGAACTCATGGGCAAATGGGCTGACGGCACAGTTAAGCACATCATCTTCCTGATTGTGGTGGCGCTGATTGTGGCCCTCAATGTGCTGCTCATCGTCCTGACATTGATGGGACGGGCGTAAGAAGCTGATGAGCTCGCTCCCGCCAGCGGGAGCGAGCAGCTTACCGAGCCATACGCCGTGCGCGGCGTTCGCGCAGCGTACGCAAGGAAATAATGTCACGCGTACGTCCGGCACCGTCGCCCTTGACACCGAAAAGCACCATCAGCACCATCACAAAGCACAGCAGTGCAGAGAAGCGAAGCGCCCACTGGATGCCAAAGATGGAAGCCGCAACGGCCGAGGCTCCCGCCTGATGCCTCCATGCGGCGAACGTTTCCATAAGAATCACCAGCACAGGTGCACCCACGGCGCCCGCGATCTGCCGCGCGGTGTTCGTGACCGACGATCCGGCAGACACCTCATCCGGCCCGTTCAGGCAGTTCAGCGACCATGTGGTAATCGGCATAAGCAGGAAGCCCATGCCGATCTGACGCGTGAACTGGCAAATCGACACCCACCAAATCCATGTATCCATAGACACCAAAGACATGCCGAGCGTACCGACGGTCAGCACAATCGAGCCGCACAGCGCCACGGGTCGCGCGCCAAAACGGTCCATCGACCGCCCGCCGAAGAACTGGGAAACACACTGGCCGAGGGCGCCCGGCAGCATAATCAGGCCGCTCATGGTGGCCGAATAGCCACGGTCGGTCTGGATATACAGCGGCATGATGACCAGAATCGAGCTGAACGCAAAGAACGTCAGAGATGCCGTGATGGTGCCGACGGTAAAGGACCGATTCTTCAGCACTCCAAGATCCAGCAGCGGAGGCTGGGGGAGTGCGGCCGGCTCCGCTCCCGACTGCGCCGCCTTGGCTTCGCGATACCGCCGACCGTGACGCAGGTTGCGCATCACGAACCATACGATGCCGACCAGTCCCACAACCATCGGTCCCCACGTTACCGGAGCGGCGAATCCATAGGTTTCCGAATTGGTGAAGCCGAACATCAGCGCCAAAGCCAATCACCGACAGGCTTACCGAGAAGAAATCCGCGCGGGCCGACGGGTCATGAGAACCGAAGTTATGCAGTCCGAACATGGCCGCCACCAGCGAGACCACGCCAATCACGGTCATGGTTAGGAATATGGAACGCCAGCCGTTCGCATCGGTTTGCCAGCCGCCCAGCGTGGGGCCGATGGCCGGCGCCACACTCATGGCCATGCCCACCGTGCCCATCGCGAATCCGCGGCGAGACAGAGGATAAATGGAAAACACGGTGATTTGCAGCACTGGCCACATCACGCCCGTGCCCGCGGCCTCAAGCACGCGCCCGAGCAGCACCCAGATGAAGCTCGGCCCGACCCAAGACATTAGCGATCCGACCGTGAACACCGCCATCGAGCAAATCACGATCTGGCGGGTGGAGAAGCGCCGGGTCAGGAACGCGGTCAGCGGCACCATCACGCCCATGACCAGCTGGAACACGGAGGTGAGCCACTGCCCGGTGGTTACGGAGATATGAAACTCGGAAACGATGATCGGCAGCGCCGAGCTCAGCTGCAGCTGCGTGAAATTGCCAACAAAGGTAATAAAGGTCAGGATTGCGATGGAAATAAATGCCGCGCGGCTCAGTTTACCGTCCACGTATGATTCCTCACGGCTCAGTACCCGCTGCAATTCGCCGCGACGATTCTTGATTCCCTGAGCTCCAGTCACGCACTACCCCACTTCTGTTGCCCGGCCTGTTGCTTGGCGGTGTCGGTGGCGTATCTGTTCAGTGATATATGCGCCTCGCATATCAATGCGTATTCGGTGTATTCGGCGACCGTCGTCTTCGCGTGCTTGGCCGAGCAGCCTCTCAAAGCACCCCAATACGCTATACCCAGGGGTGGTCCAGTCGGTTCGGAATATGTGCAGAAGCGGGGGGCGAACACGCTTTGTGCACAAGACCGGGGCATAATAGGCGGTTGGTTATTGCAAGAGGTTACAAGTCAATAAGATCAGTTTGGGAGTTAGTATGAGCGTTCATAGGGCAAGTCACGCAACAAGTATTCCACGCAGAAGGCACCGCATCTGGCCGTGGGTGGTGTTGATTCTGGCGCTACTTGTGGTGCTGCTAGGCGTGAGCGGATTCTTCGGTTTGAAGCTGTATTCCGAAGCCAAGCAGGTAAAGGTGCATGAGGAACAGGCGATGCAGCTGCTGGACGGTGTGACCGACCTCGGTAACCTCGACAACCTCGATACGGTGAGGCAGCAGATCAGCCAGGCAAAGACCGAGACCGCGGCTGCGAACGAGATTGCGCACGGCACGCTGTGGAACATCGCTTCGAAGGCGCCGGTGTACGGCGACGACATCACCACTGTGCAGGGTATGACTTCGGTGGTGGATTCGCTGGTCAGTGATTCGGTGCCGCAGTTTATGAACGTGCTTTCCACGCTGAAGAGCGCACAGCTCAGCTCAGGCGACGGTCAGCTGAATCTGCAGCCGATTCTGGAAGCCCAGAAGAATATTGCCACCGCGAACCAGTCACTGCAGCAGCAGGTGCAGGAGTATCAGCAACTGCCGAAGGCCCATATCGGCATGGTGAAGAACGCCTATGCCACCGGCAATACGCAGCTGACCAAGATGGCGGACAAGGTCAATCAGCTGTCCGGCACGTTCCAGATTCTACCGGACTTCCTTGGCTCCGATCAGCCGCGCACGTATGCGTTGATGGCTATGACCACTTCGGAGGAGCGTTCGTCCGGTGGCCTGATTGGTTCTGTGGGTGTGGTAACTACCGACAACGGCAAGATCAGTATCGGTGATTTCCGTTCGGATGGTGAATATATTCCATATGGTGCTGGTGATCCTACGGAAGACGAGCAGCGCATCTTCCGGCAGTGGGGACCATTGAACATGTCGTTCGATGTGCGAGATTTGGCCGTATACCCTGATACTTCACGCAGTGCCGAAGGTATGCGCGCGATTTGGCAGCGCACGCCGTGGGGGAGCAATACTCAGCTGGACGGCGTGCTCATGGTTGATCCTGTATTTTTGCAGGAGCTTACGAAAATCAGTGGTAATGTCACTATTCCTGATGGAACGGTGCTTACGGGAGATAACACTGCCGAGTTTTTGTTGAACAAGGTGTATGTCGATTACCCAGTCTCCATGCAGGACGCCCTATTTGCTCAAGTCGCAGAACAAGCAGTCGGTAGTATGTTCAGCAATATTGATTTGGCTAAACTCACCAAGGTCGCACAGCTTATGGGTAGCATGGCCGAAGGCCGTCACTTCTCCATGTACGCATTTGATGAGACTGCTGAAAAGACCATTAGTGATGCAGGCTTTACTGCACAGACTCCGAGCAGTGAAGAGCATCCGCAGGTGGGAGTGTATGTGACTGAGCAGAATCCGTCAAAGATGGGATGGTATATTCATCGCACCTCGAAGGTGACTCGTTCCACCTGTGGTAATGATGGTTCCCAGACCTATCATGTGGAATATAAGATGACAAATACACTTGAGAACAGCCAGATTGGTGCTTTAACGAGCTATATCCTTGGCTCCGGCGGACAAGGTGTGGAAAAAACTCTGATTTATGCGCCTGCCGGGGGCTCCATCTCGAATCTTAAGACCAGTGGTGGTTCAGTGACGGAGAGCCGTCAAGAAACATTGAATGGTAAAACCGTGTATGCGAGCAATGCCACGATAGCTCCTGGAGAGTCCGTCACCTATTCCTTCGACGTGACCACGTCCACCAAGGCTGTCTCCGACCTCACTATCGACCAAACTCCAATGGGCTGGATTGATTCCGGTGTTACCACCGACACTGCTGCCTGCTCCATCAACAAGCAGTAAAAGTTCCCTCTGACGAGGACTGTCAGTCACAGGCTCTGAGGGAGAGACAAAAGAAGGGCGTCAGCAAGAAGCTGACGCCCTCTCAACATTTCAACATTCCCAAAGAAAACTAGTACGATCCAGTCCCCTTAAACACTGCCACCACAGTCTTCAACAGAATCACGATGTCCCCCGTAATAGACCAGTCCTGAATATACGACACATCCGCATACTCGGACTGTTCCTGAGTCAAATCGCTGCGTCCGGAAATCTGCCACGGTCCAGTAATACCAGGCTTAACCAGCAGTCTCGTGGAATACAGCATGTCATATCGCGCGACTTCTTCAGGCAGCGGCGGGCGAGGCCCAACCAAGCTCATATCGCCCTTGAACACGTTAAAGAACTGCGGGAACTCATCCAGCGATGTTTTACGAATAAAGTGACCGATCTTAGTCACGCGTGGATCGTCCTTGAGCTTGAAGATAAAACGATCCTCAATGCCGCGTTCCTTAGCCAGTTTCGCCTTGATCTCGTCGGCATCAGTGCGCATGGAACGGAACTTGTACATGGTAAACGGCTTGCCGTAAATGCCGATGCGCGTCTGCGAATAGAACACAGGGCCGCCGTCTTCCCGCTTGACCTTGTATGCCACCCATAGCATGATGGGCGAGCTCAAGATAATGGCGATACCGGAAAGCACGATATCGCACACACGCTTGAGGATGCGGGTAACGGTTGAGTACTGCGTCAGTCGTGCAGTGACTACTGGCATCGTCGGATCGTTGCGGAAATGCAGGTCAGCGCCGCTCAAATCAGCCACAGAGGTAGTGAGGGCCAATTCAATGCCCATGGATTCCACGGCCAGGGACAATGTACGCATGGTCTCAGAATCACGGGTAAGTACATCAGCTACCAATACGGTACGTGTCTTCATACGCTTCGCGGTTTGCGGCAAATGCGAGTTGAGTGGCAACACCTTCAGTCGTGCCTCAGCATCGTTGGCAGGAGTGAAGGGCACCGACACCAAATGCTGCGCCGAATCCGGGTCATCCTCGTTCTTGACTGAAGCCACTGGGCACACCGCAATTGGCGCGTAGCCGAGGCCACGGCACTGGCGCAATTGTTCGACCGTCCGGTGGATACCTTCCGGAGACCCAATAACCACAGTCGGGTAGTTGAATTCGCCATTCATGCGGTTGCGGTGCAGCGCGCGGCGCATAATCCAACGCTCGATAATAACCAACACCAGTGAAACCAGCGGAATGAACACATTCAACGACCGGGGAAGATTGAGGTGGAACAGGTACCCCAACGTGCACAGCATAATGAAATCGATGAACGCAGCGTTCAACAGCTTGGCGTACAGGGCATAGCCCTCACCCATGGTGTGCCGTTCATAGGAGCGTGCGGAATACAGACTGATGAGCCACGATACGCAGGTCAACAGCAGGAAGCTAAAAACGCCGTATTCGCCGGGGCCAATGCTCTGCACATAGGTATAAGCGAAAGGTCGGAGCAGGAACACGATGTACGTGGACACAATGGTCATCAGCAGATCAAGCACGACCAAGGTCGTGTTATAGAGATATCGCCACTTCGGCACAGAATGGCCCATCAATGGACGTATGTTCGTGGTGTCGTTATGTGTGGAGCTGCCGTCCGGTGTAGAGGAGAAGTAGGTGCCGTCAAAGAATGTCGGCGCAATGTCACATTCGGCAACGGGGGAGAACGAAGCCAAGGCCCGGCTCCCGCTCACCCGTACTTTGGGCATTGCCATGGTCGCGGTGCTTGTTGCCTGCGACTCTGCTGCTGTGCCTCTGTCCTTCGGCATGATACTGAATTCTTCCTCCATCGTTCCCCAAAAACCGCAAGGAACATTCATTCCTTTCTCTTACTCTCGCCCACCCTAGCACGAATGCCACCCCCCCCTATAGCAAAATCCGCCCAAAAAGTGAATCCCTTGTAATATTCATGTGAAGATGAAGTGGTGGTGGGCGGACGCGGATTGGCCGCAGTCCGACGTATCGGACTAGAATGGGACGCTAGTGGTTTGTACGCAGGCCCGCAAGGTAGCGTTGTAAGTATGAAGAAGGACTGAGCCCATGCACATTATGTTCGTCTGCACCGGCAATATTTGTCGTTCTCCTATGGGTGAGCTATTGCTCACTCGCTACCTCTCTGGCACCACGGTGCAGGTTTCCAGCGCGGGTACGCATGGTTTGCCCATGCACCAGATTGACCCCAACAGCGCCCTGCTCATGGAGAGCGTGGGCATCGAACCGAGTGGGTTCCGTTCTCGACGCCTGACGCAGCCGATGGCCAAGTCAGCTGATCTGATCCTGTGCTTTGAAAAGGATCAGCGTAAAGACATCGTCACGTTGGCTCCCACTGCTGTGAAATACACGTTCCTATTGGGTGACTTCGCAAACATGTGCGAGTACTGCGCGCGCAATGGACTGGTCAAGGGCTTGACCATTCAGGAACGCTTGCAGTCGGTGATCAACTCCTCGTCCATTATTCGGCCTATGCTCCCTGAGCCTGAGGATATTGAAGATCCGCACGGCAAGGAATACGCAAAGTTCCGTACCGCAGCAGAGCAGACGAACAAAGCGCTGCGCACCATCCTGACCAGCATGCGCAAGCACTACCGCGTTGAGGAAGCTCCGGTGCGCCCTCAAATCACGCGGCAGTATGCTTACACGGTCTGACATCAAGCTGACGTAAGACGTAAGTATTCACGTCATTCTCACGCCGGTTTCATCTCCCAATACGATTTGTCCGTTACAGTGGCATGCTGTTGGGTGATGACAGTGGGAGTAATGAGTGACTGATTCTAATATTGCCGGCATCGCCGAGGCGGATTTCGGGAAAGCCGGCGTCTCGTTTGATAATGATCGACCGATATTGGTCGATTCCTCAGATTTTTTGTTCTATGCGGCGCTCGCCATGCTGCCGATTGACGGCACAGTAGCAGGCCCATACATGCCGTTTTGGACACCGCTTTCTCCGTGGTTGTTTATGGCATATGCGGTAGCGAACTGGCGTTTGCTGCCGCAGGTTTGGCACCGTTTCCGCGCATTCTTCCTGTTTCCGGTGCTGTTAATCGCGCTGTCTGCAGTGGATTGGTGTCTGGTAGCATTCCATCGGCTTCCGGCGCTGGTGTCGCTGGCCGGCGTGGCTGGGGCTCTCGCCTGCCTGTGTGCGTTGGACATGGCATTACGTATCAAGCGCTTGTCTTGGCGGCGCATGTTGGATCTGCTGATTCTCGTATATTGGTTCGCCTTCGCAGTCGGCGTGGTGCAGCGGTTGTCAATCATGTTTGATTGGACTTCCGTAAAGAACTTCTTCATTCATCTGATGAGCCGCCAGTACATCAGCAGCACTTCGCATTGGGGCGGTGGCCGCCCGCAGTTTCTGTTCGCAGAACCGAGCTATATAGGTATGCACCTGTTCGGTGTGCTGCTGCCGCTGATCTGGCTGGTGCGTGGTCGTGACCACAAGCGTGCAAACCAACTGCGCGTCCTTATCATGGTATTCGCTGCAGGCTCGGTGCTCATGGGTGCAGGCGTGCGCATCATTCTTGACTCGATTATCGCGTTGGTGTTTGTGATTATCGAGATGAACAGTTGGCACACGTGGCGCGGCCGGCTTGTGGCGTTCGGGGAACTGGTGGTCACGGTCGGTCTCGGCGCATGCAGCGTGGCAGTGAACCATCGGTTGAGCTCCATAGCCGAGCTTGGCTTTGACGGTGACGGTTCGTTCTATGCCCGTTTATGGCAGTCACTGGGACCAGGTGCGGGTGCATTGAAGCATCCAAAGCAGTTGTTGCTCGGCTATGGCGCAGGCAATCTATCCGATGCCACCCATCAGGGTGCCGATGCCGCAGTGCGGTCTCTGGAACGTCTGGGCCTGAACGCTTCGGCACCGAGCTGGTACGCACAAGTGACACCAGCAAACATGTTCACGATGAGCGCCTACACCAGCTTTTTCGTGGAGTTCGGCCTGATTGCTTCTGTAATTCTCGTGGTACTAGTGCTGTGGTGGATTAGCCATAACCATGCCTGGAACAAGACCACTGTCTGCTGGCTGCTGTTGACCATATACCTGTATGTGCAGTTCGAAGGATATGCCTTTTATGCCCTTCCACTACTCCTATGGGCAGTGGCTGCCGTGCCAAGGCTTAAATCAAAATGAGAATTCTGATGACTCATATATTTGGAGTATTCCGATCATGGTGATTGTGCATTGGCTTATTTCGGCGGTTTACTCGAAGTTATTCTTGCTCGTGTGAAGAATAGCCTTATTCCCGGATTCAATTTGTAAGTGCGACGCTCGTCTTTGGGTGGCTTGTCTTCGGCATTAGCTTGCCGAGTTCGCGGTACCAAACCTCGTTGGGCGTTTCCCAGTCCAGGACCTTCATGGGGTGTCGTTGATCTCCTGGACGATGGCCTGCAGGGCCTCGTCCACGAGCAGGTGGCAGGAGGACTCCGTGCCGTTGTCCCAGGTGCGGTCGATGCGCGCGGGCGCGGGGATGTCCTTGTGGATGTCGTATTCGGCGCGCGCCGTGGCCGGCGCGCCCTTGTCGGGGATGAACCGGGCGAACAGCCTGCGGCTCTTGCGTTCGACCTGCGTGTCGATGCACCGCTTGGACGGGGACGCGCCGACCACGGTGTCGGATTCGAAGTGGCCGAACTCATGGCGCGAGTCTACCTTCTTCGGCCGGTCCGTGATCGGCACGCGCATCGGGATGCGCGGTCCCCTCGCCTGTGTCTGTTCAATAGAAAGTGGGCCGTGTGAGCGTGTGGAAAGTCTCCAGATGAGCGGCAGGTTTTAGTCCATTTCAGCGTGTGGCGAGAAATGAACACCGGCCCGTCCTGCCCGTACTAGTTTCC
>ENA-OQJX01000117-OQJX01000117.1-human-gut-metagenome-genome-assembly--contig:-NODE-117-length-53775-cov-3.380517_pt1 | contig 53775 bp, 51 predicted proteins | sample MGYA00242615_ERZ504782 | MGnify/ENA primary metagenome ERZ504782 (study PRJEB26092, sample SAMD00036354) | human gut metagenome | host: Homo sapiens | study: EMG produced TPA metagenomics assembly of... | reverse complement strand
TTATGGGGTAAGGGGATGGTATGCGCATTGAAACGGACGCGAGGACTTAATGGTTATCTTACGAATCAAAAGTCCATTTCTCTTTATGTAGGTAGCACTTCGGGAATGGAGTTGCGGATTTAAGGTAAAATAAAAATTGAATTGATATAGGATACTATTCTACCGCGAATCATGCAGCAGGTAAAAAGAAAATGAGTTCATCTTTCTTTTTGCCTGCTATATTTTACTATATTTGCATCTGTAAGAGTTACCCAAACCAGCAAAGTGATGCAGATCACGGTAATTAGGATGGTTGCCAACTCATTATCCTAAAATGAGGTGAATTTTCTAACTCTCTTGATTTCAAAGAGGTATATTCTTTTTGAAGAAATACAATATATTTTTAATGTTAGTGTATTGCTTGTCGGATAAATTGATTTCACTTATACTGTATTTATAACAAAAAGCAGTCTTGACTTTTCAAGACTGCTTTTTTGTTATAATTGTAATTCAATTCCCTCAATCAAAAAGTACGGTTCTTATTTAGGTCTATAACCATACATTAATGCGGCATTAATTTCAATAGCCCTCATATATTCTTTGAAAATTTTTTTTACTCTTTTCATCCTGCTATCCTTTTTTAAAACATTAAAAACTAATCTTTTGTACCTTTTACTTTGTATCGTACCCCCAAGCACGGAGGGCGTCATTTCCCATATCTTTGAGACCTGCTTTGATGATCTCTTTCAATTTCTTCATAATGTTATCCTTTCTTTGATTAAAAAAATAGGGTTATTTTCTTACTTAATCCCTATACCCCAAGCTCTTACTTCGTTTTCACCCATTAGAGCAAGGGCTTTCTTAAAAATACTTTTTACCTTTTTCATAATCTCGTTATCCTTTCTTTTTATGTTTTACAACACAAAATTATACTGTTTTGTTCTAGATTGTACTCTGATAAAGATAAAATGTATGCGAAAATGGCAAATTCTTGACCTGCATCAAGAATTTGCCATTTTTGATTAAAAAACTATTTCAGAAGCCTAGCTTCTTAAATTCATTTTCAAAATTAGGTGTAAATATTTCTTTTCCAATATTGCTCCTGATCTCTTCTAGTGACCAAAAACGGCCGCCATCCAGTTCCTCGCTGGGAATAATGAGACCGTCATAAGTGGTTTTATGCGAGAATACCAATTCTTTTTCCCGGGTGGATTCGAATACATAGCTAGTCAGTAATTCGGGAGTAAAGTCGGTGATGCCCAGTTCTTCTTTTACTTCACGTTTCAAGGCTGTTTCCACACTTTCACCCAAATCTATGTGTCCGCCTACGGCTGTGTCCCATTTGCCTGGCTGAATATCTTTCCAGTCAGGACGCCTTTGCAAATAGAGTTCGCCTTTACTGTTGAATACATGCAAGTGGACTACCGGATGTAGCAATTTACTTCCATTATGACATTCTCCACGGGTTGCAGCTCCTGTTATGTTTCCTTGTTCATCTACTATAGGAAACATTTCTTCTTTATTATCATAATTCATCTTCGCTATTTTTTGTTACTGCAAAGATATGAATTCGGACTCGGATTATATGGATCTTATAGTTTTTAATAGTAAAAAGGGATGTGAAATCTTTATAATCCGATTCCGAAATGCCGTTTAATAATTTACTTGATGCCGTTTTAAAAAAGCTACTGTTTTATGTATTTCCTTATACATCACAATATCTTCTTTTATAAAAGGTACCTCGTTGCGGTAGGTGGCGAGAAACTTCTCAATAAACGGTGAACTACGGAGCGGACGGCGGAAATCTATACCTTGTGCGGCGTTCATCAATTCGATGGCAAGTATATGTTCCAGATTATCCATCACTTTGTAGAGCTTGGTGGCGGCGTTGGCTCCCATACTTACATGGTCTTCCTGTCCGTTGCTGGATACTATAGAGTCGCTACTGGCGGCATAACAGTACATTTTATTCTGGCTTACCATGCTGGCAGCCGCATATTGGGGAATCATGAAACCGGAGTTAAGTCCCGGATTGGCAACTAGAAATTCGGGCAATCCGCGAAGTCCCATAATGAGTTGTGCCACACGCCGTTCGGATATGTTTCCCAGTTCGGCCATAGCAATGGCAAGATAATCATATACCAATGCCAGGGGCTGTCCGTGGAAGTTGCCACCTGAAATGATAAGGTCTTCATCGGGGAAGATAGTGGGATTATCGGTAACTGAATTTATCTCGGTCAACAGTACTGAAGCTACGTGGTTGATGGCATCTTTGGTTGCACCATGAACTTGTGGGATGCAACGGAATGAATAGGGGTCTTGTACGTGTTGTTTGGGCTGTACGATGATTTCACTGCCTTCCAGCATTCTTCGGAATGCGGCTCCGGTTTCTATCTGGCCTTTATGCGGACGCATTTGTTGGATACAATCCATGAACGGATCGATGCGGCCGTCAAAGGCTTCCAGGGAGATGGCGGCAATGAGGTCGGCTTTCTTGGAAAGACGGAAGGCTTTGAGTATGGCATACACTCCGTTGGCACTCATAAACTGGGTACCATTGAGCAGAGCCAGTCCTTCTTTGCTTTTCAATTTGACTGGTTCCCAACCAAACTCATCAAGCACGCTGATAGCTTCGCAGCGTTTGCCTTTATAATACACATCGCCTACGCCGATCAACGGAAGGAAGAGATTGGCGAGCGGGGCAAGATCTCCTGAGGCTCCCAATGAACCGCGGTCATAGACAATGGGCATTACATCGTTATTGAAAAAGTCGATAATTCGCTGTACAGTGATGACTTGTACGCCACTGTGTCCCAAAGAAAGAGCATGAGCTTTTAATAAAAACATCAGCTTCACAATGACATGGGGCATTTCTGCGCCTACACTGCAAGCGTGGCTTTTTACCAGGTTCTCTTGCAAAGTACTCAGTTCATCGGAAGAAATATTACGGTTGCACAGGCTGCCGAATCCTGTAGTGATGCCATAGAGAGGGACATCGGATTCCTTGATCTTTCTGTCCAGGTAATCCCGGCATTTCTGAATCCGGTCTTTAGCTTCGGGAGCCAGTTCCAATTTCAGATTTTCATTAATAATACGTTCGATGATGTCAAAAGTGAGGTCACCCGAACCTATTTGATATACATTCTTCATGGTCTGATTCTTTTTTAACCGCGGAGGTTGGGATTAAAACATGGTTTTCACATAGTCCAGTATTTTCTGTTCTTCGGCAATGGTCGTCTGTTCTATCATATCGGCCTCTTCGCTCATCTCTTTGACGAATTTTTCGTCTTTGATAGAAGTGAGGTTGATACGTACATTCAGCAAGGCTCCCAGAATGGCAGTCCGGGCACACATCATGGACACGCAGGCATCGGTTACAGCGTTGCTGTTCCCTTTTCTGGCTACCACATCAATCATGGGCAGAATGGAGTGGACGGTACGTGCCACCTCCATAGGCACTTGGGCGGCATATTTGCTTTCCTTCTGTATGGTTTCACTGCGGATAGCCTTTTCTTCATCCGTTTCTTTTGGAAGTTTGAATGCGGAGAAAACACGGTCGTATGCTTCTGAATCACGGTCTACATCGGTTATCAGCTGGCGGGTGAGTTCTTCGAAACGAACAGAAAGATCTTCCATAATTTCGTTCACTTCTACATATTTCTTGCGGCCTATGGTAAGATTGGCTACCATAGCTGCCAGTGAGGTGGCAAGGGCTCCATTGAGTGCTGAAACACTGCCGCCACCGGGGACAGGATCATTACTGAGTACTTTATTGATAAATTCTTTGATGGTAAGTTCTGTTAACATGGCTATTAGTATTTAATTGGTTAATTTGAATTTAGAATACGTCCTCCTTTGATGGTCAGCTTGACTGCGTTCATACCTGTATAATAAGGTAATATATGGGGGGTGTCGGTTCCCAGTAAAACAAAGTCTCCCTGTTTTCCGGCTTCTATGCTTCCGATGCGGTCGCGCGTCCGAGAGCTGCCGCACCGTTCAGTGTGATGGCTGTGATAGCCTCTGCAACGGTCAGTTTCATATAGATGCAGGCTAGAGCAAAAGTCAGCGGGATGGAACCGGAGAAACAACTGCCTGGATTTAGATCGGTGGCAAGGGCTACGGCACAGCCGCTGTCTATCATTTTCCTGCCACGGGCGTAGGCTCTTTTAGTGTAAAGGCAGTTAGTGGCAATAGAGTGGCTACTACATTATTTTGTGCCAAAGCTTTTATGCCTTCATCGGATGCTTGCAACAGATGGTCGGCGCTGAGGGCCTTCAATTCTCCTGCCAGTTCTGCTCCTCCAAAGCTGACAATTTCATCAGCGTGCAACTTGGCACCGAAGCCTAGAGCTTGCGCAGCTTTCAATAACTTTCGAGACTGATCTACAGTGAATACCCCTTTTTCACAGAAAATATCGCAATTTTCGGCCAATTGTTTCTGATGAATCATGGGCAACATTTCGTTAATCAGAAAATCAATATATGCGTCACTTCGCCCTTTGTATTCTTCGGGTAAGGCGTGAGCACCTAAAAAAGTGGTGGCAATATCTACTTTCCGGTCGGGACATTCATTGATAACTTGCATGACACTGAGTTGTTTCAGTTCTGTATCACGATCCAGACCATATCCGCTTTTTCCTTCCACAGTGGTGACCCCCATCCGGCTCATGGTATCCAGAAACCATTCGGCTTTATGTTTCAGTTCTTCAAAGGAGGCTTCCCGGGTGGCACGTACAGTATTGATAATGCCTCCGCCACGTTCCATGATGCTCATATAACTGTCGCCGTTGAGCCGCCAGATGAATTCGTCGGGGCGAAATCCTCCGAAAACCAAATGGGTATGAGAGTCAACGAATCCTGGCAACAATACATTCCCTCTGGCGTCAAGTACTTTATAGCCGGGCTTTTCATGCTTATACGGTTTTCGCCAACATAGGTAATAATACCGTCGGTTATTCTTACCGTTCCGCAAGGAATGTTGAGAAGTTCGTTCATGGCTTCTCCTTTCCGGGCGGTTCTGCCTTGCGGAGTAACGATGTGGGCATTGATGATAATCAAGTTGTTGCTCATAACTTTGTTCTTGTTTATTCCATGATACGTGCTTCCAGCACTTGTTGCATGGAGAAGTTTTCCAATCCCAGATAGTAAGAGGCAGTGTCTATCAAGGCTCCATAGGAACAAGTCCTACGATTTCGCTGCCGATGATGCTTACTCCGTAGCGTTTGGCTTCAAAACGTACCATTTCGAATGCCCGGTAGATAGCGGTTTTACTATAGTCGGTGAGATTCATGGATACCTGAGTGATACCCCGATCCTTCAGTTCCACGCCCATGGCCTTGCAATAGCGCAGTCCGCCACCGATAAAACGGATTTTCTTGGCAATGTCATGCGCTATTTCTAGACTGGGAGTATTGAGATTTATATTGTAGGCAACTAAGGGCATACGGGCTCCGATGGCTACAGTTCCAGCAGTGGGGTGACGTTCCGCAGGACCAAAATCGGGATGCCATTCGGGTTGGTGAATCTTTTCCTTCATTCCTTCGAATTCTCCTTTACGGATGACAGCAAGATTTTCACGATGTGGTGCACTAGCTGATTTTTCATATAAGAATACAGGGAGATTATATTGAGAGGCCACCCGTTGTCCCACTTCTTTGGACACCGCTATAGCATCTTCCATGGTACATCCTTTGATGGGAATGAATGGAACTACATCTACAGCTCCCATACGGGGGTGCTGTCCTTGGTGATGGTTCAGGTCAATTAGTTCTACTGCTATACCGATAGCTTCTATCACAGCTTCTTTCAAGGCGTCCGGTTCTCCAACGACGGTAACTACCAGCCGGTTGTGGTCTTCATCGTTACTATAATCCAATAATTTTACGCCTGCCTTGGTACGAAACGGAGATACAATCTCGTCTATTTTTTGTAAGTCACGTCCTTCGCTGAAGTTGGGGACGCATTCCATAATTTTTGTCCAGTTCATAATATCACTTATTTAATTCCTTTATCTTTTAATATTTTATTGATTAATGAGTCTTCTGCTAGATGCGGCAGGGTGATATGATAACCATCGGCATGGCTTTCGTTGAACTCCGCCGAAGTTTCCATGGCATGAGGGTTGCGTGCCCACGAACGGCGTGCCACTCCTCCCATTACATCCCATAACATGGATGAGCGGAGAATACGGTCTACCCGTTCACTGCCGTCGCATACCATTCCGAATCCGCCATTGATGGCTTTACCTATACCTACACCACCTCCATTGTGCAAAGCGACAAGGCTCATGCCCCGGGCACAATTTCCGGCAAAGCATTGCACAGCCATATCTGCCATTACATTGCTGCCGTCCTTGATATTGGAAGTTTCCCGGAAAGGAGAGTCGGTACCGCTTACATCGTGGTGGTCACGTCCCAACATGATAGGACCTACCTCGCCCCGGCGTACCATTTCATTGAAACGCAGTGCGATATTCATACGTCCCAGTGCGTCTTGATACAGAATTCGTGCTTGGGTCCCTACCACCAGGTTATTTTTTTCGGCGTCGCGAATCCATATCCAGTTGTCCATATCCTGTCCGCGGCGATCTTTAGGGATACACTCCATAGCAGCATGGTCGGTCTTTATCAAATCTTCCTTTTTTCCGCTCAGGCATACCCAGCGGAAGGGGCCGTAACCATAATCGAAAAGTTGGGGTCCCATGATATCCTCTACATAGGACGGCCAGATGAATCCATCCTTCTCGTCTGTTCCATTGCGTGAGATTTCTTTCACTCCAGCGTCATAAATCGCTTTCATGAAAGAATTGCCATAATCGAAGAAATAAGTGCCCCGTGCCACCAGTTCCTTGATAACATGGAAATGGCGGCGCAAAGTTTCGTCCACCATTTTATCAAAAGTTTCTCTGTCTTCTTTCAGCATACGGGTACGTTCTTCGAATGAGATACCTGCAGGACAATAACCGCCTTCGTAAACGGCATGGCAGGAAGTCTGGTCACTGAGAAGTTCGATGTGGATGTTGTGATGTAGCGCATACTCCAACAGATTGACTACATTGCCATGGTAGGCTATGGAGCAGGGGATTCGTCGGGCCATGGCATCGGTAGCCAGCCGGTAGGCTTCAGACAAATCGGATGTGATATGCTGTACCCACCCTTGGCGGTGGCGGGTTTCTATGCGTGAATAATCTACTTCGGCTATGATGGCCACTGCTCCGGCTATCTCTGCCGCTTTGGGTTGTGCGCCACTCATTCCGCCTAATCCGGAGGATACGAAAAGATGTCCGTTCAGGTTGCCGTCCTGAGGGATTCCTAATTTCATGCGGCCGGCATTTAATAAGGTGTTGAATGTGCCGTGCACGATTCCTTGGGGACCGATGTACATCCAGCCTCCGGCCGTCATCTGTCCATAATTGGCTACTCCCATCTGCGCGGCGATTTCCCAGTCTTTCTGGTTGTCGAACATGCCTACCATCATGGAGTTGGTGATGATGACACGGGGAGCTTCGGGATGTGATTGGAATAAGCCCAAAGGATGGCCGCTTTCTACCACTAGGGTCTGTTCATTGGTCATTATCTCCAGATACTGCTTGATAAGCCGGTATTGCATCCAGTTCTGACAAACTTGTCCGGTTTCGCCGTATGTCACCAGTTCGTAAGGATAGAGGGCGATATCAAATGAAAGGTTGTTGTCTATCATGACTTGGAATGCTTTCCCTTCGATGCAATTCCCTTTGTATTCGTCAATGGGCTTTGCTTTCAAATCACCTTCGGGCCGGAAACGGTAACCGTATATTTTGCCCCTGGTAAGTAATTCGTCCGTCAATTCGGGAGCGAGTTGCTCATGCAGTTCCACAGGAATGTACCGCAATGCATTCCTCAACGCCGTTTCCGTTTGGGCGGGTGTCAAGCGGTAGCCCCGGTCGGGAGCGCGGCGGATGCCTTCCGTGAATGTAGGATAGGCAGGTAAGTCATTGGATAAAGTGATAGTCATAGTATGTAAGTGTTTTGTCACAAAGATAGCAAAACTACTGGAATACTATAAGTTTGAAGATATGTTTAGTGACATAAAGTTATATAAACTCAGTATAATATATTGTTGATTTTTAGAAATACAGCGATGGCATGTGCTATGGGAGGCTCTCCGGATTTGTTTTAAGTAAAATAATTATTATTCAATACTATAGAATAGTGATAATTGTCGCTTACAGGTATAGTATCTTCATAGTATACAGGTTTAGTCTTTATACATTTGGAGAACACGCTGTGCCATTTCTTTCATTTCTTGACGTAAGGTAACCGGAGCCATTACCTCAACGCTATCGCCAAAGGAACGTAGAAGTGAACGTAATTCATAGTTGTCTTGTACTTTCAGTCGAACCTCCCATTTGCCGTCGGCTTGTTTGCTGTTTAGCACAGATTGAGACTCATGCAGCGGCTTTGTTGTAATGTAATTCCACGCCTGGTCGGTAACGTGCAAAATGACATTTTCCACGGGGGCGCCTTCAACTACGGAAACACCGACCACGTCACTAAAGAACTCTTCAAAATCAAAGTCATTGTCCAGAGGCTCAAAGGTTCGGGTCGTTTCCTTTATTCCTTCAATCCGGTCTATCGCATAGTTGGACATTTTATCGAAGTCTTTGCGTTTCGCCACCAAGAACCAGCGATTATTGTACTGTTTCAAGTGATAGGGGCTCACCACAACTGTTCTGACATCTTTACCGAATGGATGGTAATTTATTTCTATTACTTTCTTTGCTACAATAGCTTCGAATATGGCTTGTACCATTTGTCTATACCTGTAAGGTATTGGTTGTGCTGGAAACTGACTGCCTTTTGAGTCTCACTGCCTAGTTTTGAAGTGGTATAAAGTTTCTTTTCCAGGTCATCCAGCCAGTCGAACTGAGGAACACCTTCAAAGCGTTTCATGATGGCGGCGGCTTCGAGTATACAATCCATTTCTTCTTGGGAAGGACCGGATTCGGCCATAGTCTTTGAACCGACTGCATAGCGGTAATACTTTTTATGGCCGTCTTGGATTCTGTCGATAATGATCCGTACATCAATTCCATATCGTTCATATCGTCAAAGATTTGACGACGCTGTACTCCTTCGGCACCTTTTGAACCGCTATCACCATTCTGTCGTTCAAGTGCCATACGGCAGGCCTCGATGAGGTCGTTCATGTAGTATTTTCTGGTTCTGCTGCTAAAGCATTTGTCTAAAGCTCTGTATCGAGCCATCGCGTTTTTATTTGTTGCCATCGCCTTCTGTTTTATGACTGTTTTTTATTTTGGTACAAAGTAAAATAGCAACTGTGCATTCTTGCCGCACAGCTACTATAAATTTCACTTTTCCATGCGGAATAACACCCTGTCTGTCATGGCATAAAGTTTTCAATGTCTTCTGTCCGGATTAGTCTTTCGGGTTTATTCGTTATGTCTGGTTTCGTCTATGATTTCGCCGAATTTTTCTGCGGTTTCCTTGATGTCGGTGAACTCAGATCGTTTCATGCCGCTTAAGCCGGTACTTGTCCATTCGCTGAGGTCATCAGCAAAAACACCTTTGTTCATACGGTCCAGATAGTTCGCGGATAAACCGTCAGGCATATTTTTCAGATCCATCATGCCGATACGTTGTACAAAGTATGCATAATCGCCGTCGATGATGATGTTCTTGTGCGCTGCCATCTTATAGATTGACATCCAATGACGCTTTTTGGTGAATAGCGGAGTGTAACTTTGCGCTTTCAGAATGCTGCGTTTCAAAAGGTCCATCTTCTCTTCTTCGTTCATCTTGTTAATAGGACACTCTGCCACCTTTTGGACAGGCTCATCCTCTTCGGAATTATCCCTGCTGTAAGTATCCATTTCGTAAGAGGCTGCAGGAGCAGAAGGATACATAACAGGAACGGTGACTCCCGAATTGTCAAGTTCACAACCTGCCATTTCCAAGTCTGTAATGCTGACCATTACGGCATAGATATACATGCTGACCACCATGTGGATGGCTGGAGCAACCTCTGCATCGGGGAGTTCCGGAGCATGGTGAACGTTCTCGTTTCTCCACTTTGAAATACACTTGTAGTAGGTTTCAAAAGTGTTCAATTTCGGATTTTTGCCATGATTATAGTAGAGGTTATCTATTTCATGGAAAGTCTTTACAATGGCCACCCAACCGTCTGCACCTTTTGTAGACATAAATTGTTCTCCCTCTTTCAGGTAATAGAGTTTGCGGAGGAATGCCTCATACTTGGGCAACAATGCTGCGAATATCACTTTCAAGTCTACCGGCTCGTTCTCACCACGATAGAACTTGTTCAATTGATTTGGAATCATGGTGTTCAGACCATCCAAGTTTTTCACAGTATGGGTCTTCAAGATGGCGAAAAGACAATCGAGCACTTCTTCAAGTTCACGATAGCCGTGTCCGCAAAGTTCACTGAAAGTATCTTCTAGTTTCTCAAACATCACATCTTTAAGCAACTCCTCATTATATTCAAGCACGTTACTTGTATGGAAACTTTGCCCCAGGAAGGTTACCAGCATGTTTAAGAATTCCTCATTGAATGCTTGGTTGCTGTTGAGCAGTTTCTTCAAGTTGATATACTTGCCTAACTGTGTTGCGACTTTTTTGTTGAACTCCTTTTCTACCATCTTCAACAGGCTGGAGCGAGAGTTTTCTGCGCTGAATGCCTGTTTTATGTTCGGGTCATTTCTCAACTGGCGCAGCAACTCAAGGATGATCTGGTCATTTTCGTTAAGAAACCTTCATAAGGCTCGTTCATCATGTGGATGAGATGATCGAGATGATCAAACTCCTTCTCCCCGCCGCTAATGCCAGCAGTACTTGGAGGCGTCAGTTCGCCGTCTTCTCCTTCTAATGTGATACAGCCCTGTTCTGCCAGCTGGATACGATACTTGTCGAGGTCAATCTTTTCCAAGATGTCCAGTGGCAAAGTCTCCTTAGTATAAGGCAGGTATTTGTAGTAGAGCTTGCAGAACATGTAGAAACGTTCCAAGTCAGGATCAAGGAATTTCATTAACTGAGCAAGCAATCCGTACTGGCGGATGTAACGGTTCACCTCCTTGCGGATGAGTTCCTGTTCCTCTTCAGGTAACGGTTTCACATATTCGTTTACCAGTTGTCCTAAGATAGATGGAATGCCGGCTATCTGTTGTTCATCTCCGCAGAGCAATAAGGTTACCACCTTATCTATATCGTTCTGTGTAAAGAGTTTCCTGCGCTCGATGTCATTCTTATATTCATAGATGTTCGACGGGTTATAGTTTCCTTGCAACCAGGTCGTATCATAGTAGGGTTCGAATGCAGCCTTTATGTCTTCGTGTTTGTTTACGAAGTCGATAATCAGGGTATCTTGCTTGTCGGGATGGCAGCGGTTCAAACGACTCAGTGTTTGGATGCACTGCACACCGCCTAGCTTTCTGTCTACAAACATAGTATGGAGTAAAGGCTGGTCGAATCCGGTCTGGAACTTGTCGGCTACGACCAAGAACCTTTGATTAGGCTGTTTGAATTCGACGGCAATGCCGTTGTCTTTGATTCCGAAGCCGTTTATTTTCTCCTCTGTATATTTGTTGCCATTGATTTCTACTTCACCACTGAATGCCACAAGTGCTTTTATCTCGCCATTGTATTTCTCTTTCAACCGGCGTGTGATGGCTTGGTGGAACAATATGGCGTTGGCGCGGCTGGAAGTCACTACAATGGCTTTGGCCTGCCCTTTCATCTTTTGGGCAGAGTGCTGCATGAAGTAGTCTACCATCATATTGGCTTTGTAGTTGATGACGTATGGGTGCTGGTTCACATATTGCATCATCAAACGGAGTGCGTTCTGCTTTTCGTATTCAGGTGTGTCTTCAGGAAGGTCTATCTTGCTTACCAGCTCAAACATGGTCTGGAAGGTGGTATAGTTTTTCAGCACGTCAAGGATAAAGCCTTCCTCGATGGCTTGTTTCATGGAATAGGTGTCGAATGCCTTTCCGTTACGGCCATAGAGTGCAAAAGTCTGTGACTTTGGTGTGGCTGTGAAAGCAAAGTAACTGATATGGCCGCTATTGATGCTGCGGGCAGCTTGCAGTTCGGCCAACATTTGGTCTTGCATATTGTTCTCGGCTTCACGGCTCTCAATTCCAAACTCTTCTACTGTTTCGCGAAGTTCATTCTTGTCGGTGAGAACTTGACGCACATTGTGCGATGCTTGCTTGCCAAAGGTGTATGCGCTTCGTCTATGATGACAGCGAAGTGTGAACCGGCAGCCTCCTTCAACTTAGGTAATGCAAAGCTGAACTTTTGTTCCGTGGAGATGATGATGCGGTGACCGCCTTCTGCTAATGCCTTTGCCAGATTACGTGAACCTTTGCGGATGTCTTTCACAGTACCGGCTACTTCTTCCATTCCCTTTATTTCATCGGCAATGTTCCGGTCGAGCACAATACGGTCGGTAATCATGATAACCGAATCGAATACCGGGGTGTTGTCTGCATTCTGAAGGTTTGCCAGCTGGAAGGCCAGCCATGACATGCTCTTTGTTTTGCCTGAACCTGCAGAGTGCTGCACGAGATAGGTTTGACCTACGCCTTTCTCGCGCACGTCGCTAATGATGTTGCGTACGCAACGCAACTGGTGATAACGGGGGAATATATAGAACGGTTCACCTTTCTTAGGTGTAATGCGTTTAATGAAATGCTGAATGAGATTTAGTAAAGAATCAGCTTGCAGCACCTCTTTCCACATATAGCAGGTCGGATAATCTCCTTCTACTTGTGGATTCACCGTTTCCTTGTTGAATGGGAGGAAGCGTGTATTATCGCCGGCCAACTGGGTGGTCATCATCACCCGGTTGTTATCCATGGCGAAATGGACCAGGCAGGTGCGAAGCATGCGGTTCTGCGGGTGACGGTTGGTCTGATATTGGTGCATGGCGTTTACCACAGTCTGACCGGTAGCTTCGTTCTTCAGTTCCAGAGTAATGATAGGCAGACCGTTTAACAGAATGCAGAGGTCGAGTTCGTTATCCTTATCGAAGCCCTGCGTGCTGTACTTCATCTGGCGAACCACGCTGAAGATATTTTTCTTGTAGAGGTGGTCAGCATCATCATCAAGGGTCATCTTCGGTTTGAAAGCTGCCAACCGGATGCGTCGGCCTTGCAGCATGAAGCCATTCTTCAACAGTGACAGCAAACTTTCACCACGATTAATTTTCGTGTTGATAGTTTCAATCACAATGTTGAGCGCATCTTGTTCGTCTGCGAAACTTTGAGTGATAAGTTTCTGCCACATAGGTTGCTCGCGCAAAAATTGTAAAAGCATATCTGAGTCCACCAACTTTTGAATATTGAAATCCTTTGGTGTGCGTTGATTGTACATCTTGCTTCCTGCAAGGTATTCTGCTATGTGTTTCTCAAAGAGAGTTTCGTTTAGTAGTTCAAACATATCGGTTCATATTTTTCGTTTTATGATTGCAAAGCTCGTATATAACCGTGCAGTGTTTCTGCACAATTTACTCTTCTATTGCATTTTCTATGTCTTCAATACTTGGCAGTTTCTCTGCCAGTGTCTTTTTCAGTACTTCATCAAGTTCATAGGTTGCTATTCCCAACGGTCGGTCGATGCCTTCAAAAGCCCATTTAACCACCGTCTCGTTTTTCGACTTGCATACCAGCAGTCCTATACTGGGGTTGTCATTGTCATCTTTCAAAAGATGGTCTGCCGCCGACACATAGAAGTTGAGTTTACCGGCAAATTCAGGCTCAAATTTCACGACTTTTAGTTCAAGCACGACATAGCATTTCAGCTTTGTATGATAGAATACCATATCCGGAAAGTAGCTGGTTCCACCAGGCATGCGAAGTTCCATCTGACTTCCAACGTATGCAAAACCTGTACCTAATTCCAGCAGAAACCGACGGATATTGTGTTCTAAGGCTTCTTCAAGCATGTGCTCATTGTATGGTTCTCGCAATGTGAGGAAATCGAAGTTATAAGGGCCTTTCAATATTTCTTGTGCCAGTTCATCTTGTGGTTGTGGCAACTTGTCGTTGAAATTGGTCTGCGCTTTTCCTCGTTTTTCATAAAGACTTGCTTTCTGCATATTCATCAGCGTGGCGCGACTCCAGTTGCCGGCAATCACTTCGTTTATATAGAATAATGCTTCGTTCACAGTCTTACTCTTTGCCATGATTTCAATGTGATGTCCCCAAGGCACAAGAGCGAATTTTTGTGGCATGGATAATTCGTCAACAAGTTGTTGGCAAATTGACTCATCATCGCTTGTATAGAATCTGAACCACTGTGCCGCATACCGCAAGTTGGTGTATGATAATCCTTTCATACCAGGAAACTCATCTCGCAAATCAAAGCTGAGCTGTTGCAAAACACCACTTCCCCATGCTTGTTCCGCTTTCATCTTTACAATGTCACGACCTAAGCTCCAATAGAACTCCAGCAGCGTGCTGTTTACTTTGATGGCGGCTTTTATCTGACTGTTTCGCAAACGAGATTTGATATCGGCAAACCATTGCTTATATTCTGCGGTTATAGCAAATTTATCTCGCTTTACGAAATGAGGTTCTTCTTCTTTATTGCTTGTTTTCATGGTCTTATGCTTTATGTGTCAGCTTACTTTTATCTTGCCTGTCACTACGTTGGTAATGAGGCTTTGTTTCAGTTCTTGAAGATAAGCAATTTTTTTCTTTTGGGTAGCGATAATGTGGTCAATCTTTGAACATTTTGTATCAAGGTAGGTGGCGATTTGTTGTTGCTCGGAAAGAGGAGGTATTGGAATCTTTGTTTTATTCATATCACCCATTGTAATGTGCATCATTGTACTTCCATGCATATCGCTCATTTTTTGATTTGTCACTGCTCTTAATAAATAATATGAATACATTTTATCCATTGATGTAGCCAGTTGCACTTTCCATATATGGTAATGATATATTGTTTTTGCTTCATTCCAAATATATGGGCCAACTGAAGCTGACCAAGCATATAGTAAATCATCCTTATCACAATACTTATCGGGTTCTAGTTCCATATTTGAATAGTACCACGAATCATTTGTGAAGAAGTTTCCAACACGAAGTACCTTGTATTTTCCACTTGGTAGCAATTCGTTTTGTGAATACGCACGTCCGTTTATAAGTCTTAAGAAGAAACGTAAACAGGCGATGTCCCAGTGCATAGGAATATTACCAATCCAGTTTACACCACTGTCTTTTAGTGGCGTATTTGGATTCAATCCCCGTGTCACGGCACGAGTGATAAGTGATTGTTTAAGTTCACCAAGATATTCTATTTTCTTTTCTGCCTTAGCAATCATCTTGTCAATCTTCTCGGTCTTGACATCAAGGTAGGAGGCAATGGATTGCTGTTCGGATAACGGAGGAACAGGGACTTTTAATTTTCTGATTATATCTTGGCTTATATTAGGTTGTCCACCTCCAAATGATGATAATAGTAATTCTTCTTTAGCTATGATAAATGAATAAAAAGTATACTTTGGGCATATTCTTTTAGATGGTACAATTATACAACAGGCTTGATTGGTTGCTGTCTCTATATCAAGTAAACCAACTTTACCAATTGTTGCTCCATACATTGCAATCACAACAGAATGAATAGGATAGAACTTCATTTTGCATTCATCTACAGCTTTTGGGGTTATTTTCTTACTTGTTTCAGTTATCAATCCATTATTTAAATCACCTGTTTGAAGCCAGTTGAGACCTTTTTCTGAATAATAGTCTTCACGCGAGGATAATGGCGTTGTACCACTTCCTATTATTGGATGTACACGTGATATCTTTATCGCCTCCCAATGATTGGGTATTTCTCCAATCCATTTCACTCCACTATCTTTATAAGCATCATATTTCTTCATCATCCCTCTTTTTAATCATTCAACAATGAAGATAATTCCTGTTCTTCATCTTCTTCAAGTGCCCGAATATCCGCAAGGATATCCTCTACTGAGCGTAGCGGCTGATATTCATAAAACAGTTTTGAAATAGGGAACTCGCAACCTATCTTATCTTTCTCTCTATCCATCCATGCGTCAGGAGCAAAGCGAAGGACTTCGTTTTGAAAATACTCTTGAATATCCGTCTTGAATGGAATCGATTCATAGTCACGCAAATTAGTGTCAGCGACCAAGTCGCTGTTATCATCAAGTGGTATGACATGAACCTCGGGGGCAGTTTCAGACACTTCACCAAAGAAGGTGCGACAATCTTTGATAAGTTTTGCGGTAGTCTTTATCTTTTTTGACTCCAAGTAAGCAAAGAACTCAGCATCGGTGCGCTCTGTATCAATATCGTCCAACGCAATGATGTTTGCCAAAGCTTCGCTCTGTTTCTTTTCATCGAGCGCAGCATATTTTGTCTTCACATCCTTGTATATAAGACGGAGAGGACGTTCAACGGTAATATAAGTATAGAAGAAATCATCCTTATCCATAAGTTTTGCATTGTCGCAAGTCTCAAAAGCATGGTAGATACGACCTATTTCACTTCGACCGTAATCGCTGACCAAGACATTTTTCATACCGAGGTTCTTGCGCATAGGCTGTACGTACTCGTCTTTAGCTGCATTTATCAGTAGCACTTTATTCTTGTGGCTTTCGGGTTTCTTGTTATCAAATATCCAAAGGTAGGTAGCGATACCTGTGCCATAGAACAAACCACCGGGCAAAGCAATGATAGCGTCAAGTAAATCATTGTCAAGCATGTGCTTGCGAATATTGCTCCAGCCGGAACCTGCACCACCGTTAAACAATGGTGAGCCATTAGAGAGAATGCCTACACGACTGCCTTTGGGGTCCATCTTATGGAGCATGTGCAAGGTGAATAGTAACTGACCATCGCTTTTGTCGGGCAGTCCCGGAGCAAAGCGGCTGTTTTTATCTTCCGCTTCGGCAGAAACGGAGTCGTATTCACGTTTCCAGTCCACACCGTACGGAGGGTTCGCCAGCATAAAGTTGAACTTTTGGTCGCGGAACTCATCGACAAGAAGCGTGTCACCTACAGCGATGCCCTTTGCTTCGTCCCCTTTCATGATGATATCACTCTTGCAGAGTGCGTATGTTTTGTCGTTTAATTCCTGACCAAACAGGTTGACGGTTACATCCACTCTACGCTCCTTTGCTGTTTCTTCTATGGTGTCCTTGGTCAATGTCAGGATGCCGCCTGTACCACAGCAGGGGTCATACACAGAGATTATCTTCCCATCTTGGTAAATCTTATCTTCTTGGCCGAGCAAGGTAATCTCCGTCATCAAGCGGACGATGTCACGAGGAGTATAGAACTGACCGGCACCGATACCTACAGATTCTTTTGCGTAACGAATGACAATTTCGAAAACAGTACCCATCATGTGGTTGTCTACTTTGTCGGGACTGAGGTCGATGTTCAGTACAAAAGCTTTAGTCACTTGGAGCAGCAGGTTCTTGCGGGCAAGGTTTGAGAAGATGTCGCTCAGGCTTGCGTTTTCACCTTTACCGGTGAAGTTTTTCAGAATCTCACGGATGTTTGGACTGAAACCTTTAAGGTAGGTCTTAAAGTTGTTCGTCAAGTCGGCAGGAACTGTTATCAACTTAGAGAGTGACAGACCACTCGTGTTGTAGAATTTGTAGCCGGCAGCATCCATGAGCATCGGCATCATATTGTCGATATCCTCTTGTGAGGTCTGACCAAGTTCTTCAAGCTGCTTCATGTTAGTTGCCACAAGGGCCTCTGAACCTACAAGTACGCAGTCCAGACGGCGGAGGAGAGTGAACGGAAGAATTACATCCTCCACGTCCTTATTGTCATATACATTGCGAAGGAGCTCCTTCACGTTCCATATCATCTGACCTAATTCTTCTGCTGTCATATTGGATTTTTCATTGTTCGTTTCTAGTCATATTGTGTATAGTCTTTTACTCAAATACAAAAATAGTGGATTATTCTCAAATTCTTTTCTCGTTGACTAAAAATCTATTTCCGTTTACCAATGTCTTTTTCCAAGTTGCTTCTTGGGCATAGCTAAGACTTTTTATACGGATGACTAATTCTTTTTATACAGCATACTAAGACGCCCCATTGCAATAGGATATACGTCCTGCTGTCGTAGGATGTAGTAAACATTTGTATAAAAAGCCTTAATAATACGGAAGAAAGGCTTTATATCTGTGATGAAGTTTTAGGGGATCAGCAACGAACTGTCTCCATAGCTCAGGAACCTGAAATCATGTTCCAAAGCATAGTCATAAATCTTTCGCCAGTTTCCTCTCACAAAGGCAGAAACCAATAGCAGTAATGTACTTTGTGGTTGATGGAAATTGGTGACCATTTTCCGGACTATTTTGTATTGATATCCCGGTGCGATGATAATTTGAGTACTGCTATGCAACGCTTCCATTTCGTGGCGGTGCAGATAATCCAGAATTTGTTGCAGGGCTTCCACTGGAGTCAGTTCATTCTTATCTTCATAGGGCATCCATTGCTGTACGTGCAATTCGTTTTGGGCGGCATCAGGGTTATGGTGGATAAGGACCCCGATATAATAAAGACTTTCCAGGGTGCGTACAGAAGTGGTTCCTACCGCAATGGCTTTTCCATTATGGGCGATTAGTTTTTCAATGGTATGCTTGCTTACAGAAATGTATTCCGTATGCATCTCATGTCCCTCTATCTCTTCACTTTTTACGGGCTTGAAAGTACCTGCGCCTACGTGTAAAGTCAGTTCCTCACGGTCAATTCCCCGTTCGTCCAGCGCTGCCAGTACTCTTTCCGTAAAATGAAGCCCTGCGGTAGGAGCGGCAACGGAACCTTTTATCTTTGAATAAACCGTCTGATAAGTTTCCTTGTCACTTTCTTGTGTTTCACGGTTCAGGTAGGGAGGGATGGGCAGTTCACCTATTACTTCCAACAGGTCGGCAAATGTGATTGAATCATCATCCCATGAGAAATCAATCCAATGACTGGTTCCCCTACACTCTCCACGGGTGGCGGACAGGACAATTTGCTTTCCTTTCACATCCACCACGCGGCTTAACGTACCTTTTTTCCATTTTTTCAGATTACCTATCATGCATAGCCAGCTGCACCGGCGTGTTTGTTGAAAACTTAGCACATAGTCATTGGGCTGGATAGGTTCCAGACAGAAGACCTCTATCAATGCCCCTGTTTCTTTACGGAAATGCAGACGCGCTTGAATTACTTTGGTATTATTGAATATCATCAATTCTCCGGATTCCAAATATTGCGGCAAAGAAGTAAAGACATCTTCGTTCACCTCACCGTGGCGGTAAACTAACAGTTTGGACTGGTCGCGTGTGGCGAGGGGGAATTTGGCGATCCGTTCATCGGGTAGCGGGTAGTTGAACTCACTTATTTTGATATGTTTGGTATCTTCCATCTGAATCTATTTCTTTTTCTGCGCAAAAGTACCGATATTTGCGCTAACTAAAAAAGAAAAGAGTATGAAAATAGGAGATAAAGTCCGTTTCCTTAGTGAGGTAGGGGGCGGTGTTGTGACAGGATTTCAAGGAAAAGACATGGTCTTGGTAGAAGATGCCGATGGTTTTGATATTCCGATGCCCATAAAAGAGTGTGTGGTTATAGACACGGATGATTATAACATGAAGCGTAAACCCGTAGCTCCGGCTCCTAAACAGGAGGTTGTCAGTGCAAAGGCAAAAGGAGCGTCAGTCAAGGTACGTCAGGATGAAGAGGAGGATGAACGTCCCATTACTTATCGTCCGGCTGAGCGAAAAGGGGGGGATATCTTGAATGTGATGCTTGCTTTTGTACCACAAGATCTCAAGGCCATTTCAGCAACGGCATTTGACTCGTATCTTATTAACGACAGCAATTTCACATTGTACTTTACTTATCTTACTGCCGAAGGAAGTAACTGGCGGGTACGTAGCATGGCACGGTGGAACCGAATACTAAATTCTATATAGAGGAATTCGAGAAAAGCGCTTTAAATGAATTGGAAAGGGTGGCGGTGCAGTTCATCGCTTTCAAGGATAACAAAAGCTTTTTGTTCAAGCCTGCCGTATCGGTAGAACTACGTATAGATACAGTGAAGTTTTATAAACTGCATACTTTCCGTGAGAGTATTTTCTTTGAAGAACCGTCACTTATTTATGATATTGTGAGAGATGATGTTCCGGTGAAACAGGTTTTTGTTTCAGCGGAGGATATAAAGGATGCATTGCTACAGAAAAAAGAACCGGAACCGCAAATGGCAAAACAACCACAACCCAAGAAGGTGAAGAGTGAAATTGTAGAGATTGATCTCCATGCTCACGAGTTGCTGGATACGACTGCCGGTATGAGCAACAGCGAGATATTGAATTATCAATTGGATGTTTTCCGCAAGACATTGGAAGAATACAAGAACAAGAAGGGACAGAAAATTGTCTTTATTCATGGTAAGGGAGATGGTGTGCTACGCAAATCTATCTTGCAGGAGTTGAAATATAAATATAAAAACTATGAAAGTCAGGATGCTTCGTTCCGTGAATATGGTTTCGGGGCTACGATGGTGATTATTCACTAAAAGTCTTTCATTCATACAGATTGTAATATGACAACATTGAAAGAATTTTTGAAGACGGATCGTTTCGCTACCTGTACGGGAGTGGAACTTCTTGAAATAAAGCCGGGTTATGCCCGTGCGCGTATGGAAGTGACTGATCGTCATCTGAACGGAGGAGGGGTATGCCAAGGGGGAGCTTTGTTTACATTGGCAGATTTGGCTTTTGCCGCTGTGGCGAACAGCCGTAAGAAGCTTACACTTTCCGTGAATGCCAATATCACTTTTCTCCGTCCCGCCAAACTGGGTTACGTGTATGCCGATGCTACTGAGGTGTTCAATCATCATCGCATTCCTTTTGTCGAGGTGAAGATAACAGATGAACAAGGAGAACTGATAGCTATATTTACTTCATCAGGCTATCGTAAAGAATCAGATTTGCCGGTAGATACGTTAGAGTGATTCACGAGAATAAAAAAGCCTGTTACCGTTTTTCGGCAGCAGGCTTTTTAATGGTTATCGGTGAAGATAATGTTTCGTTATCCTATCCTTCTTTTACTTTAGCTTTTCCTATTCTTCCCGGTTCTACAAACAGATATTTGTAGCCTACACGAATACTTGCCAGATGCAGTGTTTTTAAATGTGCGCGGCGTACTAGCAGAGCGGTCATTTCATGAATACGCCCGTCAACATAGCCTATCATCTCACTTTCTGTTGTGTTTTCAGAGCCGTAAGTACCTGCTCCTTGAACAATCATAAAAGGTGATTCGGTACCTGCTTTATCCATACCGATAGCAATAGCCACATAAATCCACATAGGACCATGAGCAACTACTTTACGTGCTGTGGCTGTGCGGCTTTCGCCTTTTGTCAGTGTCTTGTGGCAACAGCCTTCTATGGATTTGATTTCTTTCCCAAATCATATACGGTTACTTTGTCATCGGCGGCATCCAAAGGTTGCTCGAATAAAATTGTGTCTTTTTTGTCCGGATAGCTGATGTGATAACATTCATATTCCGGTTGCATTCCTCTAGGTTCATCATCGCCCACGGAACCTGCTACAAGTTTAACTTCAAGAAAAGAGCCGTTCAGGGCGGTTTCATATACCGCATCCGTCAAAGCGGCGTTACTGGTTAATTCTAATTCTTTCATAAGTCAAGGTTTTTAATAAGTTTCTCTCATAACATTAGGTGGAAAGAAAAGTTCGAAATAGTTTGATAAGGAACAAAAACGGGTGTTAATAGATGAAATAAGGAGATTGGTCGATAACTCTTGTCTCAATGATAATAAAGCTTTAATTTTACTTGTGGAAAAAGAAAAAGTTTGAGAATCAAGATTGAGTAGAAGAAAGGTGGACGGATTATTAGTTTGTCTGGATAGAGGGATCGATATGGTTGTAGGAAGGATATGAAGAAGCAGTTTTATAAATACGTTAATAATAAGTTTGTTAGTAAATAAGGTCGGATGAGGCTTTGTTTATAAGGAAAACGCTCGTTGTGAAACGGGCGTTTTTGATTTTGTATCAGTATGTGTTTAAAAGTAAATCCTACAAAAAACGTTCTATTCGGTGAAGAATAGAACGTTTTTTTATAGAATGGAATGAAGTTTACAAACGATAGTCGGCTAAATCATCTGCTTTTATTTTACGGATGAAATTGAAATGTTTTTCTATTTCAGCTTCTGCATAGTTTACATATACATGGGCTGACTTGGCGAACAATTCAGGTGCTTTTGTCGCATCTTGGATAAGAAGATGTGACATGATGCATACGGCAGCCATTTCATAAAGACGGCGTGCAACGAAATCAAGCAACTCTTGATTCTGGCCTCTTTTACTGCATTAGTGCATGCGTCAAATTTGTTGGCCATTTCTTTCACACGGTCCATCAGCGGTTGCATTTCTTCACTGCAAGGAATAGCCTCGTAATTACGTAAGGTTGCGATATAAGAACCGTTGGTTACATAACGGATAGCGGCTACAGTCTGCAACTGGGTCGTTCCTTCGTAAATGCTGGTGATGCGTGCGTCGCGATAGATGCGCTGGCAAGCATATTCCATCATGAAACCTGAACCACCGTGAATCTGGATACAATCGTATGCATTTTGGTTGGCATATTCAGAGTTCATACCCTTGGAAAGCGGAGTAAAACTGTCTGCTAGCTTGGCGTAGACTTTTTGTTCCTGACGTTCTTCAGGAGTCAGTTTGCGTTCGCGGGCAATATCATCCAATGCTTTGTAAATATCCACATAGCGTGAAGTCTGGTAAAGCAATGCACGGCCTGCATCCAGTTTGGCTTTCATGATAGACAGCATGTCATATACTGCTGGGAAATCGATGATGGCTTTTCCGAACTGCTTACGTTCTTTGGCGTATGCCAGTCCTTCGTTGTAAGCGGCTTGTGACAAACCTACTGACTGGGCGGCGATACCCAGACGCGCACCATTCATCAAGGCCATTACGTATTTAATCAAACCGAGCTTACGGTCACCGCAAAGTTCGGCTTTCGCGTTCTTGTAAACCAGTTCGCAGGTAGGAGAGCCGTGGATACCTAATTTATTTTCGATGCGGCGTACATCTACACCTCCTTCGTTTTTGTCATAGATGAACATAGACAAACCACGTCCGTCTTTGGTTCCTTCTTCGCTACGTGCCAATACCAGGTGAAGATTAGCGTCACCGTTAGTGATGAAACGTTTCACACCGTTCAGACGCCAGCAGTTGTTGGCTTCATCGAAAGTAGCTTTCAGCATTACTGACTGAAGGTCGGAACCGGCATCGGGTTCGGTCAAGTCCATAGACATGGTTTCACCCGCACAAATACGGGGAATGAAACGGCTGTGCTGGTCTTCGTTACCGAACTCATACAGCGTTTCGATACAGTCTTGCAAAGACCAGATGTTTCCGAATCCCGCATCGGCAGCGGCAACAATTTCCGCGCACATGGTGTACGGGGTGATGGGGAAGTTCAAGCCACCGAAACGACGAGGCATGGTCATACCGTTCAGTCCGGCTTTTACCATAGCGTCGAGGTTCTGCTTGGTTCCTGAAGCATATTCCACACGTCCGTTTCCACAGTGAGGACCTTCTTCGTCTACCCCTTCGGCATTGGGAGCGATAGTTTCACCTGTAATCTCACCTGTGATCTCCAGAATCTTATCGTAAGAGTCCATTGCATCGGCATAATCCTGCGGTGCATAATCGAACTCGTCTTTATCTCTATAGTCGCGCTCTTTCAGTTGGCAGATGCGCTCCATCATCGGATTGTTCAAGTGATACTTGAGTTCCGGTATATCGGTATAAAAGTTTGCCATTACTTACTGTTCTTTTTATAATACTTAATCAATTTCGGAACGACTTCTTCCACAGTGCCGTTAATCACATAGTCGGCAATGGTGTTGATCGGAGCGTTCGGGTCACTGTTTACAGAGATGATGATACCTGCATCCTGCATACCTGCGATGTGCTGGATTTGTCCGGAGATACCGCAAGCGATATACAGTTTGGGACGGACGGTTACACCCGTCTGACCAATCTGGCGGTCATGGTCTGCATAACCTGCATCGACAGCTGCACGGCTGGCACCCACTTCGGCGTGAAGTTCTTTGGCCAGTTCGAACAATTTGTCAAAACCTTCTTTAGATCCCATTCCGTAACCTCCGGCAATCACGATAGGTGCGCCTTTCAGGTTATGTTTGGCTTTTTCTACATGGCGGTCGATGACTTTTACTACATAGTCTGTTTCAGGAACAAACTTGGCAACGTCGTGGTTCACCACTTCTCCCTGGTAGCTTTCATCCAGAATCTCTTTCTTCATCACGCCTTCGCGAACGGTCGCCATCTGCGGACGGTGCTCGGGGTTGACAATGGTTGCAACGATGTTACCACCGAAGGCGGGACGAATCTGATACAACAGATTTTCGTAAGTGATGCCATTTTTCTTGTCTTCGTGGGTACCGATTTCCAACTGGGTACAGTCGGCAGTCAGTCCGCTAGTCAATGCGGAAGATACACGTGGTCCCAGATCGCGGCCGATAACGGTAGCGCCCATCAGACAGATTTGCGGTTTTTCTTCTTTAAACAGATTCACCAAGATAGAAGTGTGGGGCAGTGAAGTATAAGGGAACAGACCCGGAGCATCGAATACATGAAGTTTGTCTACTCCGTAGGGCAATACTTGTTTTTCAATTCCTGCAAGGCCGGTTCCGGCAGCGATTGCCTCAAGCTGGCAGCCTAACTGATTAGCTAATTTACGGCCTTTGGTTAAAAGTTCGAGACTCACATCGGCACTGTTGTGCCTTCAATCTCGCAATATACAAATACATTATTCATAATCGTTATCCTATTGTATGGTTAGCTAACAGTTCGACAATCAATCCTTCCACATCCTGGTCGCTTCCTGTCATGGTCTTGCTTTCTTTTGCCTGGAAGACGATGTTTTCAATCTTCTTCACTTTGGTGGGAGAGCCTGACAGACCGCACTGCTTGGTGTCTCCTTCTACATCGGCCACACTCCATTCAGTGATATTCAGGTAAGGGAATTTTTCATATAGTTCAGCGTAAGGCAGTTCAGAACCGTCTTTAGTGATGGCTGCTTTTTCCTGTGTACCGAGAGCGCGTTTGTATTTCTGTAACAATTTGGCATTGCGCGGACGGCAGGGAGCTGCACTTCCGTTCACTGTCAGTACAATAGGCAGAGGACCTTCCACTGTTTCTACCCCGCCGTCAATATGGCGTTTTACAGTGATGCGGCGGGCAGTTTCGTCCACATTCAGAATTTCTTCCGTATAAGTAATCTGGCTTAACCCCAGTTTTTCCGCTACCTGCGGACCTACCTGTGCGGTATCACCGTCGATAGCCTGACGGCCACCGATAATCAGATCACATTCGCCTATTTTGCGGATAGCCGTAGCGATGGCGTATGAAGTGGCCAACGTGTCAGCACCGGCAAAAGCACGGTCGGTCAATAAATATCCATTGTCTGCTCCTCTGTATAAACCTTCACGAATAATTTCGGCAGCGCGTCCGGGGCCCATGGTCAGGATAGTTACCGTAGAGCCGGGATGTGTGTCTTTCAGTCTGAGTGCCTGTTCCAAGGCGTTCAGGTCTTCCGGATTGAAGATGGCCGGAAGTGCCGCACGGTTGATAGTACCGTCAGCGTTCATGGCATCTTTCCCCACATTGCGTGTGTCGGGAACTTGTTTTGCCAGTACTACAATTTTTAAACTCATATACTTTAATATATTTGGTATTAGTAATATTCCGACGGCAAATTTACTTAAACAATTTGAGCGACAAAAGGATATGGGGAGAAAATATGCACAAAAAGGTGAGGTTTGAGCATGAATCGAGGAGGATACAAATGTTTTTATGATAATTCTATTGTAAAATAAAAGCGGAAATGTTTGTTTAAGTGGAAAGTTTTTATGTTCTTTATAAAAAGTGATACAATGAAAACATTCACCTCCAAATGCAATCAAACTAAATGGCCTTCGTGGACTGTCTGTTTCTGATGATAGGGACAGACGGTATCTTTTTCATCATACATCTTTGAATCATCATGAGATATCCCTATTTTAAACTTAAAAAAATATATTATGAAAAGAACACTTAAAATGGCATTGATTGCCTCATTGGCAGTTGGTGGAAGTTATGTTTTGTATGGTTCTCGAAACAAAGAAGAATTGTCCGATTTAGCTTTGTCAAATGTGGAGGCCTTGACTTTAGGTACGAAGGATTGTATGTATCAACGTAATTCACGTTGTTATGAACTCGTTGTAGGTCCTCCGGGCGAACCTGTTATTATTGAGACAAGTAAGGAAGCAAATTGGGTAAATCGATATACCATTCCTGAGTAATTAGACATTTATGTAATACGGGACAAAATAAATAGGCATTAAGCATTTGTTTTGTCCCGTTTGAAGAGTATTAAAATTATGATTAAAATAAAATTGTATTATTCGATTGTTGCCATCCTTTTTTTATTTCCTGTGTCAGTAACAAAGGAAATGACTTTTTATCTATTCCCACCAAACCGATCTATGGCTTTTATTATGATAAAGAAATTATCTCCAATGAGTTGGTTACATTCTCTTCTTTTGATTGTGGAATTCTTATGGTTCAACGTTGTAAATTTTCCGGTGAACCTATTTGTCAGATTCTAGAGGAACAGACAGGCGAAAGAGTGGGTAGCTTTGGAAGCAGTGGACAAGGGCCTGGAGAATTTATAGCTACTGAATTTATTGGAAAAACAGAGGGGGACGATACTTTATATTTTGTTAATTTGCCTTCTACTGTCCTGTTGTATGCACGGGAGGAAAAGAGTGCTGATTCACCGATGGTGACTGGTAGGCAAGTACGCATTGGAACACCAAAGCATGAGTGTGCTTCTTTCTCAATATACCCCTCGGTTGTACTTGTTAAATTGTGAATCGGAATGTAATGTTGAAATATTTGAGATGGATGATATCCTGAAAGCAAAATTATGAAAATCCTGCTTTATGTGTTGTTGGCTTTTGGGGTATTTTGTTTCTTCTCGTGTAAAAGGATAGAAAAGGAGCAGTTGACTTTTTTGATGAAAGAATGGACTCGAAAAGAAATTCTCTTTCATGATAGAGCTGTTTTATGCTGGGAGACAATATACACCATTCATTGGATTCACGACATTGGGGATTGGTGCCTGATGATTTCATTGTGGGTGTAGTACAATGGATTTGGTATTCAAAAGATGAAGAGCAAAATTCAATTCGTTGGAATCGAATCGGTAGAGTAGATTGAAATAAGAGATGCGAAAGGTTATAGTTCTATGCTTGTTCGGATAAAAACGTATAAATGATGCGTTGTGATATATGTTGTATGAAAAGTTTTTGTTAATATTGTCATCATTATGAGTTTGTTTTTGTTGTATGATGAAATAATAACTGAAGAATTATGAAGAAAGTATTGTTTTTATTCGTCTTTTTGCTTCTGAGTGTAGGAGCTATGGCGCAAAAGGTAATTTACGATGAAACCAACCAGACCGGAGTGCGTACAGTGGTATGCGAGGGTATGAATCTGGGTGTTTCCAATAATATGGACGTATATGTGGCACTCGCTGGATTTCAGTATAAAAGTACCATACGTTATTCGCTGGCTGTTACTATCGGGTCGGGGCATGAGGTGGAAATTCTTAATGACAGTAAGTGTGTCCTGACGTTGGATAATGGAAAGACATTAGAGCTGCCTACGGTAGCAGGCGGCGCTTCCGTATTGCAGCATGTAGATGTGGAGATGAGTGATGTGTATCAAAGTTTCCGCCGTTTTGCCTATTATAATATAAAGGCTAAAGAATTGAAGAAAATCAGCAAAAACGGTATTGTACAAATGGATATACAGTTATCTCCCGAAAACTATTCCATTGCATTTAATCAGGATGTCTTGGGAAGTATGCTGACTGGTTCTATGTCATTAATAAATAATATGTTTGGTAAATAACTTCTCTTTTCATATTTTATGGTTCAGCCTTTTCTTCTCAGAAGGAGAGGCTGTTTTGTTTTTGAAAGTCAAAGGGTTAAACAAAACGTTGCTTCATGTGTTTTCCTAATGTTTTTTAATGTGATAAACTTATGAGGAAAATACGTAGATGGGGAGCATGGCTCCTTTTAATCATTCCTTTGGCACTGAATGCCCAGCAGCGGACCGAAAAATTATTGAATGTACCCTTGCCGGAACATTGGCAAGAAGAGGATGCGATGTTTCAACAACAGCTTCCGGTGGATGACCATTGGTGGACTGTATTTCAGGATGCCACACTGGATTCATTGATTCATGTGGCTGTCAGGCAGAATCCGTCTGTCCTTACTGCTTGAATCGTATAGATATGGCGAAAGCGAATCTGAGGATAGCCAGAGGAGGCTATTATCCGGCTTTGTCATTGGATGCCAGGTGGAACCGCCAACAGACTAGTGGTAATACCGGTACGGGACAGCCTCAATCCAGAGTGGGGTATTATGATGCAACGGTTAATATGAGCTGGCAGGTGGATGTGTTCGGTTCCATCCGCCAACGGGTGAAAGCGCAGAAAGAAAATTTTGCGGCAAGTCGTGAAGAGTACAATGCGACGATGGTAAGTCTTTGTGCAGAAGTGGCGTCAGCTATTTTAATTTGCGTGAGGCCCAACAGGAACTCAGTGTGTTACAGCGCAATGCTTTATCTCAAAAGGCGGTAGTGGATATAACTGAAGTGCGTTATAATACCGGATTGGCTTCCAAACTGGATGTGGCTCAGGCTAAATCGGTTTATTATAGTACATTGGCTTCTATTCCTGCTACAGAATCCGGTATTATTCAATATATGAATGCGTTGGCTGTATTGCTCGGGCTTTATCCTCAGGATGTGACGGCTGCACTGGAAACGGGAAAACCGTTACCCGATTATATAGAGCCGGTAGGGGTTGGTCTTCCCGGACAATTACTTTTACGACGTCCCGATGTACGGGTTGCCGAACGTCAAGTCAATGCACAAGCAGCCCTGTTGGGAGCTTCTAAGACCGATTGGCTTCCCTCATTTTTTCTGAACGGTTCCTTCGGCTATGCTTCACATGATATGAAAGACTTTACTAAACGTAGCAGTATGACATGGAGCATCGCTCCCTCTATGAGCTGGACGATTTTTAATGGTGGCCAGCGTGCGAATAATGTACGCTTGCAGCGTGCACAACTGGATGAGACAATCAATCAGTTCAATATTACGGTTCTTACAGCAGTGCAGGAGGTGGATAATGCCATGAGTAGTTATAAGAATTCCATCAAACAGATTGTGGCATGTCGTGAGATGCTGAATCAGGGGAAAGAGGCATTTAAACTTTCATTGGACTTATACAAACAGGGGCTGAGCCCTTTCCAAAATGTGTTGGATGCACAGCGTTCGTTACTGTCATACGAGAATTCATTGGTGCAGGCACAGGGATATTCATTGCTTTGTCTGATTCAGATGTATCAGGCATTGGGTGGAGGCTGGTAGACTGTGACGGAAAAGTTGTTGAACTATAGAAATAATAAAAAACCTAACCCAAGATATGAAAAGAATAATGATAACTTTCGCATGGACGGTATGTGTGCTCACCGCCTGCGATAAAAATAAACCTTCTCAGACAGGAATGCAGGCATTGCCTATAGATGTAGCGAAACCTTTGGTGGAAAATGTGACGCTGACCAAAGATTATCCCGGTTATTTGGAAGCGGAATCCACTGTAGATTTGGTGGGACGAGTAAATGGAACTTTACAATCCAAGAATTTTGCACCTGGTTCCCGAGTACGTCAGGGACAGGTATTGTTTGTTATAGAACCGACACTTTATGAAAATTCAGTGAAACAAGCGGAAGCTGAATTAAAAACGGCTAAAGCCAATCTTGAATATGCTGTCAGTAGTTATCAACGTATGAAAGAAGCGATAAAAAGTGATGCGGTGAGCCGTATACAATATTTGCAGGCAGAAAGCCATGTCGTTGCTTGTGAGGCTGCCGTAAGTAATGCTGAAGCAGCTTTGAAAACTGCGCGTACCAACTTGAGTTATTGCTATGTCAAGGCTCCTTGTGATGGAGTGGTTGATGTATCAGTTTATTCTGTCGGAGCATACATCGGTGGTGCTTTGCAACCGGTTAAATTGGCTACTGTTTATAAGGATAACCGTATGTATTCCTATTTTAATATTGCAGATAACCAATATCTGACATACGAGCTGACCCAGGAGGCTGCCAGCAAGATTCCTGCAGAAACTCATTTTGTAACCTTGCGCTTGGGGACTGACGGGGCACAGGCATGGAAAGCGAAACTAGATTATCTTTCTCCCAATGTGACATTAACTACAGGTACTCTCCGTTTGCGTGCGGAATTAGATAACTCTGACGGGAAGCTTCGTCCCGGATTATTTGTCAGTGTCACGTTACCATACGGTGAAGCGCGGAATGCAGTGCTGGTTAATGATGCTTCTATCGGAACAGATCAGTTGGGCAAGTATTTGTATGTAGTGAATGACAGTGATATAGTGAATTATCGGCATATTGAAGTCGGGCAATTGGCGGATCATAATATGCGTGTTGTAAAAAGTGGCTTGTCACCTTCCGAACGTTATGTCACCAAGGCATTGTTGAAAGTGCGCCAAGGCATGAAAATTAAACCGATAGAACAAACCAATAAACTTCAATAGCCTTATGTTTTCAAAATTTTTCATAGAACGGCCTATATTTGCACGGTGCTGGCTTTGTTATTCGTGGTGGCTGGACTTGTAACTCTGAATATATTGCCCGTGGCGCAATATCCCGATATTACGCCGCCTACCGTGCAAGTCAGTGCGGTATATCCGGGTGCCAATGCTGAAACTGTAGCTCAAACTGTCGGTATCCCCATTGAACAGCAGGTAAACGGTGTGGATGGAATGTTGTATATGAGCTCCAATTCCTCCGCATCGGGTGCTTATTCGCTGACTGTGACTTTCGAAGTGGGAACGGATATTGATATGGCAACTGTAATGGTACAAAACCGAGTTAGTGTAGCGTTGAATTCTTTGCCTGAAGCTGTGAAAGTACAGGGAGTGACGGTGCAGAAGCAGTCATCCAATATTGTGATGATGCTTACACTGAGTGGTGATAGTATTTATGATGGCCTTTATCTGACCAATTATGCCAATTTGAATCTGGTAGACCAGTTGACACGTGTGCCGGGAGTAGGAGCGGTGAATGTGATGGGAGCCGGAGACTATTCCATGCGTGTATGGCTGAATCCTGAAACAATGCGTATCCGCAATATTACTCCGCAGCAAGTTTACTCTGCTATTCAGAGTCAGAACATGGAGGTTTCAGCCGGTTATGTGGGACAGCCTATCGGTAGTTCGGCCAATAATGATTTTCAATATACGCTGAATGTGAAGGGACGGCTTTCTACTTCTGAAGAGTTTGGGGACATCATATTGAGAGTGGAAGACCAGGGGAAGGTACTTCGTCTGAGAGATGTTGCCAAAATTGAGTTGGGAAGTGCCGAGTATGGAGTTGTTTCCAAATTGAAGGGACAACCTACAGCAGGTATTGCTGTCTATCAGTTACCGGGGAGTAACTCATTGGATGTGTCTAAAGGAGTTCGTGCACGCATGGCGGAATTGGCTGAAACATTTCCGGCAGGGGTGAAGTATAATGTAACATTGGACACTACAGATGTGGTTCATGACTCTATTGATGAAGTGATGAAGACTTTCGTGGAGGCGATTGTTCTAGTGGTGCTGGTTATCTTTTTTTTCCTGCAAAGCTGGCGGGCGGTTCTTATTCCATGTCTTACTATCCCTGTTTCTCTTATCGGAACACTGGCGGTAATGGCTGCTCTAGGCTTTTCTATCAATACATTGACACTGTTCGGCTTGATATTGGCTATAGCTATTGTAGTGGATGATGCTATTGTGGTGACTGAAAATGCCACCCGTATTCTAGATGAAGGGAAGCTGGACGCCCGGGCGGCTACCGAGCAGGCTATGGGAGAGATTACCGGACCTATTGTCGGAGTGGTGCTGGTACTGCTTGCCGTTTTTATCCCTACTACACTGATTAGTGGAATTTCCGGGCAACTTTATAAACAGTTTGCATTGACTATTGCGGCTTCTACGGTTATAAGTGGTTTCAATTCATTGACATTGACTCCGGCTGTTTGTGCTCTGTTGCTCCGTCCCACTCCGACGCATAAAGCGCGTTTGTTCCGTTGGTTTGATAGTATGAATGACTGGATGCAACGGGTTTATGACGCTTCAGTAAAATGGTTGTTGGCACGTCCGGTTATTGCTATCGGTTCTTATATCGTAATATCAGTTATTGCTATTTTGATGTTTGTAAAATGGCCCAGCACCTTTATTCCCGAAGAAGATGACGGATATTTTATGATTGCCATTCAGCTTCCGGCTGCCTCTTCTTTAGAACGTACACAAATGGTGGGTAAGCAGATTGATGCTATTTTGTCAGAGTATCCCGAAGTGAAGACTTATTTGGGAGTAAACGGATTCAGTATCATGGGAGGTGGTCAGTTGCCTAATGCGGCTACCTATTTTGTGGTGCTGAAGAATTGGAAAGAGCGTGCGGGTAAGGAGCATACCGCTCAAGCGGTGGTTAATCGTTTTAATGAACAGGCATATGCCATGATACAGGAAGCCCAAGTCTTTGGTATTATTCCTCCTGCTATCCCTGGTATGGGTAATACAGGTGGTTTACAACTCGAACTGGAAGATCGCAAGTCTTTGGGTGCAGAAGAACTGCAAAAGGCGGTTGAGGCGTTATTGGCTAATTATCACAATGAGCCGGCTATTGCTTCTATAAGCAGTATGTATCAAGCGGATGTACCTCAGTATTTTTTGAATATAGACCGTGATAAAGTTCAGTTAATGGGCTTGCAGTTGAATCAGGTTTTCTCTACATTAGGGTATTATATGGGGCAGGCTTATGTAAATGATTTTGTAGAATTCGGCCGTATCTACCAGGTAAAATTGGAGCTGGTGAACAGGCCCAAAAGGTGATTGATGATGTGTTGAAACTGAGTGTGGTCAATTCGAAAGGAGAGATGGTTCCTTTCAGTAGTTTTACACAAATAGAGCAAAAACTGGGAATGGATCAGATAAACCGATATAATATGTATTCGGCAGCTTCTATCACTATTACTCCGGCTGCGGGGAGTAGTTCCGGTCAGGCGATAGAGGCTGTGGGGAGTTTGATAAAAAATCAGCTAGGAGGAGAGTTTGGATATGAGTGGACTTCTGTTGCTTATCAAGAAACTCAGGCTGGTAATACTACTACTATTATTTTAATCATGGCTTTGTTGGTAGCTTATTTAGTATTGGCAGCTCAGTATGAAAGTTGGACAAGCCCGGTGGCTGCCGTAATGGGATTACCGGTAGCTATTTTGGGAGCGATGCTCGGTTGTTGGGTGATGGGAGTTCCAGTCAGCATTTATACACAAATCGGTATTATTCTGTTGATAGCCTTATCGGCGAAAAATGGTATTTTAATTGTGGAGTTCGCCCGTGATTACCGTAAGGCCGGCAATCCTATCCGTGAGGCGGCTTATGAGGCGGGACATGTGCGTTTGCGTCCTATTCTGATGACTTCATTTACTTTTGTATTAGGTGTGATGCCGTTGCTGTTTGCAACAGGCGCTGGTGCCGGAAGCCGTGTGGCACTAGGTGCGGCAGTAGTATTTGGTATGGCCGTGAATACGATTTTTGCTACCGTTTATATTCCTAATTGGTATGAAGTGATGCAGAATATTCAAGAGAAATGGTTGACAAAGAAACAGTGAATGTTTCCTTTTCATATTTCACCACAGATTATACAAATTAACACAGATTGAATATAAATTGCTGATTGTCAATATAAATAATCTGAGTTGATATATATAGTCTGTGGTGAATTTATTATCTTTGCAGCAAACGTATAAAATATGGATACAATAAACAACGATCTTACTAACTTATTGCAACAGATGGGGGTGCATCAGGAAAGTCTGGGCATCACTCAGCGTATTGTCATGATAGCAGGGATTCTGATCATTGCTTTTGTGGCAGATTACTTTTGTAGAAAAATAATAGTTCCTACTATAAAAAAACTGACAGCAAGAACACAGGCTACTTGGATGATTATTTATTCAATGATGCTGTACTGGATAATATGTGTCATCTTATTCCACCTATAATATTGTATGTATTACTTCCTTTTGCTTTTCCACATGAGCCTGTGACTTTGACATTCATACTGAAGCTATGCTGGGTTTACATCACGGCTGTAGCCATGAAATTGATCTGTTCTTTTTTGACCTCTCTCTATACCATTTCAAGTGAACATGAGAAGCTGAAAAATCATCCTCTGAAAGGAGTATATCAGATGATAAAACTGATTGTGATTTGTGTAGGGGTAATTATTATAGTCAGTACATTGATAGATAAAGATCCTGTGAACATTCTTACAGGATTGGGTGCTTCTGCTGCTATTTTGATGTTGGTTTTCAAAGATACGATTATGGGATTGGTTGCCGGAGTCCAGCTTTCTGCCAATGATATGCTTCGACCGGGAGATTGGATTACTATGCCGAAATATGGAGCTGACGGTACAGTAATAGAAGTGACCCTTACCACTGTAAAAGTACGCAATTGGGATAATACTATAACCACAGTTCCTCCTTATGCATTGGTCAGTGATTCGTTTCAGAACTGGCGTGGTATGCGGGAAAGTGGTGGACGTAGGGTGAAGCGTTCTATTAATATAGATATGAATACAGTCCATTTCTGTACACTGGAGCAAATGAAGACATTTGAAAAACAAGCTTGGATGTCAGACTTTGAAAAAACGGGAAAGGAGGAAGTGAATCTTTATGTGTTTCGTCACTATCTGGAATATTATTTGCGTCATAATCCTCGGGTGAATACAGAATTGATTTTGATGGTGCGTCAATTACAACCTACGCCGCAAGGATTGCCCATAGAACTTTATTTCTTCTCTGCCAATAAAGACTGGATTCCATACGAACGCTTGCAAGCAGAGGTCTTTGACCATTTGTTGGCTGTGCTTCCCGAATTCGGATTAAGGGTATTCCAAAGCCCTTCAGGATTGGATGTGTTGTCTCTTTCTTCTCATTAATTTATAATCTCACTAACGGAGAGATACAGGAAATCATCACATATTAACACGGATTAAATCAAATTTATTGATTGTCAGAATGAATAATCCATGTTAATATGTGAGAATGTACACTATTATACATGAAGTTCCAGTATAAACCGGGTCCCTTTTTATAATCAGTGTCCAAAGTCAGTGTGCCATTTAATTTATAAGCGATAAGGCTGCAGGTAGGCAACCCTAGTCCGTTCCCTTGTGTTAAATCGCGTATTTTTGCAAATGGCTTGAACAGTCTTTCACGCGCTTCAACCGGAATTCCCGTTCCCGTATCAGTTAGTATGAATTGATGTGTATGAGCGCTTCGTTTTTTGAATTCCAGTGAAATCTTACCGCTTTTCGTATATTCTGCTGCATTGTTCAATAAATGGTTTAATATGCGTTCCAATTCTTCTGCATTTGTCTTAATATTTACACGTGGGACGTTTACCACTGCTTCTACTCCGGACTTGAAGTTTATTTTCGCTTTTTCCATAATACTTTCACATAATGTATTTATGTTCAGTTCCTTTAGCGGATAATGTTCTTCACGTGTTTCTTCCAATGAAATATACGTCTGGATAGCTGTCATTAGTTCTTTCAGTGCCTTGATGTTTTCATGTAATATTGGGGTAGATATTGTTCCCTTTGTTGCTTCATCTATTGTATTCAGACTTGGTTCAATTTGGGCGCTGATATTACCGATAAACTTAGACTTCTGCTCATTGTTTTCATTCGCTATTTGTAGGCTATGTTTCAATTTTTTTACTTGGCGGATATGTTTAAATAACAAGGTAGCTAAAAATAATAATCCGGCAGCTAATATGGCAGATAACACACATAATGCAATGATAATAATTAGATTTGTGGTAATCTTGTCTTCTTTTTCCTGCAAAATTTTTTGACTGGTTTCATATTTTTGTTGTAGTGTGTTTAGCTCATTGGCTGTTTTTACTGCTTTTATGGAATCTTGCCATGAAGTATAAAGTTTTCTCATTGCAATAGCCAATGGGGCATTATTATTCTGTTCGGCATATCCCAACATGTCTTTATAGCATTGGTCTATTCCTTTTTCATCTTTACCGGTAGAGCGCTTTTGGAATAAGATGTTATAACATTCCAAGCTTTTGTCTGTCATACCGAAAGTTTGATAATAATTGGCTTCCGTCATTAGAAGTTCTTCTTGTAAAGAGTCTGATTTTAATAGGTCTGTATAGGAGTGAAGTTGTTTCAATAGTATCTTGCATTGTTCTGTATTTTTTAGATTCGTATACATACGCAGGCGTTCTTTACCCACCATGAAACGCAATTTGTACTCAGGTGATTTTTTTTCTTGCTCACTATAATAAATCAGTGCGTCCATTTGTCGGCAAGTGGCAAAGGCTTCTTTATATTGTCTGTTTTGAGTAAAGAGCGTACTTACCCGTATTCCCTCTTCTACCGCTTTATTTATTTGCTTTTGTTCGGCATACTGAGTGAATTTTGCCCACTTTGTATTTAACTCTTGAATATTGACACCTGCCGGTATGGCTGTAGTTTGTCCTTGCCCTGCGACACAACAAAAGGCAAGTGCTAATGTTAGAAGAATTTTTTTCATTATTGAAACAGGTTTTCTGCAAATATAACCTTTTTTTAAGCAAAAAGTTCGGGAAGTGCAACTTTTTTTCATCTTCTAGCGTCTAAACTGTAAAACAATAACTTTTAAGCAGGACAGGCCATCTTGTAAAAAGAATAAAATCATAATATTTAAAATGAGAAAAATAGTAATGATAGTCATACTGGTAGCCAGTATGGTACAAGGAGTTTTTGCCCAACAAATAATTATAAAGGGCACTGTGAAAGACGCGACAAGTAAAAAGGCTGCAGAATATGTTAATGTAGTTTTACAAACAGCAGATTCGGTTTTTGTTGGAGGAACTATTACGAATAGCAAAGGCGATTTCTTACTGAATAAGGTCTATGCAGGCGATTATTTATTGGCATTATCCTGTGTGGGGTATCGTACGCAATTTATTGTATTAAACGGAATTAAACAGAATATAAATTTAAGGGAAATTTTATTGGAAGATGATGCTGTGGCTATGGAAGGTGTAACAGTTAGTGCTTCCGGACAAATCAGTCATTCGGATCGTAAGTTGATTTTTCCTTCTGAACGGCAAATGAAGATTTCAACAAATGGAGTCAATCTGTTGCAACAGATGATGCTTCCCCGTATTCAGATAAATCCCATGAATAATGAGATAGGAGTGTTAGGGGGAGGAGAACTTCAGCTTCGTATCAATGGAGCGAAAGCAGAAGTTGAAGAGATTAAGGCATTACAGCCATCAGACATTATTCGTATAGAGTATCATGACAACCCTGGTTTGCGTTATGGTAATGCTGAGGTAGTGCTTGATTATATTGTCCGTCGTCCGGAAACGGGGGGAAACTTTGGAGTGGATTTGTCTCAGGGGATGAATGCCATGTGGGGAGAATATAATGTTTTTGGAAAAGTGAACCATAAGAAGTCTGAGTTTGGTGTTTCGTATTACATGGGACCTCGCGATTTCTATGGTATGTATCGGGATAATGAAGAGGAATTCCATTTGGCGGACGGAACAACATTACATCGTATAGAAGAAGGTGAACCGGGGCACGGATCTGTGTTTATGAATAATTTAAGTATGAATTATAATTTACAGCAGACTGAAAATTCATTGTTCAGTGCTACTTTTCGTTTGAGAAGTAATAGCCAGCCTCATTGGGATTATCAAGGAGTATTGACTAATGTTGCCGATTCTGATGATAAGGTGGATATGATAGACCGTACTAAAAAAAGTTGGTCTCGTCCTTCGTTGGATCTTTATTATCAACAGGGATTGAAAAATAAGCAACTTTTGGTATTCAATGTGGTAGGTACTTATAATAGGGAAAAATCACGCCGTTTGTATCAAGAAAGCTTGCAGGATGAGTTGTTGACTGATATTAATAATAATGTATTAGGAGATAAATATTCTCTAATTGGGGAGGCTGTTTATGAGAAGCAATTTTCTAAAGGAAATTCGTTGAGTTTCGGGTTGCGCCATACCCAGTCTTTCGCCAATAATGCATACCGTAACGGTCATTATTATGAAACGGATATGAATCAAGGGGATACATATGTTTATGGGGAATATAGAGGAAAGGTAAATAAATTGGACTACAGATTGGGTGTAGGTGTTACTCGTTCTTATTACAAACAAAGTGGTGATGATTCGTATGAGAATTATAGTTTTAATCCTCGTTTGGTACTGCATTATACGTTGCCGGGAAATTCATTCGTCCGTTGGAAATCCGATATCAGTAATGCTTCTCCGTCATTGGGGGATTTAAGTGCAGTAGAACAGATTGTGGATTCGTTGCAAATCAGACGAGGCAATCCGAACTTGAAAGCCTATTTGCGTTATCACACAGAGTTGACATACGAATGGCAGAAAGGTATATTTTATTCTAATCTTTGGGGGGCGTATGATTATCAGCCGAATGCCATTATGGACGAGAAGTATCAGGACGGTGACAAGATTGTACAGACATGGGACAATCAAAAGGATTGGCAGAAATTATCAGGGCGTCTGACTTTGCGTGTTGGCCCTATTAAGGATATGCTACAGTTCTCGTTTACCGGTGGAGTAAACCATTATATGAGTCATGGTAATACATATTCTCATACTTATACAAACTGGTATTGTAATGCTGAAGCATCCTTTAATTACAAGCAGTTCTCTCTTTACTGGCAGATGAATACTAATTGGAATAATTTCTGGGGGGAAAGCCTTGTCAGGGGGGAGAATATTCAGGTATTGGTGATGTATTACACGCACAAGAATTTGCGTGTAGGGTTGGGAGCTTTTAATCCGTTTACGGATAATTATAAACAGCAGACTGAGAACTGGAATAAATATGCTTCTTAATAAAAAAACGAATTATGTGAAGGAGAGCTCGCAAATGTTTTTGGCAAGTGTTTCTTATAATTTCTCGTTTGGCCGTAAGTTTAAAGCAGGCCAACGGAGGGTGAATAATAGTGATAACGATTCCGGAGTGATGAGTACCGGAAAATAAACAAGATAATCATTTTAATGAACTTAAGTTCATGGGGCAAGTAAGTTAAGTAACTTGGCTCACGAACATAAGTTGCTTGGCTTACGAAGTTAAGTTCATAAATTTATCGAAATAATAGATATATTACCCTTAACAAAATCATATATGAAAATGAAAAAAAACTTGATTGATTATGAGCTCCTGTGGGAGAAAATTACGGATTACGTAAAGGCCACCAGTAGAACGACTGCTCGTCCTGTACTTCTATTATATTATGTATTGCGAAGCCCCGAAACTCCCTCTTCGGATAAAATGTTGATTGTGGCGGCACTTTCGTATTTGGTATTGCCGATTGATTTGATTTCGGCTAAGCGGTTACCAATTATCGGCTGGATTGATGAAGCGGTATCTTTGGTTTATGCTTATAAAAAGGTGTGCCGCTATGTGACTCCTGAGATTGAATCAGAAGTGGATAATGTACTGGAACGCTGGTTTCCGGAAGGAAAGTACGAATTGATAGAAGAATAAATATTGTACTTATCTTTGGGGAGTAAGGATGGGTAAATGGAGTATTTTAGGAATGGGCTTCGTCGACTTTCGGCGTGGCCCTTGCTGATTGTAGACAAAGGTAGATTGTAATTCTACCCCAAGGAACTTCATTTTGTTTCATATATTATGCATCTATGATTTTTAACTGGTACGGAAAGAATTATAGAACTGTCTGTTCTTACGTTCCGGATGGAAATAAAGCAATATATTTGGAATGAAATCATTTTGTCTGAGAATATGTGATGTATGTAAAAGTGTTACAATATGTTTTGAGTATTGTCAATACCTTATAGTTCAATGTTTAACATGACCTAAGTTCTCTTAGAACTTTATATTAAATATTGCTGCAAAGATATGAAAATATATTAAATACCAAAGATATCGCAGCTAAAATGTTGGATAATAAATAATTTTATTCTAACAGGATTTACTTTTTGCTTGCCAAACTCAGCAAAACAACTCTTTTTGAACGTTTTTATCTAAGTTCTAAGAGAACTTAGCATTTATGAACGTTAAATTAAAAAGTTTTTTTATGAAAAAGAGAGTTTTGTTTACGTTGACTTGTCTATTCCTATGGACAGGTATGGCAATGGCTCAGGTATCCCGAATTACTGGAGTTGTAGTTTCGGCAGAAGACAATGAGCCGATTGTCGGAGCTTCGGTTCTTGTGAAAGGTACTACCCTTGGAACTATTACCGATATGAATGGCCGGTATAGTATAAACAATGTTCCGGTCAATGCAAAATCTTTGGTAATATCGTTTGTCGGTATGAAAACACAAGAATTGGCTATAAAGGGTGGTGAGCAAAGAGTAGTGATGCAAAGTGATACAGAATTGATTGATGAGGTCGTTGTAGTAGCTTATGGTACACAGAAAAAATCATCTTTTACCGGAGCTGCTTCCACAGTAGGGGCCAAATCCATAGAGAAACGTGCTATCACTAATGTTACAGCTGCATTGGAAGGGAATGCTTCCGGAGTTCAGGTGACTGCTGCCACCGGACAACCTGGTGAATCTTCTTCTATCCGTATTCGTGGGTTTGGCTCAGTCAATGCATCCAATGCTCCTTTATATGTAGTGGACGGAACTATATATAATGGTAGCATAGGTGATATTAATCCTGCAGATATTGAGTCTATGACTATATTGAAAGATGCGGCATCTACTTCTTTGTATGGTTCAAGTGCGGGTAATGGTGTTATCTTGATTACTACTAAAAAAGGTAAAGAGTCAGGTGGAACAGGAGTAAACTTGACTATTAACCAAGGATGGTCAAACAGGGCTTATAAAGATTATAAAAAGGTGGGAATTTATGATTACTATCCTTTACAATGGGAGATGTTGAAGAATTCCTATATTACATCTGGTAAAGATGTCGCAACGGCGGCCTCATTGGCAACATCTAAAATTGGAAGTACGTTGAAATATAATCCTTTTGTTGGTGTCGCAGATGATGCCATTGTCGGAACTGATGGAAAGCTGAATTCTTCAGCCGATGCATTGAAGTGGGGAGATGATTTGGATTGGGAAGATGCAGCTTTCAAGACCGGCTATCGTCAGGAATATAATTTGAGTTATAATACAAAAACAGAAAAAAGTGATACTTATGCTTCTGTTGGTTATTTAAATGACGATGGTTATATGATTAAGACTGACTTTGAACGTTATTCTGGTCGTTTGAATTATAATGTGTACCCTACTAAATGGTTCAAGACAGGTTTGAATTTGGGAGTAACTCGTACGGTATCCAATTATTCAACTTCAGATTCGGGAAATTCGAGTTCATATAGTAACCTTACACGTTTTATTCGTACCATGGCTCCTATATATCCCGTTCATAAACATGATTTGGAAACCGGTGCTTATTTGGATGCTAATGGTAAGGCAACTACTGATCCGGGTGAATATATTTATGATTATGAAGGAACTCGCTTGTCGAATAATGGACGTGATGCGATAGCTGAAACAGAGTTCAATCAACGTGAACTAGTGCGTGTTAATCAGACTGGACATACTTATCTCACTTTGACTCCGGTTGAAGGTTGAACCTTACAGCCAATTACTCTATCAATAATATTGATTATCGTCGTAAAGTCTATGAAAATCCTTATGTGGGCGATGGTACTGCAGGACCGGGCCGTTTGAACCAGATGTCTACCCGGACGCTGACTCAGACCTTTAATCAATTGATAACTTATAACAAGTCTATCGGAAATCATAACTTTGACGTTCTTTTAGGACATGAAAACTATTCTTATAAGTATGAGTATTTATATGGTATGAAGACTCAGGAAACAGTTTCGGGTATGTATGAATTTGGTAATTTCGTAAATATCAGTTCACTTAGCTCCTATACAAATACCTATAAAAAGGAAGGTTACTTTGGCCGTATCAATTATGATTATGCTCATAAATACTACGCTTCACTTTCTTATCGCCATGATGGTTCCTCGCGTTTTGCAAAAGAGAACCGTTGGGGGGATTTCTGGTCGTTCGGAGCAGGCTGGAGAATTAGTGAAGAGGCATTTATGAAGGATGTGAAATGGGTGAATAACTTGAAATTACGTGCTTCTTACGGTGAAACAGGTAATGATAATATATTGGATAGTGATGGTGATCCTGATTATTATCCTTATCAGACCTTATATGGTTTGGGATATAAAAATGGTTCAGAAGCTGGAGCCTACTTCACGGTGATAGCCAATCCCTCATTGAAATGGGAAACACAAATATCTACGGATATTGCTCTTGAATTTGGTTTGTTTGACTGTTTGACGGGTACTATTGAATATTTTAAGAAAGATTCCAAGGATTTGTTGTTTGATGTTTCTCAGCCCGCTTCTGTCGGAGTAACATCCATTATACAGAATATTGGTAAGGTCACTAATTCAGGAGTGGAAATAGAGTTGGATTATAATGCATTTAAAAATAAAGACTGGAGTGTATCTGTTGGGGCCAATGCTACTTTTGTGAAGAATAAGATAAAGAACCTGCCGGCTACAATGAAAGAAAATGGATATATCAGTGGTTCTAAAAAGTGGTTGGAAGGAAAGTCCATTTATGAATTCTGGCTTCGTCAATGGCATGGGGTAGACCCTCAGACCGGTGATGGTTTATATGTGGCTGATGTAAGTAAATATAATCAAGGGAATATTGGAACAGGGGATGGAAACATTACACAGAGCCAGTTTGATGAGTATAAAAAAACAGTAGTGACTATTGATGGTAAGGAATTGACCAATTCGTATACTTATGCTAAATACGACTTCAGTGGTTCTTCTATTCCTGATGTGTTTGGTGGGTTTAATGTCAGAGTAAGTTATAAGAACTTTGATTTGGCTGCTGTATTCTCTTACCAGTTGGGCGGTCAGGTTTTGGATACTAATTATGCTACCATGATGAGTATGACTGAATTTGGTTATGCACAAAGTCCGGATTTGTTAAAAGCATGGAAACAGGCAGGGGATATTACTGAGGTTCCCCGCATAGACAATAGTGCAGCTCATACCACGAATATTGGTCAGTCTTATTCAACTCGTTGGCTTACCAGTTCGGATTATCTTAATTTAAGATCTGTCACTATTGGCTATCAGTTCCCAAAAGCTTGGTTGAGCAAAGTGATGCTTAAGAGCGCCCGTTTGAATCTGACTGCGGAAAACCTGTTCATGTTGAAAGCCCGTCAGGGATTGAATCCGATGGCTAATTATTCCGGTGTAACTTATAATGAATATATGCCGTCCCGTAATATCACGTTAGGCTTAATGTTTCATTCTAAAAAAATAAAAGAATTATGAGATCAATTAAAAATATAACATTAGGATTAGCGACAGTTGGAGTAATGTTCCTATCTGGTTGTGCCGGTGATTATCTGGATACTATTCCCTCTACCTCTGTTTCAGAAACGACAATAAACACCTCGTTGGACAATCTTTATATAGCATTGAATGGAATTCATAAAGAGATGGTTTCTCAGGAAAGTGGATATCAGTGTTTGGGCGGTGAACCCGGTTTTATGATGTCACGTGATGCAGAGGCTGATGATATGAATTGGCAGACAAATACATGGATGAAGGCGGCCTATTTAGGATGGCAATGCAATATGAATGAAACGAATGGTTATAATTATAAGTTCTGGCAAATTTATTATCAATGGATTCTGAATGCTAACAAAATTTTGGCGGGTTTGGAGGAAGTTGAAATAACTAGCCAGGAATTGTTTGACCAGATAAAGGGAGAAGCTTTGTGTATCCGTGCTTGGGCTCATTTTAATTTGGTACAGCTTTATGCAAAACGTTATGAAGCCGGCAAGGATAATACACAGGATGGAATTCCTTATCGTGAAAAAGCTGTGGCCGAAGAGCAGGCACGTAATTCCGTAGAAGATGTTTATGCTAAAATCAATAATGATTTGGATGAGGCTTGTATACTTTTGAGTGGAATAAAAGTAAATGATGTCAATCATTATAGCGAGATGGTGGCATGGGGATTGAAGGCACGTGTAGCATTGACCATGCAAGATTATAATAATGCGGCGGTTTATGCAGGGAAGTCTATTTCTTTAGCTGAAGCAGGTGGTCACCAGTTGATGACTGGCAGTCAGTTGAATTGTGGGTTTGCCAATATTACGACGGACACTAAAGAAGCGATGTATGCTGCAATGACTCCCGATGATAAGACTGTTTATTTTTATTCTTATTATGCATATATGTCATGGAACTTTAACTCCAGTGCCATTCGTCAGGGAGTGAAGTGCATAAATGTGGATGCTTATGAAACGATGTCTGAAACAGACTTACGGCGTGCGTGGTGGGATCCGACTGGGGAAGCATCTGTTCCGTCATCAAGTTATGCAAAGAATGCTTATCAAAACCGTAAGTTTACTGCCCGTTCTACAGCCGATGCTGTAGGTGATGTCGCATTTATGCGTTTGGCAGAAATGTATCTCACCCAGGCTGAAGCTTTAGCTCGTGCAGGAAAAGATAGTGAGGCGCAGACTGTGTTTACTAAATTCCAGATAACCCGCGATCCCTCTTATGTCTCGAAAGGTAATACTGGTGATGCTTTGGCAGAGGAAATTATGAATAGTCGCCGGGTGGAATTATGGGGTGAAGGTTTTCGTTTTTATGATTTGAAACGTTTGCATTTGTCTATTAAACGTGGATCAAATTTTGATATAGCTTTCTGTACTTTCCTTGAAAAGGATAAAGATGCACAAGGTTGGGTGTGGGAGATACCTAAAATTGAAACAGACTTTAATTCACTTTGTACGAAGAACTATTAATAATTCTCTCTAACACATAAATTTTCTCTTAAAGGAGGTGGGCAGACTTTTTCTTGAAAGTTTTGTACCACCTTTTTGCTTAACATAACCTTTGTTTTACAAGGCCGATAGCTTTTCTGGTTTTCTTTTTGTGTTACTTGTGTTGTCTAATTATCAATTTGTTGATGTTTTTTAGTAATTTAGAAGAAATGGATTTAATTTATACTTGTTCTAATTGCTATAATCCATTGTTTTGAATGAAGTAAAGAACCTGTAAACACAAAATAAGTGTAAACAGATTCTTTACTATTGTTTAAAATGATAAACTATTTAGGTGAAAAAGTTTATTCCTCTTCGTCCAGTAAAATGTTCATAATCTGAACAGCTGCTTTGGCAACAGAAGTTCCGGGGCCGAAGATTGCTACAACACCTGCCTTGTATAAGAAGTCATAGTCTTGAGCGGGGATAACACCACCAGCGATAACTAAAATATCTTCACGACCTAATTTCTTTAATTCTTCAATAATCTGCGGGATCAGTGTCTTATGTCCGGCAGCCAATGAAGAAACACCTACTACATGAACGTCGTTTTCCACTGCGTCACGAGCAGCTTCGGCAGGAGTTTGGAACAACGGTCCCATATCTACGTCGAAACCACAGTCGGCATAACCTGTTGCAACTACTTTTGCACCACGGTCGTGTCCGTCCTGTCCCATCTTGGCAATCATGATACGCGGACGGCGGCCTTCCTTCTTTGCAAATTCTTCGGTCAGTTCGCAAGCTTTTGCGAAGTCTGTATCCTTTTTACTTTCTGATGAGTACACGCCTGATATAGTTCTGATTACTGCTTTATAACGTCCTACAATTGTTTCACAAGCATCCGAAATCTCGCCCAAGGTAGCACGGACATGAGCCGCCTCTACAGCCAGTTCCAGCAAATTGCCTTTACCTGTCTTTACACATTCGGTGATGGCTGCCAAAGCTTTGTCTACTTCTGCTTGATTGCGGCCTTCTTTCAAACGCTTCAGATTTTCAATTTGTTCCAAACGTACAGCTGTATTGTCTACTTCAAGGATATCGATAGGATCCTCTTTTTCCAAACGATATCTGTTGGTGCCGACAATTGTCTGGGCACCGGAGTCGATACGGGCCTGAGTACGTGCCGCAGCTTCTTCAATACGCATTTTGGGTACTCCGGTTTCGATAGCTTTCGCCATACCGCCCAAGCTTTCAATTTCCTGAATATGTTCCCAAGCCTTGTGAGCCAATTCGTTAGTTAAAGATTCTACATAGTAAGAACCACCCCATGGGTCAACGTTCTTGCAAACATATGTTTCTTCCTGAATATAAATCTGAGTATTACGTGCGATACGTGCAGAGAAGTCGGTGGGCAATGCAATTGCTTCATCCAACGCGTTGGTGTGCAGTGACTGGGTGTGTCCCAATGCTGCTGCCATAGCTTCAATACAAGTACGACCTACATTGTTGAATGGATCTTGCTCTGTCAATGACCAGCCGAAGTCTGGGAATGGGTACGCAATGCCAGTGATTTCGGATTCTTCGGGTTGAACTGTTTGACAATTTTGGCCCACAACATACGTGCTGCGCGCATTTTGGCAATTTCCATAAAATGATTCATGCCGATAGCCCAGAAGAATGACAGACGTGGAGCGAATGCGTCGATGTCTATACCTGCAGCGACTCCGGCCCGAAGATATTCCAAACCGTCAGCCAGTGTATAAGCCAATTCAATATCTGCTGTGGCACCTGCTTCCTGCATGTGGTAGCCCGAGATGGAGATAGAATTGAACTTAGGCATTTTTTGTGAGGTATATTCAAATATGTCAGAGATGATCTTCATGGAAAAGGCAGGTGGATAAATATATGTGTTACGCACCATAAACTCTTTTAAGATATCATTCTGGATGGTTCCGGCCATTTCTTCCAATTTAGCTCCCTGTTCCAAACCTGCATTGATGTAGAATGCCATGATGGGAAGTACGGCACCGTTCATGGTCATGGAAACAGACATCTTATTCAAAGGAATACCATCGAACAAAACTTTCATATTTTCCAATGAGCAAATTGACACACCTGCCTTACCTACGTCACCTACTACACGTTCATGGTCGGGGTCATAGCCGCGGTGTGTCGGAAGGTCGAATGCGACAGACAAGCCTTTCTGACCTGATGCCAAATTACGGCGATAGAATGCGTTGCTTTCTTCGGCAGTGGAGAAACCTGCGTACTGGCGGATAGTCCAAGGACGGAAAGTGTACATCATGGAGTACGGGCCGCGAAGATAAGGAGGAATACCTGCTACATAGTTCAAGTGCTCCATGCCTTCCAAATCTTCTTTAGTGTAAACAGGCTTCACATTAATGTGTTCCGGCGTTTTCCAGTCGGCGGTGATGCCGTTTTCTTTTTGCCACTCCATACCATTCTGAGGTTGGAATCCGGCATATATATCTATATTTTTAAAATTCGGTTTCATTGTTCTTCCTTACTTAATTCCTAACTTAGCGTTGTATTCTTTCAATGTGTCCAATACGTTAACACGTACATGGATAAAGTTTTCGATGCCTGCGGCTTTCAGCTCTTCCATACAAGCAGGAGCACCTGCAACAATGAAGATGGCTCTTCCATTTAATGCCTTGAACGCAGGAATAGCATATTCTGCGTATTCATCATCGCTGGAACAGATAACTACGATGTCTGCACCGGCTTTCATAGCTGCTTCGACACCGGCCTCTACTGTGGGGAAGCCCAAATTGTCGATTACTTCGTAACCGGCACAAGCCAAGAAGTTGCATGAGAATTGGGCACGTGCTTGGCGCATGGCCAGATTACCGATAGTTAGCATAAATGCTTTCGGGCGTTGCCGGATTTCTCTGTCTGCAAACGAAGTGCTTCAAACTGGCTGGCAGCACGGTCGAAGTTTAATGTGGCAAACGGTTTTTCACAGTTGTCATGATTGCCTCCACAACAACATTTGGCTTCTACAGGAGCCTTTTCGCCTGCTTTTTCATTGAAGTTAGGATATTGGTTGGTACCCAGTAAAATTTCTTTGCGTTTTGAAACGGAGTCGTGGCGGGCCTTGTTGCTTGCGTTGATCGCTTCCTGTACTTTTCCTGCTTTGACTGCTTCCAGCATTCCTCCTTCGTCTTCCACTTTCAAGAATAACTCCCATGCCTGTGTGGCAATAGAAATTGTTAAATTTTCAATAAAGTAAGAACCGCGGCGGGGTCAACTACTTTGTTGAAATGACATTCTTCTTTTAGCAATAACTGTTGGTTACGGGCGATACGTTCAGAGAAGTCGTCCGGAGTTTCGTAAGTCTTGTCAAACGGGGTTACAGTGATGGAGTTGACTCCTGCCAAGGCGGCACTCATCGCTTCGGTTTGAGTGCGGAGCAGGTTTACATGTGCGTCAAACAAAGTCAGGTTGAAAGTGGATGTTTCAGCATGTGCCACCATTTTGCAGGCACAGAAACAAGTGCCGTCTTCCGCTTTGTTCGGACATTCGGGTTGGCAGTTGCATTGAGGATGATATTCTTTTACGATGTCCGCCCATAACATACGTGCTGCGCGGAACTTGGCAATTTCCAGAAAATAGTTGGAACTGATGCCGAAATTGAATTTTATTTTCTTGGCAACCAGTGCAGCAGGAACTCCTGCTTCTACCAGTTTGCTCAGATATTCGTTACCCCAAGCCAATGCATATCCCAGTTCTTGTGAAATATAAGATCCGGCATTGTTCAGTTCTATCGCATTGACACAGATACAACGGAATTTAGGTAGCGGAGCCAGTACTTCTACCAATTCTTTGGCGGTAGTGATGAAATTGCTAAGGTCTTTGCCTTTTACCATCATTTTACCCATAGGGTCATAGTTGACGGAGCCTTGCAATTTGGTCAGGTCGTATTCTTTCTTTTGGAAGTAAGCAACCAACAATTTGGCTAATTCCACCGTATGTCCTTGACAAGTGGAGAAGTTTAACTCAATGCATTCCGCACAGATATCATTCAATAATGTTTCGATATATTCAGGACTGAGATCTTTCTTCTTTACGTAGAATCCCAATGAGTCAACACCTTTGTTCAAAATATCCAGTGCTTTAGCATTGGCTTCTTTAGGACACTCTACTTTGATTTCCTGACGCACGAACCAAGTATTGTCGTTTTTCTTCGTGCCTCTTACATAGGGGAATTCTCCGGGTAGTCCTTCGGTTGTTTTCAAACCTTCCAGATCTTCCTGGCGATAAAATGGTTTTACTTTAAAACCTTCGTTGGTTCTCCAAACCAATTTCTTTTCAAAATCAGCGCCTTTCAAGTCTGCTGTAATCTTTTCCATCCACTGTTCCGTAGAAACGGCTGGGAAGTCCGAAAAGAGTTTCTCTTTACTATCTGCCATAGTTTATTCGGTATTAATATTTAAGAATTATATCACATACTTTTTCAATAGTATGGGCAAATATACTAAAACCTTTTAAATAGAATCCTTTTTTTAGCTATTTTCATAAAGGAGAAAGAGAGGTTTCTGTCATTTTGTTAACTGACGAAAGCAAAAGATGTTCTTATTGCAAAGTGGATATTGCAAAATAAATAAGAATCATGAAATAATAGTTTTCAAATTGTTGGGTTGAGTGAGGGGAATTCATTAATTTTGCGGCAATTTTATAAAAACATAGTATTATATCATGGACTGGTTACAAAATCTATTATTTGATGAAAACTCAATAGCGCATATCGTGCTGCTTTATTCTTTTGTGATTGCAGTAGGAGTGTTGCTGGGAAAAATTAAATTTTTCGGAGTATCGTTAGGTGTTACTTTTGTTTTGTTTACCGGTATTGTCTGCGGACATTTCGGTTTAACGGGGAATACACAGATACTTACATTTTTACAGGATTTCGGACTAATATTGTTCGTGTTCTGTATCGGACTTCAGGTAGGTCCTTCTTTTTTCTCTTCCTTCAAGAAGGAGGGATTGCAATGAATCTAGTAGCAATGGGGATTGTCGCATTGAATATTGCTGTGGCTGTGGCTTTGTATTATGGCTTGAACGGCCGGATAGAGCTGCCTATGATGGTGGGTATTCTTTGTGGTGCAGTAACGAACACGCCGGGACTGGGTGCTGCCAACGAAGCGTTGAGCCAGCTGAATTACAATGGCCCGCAGATAGCGATGGGATATGCGTGCGCTTATCCATTGGGAGTGCTGGGTATCATTGGTTCTATTATTGCTATCCGCTACATTTGCCAGATTAATTTGAAAAAGGAGGAAGAGGATATCGCTAAAGAAGAAGCTGCAAATCCTCATCTGACTCCTCGTATGATGCACCTGGAAGTTCATAATGAGGCATTGGCAGGAAAAACGTTGCTTCAGGTCAGAGATTCATGGGGCGTGATTTTGTTTGTTCACGTATTTTGCAGAACGGTCATGTCAGTATTCCTAATCGTGATACTGTTTTCCATCTTGGTGATCAGTTGTTTGTGGTTTGTGCAGAGGATGATGCGGAAGCCATTATTGCTTTTATCGGTCCTAAAATTGAAGTGGATTGGGAAAAGCAGGATACTCCGATGGTATCCCGCCGTATTTTGATTACACAACCTAAAATGAATGGTAAGCAATTGGGGGAATTTCATTTCAGTAGTATGTATGGTGTGAATGTGACTCGTGTCAACCGTTCAGGTATGGATATCTTCGCTTCACGTAACTTAACCTTGCAGGTAGGTGACCGTGTAATGGTGGTAGGTCCTCAGGATGCGGTGGAACGTGTTGCCAATTTGATGGGTAACTCATTGAAACGTTTGGATCATCCTAATATCGTGACTATTTTTGTGGGTATCTTCTTGGGGATTTTCTTTGGTAGTCTGCCTATTGCATTTCCAGGTATTCCTACTCCGGTAAAATTGGGTTTGGCCGGTGGTCCGTTGATTGTATCTATTTTGATAGGTCGTTTCGGATATAAATTGAAATTGGTGACTTATACCACTATGAGTGCCAATTTGATGTTGCGTGAAATTGGTATTGCTTTGTTCCTTGCCAGTGTGGGGATAAAGGCTGGTGCGAATTTTGTGAATACGGTTGTCGATGGAGATGGTCTGTTGTATGTGGGTTGTGGTTTCCTCATTACAGTTATACCTTTATTAATAATGGGAGCGGTTGCACGCTGGCATTACAAGATGAATTATTTCATGTTGATGGGGCTTATTGCAGGTAGTAACACCGATCCCCCCGCATTGGCGTATTCTAATCAGACAGCAGGTAATAATGCTCCGGCGGTAGGTTATTCTACTGTGTATCCGGTATCCATGTTCCTTCGTATTCTGACTGCCCAATTATTGATATTAATATTGGCAAGTTGATATTGGCAAAAAGTATAAAAACAATAAAGTATAACTTGTAGGAGGGGGTGTCAAAAAATGGTAGCTTGAATCATTTTTTGGCGCACCCTCTTGCTGATTAAAAGAATAAATATGATTTCAGTAGATGGATTGACCGTTGAGTTTGGCGGTACCACCTTGTTTAGTGACATATCTTTTCAGATAAATGAGAAAGACCGTATTGCCTTGATGGGGAAAAATGGTGCGGGTAAGTCTACCTTATTAAAGATTTTGGCTGGTGTACGGCAACCTAGTCGTGGAAAGGTGTCGGCTCCTAAGGATTGTGTGATAGCTTATCTTCCCCAGCATCTGATGACAGAGGATGGGCGTACTGTATTCGAGGAAGCTTCTCAGGCATTCTCGCATCTTCATGTTATGGAGGCAGAAATAGAAGCCATAAATAAGGAACTTGAAACGCGTACCGATTATGAAAGTGATTCATATATGGAGTTAATCGAGAAAGTTTCTGCCATGAGTGAGAAGTTTTATTCCATTGATCTTACCCATTTTGAAGAAGATGTGGAAAAGGCTTTGCTGGGACTTGGTTTTATGCGTGAGGACTTCAATCGCCCTACCAGTGATTTCAGTGGTGGCTGGCGTATGCGTATTGAGTTGGCTAAATTATTGCTCCAGAATCCAGATGTATTATTGCTGGATGAGCCCACTAACCATCTTGATATTGAATCCATCCAGTGGTTGGAAGATTTCTTGGTCAATAGTGCCAAAGCGGTAATTGTCATCAGCCACGACCGTAAATTTGTAGATAATATCACAACCCGTACCATTGAAGTGACGATGGGGCGCATCTATGATTATAAAGTGAACTATTCCCAATATCTGATATTGCGTAAAGAACGACGCGAGCAACAGATGAAGCAATATGAGGAACAGCAGAAGATGATACAGGAAACCAAGGATTTCATAGAACGGTTCAAAGGAACTTATAGTAAAACTTTGCAAGTGCAGAGCCGTGTGAAGATGCTTGAGAAATTAGAATTGGTTGAAGTGGACGAAGAAGATACCTCAGCATTGCGGTTGAAATTCCCGCCTTCTCCACGAAGTGGAAATTACCCGGTCATTATGGACAGGGTGGGAAAGACCTATGGTGACCATGTAGTTTTCAAGGATGCCTCATTGACCATCGAGAGAGGGGATAAAGTGGCTTTTGTGGGCAAGAATGGTGAAGGTAAGTCTACTTTGGTAAAGTGTATCATGCGTGAGATAGAGCATGAAGGGACTTTAACGCTGGGACACAATGTGCAGATTGGTTATTTTGCTCAGAATCAAGCCTCTTTATTGGACGAGAACCTCACGGTTTTTCAAACGATAGATGATGTGGCGAAAGGGGAGATCCGTAATAAAATACGAGACTTGTTGGGTGCATTTATGTTTGGCGGCCCCGAAGCTCCATGAAGAAGGTGAAAGTGCTCAGTGGTGGAGAACGTACTCGTCTTGCCATGATCAAACTATTGTTGGAACCGGTGAATCTGTTGATTTTAGATGAGCCTACTAATCACTTGGATATGAAAACCAAAGATATCCTGAAACAAGCTTTGGTGGACTTTGACGGCACATTGATTGTTGTGTCTCATGACCGTGACTTTTTGGACGGATTAGTGACGAAAGTGTATGAATTTGGGAATAAAAAGGTAAAAGAACATCTCTGTGGCATCTATGAGTTCCTGGAAACAAAGAAAATGGAAAGTTTGCAGGAGTTGGAAAAATAAATTAGCTTTGCATCTGTTAACTTTGGATTGGAGGTGGAGATGCAAACAATTTCTATAGATATAAATAAAGTACAAAAAGGAGACGAGGCGGAGTTTCGTCTTCTTTTTAATCTTTTCTATCCTCGTCTGATGTCTGTAGCTTGCCGTTTTGTGCCTGAACATATTGCTGAAGATATTGTACAAAGTGTTTTTGTCATGTATTGGGAACAGAAGTCTACCTTGACACCTAATGCCATTCATTCTTTCCTCTATAAATGTACACAGAATAATTGCCTGAATTATCTGAAGCACCAAGCTGTTGTGCTGGGGCATGAGGAGGAGGTGCGTTTGGCGGAAGAACGCATGGCCTTTCAGCTGGCAGGATCGGATGCCAATGAATTGTGGAATGAGGTGGTTGAGCGTGACATCCGGAAATTGTTGGAAGCTTCCATCTCTAAATTACCTCCTAAATGTCGTCAGGCTTTCGAATTGTCTTATTTTAAAGAGATGACTTATACCTTAATTCCGCAACATAATTGATAATTATTTTTATAAGTTCCTGAGCAACATTTTGTTGCCCAGGTTTTTGCCATGTCAGCGTTTTCACTTACCTTAGTGTTGCGAATCCAAAGACAAAGA
>ENA-OQJX01000116-OQJX01000116.1-human-gut-metagenome-genome-assembly--contig:-NODE-116-length-54024-cov-6.631686_pt1 | contig 54024 bp, 53 predicted proteins | sample MGYA00242615_ERZ504782 | MGnify/ENA primary metagenome ERZ504782 (study PRJEB26092, sample SAMD00036354) | human gut metagenome | host: Homo sapiens | study: EMG produced TPA metagenomics assembly of... | reverse complement strand
CACGTCGATGGTACTGCGTAAAAGTGGGAGAGTAGATAGCCGCCGTTTTTAGAAAGTAGAGTTAAAGAGCTCAAAAGAGAAAAGGAGTTAGTCGTAAGACTGGCTCCTTTTTCTGTTTCTGCCTTTTCGATAAAACTTCTGCCGGAAAAGACTTCACGGGAAGAACGGATATTTTCATGTGGAAGATGTGTCGTGTTATTGGGATAAGATGATACTTCTTATCGTGTAGGGGGAATTGTTTTATTTGTTAGATTACTGGTAGCGTACAGCTGTACCTGCGGCAGTAACCATTAGCATGCTTCCGCTTCCTCCAACTGTTTCGTAATCCAGATCTATAGCGATTACAGCGTTTGCACCCATCTGTGATGCCTGATCACTCATTTCTTTTAAAGCGGTTTCTTTTGCTTCGCGTAATACGCTTTCGTAAGAACCTGCGCGTCCTCCGACAATATCCCGGATACCTGCGAAGAAGTCTTTGAATACATTTGCTCCGATGATCGTTTCACCGGATACGATTCCGAAGTACTGGGTGATTTCTTTTCCTTCAATCGTGTTAGTTGTTGTAAGTAACATAGCTTTTTAATTTAATCGTTTAGGAACAAATATAAGATAAAGGGCGAACCAGTTATTGATTCACCCTTTGTTTTTATGTTTCTTTATATGAATTTATTTTACTGGTTGATCGGTCATGATAAATTCTAACTTGCCGCCTTTTATGACGTCGGTGTGGTTGATGAATGGGGTGTCGAGGACTTTTCCGTTCAGTTTAACCTCTTTGATATATTTGTTGGCTGCACTATTGTTCTTTACCAGGATTTCGAATATACCGCCTTTTACATGAATAAGCGCTTTGTCGATCATCGGACGGCCCAATGTATAAACTGGAATTCCTGGAGCAACCTGATAGAAACCTAACGCACTCATTACATACCAGGCGGACATCTGTCCGCAGTCCTCATTCCCAATGATGCCGTCTGGCTCGTTGGTATAGAAATTCTGCATGATCTGATCCAGGCGTTCCTGTCCTTTCCAGGGAGCGTCCGTCCAGTTGTATAGATAAGCCATGTGATGGCTCGGTTCGTTACCGTGTGCATATTGGCCGATCAGACCAGTAATATCCCCGGAGGCTTCTTCACCATCAACTTGAGAAGAGGTGGTGAATAATGTGTCCAGACGTGTCTCTAATTCCTTCTTACCCCCGATAGTGGTGATGAAGTTGTCCATATCATGTGGTGCAAAGAAACTCCATTGGAAGGCATTCCCTTCGGTATAATCGCTCTTCATATGGGAAGAATAACGAGGATTGAACGGTGTACGGAAAGAACCATCACCCATCACTCCGCGCATCATCTTGGTCTCCGGATCTAAATAACGCTTGTAGTATTCCGCCTTTGCCGCATACTCTTTAGCCAGTTCCGTATTTCCTGCTTTAGCAGCGATTTGAGAGATACACCAGTCATAGTAGGCCATCTCCAATCCCCAGGAAACAGATTCGGGAACCGAGTCGGCTGGGACAAAGCCGTATTTCTCCTTATAATAAGGGTGACGGGTAATCAGATCCAGTTCACGTGTTCCTTTAAATTTCTCTGCCAGATCGTCCCGGTAGACAGAAGAACGGGCTCCTGCTTCAGCCCAAACATTCAGATCACCTTCTGCCAGCTCTTTAGTCACTAAGTCCGCCAGTACGGAGACAGCCGGATAACCTACCATGCAACCTGTATAGCTGGAAGCTAACGGCCATTTCGGAAGGATTCCCCCTTCTTTATATCCTTGCACGAGCACTTTCCCCCAGTCGGCAGCCCGTTCCGGTTGGATGATTGTCATCAGTGGATGCAAGGCGCGGAAAGTATCCCAAAGCGAGAAGACGGAATAGTTCACATAACCCGGTTCCGCCGGTGTACCTTCTTGTCCATCCCTAAATAGCGTCCGTCCACGTCCTGATAAGCATAAGGTGCGATCATCGTGTGGTAGAGAGCCGTGTAGAAGTTCACCATCACTTTCGGATCGGAGCTTTCAATCTGGATATCGTTTAGAGCCTTGTTCCAGATATGCGCGGATTCAGCTCGTGTAGCATCGAAATCCCATCCCGGTAGTTCGGCCAACATGTTTCTTTCCGCACCGTCCGTATCGACAGGAGAAATTGCTACTTTTACATACAGCGGTTTGTTGTTCTCCGCAAATTTGTAATGGAATTTCAGGTCGCCCGGTGTGTTAAGACGCAAGAACAGCGAATCCTTCCGTAAATTCCCGTCAATATACTGGTATAGCGTTTCAATCGGTTCCGAGAAGGTGATCCGGTAAGAAACGGCATGGAAATGTGCCCATCCCTGCGTCCTGATAGTCCCTTCCACCGTCGAATCGTTTACAAAAAGATATTCGTTCCCTACTAACTTATGCCCCCAGTTTGGTTGCAGCACATGGCCGAGATCGAGAAGGACACGGCGGTCCTTCGGATTATCGTATGTGTATTTATGGAATCCAACACGGTCTGTACTGGTCAACTCCACATTAATCCCGAAATTATCAAGACGCACCGCATAATAGCCCGGCGTCGCTTTCTCTGTCTCCTTTTTGAAGGTAGCTACCGGCCTGATCGAGTCACCGCCGGAGAAAGGAAGGATCGCTACATCTCCCAAGTCGCCGATACCCGTACCTGATAGGTGCGTATGGCTGAAAGCATATATCTGGCTATCATCGTAATGATAGCCGCTACTGGCGTCCCAGCCCATGATATGTGTATCGGGACTGACTTGTACAAGAGCAAACGGACGGGTAGCACCGGGAAAGGTATGCCCGTGAAAGCCTGTCCCTATAAATGGGTTCACGTACTGGACCTCATTGCGTAGTTGTTCCTCGCCGGACGGTTGGCTACAGGCTGCCAAAAGCCCGAGCACTGCAGCCTGAAGGAATAGGATTGTTTTCTTCATGTTATATTATCTGTGTTTTATCTCCTAAACGAATAAATTATTATTTTTGACTTTACAAATATAATGAAAAAGAACAATATACGCGTATATCTTATTTCATTTATATTTGATAATGCTTATCTTTGAAGCGCTAAGTCTAATTTAATCCTATTTTATGATGAAGACAAATATGGGAAAAGTTTTTACTACGCTTCTTTGTATGATGATGTGTTTATCACTTTATGCGCAGGGATTTACTCCTGACATGGTGGTCGGTTTGTGGAACTTCTCTGCTCCCGACGCTCCTTACGGTTATCAGGAAGGGACTTGCCAGATCAAGAAAACTGGTGAAAACCTATCCGCCGTTTTCACGATCAGCGGTACGGAAATGACCGTGAAGGAAATCAAGAAAGAGAGCAATACCTATAAATGCAATTTCTATGTAGATGGAACCTATGTTTCACTCATTTTCAAACAGGAAGATAAAAATCAACTGGTCGGGAAAGCAAATGCAGAAGGTATGGTAATCCCTATTACATTCACTAAAATAATCAAAGCTGTTCAAGCGCGATAATCCGTTTTTTATTTATGTTTACTGTCATTGGTATTATGTTCGCGGGTATTGCCGCAGGCTATCTTTTGCGTAAAATCGAGTTTTTGCAAAAGATCGGCAAACCTATTTCTTATACGATCCTTTTGCTTCTTTTCCTTTTGGGAATATCTGTCGGTGCGAATAAGGATATTGTGGATAACCTTGCCACATTGGGTGGTCAGGCTTTCCTGCTTGCCTTGGCAGGTACGGTAGGGAGCGTGCTTGCCGGCTGGGGAGTCTATCATCTGTTTTTTAAAGAAAGGAGCCGAGGATGAAAGGAAGCTTGATCGTTGTAGGTTTTTTTGCGCTCGGTTGCGTGTTGGGATGGAGTGGCCGGTTACCCGATGTCGTCATTGAAAACGACATTACGGTATATGTTTTATATCTGCTCATGTTTCAGGTCGGGCTTAGTATCGGTAGTGATAAGAAGCTAAAGGATATTCTCGGCAGTATTCGTCCGAAACTGCTTTTGGTCCCTTTTGCCACGATTGCCGGGACGTTAGTATTCTCGGCTTTGGTCAGCTTGTTGCTTACGCAGTGGAGTGTTTTTGATTGTCTGGCGGTAGGAAGCGGTTTTGCCTATTATTCTCTATCATCTATTCTGATTACCCAATTGAAGGAATCTTCTTTGGGTGTCCAACTTGCCACCGAATTAGGGACGATTGCTTTAATGGCGAATATCATGCGAGAGATTATGGCCCTTCTCGGTGCGCCTCTTTTTGTCAAATATTTCGGCCGGTTGTCTCCTATCTGTGCTGGAGGTGCCACGACTATGGACACAACTTTACCGATCATTACCCGTTATTCGGGGAAAGACCTTGTTTTTATTTCAATTTTTCATGGAATTATTGTCGATTTTACGGTACCGTTCTTTGTGTCGTTTTTCTGCTCGTTTTGACAAATTTGTATGGGCAGATGAAGATTAAAAAAGGAGGTGTGTCAAAATTCCCTTGTCCCCGCGCTTGACGCGGGGCCGCAAAAGGACAGACCTTATCAATCAGATTTTTATAGGGCTGGCTTTAATGCGATCCCGCGTCAAGTGCGGGAACAGGATAGTTTCGACACTCCTCCTTTTTTATTATTTCTTATTAACCTCTTTCAGCATCTCTTTTACCGCCTCTTCTAGCTGGTGGTCTTCACCTTTTAGCTGTGATTCGGGGGAGTTGTAGACCTCAATGTCAGGTTCGAGTTGCAGATTCTCAAGGTAACGTCCTTGCATATCCTTCATGCCGACCTGTGGGATTCCGAAGACGATCGACGGATCAATCTGCGATTCCCACCATACGGCAGTCATCGTGCCTGGTACAGGAGCACCGATCAGTTTGCCAAGTTTCAGAGTCTTGTATGTCCAAGGAAAACCGTGTGCATTTGAATAATTATCTTCACACATCAGCACGCATGACGGTTTCAACCATCTGTTGAAAGGATCATTGCCGATGAATTGTCCACGCGGCATAAATTTGGCAAACAGTTCTCCGCTCAACAGGATTGCCAGGTCCTCGTGCAACCAGCCACCGCCATTATGGCGCGTGTCGACGATGATTGCCTCTTTCTCACGGTAGCGGCCTAACATATCGGAATAGATTTCGCGGAAACTTTCGCTGTTCATCCCCTTGATATGTACATATCCGATTCTTCCGTTTGACAATTTCTCGACCATCTGGCGCTTTTGTTCCACCCAACGTTTGTAAAGTAAATTAGACTGTACACCGTAAGTGATTGGTTTCACTTGTTCTTCGAAACGCTCTTTAGTTGTCGGGTTGTAAACGGACAGCAATACCTTCTTGCCTGCCTTGCCATTTAATAGCGGATAATAATCTTCGCCGCTTTTGATGCTTGTTCCATCTATCTTTTCGATGATACAGCCCGGTTTGATCTTGCTGTCGGCTTTTGTCAGTGGGCCTTTGGCGATGATCTCTTCAACCTTTAAGCCGTCGCCTGTGTATCCGTTGTCATAAAATGCGCCCAGGCTGGCTGTGGCCGGAGTAGAGGAAGCGGAGTAGTAACGGGCTCCGGTATGCGAACCGTTCAGTTCGCCCAGCATTTCGGAAAGCATTTCTACGAAATCGTAATTATTGTTGATATGAGGAAGGTACTTTTCGTATGCTTTTTCATATCCAGCCCAGTCGATACCGTGTATTTCCGGATCGTAGAATTTGTCTAATACCTGACGCCAGGTGTGATGGAAGATATATTCGCGTTCCTTTGCCGGACGGTATGAAAATTCGGCTTTGAATGCGATCGGAGCCGTTTTGCTGTTTTTGACCTCGATCTTTTTCAGCTGACCTCCTGAAATGAGGAAAATATTTTCGCCTTTTTTGTCTGCGAACATACTGCCACCGCCGACACCTTTGATCAGCAGTTTGGTTGTGTTTTCTTTGAAATCGTGTTCCCATAAATCATAACCGCTTTCGAAAGCTGCACAATAATAGAGCTTGTCGCCTTTAGGAGTCAAGACGGCATCACCTAAGAAAGAGGAGTTGACAGTCAGTCGCATGATACGGTCTTTGCGGTTTGCCAAGTCGAATTTGAGCGGTTCGACAGTTGGCTCTTCCTTTTTGTCTTTATTCTTGTCTTTGTCCTTGTCTTTATCTTTTTTAGCGTCTTTATCCTTGCCTTTATCTGTATCGCTCTTTTGATCTTGTTTTTCTTCGTCCAGCAGTGCTTGTTCTTCTTTGGAAAGACGGAACTTATCATATGCCTCACCGTCGAAGAACATGATGTAGACGTCGCTTTGTGCTCCCCAGCTGCCATGACTGCGGTAACCGGCCCGGTCGGATGACCAGATCATCGCTTTCCCATCCAGCACCCATTTAGCGTTGTTGTCGGAATAGCCGCTTTCGGTCAGGTTGGTCATTTCGCCGCTGCCGTCTGCTTTCACTAAAACGATGTCCGTATTGTTCCATCCACCAACTGCGATGTATTTGGCAAGGAACCATTTGCTGTCGGGTGACCATTGGTAATGTTGGTCACCATCGGCATACGAATAGTTGTATTTGCCATCCAGGACAGTACGTACCTGTTTGCTTTTTAAGTTAATCACGCGTAAAGTCGTACGGTTTTCCAAGAAAGCTACTTCCTTTCCGTCGGGAGAATACATCGGCTGGAAAGAGGTCTGAGAAGTTACCACCAACGGCTCTTCCTTCAATTCCTGTGCATAGGTGAAGTATTTGTCGTCCTTGCGCACCAGGCTGCTCTGATAAACTCCCCAGGTTTCACCCCGTTCGGCCGAGTAAACCAATGAGCGTCCGTCTGGGCTGAAATCGAGATCGCGTTCTTGCTGTGGGGTGTTGGTGATCTGTTTGGTTGTTTCATAGTCGACCGAAGTCACATATACATCGCCACGCACGATAAAGGCAACTTCCTTTCCATTAGGAGAAATTGCGATATCGGTGGCCCCACTTGTCTTGAGTTGGTGGATCAGGTCGTTCTCCACCTTGTCCGAAATGATCCGGACATCCACTTTCTTTGGTTGTGCGCCCTCTTTGACCGTATAGATTTCACCGTCATACCCATAACAGAGGTTACCGTTGCTGTCGGAAGTCAGGAAACGGACGGGATGCGTGGTATGGTTGGTTATCTGCCGGCTACTTTTGCCGGTCAGGTCGTTCTTGAATATATTAAAGCTTCCTTTTTCTTCGCTTAGGTAGTAGAAGGAAGAACCGTCTGCCGCCCATACCGGATTGCGGTCTTCTCCCTTAAAGGAAGTGATCTTTTGGAAGGAACGTTCCGGACCGAGCGTGCACAACCAGATGTCGCGCGTGATAGATGACTGGTGGTGTTTGCGCCAGGGGTCTTCGTATCCTTTCTTGTCCTGGTATAAGAGTTTGTCGCCCTTCTTGTTCAACGCCAGGCTCTCCATCGCCAGGGAGGAATAGAGCTCAGGCGCCCGCCGTCCAAGCTGATCCGGTAGATTTGAGGAAATTGTCCGGACGGGAACTGGCTGTCTTTCGTATCCTGTTGGATGGCTGCCGAGTAGAGGATATGTTTCGCATCGCTGAACGTTTCCGGATATTCGTTTGCGGAGTGGGTGGTCAACTGCTTTGGGCTGCCTCCTTCCTTGTCCATCACGAAGATGTCGAAATTTCCGTTCCGGTCAGAAGCAAATACGATCTTGCTGCCGTCAGGTGACCAGACCGGGCGCGTATCGTGAGCCGGGTGGGTTGTTAACTGGGTAGCTTTGCCACCGTTTGCCGGAACAGTGTAGATATCGCCTTTGTAAGTAAAGGCAATCGTTTCACCGTTTGGAGAAATTGCCGGATAGCGCATCCATAGCGGATCATTTTCGGCCAGCACGTTTGTCGTAAATAGTAGTGCTGAGGTCAGAATAAATAATGATTTCATGCTTCGCGTTTTTATGTGCGTAAAGATACGGTATTATTATAAAAAAAGAGATAAATAAACTAAATAGTAGTCGTTTAGTAGTTTATTTCTATCTTTACGAACCCAAAGTGAGGGACGACAGAGGTGAATATGCACGAAACAGCGATACATAGCAATACTATAGAAAAACTTAAACGTGGTTCTTATGAAGCATTCGATACATTATATAATATGTATGCGGACTCTTTGTACGGTTTCGCCTTACTGCATACGAAATCTGTTGTCCAGGCGGAAGATATCGTGCAGGAGACGTTTCTCAAGCTTTGGAACATGCGTGCCTCCTTGTCTGTTGAAGGTTCTTTCAAATCCATGTTGTTCACGATAGCCAAGAACCATGTGATCGATGTTTTTCGCCGACAGATTAACCGTCCAGATTTTGAAGATTACATTCGCTTTTGTGAAGATGAGAACTTACTGGATAATGCTACAGTAGAAAAAATATATTATGATGACTTTATCGACAAGTTAGCGCTTGCCAAGCAAAAACTGACTCCCGCGCAGCGAAACATCTTTGAAATGAGCCGTGAAGAAGGAATGAGCAATGCCGAAATAGCTGCCCTTTCGGATATCTCCGAGCAAACGGTAAAAAACCATTTGTCTGCCGCATTAAAATCTCTGCGCGAGGAGCTCCGGAAATATAATTACTTGTTTGTCCTTTTTATATAGAAAATCAGAAAACGCCTTCGTTTCTCTGATGATTTCCCTATTTTTTTCAGGTATTCCATTTGGGTGAAAATTTATTTTCATGCAGGAGAAAATAATTTTCATGCGGAGGAAAATAAATTTTCTCTTGCATGAAACAAAAAATATGCTTTAGAGCATATAAAAGTGTCTGGTACTTTTTCGATACATCTTCGTGTAACTATAAACAATCGACAAATTATGACCGATTTATTTAATAAATTATATTCTCAATTCTTAAGCGGAAAGACCAATCAGAAAGATTTCGAGGACTTCAAGGAGTCCTTGAATCATCTTTCGGATCAGGAACTATCCGAAAGAATGGAATCATTTTGGAATGAGAATACTATTTATCCGCCTATGGAAGCCGTCCGTAAGCGGGAAATTCATCGGAACCTTCGTTTACAGATAAATCCTCCTAAAACATCCATTCGCTGGTCACGTATCGTGGCGGCGGTAGCTGTGATTGCAGTCTTGTCCGTTACGGCGTGGAATTTTTCTCTTCTGCACGAACTGCAAAAAGAGAATACTTCTTTCTTGGCGGAAGTCCCGGCTGGAGATAAAGTGCAGTTGACATTGCCAGACAAGAGCTCTGTCAAATTGAATTCGGAGAGTTCTTTGTCTTATGCCTATGTCGATGGCAAGCGTGTCGCCCGCTTGAAGGGCGAAGGCTACTTCCAGATTTCCAAAGATAAGAAACATCCGTTTGTCGTGCAGGTCGGCAATTTGAATATCGAAGTGTTGGGAACTTGCTTCAATGTCTATTCGTATGAGGATAATGACTTTGTAGAGACTTCTTTGATTGAAGGTTCCGTGCGCCTCTATGATTCTAAATCTCCTTCTGAAAGTTTTATCCTGAAGCCGTCGCAGAAAGCGATCTATTCGAAAAATAGTGGAAAAATCAGTTGCCACAATACAGACAATATAAAAGAAACAGCTTGGACGCAAAATCATCTGGTGTTCGAATCGGAGAAGTTGGGTTCGGTGTTCCAAAAGATCGAAAGATGGTATGGAGTGCATATTGACCTGCTATGCCCGGAGATTGCGAACGACCAGATTTCCGGCTCTTTCAAGGATGAGCAACTCCCGTATGTCATGGAAGCTTTGAAATTCCAGTACGGATTTAATTATGAGATCACAGGAAACAATGTTACGATCAATAAGTCTAATCAATTAAAAATAAGATAAGCCTATGACGATGAACAACTGAAATCGAAAAAAAGTGTTTTTAAAAATCAATTGTTTAATTCTAACTTAAGTCTATTAATCATAGTCATGAAGAAAGTATTTCGGAGTGCAGCACTCCTGTTATTGTGTACGACTGTGTACGCACAAGACATTACGCAAACGATGTCGATGAATTTGCAAAATGTCACATTGAAAGAGTTTTTTAAGAATTTGGAGGCTCAGACTTCCTTCTCGGTTGTCTATCGGGATGTGATCCTAAGCGAAGATGCCGACGTTGTCGTTTCGGCTTCCAACCGCCAATTGAAAGACATCCTGTCTCAAGTACTGGAAAAATACGGCCTTTCTTACAAGGTGAGCAACAAGACGATCGTCATCGTCAAAGCCGAAGCGCAGGCTCCCGTGAAGAATCAGAAAGCCAAGAAGATCACCGGTGTCATTACCGATGAGACCGGTTTCCCCGTAGCCGGAGCGAACATCGTTGTTAAGGGAACGACCAACGGTACCGTCTCGGACATGGATGGTAACTTCTCTTTGGAGGCTGCTCCGGGGGAAATGTTGGAAATCTCCTATATCGGTTTCTTGCCAATGGAGGTAAAGGTCGATAACAAAAATAAGTTCGACATCCTGATGAAAGAGGATGCTCAAGGCCTGGACGAGGTTGTTGTGGTCGGTTATGGTACGGTGAAGAAAAGAGACTTGACAGGTTCTGTCGCTTCCGTAAATGCTTCCAAGATCGCAGCTGTCCCGACCTCCACCGCGTCGGAAGCGTTGCAAGGACGTATTCCGGGTGTGGTCGTTTCTAACTCCAACTGGTCACCGGGTTCGACTCCGAGCGTGATGATCCGTGGTAAACGTTCGATCACGGCAAGCAATGATCCGCTGTATGTGATCGACGGTGTTCCCGTTACCGGTGGTATCGGCGAAATCAGCCCGTCGGATATCGAGTCTATGGAAGTGCTGAAAGACGCGTCGGCAACGGCTATTTATGGTGCACGTGGTGCGAACGGTGTTATTTTGATCACGACCAAGCAAGGTAAATCAGGCAAGACGCAGATCGATTATAACGGATATGTCGGAGCACAGACAATCCTGAACCAACTTGATTTCTGGGATGGTCCGGAATATGCCGAATATACGCGCGAGGCATATCGCAATACGAGCAATAGTGCGATCCGCTACAATTCAGATGTGGCTTCAAGAGACCAGGATTTGGTTTGCCCGGGATTTACGCGCGACCCGTCGATCATGGAATCGGTCATGATGGGTTGGGGGGAAGATGGTGTGTACAACCCGTCCCGTGTGCGTACGACCCGCTACATGGATCATGTGACTCGTACAGGTATGGTGACCGACCATCAATTGAGTATCCGCGGCGGCGGTGAACGGACGAACTTCCTGGCTTCTGCCACTTACAATAAGAATAACGGTATTTTCAAGGATGAGGATTATGAACGTTATTCGATCCGTTTGAACCTGAACCATGAAATCAACAAATATGTGAAGATCGGGGCGCAGACGCAATATTCGCATGCCATTCAGCAGCGCGGAGCCGGACTTGCCGGTGGCTGGCGCTTAAGCCCGTTGGCACAGTTGTGGGATGAAAACGGTGAGATTATTCCGTTACCGGGTTCTTATAATGTATATAATACGATGATGGACCTTGTTCCGGGCGCTGTAGACCGTCCGTTGAAGACTACCCGCTATTTAGGTAGTTACTCTTTGGACATCAAACTGCCGGTCGACGGTTTGAAGTTCCGTTCGAACTTGGGTATTGATGCCCGCACCGTACAGGACTATGAGTTTCGTTCCGCCGAAACCAGTAATCGGGGTATGGGGACTTCATATGCAAGGAACGCTGTGGACAAATACACGATGTTTACATTGGAAAATATGCTTTTCTACGATAAGACGTTTAATGACAAGCACACATTGGGTGTGACTTTGTTGCAGTCCATCCAGGAAGACAAAAAGGAGAGTGTGAATGTTGCAATGGAGAACCTGCCGGCTGATAACCTGAAATATTATGATTTGGGATCAGGATTGGTGACTAACACGATCGGCAGTTCGATGATCAAGTGGAATATGGCTTCTTTCATGGGACGTATCAATTATAACTATTTGGGACGTTACCTGTTGACGGTTTCCGCTCGTTATGACGGTTCTTCCCGTCTGGCCGACGGACACAAGTGGGTGCTTTTCCCTTCTGCCGCATTGGCATGGCGTATCAATGAAGAATCTTTCATGGCGAATACTTCCGGATGGTTGGATAACCTGAAACTGAGACTTGGTTTTGGTAAGACCGGTAACTCGGCCGTAGATCCTTACCAGACGAAAGGTACATTGTCGTTGATCCGTTATCCGTTTGATAATGGTGGAACTCCGACGATCGGATATGCTCCGAATGCGATGGCCAATAGTCTGTTGACGTGGGAAACGACGGATCAGTGGAACTTGGGTATCGATTTTGGTGTGTTGAGAGGACGTATCAACGGTACGATCGACTTGTATATGCAGAACACACATGATCTGTTGCTGAAACGCCAGTTGCCGGTTGTTTCCGGCTTCCCCGATGTGTTGTCGAATGTGGGCAAGACACGTAATAAAGGTATAGAAGTGTCTATTAACTCTATGAACATCAATACGAAAGACTTTCAGTGGACAACTGATTTGATGTTGTCTTCCAACAAGGAGGAAATCGTTGAACTGTATAATGGCAAGAACGACGATATCGGTAGCAAATGGTTTATCGGCCAGCCGGTGAATGTTCACTATGACTACCACAAGGTGGGTATCTGGCAGAACACGGAGGCAGATCTTGCGAGATGGCGAAATTCGCTGCCAACGGAACGGATTTTGCTCCGGGTGATATCAAGATTGAGGATGTGAACAATGACTATAAGATTACGGATGCTGATAAGCAGATTCTGGGTAACCCGCGTCCGAAGCTGATTGCCAGTATGGTGAATACCTTCAACTATAAAGGGTTCGACTTGTCGGTCTTCTTATATGCGAGCTTTGGCGCTATGCTGTATAACGATATTTATGCGGTGGAACATTGCGGACGTAATGGTGGTGTGAAAGTGGACTACTGGACACCAAACAACCCGACGAACGCTTATCCTCGTCCGAGTATCGACGAAGAGCGTCCGATCTACATCACGTCCACTTATTATGAAAAGGCAGATTTCCTCCGTGTGAAGACAATGACGATGGGATATACGTTGCCGAAGAGCCTGACTCAGAAGTTTATGGTTGAGAAACTGCGCGTTTACTTTACGGCACAAAATCCGTTCATCTTTACCAACTATACAGGTATCGACCCGGAAGCGGCCAAAGTCAACGCGGCAGGTAATCCTGAAACAAACGGTAGTGGTTTCGGTACTCCGAGTATCAGCTCTTGGATTTTTGGTATAAACTTGACTTTGTAATTTTAATCTTAATAAATAAGGAATGAAAATGAAATCTATATATTACTATATGCTGGCAGGCCTGACGCTTTCTACATCAGGTTGCAGCAGTTGGTTAAGCGAAGACGATGCTCCGGTGATGTCGTACGATTATTATGAAACGGAAGCCGGGGTAAATGCCGCCATTACGGCAGCTTACGGTTTCCTCCGCTGGGGAGTCGGCGGTGAACGTTTCAATGTTCTGACCGAATTAGGAACTGACTTGTTTACGGAAGGTGAAGATGGTAGTAACCGTGAATCGTATAATAAATATGCGACACAGCTGAATCCGGACGACGGTATTCTGTATGAGATGTGGGAAAACCATTACAAAGGGATTAGTGATGCCAATATCGCCATGCAGAAGATTCTGGATTCCCAAGACTTGTTAGAAAGTGTGAAAACACAAAGTTATGCCGAAATGCAATTTATCCGTGCTTATTTATATTTTGATTTGGTGCAACAGTTCGGACGTATTCCTTTGGTAACGGAAGGCAGTTTCGAGATTCGGACGGATTTCAAGCGTGCTCCGGTTGCAGATATTTATAATGTTATCATTAGTGATTTGCGTAATGCTGCCGAAAATTTACCGGAGAAGGCTTCAGTTTTGGGACGTGCCACACGGTATTCAGCTGCCCATCTGTTAGCGAAGGTTTATCTGACTCGTGGCAGTGCGGTCAAGGACGCGCGTGGTCAGAAAGCGACGGATATGGACAGTACGCTTTATTATGCAGAGCAAGTGATCAACAGTGGGGCTTACTCTCTGCAAGAAAACTTCTCCTCTCTGTGGGATATCAAGAATCAGGGGAATTCCGAGACCGTGTTTGCCGTGCAGTTTACAACAGAGCCTATGTTCAATGGAGATGGTAACAAACAGCATCTTTATTGGTTGTCTTGGTATGAAGACCAGCCCGGTATGTTACGTGACATTGAAAATGGTCGTCCATTCCGCCGTCATGTGGCTACCAAGAAGACTATGGATGATCTGTACGACCGGCTGCATGATTCTCGTTTCTACAAGAGTTTCAAGTGGGTATATTATGCCAATAATGTGAATACCTTGCCTGTTTGGGAATCCCTGTCTTATGACGGCTCTGTTTACTTCAATCCGGATCCTTCAAAAGGACAGATTTCCGGTCAGCTGAAATTCCAGCATGGCGATACGGCTATTTATTATACGATGGAAAAGACCGGATATGAATCGAACAGTGATGATATGCGTAAATTCCGTGCCAACTATACTTATTCTTATTTCCCTCGCGAAATGCACTCGATCCGTTATTTCCCGTCATTGGTGAAATATCTTGATCCGAGCCGTCCTTCCGTATCCGAAGAAAAGGGATCTCGCGAATGGGTGCGTATGCGCTTGGGAGAAACATATCTGTTGGCTGCGGAAGCTGCTGGTCGTAAAGGAGATTTCGACAAAGCTGCTGAATATATCAATGTGATCCGCAAGCGTGCCGCTTGGGCTGAAGGTGAGCAGAAAGACCAACAGATCTGGCTTTTCGAAGGTGGAGTGAACGATACGCAGAGCACGTATGACGCATTGAAAGTTTCCCCCGCCGACCTGCAGGGTGATTTTATCGAATTTATCCTGAACGAACGTGGGCGTGAATTGTTGGGAGAGACCAACCGTTGGGAAGACTTGGTTCGTTGTGAACTGTTGTATGACTGGGTGAAGAAATACAATCCGGATGCAATCTACATCAAACCGTATCACAAACTTCGTCCTATCCCGCAGAAACACATCGACCGTTTGAACCCTGTCGGCGAACTCAGCGAAGAACAGAATGAAGGTTACTATTGATGTCTGTCGTTAGAGATTAAGCGATATAAAAAGTAGGTATTAGTTAAAATGTGGCCGGCTACGATGGAATAGATGATATTCCGTTCGTAGCGGCTTTTTCTGTGTTTTTTCTAAAGAACCTTGAAAAAAGGAGGGAGGAATATCGGTTTTTTGAATCTTCTGTTTATCTTTGTCGTGTACAGTAAGCTAGATAAAGCGTTATCGCTGGTACAACTTTGGTGGTGAACACGAAAGTTTATATATTATCTCTTGATTGAAACCTCGAAATTTCTGAATAACTAGTGGATAGTATGTGAATTTTGTTCGCGTTTTTTCTTGTCATGCAAAGTGGGTGTTTATGCACTTGTGTATTCAAGATAAAAAACGTGGGTAATTATCGCATACAACTAGTTATAGGTTGTTCGAGGTCCTTAATCGAGTGTATGTTGTTAATTCCCACGTTTCTTTATAATAACCATCCTGTTTGAGATATTGTTGGAAACATGGGGTGTTTTCGGGTAGAATTTAAGTAAATATGGAATTACCTTTATCTATCTCAAATCTTCAGGAGCAATGGTTGCTATCCTTTTTGAAAAAACTTGATCCTGTCAATATTGCTGAGCTTTTTTGGCAATTGCGACCTTATGTCGTTTTGCATCATGTGGAATTTAAGGAGTCTTCATTTTCTTTTTTATCAGTTGGTAGTATTAATTTTGTGGATATTGTTGGTTTTGTTCGGGAGGAGGATACTTTAGGCATTCTGTTGAAGAATGGCCGCTTCTATTTATTTTCTGCAGCAAGCATGGACCGGCAGTGCATATCGGTTTGTGATCCTGAATTTTATAAGCAAACGGGGAGATTGTTGTCCGGTTGGTCTTCTTTTGTCGCGAAACAGCAATTATTGTGGTGGAAAATAAAGGAATATCTGCGCAGGAATATACTTTGAGATTTACTTTTTTTTACCTTTGTCGGCAGACTAAACGATAATAGGTATGAAGAAGAAACTTATCTTTTCTTTATTGGTTCTGGCTGGTGCCCCTTCACTGTTGATGGCGGCGGATGAAGCGCGTCTGTTGCGTTTTCCGGCTACGAACGGCAATGAGATTGTTTTCTCGTATGCGGGCGACCTCTACAAGGTCCCGGCTACGGGTGGCGAAGCCGGGCGCCTGACTTCGCATGTGGGGTACGAGATGTTTCCCCGTTTTTCTCCGGACGGCAAAACGATTGCATTTACCGGGCAATACGATGGTAATACGGAAGTCTACACTATGCCGGTGACGGGTGGGGAACCGTTGCGTGTGACCTATACGGCAACGAACAGCCGGGATGACTTGGGTGACCGTATGGGGCCGAACAATATCGTGATGACCTGGACGCCTGACGGCAGCCGGATCGTGTATCGTAACCGCATCAGCGACGGTTTCAGCGGAAAGTTGTTCACGGTGGAAAAGGAGGGTGGCTTGTCCGAAGTTATTCCACTTCCCGAAGGCGGATTCTGCAGCTATTCTCCTGATGGTAAACAACTGGCTTATAACCGTGTCATGCGGGAGTTCCGTACCTGGAAATATTACAAAGGCGGGATGGCGGATGATATTTGGATTTATAATCCCGATAAGAAGACTGTCGAAAACATTACGGACAATCCTGCCCAGGATATTATCCCTATGTGGATCGGCGATGAAATCTTTTTCCTTTCCGACCGTGACCGGACAATGAATATCTTTGTGTATAATACGAAGACCAAACAGACGGACAAAGTCACAGACTTTACCGAATACGATGTGAAGTTCCCAAGCGCAAACGGTAATATGATCGTTTTCGAGAACGGTGGCTATATTTATAAGATGGATGCCGGGAGCAAAAAGCCGGAAAAGGTGAACATCACCCTGACTTCCGACAATATCTATGCCCGTAGCGAAATTAAGGACGGGGCCGGTTATCTTACTGAGGCCAGTCTGTCACCTGATGGTGAACGTTTAGTGGTGACTGCCCGCGGAGAAGTGTTCAACTTGCCGGTTGAAAAGGGAGTGACAAAGAATATCACCCGTTCTCCGGGAGCACATGACCGTGATGCGCAATGGTCGCCCGATGGCAAATTCATCGTCTATATTTCGGATGCCACCGGAGAGACGGAGCTTTATATGCAGGATGCCACCGGAGGTGAGCCCGTCCAGCTGACAAAGGACAATGATACTTATATCCGTAGTTTCGAACTGAGTCCGGATTCGAAGACACTCGTTTATACGGATCGTAAGAATCGTGTTAACCTGTTGGATATTGCTACAAAACAGGTGACCACCTTGTTGCAGGATCCGATGGGCGAACCGCGGGGCGTGACTTTCTCGCCGGATAGCAAATGGTTGACTTATACCCGTACAGGAACAATGAATATAGCATCGTTTATGTTTATAATCTGGTTGATAGGAAAGAATATCCGGTGACGGATAAGTGGTATGATTCTTCTTCTCCGGTATTCAGTACGGATGGTAAATATCTGGTTTTTGCATCTGCCCGGGACTTCAATCCGACCTACGGATCACTGGAATGGAACCATGTCTATAATAATATGTATGGAGTTTACCTGGCGATGTTGTCCAAAGACACTCCTTCGCCTTTCATAGAGAAGGACGCGGAAGTTGCTGTTGCCAAAGAGGAATCAAAGAAAAATACACCGGCAAAGAAGGAAAATATAAAGAAAGACGAACTTGCTACTTCTGTTGTCAAGATCGATTTCGACGGGATTACGGACCGTATCGTCAAGCTGCCGGTGAGCCCTTCCTATTACGGGAATTTCTATTCGGACGGAAATAAAGTTTACTACTGGGGACGTGGCGGAACGAAAGTATTCGACCTGAAGGAGCAGAAGGAAGACGTGGTGGCTGACGGTGCTTCTATGGGTGTCGAACCCGGTAGCAAGAAAGCGCTTTTCTTCAAGAATAATGCTCTTTATGTGACAGATATCCCTTCGGGAAAAGCAGACTTGAGCGATCCGGTGAACCTGTCGAATATGAAAATCACGGTCGATTATCCGAAGGAATGGGCACAGATTTTCGATGAGGCATGGCGGGCCTTCCGTGACGGTTTCTATCTGGAGAATATGCACGGGGTAGATTGGAATGCGGTCAAGGCAAAATATCAGGTGCTTGTTCCGTATGCCAAAACACGTCTGGATTTGAACTACATCATCGGTGAGATGATCGGCGAACTAAACTGTGGTCATGCGTATGTGAATCCGGGTGAGGCGGAACGTCCCGACCGGATTAAAACGGGTATGTTAGGTGCTGAGATCTCTCGTGACAAGAGTGGTTTCTTCCGTTTGGAAAAGATTCTTCCGGGCGCTTCCTGGAGCAAGTCGTTGCGCTCTCCGCTTGCGGAACCGGGCATCGAGGCGAAGGTGGGCGAGTTTATCGTGGCGATCGACGGCGTGCCGACAAACAGTGTGAAAGATATGTATTCGTTGTTGGTCGGCAAGGCAGATGTCCCGACGGAAATTTCGTTGAACAGCAAACCGCAGTTGGAGGGAGCGCGCAAGATCGTGATCAGTCCGCTGGAAGAAGAATATTCTTTGTATCATTATAACTGGGTACAGGATAATATCAAGAAAGTCGACAAAGCGTCGAACGGCAAGATTGGCTATATCTATATCCCGGATATGGGACCGGAAGGACTGAACGAATTCTCCCGCTATTTCTATCCGCAGCTTGATAAGGAAGGTCTGATTATCGATGACCGTGCCAATGGCGGCGGTAATGTTTCGCCGATGATCCTTGAACGTCTTTCACGCGAACCATACCGGCTGACGATGCGTCGTGGTTCGGTTCGTATCGGAACTGTTCCCGATGCTGTGCAGGTAGGTCCGAAAGTATGCTTGATCAATAAATACTCGGCTTCCGATGGTGACCTCTTTCCATGGGGCTTTCGTGCATTAGGATTGGGTAAACTGATCGGGACGCGTACGTGGGGCGGTATCGTCGGTATCAGCGGCTCGTTACCTTATATGGATGGGACGGACATCCGCGTACCTTTCTTTACAAGTTTCGATCCGAAGACAGGTAACTGGATTATCGAGAACCAGGGTGTCGATCCCGATATCCTGATCGATAATGATCCTGTTAAAGAATGGAACGGTGAAGACCAACAGCTTGACCGTGCCATCCAGGAGGTCATGAAAGAACTCCAGAACCGCAAACCGCTTCCGGGAGTTCCGACACCGAGAGACTTTAGTAAATAATTGACAATTAATGATGAGGTGTGCCAAATATTGGTATTCATGGGACGCAGATAACACAGACGAGTGCAGATTAACGCAGATATTATTAATTATCAGTAAAATAAATCTGCGTTCGCCTGTGTATTTTGTGTTATCTGCGTCCAGTGATATCAAATTGACACACCCTCGTTGGATTAGTTGTCATTGTCCGTTATCAATTGTAAATTAAAAAATATGGAACGTTTTGCCGCAATCGACTTTGAGACTGCTAATGGGAAACGTAGTAGTATTTGTAGTATCGGGATTGCCATTATTGAGGATAATAAGGTGATCGATTCTATTTACACGCTGGTTCGTCCGTATCCGAACTTCTACACCCGGTTTACCACTGCCGTTCATGGTATAACCATGCAGGATACGATCGATTCTCCTGACTTTGAGGAAGTTTGGTCTGGGATCGCCGGCAAATTGCAGGACATTCCTCTGGTTGCCCATAACAGCCCTTTTGACGAAGGTTGCCTGCGGGCTGCTCACGAAGCCTATGACCTTGCCTATCCCAAATATCAGTTCTATTGTACCTGTCGCTTGTCAAGGCGCATGTATCCTTTCTTGGTCAACCACCAACTACAGACTGTTGCCGCTCATTGTGGATACGATCTGACCTATCATCACCATGCAATGGCCGATGCTTATGCCTGTGCGCATATCGCGGCAACCATGATGCGGGAAAAGGGAGTCGAAAGGCTGTGTGATTTATGATTTACTCACCGGCAATCTTGTTCACTACGACCGCAATCGCTCCATCGCCCGTCACATTGCAAGCGGTCCCAAAACTATCCATTGCAATATAAAGAGCAATCATCAGCGCCTGTAATGTCTCGTTGAACCCTAACATACTTTGTAGCAATCCGAGTGCAGCCATAATAGCGCCCCCCGGTACACCGGGAGCTGCTACCATCGTGACTCCTAACATCATAATGAATCCGGCAAGGGAAGTAAAGGTGACGGGCTCACCTGACATATACATGATTGCCATCGCACAGGTGGTGATCTTCATCGTGCTGCCTGCCAGATGGATAGTGGCACAAAGGGGAATGACAAAGATCGCGATGTTCTCCCGTACTCCGTTCTTGACCGCCTGTGCCAATGTTACAGGGATGGTGGCGGCTGAGGACTGTGTCCCCAATGCGGTTGCATAAGCCGGAAGCATGTTTTTCAGTAACCTGAGCGGGTTTTTTCCACTCACGCTGCCAGCAACAGTGAACTGGATAAGCAGCAGCAAGACATGCAGGACAAATATTACAATTATCACTTTCAGGAACATGGTGATTACGCTCATGACTTGCCCGCTCACCGTCATGTTTAGGAAAATGCCGAAAATATGAAGTGGCAATAAAGGAATGATAACTGCCTCGATCAGTTTCGTAATGATTTTCTGGAAGTCGGAAAAGGCTTCGTGCAATACTCCTCTGTCGATATAAGACAAGCCGAGTCCGATGGTGAAGGATAGCAGTAAAGCTGTCATGACATCCATTGGTGGTGGCATGGCGACTGTGAAGTAGGGTTGCAACATGAAATCTTCGGGATTTTCCATTGCCGTCAACTCCGTGTTGACCGGTAGGATGTGGGGGAAGATTGCCGAGCTGCTGAAATAGGTAAAGAAACCGGAAAAAATAGTCGAACCATACGCGAGCAGTGCAGTTAATGCCAGTAGCCTGCCGGCCCCTTTGCCTAATTCCCCGATGGCCGGTGTCACCAACCCCAGAATAATGAGCGGGATTGAAAACGACAGGAAGTTGCCGAACAAAGAATTAAATGTAACAAAGATGCGGGCGATCCCGCCGGGCAGGAACTGCCCGAACACAACACCGGCTGTGATGGCAATAACGACCTTAGCCAGTAACGACACTTTCAGTTTTTTCATTTTTTCTTTTTATTTTGAACCCGATTGCAGCAATCGTGATGCTCATCAACGGGCTGATTAGATTAAAGAAACAATAAGGAAGGTAGGTGAATGTCGCCACTCCGAGGATTGTGGCCTGTGTCATACCGCAGGTATTCCATGGGATCAGTACGGAAGTGACCGTGACGGCGTCTTCTACCGTACGGCTCAGCAGACGGCTTTCATATCCTTTCTTCTTATAAATGTCCTTGAACATATTTCCGGTTAGGATGATGGAAATATATTGGTCGGCCGTGCAGATGTTGAGGAACAGCCCCGATGCGACTGTCGACGCTACCAGTCCGACCGTCCGTTTCATAAAGCGCAGGAATACAGAGGTGATACTGCCTAACATCCCGCTTGCGGCCATTGCCCCACCGAAACACATGGCACAAAGGATCAGCCAAATCGTATTCATCATGCCCGACATGCCTCGCGTGGCAACCAGGCTGTTCAGATCCGGATTACCGGTTTCTATGCCTGTGCTGCCGTAAAATGTCATGAACAGGCCCTTGAAATTGGATTGAATGTTTTCTACCGGTAAGCCGGAAATTTCCAGCAACAGGTGTGGTTGGAAAATCAGTGCGAACATGCCAGCCAATGCTGCCGAGATGAACAACGTGATGATTGACGGAACTCTTTTGGCAATTAGGATGCCGGTGGTGACCGGCACGATCAGTAGCCACGGCGTGATGTGGAACGCGTTGTTCAGGGCGATCGAGTACTGTTCGATCTGGTCCGTTGCTGTCGCCTCATGTGAAAAACCGGCTACCGTGAAGATAACGAGCGTGACCAGCATGGAGGGAACTGTTGTGACCATCATGTAGCGGATATGTTTGAAAAGAGGTGTGTCTGTCACCGACGAGGCGAGGATGGTCGTGTCGGAAAGCGGGGATATTTTGTCCCCAAAATAGGCTCCTGAAATGATTGCTCCGGCAATCCATCCGTCGGAGAAGCCTTGTGCCTGTCCGATTCCTAAGAGGGCGATCCCGATAGTGGCGATGGTGGTCCATGAACTTCCCGTCATGACCGAGACGACCGCACAGATGAGGCAGGTCGACGCCAAGAAGAAACTGGGATGAATGATCTGCATCCCGTAATAAATCAGGGTGGGGACGACACCGCTTATCATCCAGCTGCCTGACAGAGCCCCAATAATCAGCAAGATGATCAGAGCCGTCGCAACACCGGTGATATTATTGACCATCGCCAGTTCCAGCGCCTTCCAGCGTACTTTGCTGTAGGTCATGGCAATTAAGCAGCAGATAGCGGTAGCGGTAAGCAACACGATCTGACTGCCGCCACTGAGGCATCGCTGCCGAATGTGCGTATTGTCACAAATAAAAGGGTTACCAAAACAAGTATGGGAACCAAGGATAGTAAAGGCGAAGGAATCTTCGTCGGATTATGCTCCATTTCTCAATAATACTTATTCTATGTGTTTACTTTGCAAATTTAATAGAAATGCCCTGAAGTGCTTCTATTATGTAAGTGATTTTAAGAACGTATTAATGATTTTGCAGTAATAACTCCTTCAACTCTTTTACTCCTTCCGATGCTCCTTTCCGTATGAAACAGATATCATCGCGATAGGCTTTTACCTCTTTCGGATCGATGAGATAGATCGGCTGGCCACGGCGCACATAGTTCAGCAGTCCGGCTGCCGGATACACGTTGAGCGAAGTCCCGATCACCACAAAAATGTCACATTCTTCCACCAGGCGGATCGCCGGGTCGATCATCGGAACCGCTTCGCCGAACCAGACGATGAAGGGGCGGAGTTGTACCCCATGAGGTCCTTGTCTCCAATATGTAGGTCTGGATTTTCGGGCGATATATCATAAGTCGTATTCAAGTCGCGAACGGAGCAGGCTTTCATCAGTTCACCGTGCAGATGAACCACATGGCTGCTTCCTGCTTGTTCGTGCAGGTTGTCAATGTTCTGAGTGATGATATGGACGTCGAACTCTTGTTCCAAGTCGGCGAGCCCGATATGCCCGGCGTTAGGTTTTGTGTTCAATAATTCTCGGCGTCGTTGGTTGTAAAAGTTGAGTACCAATTCCGGATTGGCAGCAAAGCCTTCCGGGGTTGCCACATCTTCTACCCGGTATTTCTCCCATAGTCCGTCCGAGTCACGGAAAGTCGAAATACCACTTTCGGCGCTCATCCCGGCACCGGTCAGTACGACTAGTTTCTTTTTCATAAGGCAGTTGTTCTATATTCTTTACAAATATAGAAAAGAAAAATCATTCCGGCTTCCCAATATTCTCTGATTTTAAATAGGCGAGCGGTGTATTAGGATGTTTTTGCATAATAGTTTGGGCATGGATTCTTATGCAACCCATGCCCGGATCAGGTCTGTTTGTAGACGATATGTGTCTGTTATCCTAAGTTATTCAGAATGTCCACCTTCCCTTCATTTACCAGGCGGTAGATCATTTCACCGAACAATGTGTTGACCCAAGCAAACCAGGAGCGGGTAAATTTGGCGGGATCATCCTTATAGAACGATTCGTGCATAAATCCTGTGTTTGCATCCGTGTCGCGTAACATCTTGACACATTTGCGGATCTCTTCATTGTCGTGTGTCGTGTTACAGCGCATGATGATACTCATCGGCCAGATATATCCGAAACCGATATGCGGACCACCGATACCTTCGCCGGCTTTGCTTGGAAGAAATAAGGGTTTGCATCGCTGAGCACCAGCTTGCGGGTGTTCTGGTAGACCGGATCATCCATGTCTACGCACCCCAGGTACGGTAGTGCAAGCAGGCTCGGAACATTGGCATCATCCATAAACACATGATTGTGGAAGCCGTCTACCTCGAATGCATATACTTTGCCATATTCCGGATGGTTGACAATACCGTATTTCTCGACTGCTGCTGCCACTTCGTCCGCTAATGAATCGCAACGGCGGGCAAAATCGTTATCGTTTTTAATCTCGCGCATCATTTCGGCCAACTGGCGGAGTGATGTGATGGCAAACAAGTTCGACGGGATCAGGAATCCGAACAGAGTTGCATCATCCGACGGACGGAATGACGAAACGATCAGACCGACCGGATTGACCGGGCTGCCCCAACCGTCGTTCAGCAAGGTATCGCCTTGGCGGTCTGTCTTGCGTCTGAACTGATACGGACCGAGGTTGTCCTTACGCTGTTGTTCGATAAAGGTTTTGTAAACGGTCTTCATCGCTTTGTCCCAATCGGCATCGAAAGGGGAAGTGTCGCCTGTCTTTTTCCAGAAATGGTAAGCGAGGCGGATCGGATAGCAGAGCGAATCGATTTCCCATTTACGCTCATGGAGTTCCTTTTTCATGTCCGTAAAATCACTTTCCCATTCGCTGCCGGTCGGCCCTTCGTTGAAGCCGTTGGCATACGGATCGATGTTGATACACCAGGTCTGACGGTTGATGACGCCGGCAAGCATGGTTTTCACTTTCGGATCGTCGTTTGCAAATTGGATATGTGGGAATACCTGTGCCGACGAGTCACGGAGCCACATGGCGTGGATATCACCGGTCAGGACGAAGGTGTCGGGCTTACCATTCACCATCTTGTGTTCGCAAGTCGTATCCAATGTGTTTGGAAAACAGTTTTCGAACATCCAGGCGAGTTTCGGGTCTTTCAGCTTTGTCTTTGTGGTGGCGATTGCTTTTTCTACGGCTTCGGATGTGAATTGCCGTTTGCCCGGTGCCGGACGTTTACAGACATATTGCATAGTGGAGGCAGCTCCAGCTAATTTGTCGTCGGCTTTTTCAGCCATACGGGCGAATGAGTGCTGGCCAACCATAAGGCTTGCCAATGAGAGGCCGCCTGTTTTCAGAAAGTTTCTGCGTGTTGTCATCTTGTTTGCTATTTATTTGATGTTATTGATTTCGGAAAAAAGTTCGACCATGCAAGCGTTGTCCAATAGCCATTTATGCTCTTTGGTCTTGATACCGGTCCAATCGTTGTCGAGGAATCCGTTTACATCGCGGGTATGATCCCATGCATAACGTGCGTTGTCTGCCATCGTCCGGATATACTCAGGATGATGGTCTACCTCATAGAGGGCTGTCAAGCCGCGCAGCAGGATCACGTTAAACCAGGGGCTGGCGGTGTAGAAGCGGGTTTCCGTGCCGTCTACGGCTTTGCGCACTTCGGTGAAACGTTGGTAGGCGCCTCGAGCGGTTTCCTGTGCGTCTTTCAGATAGGCTTCGTCGCCTGATTGCTGGTAGAGCAGGACGCCGGCTTGTATCATCTGTCCACTGTTGTAAGTATATTTGGCCTTGTCCATGCTTCCATCCAGGCGGACATTATCCCAATAAACGAAATCTTCCGGGTCGCGGAGGTTGTTCTTGGTCCAGTCGTATGTCTTCTTGGCTTGTTCGAGGTAGGCATTGTCTTTTGTCAGGTTGTACAGTTTCATGCAGAGGACGGTTGCGGGTGCATTGGAACATGTGTTCTTGGATGTCTTCTTCTGCTCGCACCAATAGATGCCGCCACCCAGCACGTCATCCCATCCGCTGTATATATAATTGTATAGAGCCTGTGCCTTTTCCAGATATTTCTTGTTCTTCGTCAATGCGTATAGGTCGCAGAAGTCGATCGCCAACCAGTCGTTGTCGTCATAAAAGCGGTCGCTCTCCCCATTGAACATCGGATAGCTCTGGTAGCAGAACGGTTCGCGTATGTTATCCCAATACTGTTCCAGTCCCGGCAGAATCCTTTCTTCCAGTACTTTCAGGTATTTTTCGTCTCCGGTTGTCTTGTAGAGTGCGATCCCTCCCGATAACATCCCGGAGTAGGGCCAGAGAAACGATACCTCCTGATTGCGTTTCTGTTCGGCTCCTTCCGCCAGATACGTGACCTGGTTGTTGGGATTGGCCGGATACGTTTCCTGCAACAAGCCGTATTTCTCGACGTTATATTTGTCCAGGATGTGTGTGAACATGGAATCGGCGATAGCGAGGTCGCGACCGGCAGAAACAGTTTCTGTTGCGTTTTGGCAGGAGGTAGTCCCCAATAGGCATCCACAAAGGGATAAAATCGAAAATAATTTTTTAATCATGGTCTAATAGAATAAGTTATTTGTTTGCAAAGATACTATTCTTTTGAAAAAACGAAACCCTGGTGGTAGGCAAATACGACCGAGGCCTGTTTTTGTGTACAGCTTTTGTCTTATTATCAAAATGACACTACTATCCCTCCTATTTTGAAATAATAGGGCATCTTTCGGAAATTACCCGCAAGGGTAATATTTTTTAACATTCTATTTGATAGCAAATACCCCTTTGGAACTGTCGAAATGACAAAATGTAAGTTCGGATAGGCCTGATGGGAGACTATCATGTCTAAGATGAGTTATCGTTACATAAAAAAGTCTTCTTGTTTGCTGTTTATGTGGTTAAAAGCATTACATTTGTAGTTCATAATTAGTTGAAAAGAAAAAGAATGGATAAAATTAGTTACGCACTTGGCTTAAGTATTGGGAATAATTTCCAGAACTCAGGCATTAATAATCTTCAGGTTGAGGATTTTGTAAAAGGTTTGAAGGATGTGCTCGGCGGAGCAGAACCTGAAATCAGTTACGATGAAGCAAAGCAGGTTATCAACGATTACTTCATGAATCTTCAGAAAGAAAGACTGGAGCTTAATAAGAAAGCCGGGGAGGAATTCCTGAATATCAATAAAGGAAAAGCCGGAGTCGTTACGTTACCCAGCGGTTTGCAGTATCAGGTGTTGAAGCAGGGCGAAGGGGCCAAGCCGGCTGCTTCCGACAAGGTAAAATGTCATTATCATGGTACATTGATCAACGGAACAGTATTCGACAGCTCTGTTCAGCGTGGCGAACCCGCCGTATTTGGTGTGTCGCAGGTGATCCCAGGATGGTGGAAGCGTTGCAGTTGATGCCAGTAGGTTCTAAATGGCGTCTTTTCATCCCTTCCGACCTAGCCTACGGCGAGCATGGTGCGGGAGATGCGATCGAGCCGAACAGCGCATTGGTTTTCGACGTAGAATTATTGGATATAGTAAAATAATAGAATAGAGAAAAATGAAAAAGATTAGTGTATTGGTTGCTACAGCGATTGTAGCTATGGGTATTACATCATGTGGTGATTCACACAAAAGTGCATCTTTGAAGACTGCCGCAGATAGCGTGAGCTATGCCATCGGTATCAGCACAGGTGCAGGTTACAAAGAAAATTTAAAGACTCTGCCGGGCGATCCTGCTAACGTTGATGATCTGATTGCCGGCTTTATCCAAGCTATCAAGGGTGATTCCTCTGCTATGAAGATGACTCCGCAGGCTGCTCAGGCTTATGTTCAGACGTACTTCATGGAAGCTTCTGCAAGAGATGCGAAGAAGACGAAAGAAGAAGGCGAAAAGTTCCTGGCTGAAAACAAATCGAAGAAAGACGTTTTCACAACCGAAAGCGGTTTGCAATATCAGGTCGTAACGGAAGGTACAGGTGATAAACCGACTGCTACGGATAAAGTAAAGGTGCATTACACTGGTACTTTGCTGGACGGAACCAAATTCGACAGCTCTGTTGATCGCGGTGAACCGATGGAATTCCCGGTTAACGGCGTAATCAAAGGTTGGACGGAAGTTTTACAGTTGATGCCGGTAGGCTCTAAATATATCGTTTGGATTCCTTCTGATCTGGCTTACGGCGAACGTGGCGCAGGACAGGACATCAAACCGAATAGCACGCTGAAATTCGAAATCGAATTGCTGGAAATTGTAAAAGACAAGAAATAATAGACTGTCGTTTTATACGATAATTAGCGGGCGAAATATGTTAAATAGCATTTTTCGCCCGCTTTTATTATTTATTTTGCACTTTTTTCTTTCACTATGATATAGTATTGAAATTAATTATATACTTTTGATACATTAAATCTAAAACAGGAAAGTAAAGTAAGCAAGCAATGGAGAAGATAGACAAACTGGACCGGCAGATATTGAACATTATTTCAAAGAATGCCAGGATTCCTTTCAAGGATGTAGCCGAAGAATGTGGTGTTTCGCGTGCTGCCATTCATCAACGGGTACAACGCATGATTGATATGAATGTGATCGTTGGGTCAGGCTATCATATTAATCCGAAGATTTTAGGTTACAACACTTGTACTTATATCGGTGTAAAACTGGAACGCGGTTCGATGTACAAAGACGTGGTTCCCGAATTTGAGAAGATTCCGGAAGTGGTCGAATGTCATTTTACGACCGGTCCGTACACGATGTTGATCAAGTTATACGCACGCGACAATGAACACCTGATGGAGTTGCTGAATACGCAGATACAGGAAATACCGGGTGTGACCGCTACGGAAACCCTTATCTCTTTGCGTCAGAGTGTAAAACGTGAAATCCCTATTTGCGATATTTCCGAATAAGAAAAATAGAACGTATAGGCCCGGCCTCGAATGAGTTGCCGGGCTTTTTTATATGCTATACAATTTATATTTTTGCAGAAAAAGATAAAGCAACGATGTCAAAATATTTGTCTATACTCTTTCTGTGTTGTCTTCCGGCCTGGCTATGGGCCGGGGAGAATTATCGTTTTCGCGTCTATTTGAAAGATAAGGGTGATGACGGTTACCGGGTGGAGGAACCTGAAGCCTTTCTTTCCAAGCAGGCGATCGAGCGGAGAGCTAAAAATGATATCGCCGTCACGGATGCTGACTTTCCCATATCCCGGTCGTATATCGACATGTTGTCTGAAACGGGTGTGATCCCGGTTGTGCAAAGCAAGTGGTTTGCGACTGTCGTGGTGGAAAGTCCCGATAGTACGGTGGCCGAACAATTGCAACAGTTGGCAATTGTCGATTCCGTCAAGTGGATTTGGAAAGGGAACTTGCGGGTCCCGGCCGAGGAAAAGGGAGAAGACCGTTTCGTGCCGGAGGATGAACCTCTGTGCAATGAGTATGGTTATGCTCATAAACAGATCAAGATGTTGAACGGGACTAAATTGCATGAAGCCGGTTTTCAGGGTGAAGGAATGCGGGTGGCCGTGATCGATGCCGGTTTTATGAATGCGGACCGGATATCGGCTTTCGATTCGCTCAGGTTGTTGGGAACGCATAATGTCGTCTTTCCCGGTAAAAGCGTGTTTGTCGGGGACGACCACGGGACAAAGGTCCTTTCCTGCCTCGCTGCCGATATTCCGGGTGTGATGGTCGGGACTGCTCCGAAGGCTTCTTATCTGCTGCTTAAAAGTGAGGACAGCGATTCCGAATATCCCGTCGAGGAAGACTATTGGACTGCCGCAGTTGAATATGCGGACAGTGCCGGTGTGGATGTCATTTCTTCGTCACTCGGGTATTTTGCTTTTGATGCGGATGAACTGTCGTACGAGCAGGCTGCTTTGGATGGCAAGACTGCATGATCAGTCAGGCAGCTCACTTGGCTGCCGATAAAGGGATACTCGTATTTTGCAGTGCCGGTAATGAAGGAAACGGCGATTGGGAAAAGATCACGTTCCCATCGGATGCGGCCGGGATCTTTACGGTCGGTGCGATAGATGAAGATAAAAAGAAAAGCGGTTTCAGCTCCGTAGGCTTTACTACTGACGGGCGTGTGAAACCGGATGCCGTGGCGTTAGGTACGAGTAGCTGCGTGATAGGGCCGAACGGCAGTGTCAGGTATGCGAACGGGACCTCTTTTGCCACGCCTATCCTTGCAGGGATGGGAGTTTGCCTCTGGCAATCACTGCCTTGGTTGAATAACCGGGAGATGATCGAGCTGCTGCATCGCTCGTCCAGCCAATATAAACATCCGGATACGGAGTTAGGTTATGGTATTCCTGATTTCTATAAAGCATATAAAAAGGAAAGGAAAAATGGGAAACGGGCAAAATAATCAGAACTGGGAGCGGCAGGAGTTTTCTTTGCTGGAGCTGAATAACCGGGTGAAAGAGGCTGTCCTGAATGCATTCCCGGAAACGTGCTGGGTGCGTGCCGAGATGAGCGACGTGCGTCAGAATGCTGCATCCGGGCACTGTTATCTGGAGTTTATTGAGAAGAATGCGATAACCGGACAGCTGGTGGCGAAGGCGCGTGGCTCTATCTGGGCGAAGACGTTCCGGATGTTGAAGCCTTATTTTGAGATGGAAACCGGGCAGATGTTTGCTTCCGGCCTGAAAGTGCTGGTGAAGGTGTCGGTCGAGTTCCATGAACTCTACGGTTATAGCCTGACTGTGTTGGATATCGACCCGGCCTATACACTGGGAGACATGATCCGGAAACGGCTGGAAATCATCCGGCAATTGAAGGAAGAAGGTGTCTTCACTTTGAATAAAGAGTTGCCGTTCCCGACGTTGCCGATGCGGATCGCTGTCATTACTTCGCCTACGGCTGCCGGATATGAAGACTTCCTGAACCAGTTGTCTGGCAACAAGGCAGGCTATCCTTTCTACACGAAGCTGTTTCCGGCTCTTATGCAGGGCGAACGGACGGAAGAGTCCGTAATTGCGGCGTTAGACAGGGTGTACCGTTATGTCGACTGTTTTGATGTGGTCGTGATTATCCGGGGCGGCGGAGCTACTTCGGACCTGAATAGTTTCGATTCCTATCTGCTGGCGGCCAACTGTGCGCAGTTCCCGCTTCCTATTATAACCGGTATCGGGCATGAACGCGATGATACGATTCTGGATATGGTCGCCCATACGCGGATGAAAACGCCGACGGCTGTGGCCGAGTTTCTGATCGGGCGGATGGATAAAGCTGCCGGAGAGGTGGAAGAGTTGCAACAGGAGGTCTGTTCGTTGGCAACCGATATCCTGTCCAGGCAAAAGAACTTCCTGCAATCATTGGGAAGTCGTCTGCCTGTCTTGGCAATAAACCGGATCGAACGGAATCGTTCGCAGCTCCAACGGATGGGCATGCAATTGCCAACGGATGCCCATGCCTTTCTAAACCAATGGGCATCGAAGCTGGAAGCGATGCAAGTGCGTTTGGCAAATCGCGTGGAAAGTAGTTTGGCGGAACGGAACCGCTTCATTCAGTTGACCGAACAGTTCATCAAGATGGCTTCTCCCGATTATGTCTTGAAGCGAGGCTACAGTTTGACGTTGAAGGACGGAAAGATCATCAAACAGGCTGACGGATTGGCCATCGGCGACGAATTGGTAACCCGTTTTGCAGACGGTGAAGTACGTTCGACAGTGCTGAAGAAATAAATCATAAATCAAAAATCATAAATCATAAATCAAAAACCCCCATCATGGCAGAAACATATAATGAAGCAGTAGAGAAACTACGTAAGATCGTCGCCGACATCGAGAACGGCGATCTGGACGTTGACATTCTTTCTGAAAAGGTAAAGGAGGCGACCCGACTGATCAAACTGTGTAAGGAGAAACTTTACAAGGCAGACGAGGAAGTCAAGAAAGTATTGGAGGAACTGGAATAATGAAGAGATATGTCCTGATAGTCGCCGGAGGCGCGGGTTGCGTATGGGAGGCGATTTGCCGAAGCAGTTTATCCCGATGGAAGGAAAGCCTGTCCTGATGCATACGTTGGAAGCTTTTCATCGCTGGGATGCGTCTGTCGGTTTGATCCTGGTGCTTCCGGAAGATCACCAACCCTATTGGAAGATGCTTTGCCAGGAGATCGGTTGTAAGGTGCCGCACCGGATAGCGAACGGAGGTGAGACGCGTTTCCATTCCGTCCAGAACGGATTGCATTTCCTTTCGGATGAAATCAGAAATCTGTCTGGAGGGGATGAAAAGACGTGTGTCGCCGTTCATGACGGGGTCCGTCCTTTTGTCGCTCCCGAAGTTATCGACCGGTGTTTTGCCGAGGCTGAAGTGTCGGGTGCTGCTATCCGGTCGTGCCTGTGGTCGATTCTCTCCGCGAGTTTTCCGGTGAGTCGAGCCGTCCGGTCGATCGTTCGCGTTATCAGGCGGTGCAAACCCCGCAGGTTTTCGATTATGATTTGCTTTTGAAAACGTATGAACAACCTTACTCGGAGTTTTTTACTGACGATGCTTCAGTTGTGGAGGCTTTCGGACATACGGTCAAGACTGTTCCGGGAAACCGGGAAAATATAAAGATTACGACTCCGTTCGATCTGTTGGTGGCAAAGGCGTTACTTGCAAAATAAATATTTGTATATGCTCGATCTCGACAAACGTTCCATCATGTATCTGCCGGGCGTCGGCCCGAAAAAGGCGGAAATATTGCAGAAGGAAGCCGGCATTTCTTCGTATGAAGACCTGTTGTTCTACTTTCCGTACAAATACATTGACCGTAGTCGTTTTTATAAGGTTGCGGAGGTGACTGGCGATATGCCTTATATACAGTTGAAAGGGCGCATCTTGTTTTTCGATACGGTAGGCGAGGGGCGTACAAGGAGGTTGATCGGGAAATTTACGGACGGGACGGGGACGATCGATCTGGTTTGGTTCAAAGGAATTAACTATGTTATGGACAAGATCAAGACCGGTGTCGATTATATCGTGTTCGGCAAACCGACTGAGTTCGGGCATATCTATAATATCCCTCATCCGGATATAGACACGCTGGACCAGGCGGATAAGGTAGCCAACGGGCTGACACCGTTCTATAATACGTCCGAGAAGATGAAAAAGTCGTTCCTCAATTCGCGGGCGGTCCAGAATTTGCAGTACACATTGTTAAGCGGTTTGAACTGGACGCTGCCTGAAACACTTCCTCCGGCTGTCTTGAACCGTATCCGCATGATGCCGTTTCCGGAAGCAATACGGAATGTGCATTTTCCGGAATCGGTCGATAAATTACGGAAAGCCCAACTGCGCCTGAAGTTTGACGAGTTGTTTTTCATCCAGCTTAACATTCTTCGTTCTTCCAACCTGCGCAAGCTGAAGTTGAAAGGGATTGTCTTTCCTTCCGTTGGAGATTATTTTAATACGTTTTATAAAGAATATCTGCCTTTCGAGCTGACGAATGCGCAGAAACGCGTTGTCCGTGAGATTCGTGCCGATATGGGAAGCGGACGGCAGATGAACCGCCTTTTGCAGGGAGATGTGGGAAGCGGGAAGACTTTGGTGGCTTTGCTCTCTATGCTGTTGGCGGTCGATAACCATTGTCAGGCTTGCATGATGGCGCCGACGGAGATTCTGGCGACTCAGCATTATGCGACAGTCATGGGCTTTCTGAAAGACATGGATATAAAAGTAGCCCTCCTGACCGGCTCGACGAAAAAGAAGGAGCGGAATAAGATATTGCCGGCTATCGCGAGCGGTGAGATCCAGATCGTGATCGGGACACATGCGCTGATTGAAGAGACAGTCGTCTTTTCCTCTCTCGGTCTGGCGATTATAGACGAACAACACCGTTTCGGGGTGGAACAGCGTTCCCGGTTGTGGACGAAAAATTCGATTGTTCCTCATGTCCTGGTGATGACCGCGACGCCTATTCCCCGTACACTTGCCATGACTTTATACGGTGACTTGGATGTCTCGGTGATCGATGAGTTGCCACCCGGACGTAAACCGATCCAGACCGTGCATCGCTATGATAATAAGAAAGCGCAACTTTACGACTTCCTCCGTAAGGAAATCGGACAGGGTCGACAAGTCTATGTCGTTTATCCTTTGATTGAAGGCAGTGAGAAATTGGATTATAAGAACTTGGAAGAGGGTTTCGAGACATTCAAAGAGGTGTTTCCGGAATATAAGGTATGCATGGTTCACGGAAAGATGAAAGCAGCCGACAAAGAGGCGGAAATGCAGAAGTTTATTTCCGGTGAAGCACAGATATTGATGGCGACGACTGTGATAGAAGTCGGTGTGAACGTACCGAATGCCTCCGTGATGGTTATCGAAAGCGCCGAACGCTTCGGCCTTTCCCAGTTGCATCAGCTTCGCGGCCGGGTGGGACGTGGGGCGGAGCAGTCATATTGCGTACTTGTCTCTTCTTATAAACTGAGCAACGAGACACGCAAGCGCCTGGAAATAATGGTGAGCAGCAACAACGGTTTCGAGATTGCCGAGGCCGATTTGCGTCTGCGGGGGCATGGTGACCTGGAAGGAACGCGCCAGAGCGGAGAGGGGATAGACCTTAAGATCGCGAATCTGGCTGCCGATGGACAAATCCTTCAGTATGCGCGTGATATCGCCCAGGAGGTTTTGAACGAAGACCCCGATTTGTTATCCGAACCTAACCGGATATTGAACGAACGCCTGAAAACTCTCTTTGCTAAGAAGGTAAATTGGGGAATGATCAGCTAATATGTTGTGAAACATGTTTTGTTTTAATCTTATGTAAATCAAAGGATAAAAAGTTTACTTTTGCTTTTCTTTGGTTTCATTGCGGAAATTTTTCGTTATTGAATTTTGCCGGCTTATTCAAAATTACGAACTTTGACGGGATGACGGTGGAATAAACCATTCTATATCATGATTTTTCACCGTGGGATTACTGTCGAAAGTGATAAGAATAATGAAGATACGAGTATTACTGTTTATTTGTTGTACCACTATTCTGGTATCAGCTGTTGAAGCTAAAATAAAAGAAGATAAAGGGACTCCGAAGCAAATCGTTCATATTAAAAAGATGGATAAACGTGTTTCTGAATTGATGGCAGACCGTGTTAATATCCGGAAAAATATGGAACTGAAAGAACTCGCAACCCTCAGCGAGATCGAAATGGAAGAAAAGGAGAACTTGATGTTTCCCGCTGACGAATTGTACGGCTCCAATTGGGAGAACCGTTGGGTCGATCCGTTTCGGGGAACTGCGAAGGTCAATTTCCCGGATTCGTTTGCGATAGACTGTTCCTCCTTTGTCTATCCTATCGCCATTGATTCTATGGCAAGGATCACCTCTAAATATGGGCCTCGTCGCCGTCGTATGCATAAAGGGATAGATTTGAAGGTGTTGAAGGGTGATACGATCCGTGCCGCTTTTAACGGTAAGGTTCGTATTAAGGCTTTCGAACGTCGAGGATATGGCTATTATGTGGTGCTTCGCCATCCGAACGGTTTGGAAACAATCTATGGACATTTATCTAAGATTTTGGTGGAAGAGAACCAGATCGTACGTGCAGGCGAAACGATCGGATTAGGCGGTAACACGGGACGTTCTACCGGTTCCCATCTTCACTTTGAAACCCGCTTTTTGGGACAGGCCATTAATCCGGCTGAAATTATAGATTTCGAAAATGGTGTTCCTCACCAGGATACTTATGTTTTCCATAACATAAAGATTAACGGGCGCAGAAGCAATATCTATACTTCTTCTTCCGACCGGATGGTTTATCACCGTGTGAAGTCAGGTGATACGTTAGGCAAGATTGCCCGGATATATGGAACCAGCGTGAATGAATTGTGCCGTCTGAACGGCCTGAAAAGCACGTCTGTCTTGCGAATCGGACAGTCGATTCGTTGCAGTGCCGGCGCGGTCGCTTCCGCTAAAGCCGGGACATCGAAACCGACCGCTTCTGCGAGCGTAAAGCAAACCGTGAAGACTACGGTTGCGGCTGATGCTGCAGCTGTCGCTTCGATCAACCAGACTTCCAATGCCGGGCAGCAAGAGGCAACTCCGGTTTACCATCGTGTGAAATCAGGTGATACGTTGGGGGCTATTGCTGCTAAATACGGTACGACTGTTTCAAAGCTTTGTGAATTGAATGGCATTACGAAAACGACGATTCTGAAATTAGGCCGTTCACTTCGCTGTTCTTGATTAAGATTTGGTAAAAACGATAATGAAGAGCTGTCCGTTGTGTACGGATGGCTCTTTTTATTTCCGGCTAAAGTAGCCTCTCTTTTGGTCAGGTATGGATTTATCCGTATCTTTGTACGGATGTAAATGCTAAGAAAGTATGGCTGATACGAAGGAACAATTCGAAAGAGTAATATCCCAATGCCGGGAACTGTTTGAAAAGAAGTTGAAAGATTACGGTCCCTCGTGGCGAATCATGCGTCCGCAGTCGCTGACCGACCAGATATTTATTAAGGCAAACCGGATTCGTAGCCTTGAGATAAAAGGTGTGAGCATGGTGGATGAAGGGATCCGGCCGGAGTTTGTCGCAATCGTGAACTATGGGGTTATCGGCTTGATACAATTGGCAAAAGGATTTGCCGATACGACAGATATAAGCAATGAAGAGGCGTTGGCCTTGTATGATAAATACATAACGGAAACCAAAGAGTTGATGTATGCCAAGAATCATGATTATGGTGAGGCATGGCGTGGTATGCGTATCAGTTCCTATACGGATCTGATCCTGATGAAACTTTATCGTACGAAGCAGATCGAGAGCCATGGAGCAAGACGATCGTATCCGAAGGTATCGATGCCAACTATATGGATATGATCAACTATGCGTTGTTTGGTTTGATTAAGCTGGAGTATGGGGGGGACAGTTGAAAGTTAAAAGTTAAAAGGTTGAAAGTGGAGAATAAGGGAGGCGCTTTGAAGATATTGGCGGAATTGTGCCGTTTACTGATCGGAGTTGTATTTATCTTCTCCGGTTTTGTCAAGGCGGTCGATCCGGTGGGAGGTGCGATCAAGATCGGTGAATACCTGGCTTCCTTCGGACTGGACATGCTGCAACCTTTTACGGTATTGTTGTCTTTCAATCTTTCGGCAATCGAGTTTGCGCTCGGTGTCTGTATGCTGTTGGGAGTGTATCGGCGATATGTCTCTTTCCTTGTCTTGGCGTTTATGGCGTTTATGACGCCACTTACTTTGTATCTGGCTCTTTTCGATCCCGTATCGGATTGCGGCTGTTTCGGAGATGCGCTGGTAATCTCCAATTGGGAGACGTTCTTTAAAAATATCGTACTCTCTCTTGCCGCTATTGTTACGTTTATTTACAACCAGCGTTTATTCCAGTGCTTTACTTTCCGGGTGTATTGGTTTGTCGCTTTGTATGCCTACATGTTCGGCGTCGGTTTCGCTTATTATAATTACAATCATCTGCCTGTAATCGATTTCCGTCCATATAAGGTCGGTGCGAATATACCGGAGTTGATGGAGATACCCGAAGGGGCTCCGCAGGATGAATACAAGTACACGTTCGTGTATGAAAAAGACGGCGTGAAGAAAGAGTTCTCGCTTGAAGACTATCCGGCAAACGACAGTAGCTGGACATTCGTGGATTCGAAGACGGAATTGGTCAAGAAAGGCTATCAGCTCCTGTTGCCGCGTTCAATATTTACAATGGAGAGGGCGATGATGTGACGGAAGAAATCATCGGAAATCCCGGTCCTGTTTTGCTGCTTGTCGCTCCGAAGTTGGAAGAGGCGGACGATGAACAGATGGATGAGATCAACGGTGTGTATGATTATGCACTCGAACATGATATTCCGTTCTATTGTGTGACGGGCTCTTCGCCCGAGGCGATCGATGCCTGGAGCGACAATACCGGAGCCGAATATCCTTTCCGGATGGCGGACGAAGTACTGCTGAAGACGATTATCCGTTCCAACCCCGGCCTGGTGCTGCTGAAAGGCGGTACGATACTGGGTAAATGGCATTACAACGATATTCCGGCTGAGGAGGATGTCAAGGCGGTTATGGATCGTTGCTTGGACGGGAGCAAGATAAAAAGTAAAGAAGATGGGGGCCTCGCAACCAACCTATTGACTTTTACCGTACCTTTGCTGCTCGTTTGGATGTATGACCTGCTGCGTTTCAGACGCAAACGGAAAGAAAAGAAATAACTATTTGTATTACATATTTAATTAATTAAGTCATGAGAAAGAATATTGTTGCAGGAAACTGGAAGATGAACACTACCCTTCCTGAAGGTCTTGCTTTGGCAAAAGGCTTGGACGAAGCTCTTAAAGGTAAAACTCCTAACTGTGATGTGATCATCGGTACTCCGTTCACTCATTTGGCAAGCGTTGCTGCTGCTATCGACACGAACAAGATCGGTGTTGCTGCTGAAAACTGTGCAGACAAGGAAAAAGGCGCTTACACTGGCGAAGTTTCTGCTGCTATGGTGGCTTCTACAGGTGCAAAATATGTGATCTTGGGCCACTCTGAAAGACGTGCTTATTATCACGAAACTCCGGAAATCCTGAAAACAAAGGTTGAATTGGCTTTGGCTAACGGTCTGACTCCGATCTTCTGTATCGGTGAAGTGCTGGAAGAAAGAGAAGCCGGCAAGCATTTCGAAGTGGTAGATGCTCAGATCAAGGGCTCTTTGTTCGACCTCTCTGCTGAAGACTTCGCTAAGATCGTCCTAGCTTACGAACCGGTTTGGGCTATCGGTACAGGTAAGACTGCTACTTCTGACCAGGCTGAAGAAATCCACGCTCATATCCGTGCTACTCTGGCTGCTAAATATGGTCAGGAAATTGCCGACAACTGCACCATCCTTTACGGTGGTAGCTGTAACGCAGGCAACGCTAAGGAACTGTTTGCTAAACCGAACGTAGACGGTGGTCTGATCGGTGGTGCTTCTTTGGCTGTTGACAAGTTCATGCCGATTATCGAAGCGTTTGATAAATAATTGTCTTTCGTGAGGATGTGTCAAATATCGGTATTCATGGGACGCGGATGACGCAGACGAGCGCAGATTAACGCAGATATATTAATTATCTACAAAATAAATCTGCGTCTGTCTGCGTATTCTGAGCCATCTGCGTCCGGTAATATCAATTTGGCACACCCTCATGATTACGATATCATAACCGACATTCCAATATGCAACGACTATCTTGTATCCTATCTTTATGTATGCTGCTTGGTGCATCTGTTTTGTCTGCCCAGACGGATGTCGATGGACAGGCGGAAGACATTATCGACGCCTTGCAGGAGAGAGTTCCCGGAAAAGGAACTGTTGTGGTGCGCGGGCCGGATGCTCTTCGTAATATGCTCGGCAAACGGTTGCATGGCGAAGGGGTAGAAAAGACTGATAGCACGGCCTTTCTGAAAATACAAGGCTATCGTACACAAGTGTTTTCCGGTAATAACCAGCGTAAATCCAAGGATGAGGCTTTCCGGAAAGAAAAAGAAATTAAGGAACTTTTCCCTGATGTCCCGACTTATGTGACGTACAATGCTCCGTTCTGGCGTCTGCGTATCGGTGATTTCCGTTCACACGAAGAGGCTTATCACATGCAACGTCTTCTGATGGATGCATTCCCGGCCTATAGGAAAGAAATGTACATCGTGAGGGAAGAAGTCAAAATCCCATTGAATTGAAATGAGTGAAGAAATAAACGAGAAGACTTTGCTGGCCTGCGAAGAACTGGCCGGCCATTATAAAAGTATTATCAATCTGCTTGGTGAAGAGGTAGACCGCGAAGGTCTGTTGAAAACGCCCGAACGTGTAGCCAAAGCCATGCAGTTCCTGACCAAAGGCTATCGTGAGACCCGGCTGCCGTGCTTCGTGGCGCCATGTTCAAGGAAGAAGACTACAAACAGATGGTGATTGTAAAGGATATCGATTTCTTTTCTCTTTGTGAGCATCATATGTTGCCCTTCTTTGGAAAGGCCCATGTTGCCTATATCCCCAAAAAATATATTACGGGGTTGAGCAAGATCCCCCGTGTCGTGGATATCTTCGCCCGCCGTCTTCAGATTCAGGAACGATTGACCATGCAGATCAAAGACTGCATTCAGGAAACGCTCGATCCGTTAGGCGTGATGGTCGTGATCGAGGCACAACATATGTGTATGCAGATGCGTGGTGTCGAGAAGCAAAACTCCCTGACGACAACTTCGGATTTCACCGGATTCTTCCAACAGGCCAAAACGCGTGAAGAATTTATGAATCTGATCAAACATAACCGGTAACGACGTCGAAGATCAGAACAGGTCGGCATGAGTGTCGGTGTCGGTCATAATCAAGATAAGCTTCGTATCGTTTTGTTGCCATATCAAGAGCCAATCGCCTTTGATATGGCATTCCCATAGTCCTTCATAACTTCCGCTAAGTTTATGCGGGCGGTAGTATTCGGGAAGGGTTCCGGTTGCTTGCAATAGGTCGATAACTTCCCATAATAATTCAGGGTTAAGGTTTCTTTTCATACAGCGTTTGAAACTTTTGTCAAACTGCCGAGTCGTTTCAACTGTATACATTCTAACCTAATAAATGTTGTTTCAAATCATTCATATCTTTGGCTCTGTAAGTCCGTCCCGCCTTGATATCGTCCAAACCCTTTTGGATTCCTGATTTTTTCTTGCCGATACTCCAACCGTACTTCTCTGCCAGTTCTTTCAGCAAAACCATATCCATTTCCGGAAGGGATAGTTCTACTTTTTTGATTACTGTGTCCATATTCTTAGTATTTAATATGTTGTACAGGCAAAGGTAGTCAATTTCTTTGTATCAGCAAGTTTAAGACGGTCAAACTCAGGGCAACCACACCAAACTCATAAAGTGCCCATCTGCTTTTGCCGTCGATACGGACAAATATATATAAGTGTTTTGTAGAGAACAACTATCATACTATCATAATCTCCTACATATTATTTTAACACAATACGTTACAGTATGATAGTTGCTATTTTCTATTATCATTCATCTATCATAACTGTCATGATAAAAAACGTCAACATGCTGTGTATCAATCTGTATATAAAATAAAGACCGGTCAGAAATAGGTGCAGAATATGTTAAAACGGCTTCTTTTTTCATCAAGACCAGCTTTTCTTTTGCCAAAAACAATTAGGAAAGCTACTCGAGACCCGGATGTAAAAGACCCGGACATCCGGGTGTAGGAGAGGTGCAGACCCGGGTATTCGTGGATTCTTGCCGGAGGTGTGGGGATGTTTATTTGCTATGCAAAGGATACTTTTATGCCCTGTTTTTACATCTTGTCCGGCGGAAAAGGGCGTTTTTTCAAATGACCATTTTTTAGGAATGACAACTCGGCGTTTTTCGATTTCTATAAGCTCTTTTTTGACCAAAGCTCGTTTTACTATACTGACCGCCCGGTGTTGCAACTCCGAATATAAAAGGCTTATTCACCATATTCGTATTGTATGATGGTACTAACAACAAAAAATTGGTTGTCAGCACTCAATACAAGACCATCTCAGGTGAAGATCTGGATGCTCGTAATGACATGTTCATCGTTAAACCGCAGGCAGCTCCTGCCTCTTACAAATCTCTGCCTAAACACGTGCGTATCCAGGCTATCAATGGCGACTATGCTGCTGTTAATGCAAAGAACCAGGCTATCGCAGTTCGTGAAGGCGACTTGAGAGCTGATGCTTATGACAACTTAGACTTTATTTTCTGGTTGGATACTGCTCATTATGACAATGCTGCTCCTTATACTTACTATATCACGAAGGGAGTTAAAGCAACTGAAGAAGTCGCTGCAAGCAGACTGTATATGTGGAATTCTGTAGACTCTGCTGCTGCAAAGGATGCAAACAAAGAACTCCCGTACATCTATGGTACAGGTGCAAACCGCGTTATGTTCCGCACAGCTTCTATCATGGCTCAAGATACATTGTTGGTCCCGACTTTGGATGCTGCAGCCAAGATCGACACAGTTTCTGTTGCAGCCGGTAAATCAGCCGATGGCTTGAAACATGATGTTAAAGCAGGAGTTAAGAACTTCCAGTTTAGTTTCGAATTTGCAAGTAAAGATTCTGAAAATGAATATAATATCGTGTGTCAGAACAACAATGGTAAGAATTATGTTCATAACATTAATGGTGTATTGGCAATGGGTCCGAAAGAGGATGCAGTAGTTGTAAATGTTCTTAATGTTTCAGCAGAAGACGAAGAAGCTACCGGTAACGAAACTATCACAACTGACGGTGTGAAAGTGATCGCATCTGAAGGCCAGGTTGAAATTACCGGAGCTGCTGGTAAGAAGGTTGTTATCAGCAATATCTTAGGCCAGCCAGTTGCAAACACAGTTCTGACTTCCGACAATGCAACGATCGCTGCTCCGGCAGGTGTAGTAGTTGTGGCTGTTGAAGGCGAAGCTGCTGTTAAGGCGATTGTGAAATAAGATTGAATTTATAATCAAATAATTCTAAAATGTTTGGCCGCGTGCCGTTCAACCGGCAATTACCCTGTGAGAGGAGAACAAGCGGCCAGATTTAATATTAATAATACTAAAGTATATTGAATTTAAAAGTTCATGTAGCCTTTCCCCTGTGAAGGACAAGGGCATACAAAAAACAAGCCCCCGAAGATGATTACCGTCTTCGGGGGCTTCGTTGTCTATCTCTCCGGTAGATTGAAAATGCCAGGTATGGGAAATCCGATAACCCCAGTGATACACGCAAAGGTTAGAAAACCAGAATATAAGCCTGTACTTAGTCTCTCTTGTGACTGGGCAGAGAGAAATATATCCTTCTCTTATTTTTCCATCTTTCATTTCAAGTGGATAAGCCTTTTTCATGAAGCAGTGTTGTTCGTAGGCTTCTCCCGGTTTGTTTGTGTAGGTGATGCGCATGTCTCCCCGGGCGTTGGGAGCCAGGTATTTTTGGCTGATGCGCAAAGCGACCATCCCCATTGTATAGCGCATGTTCACTTCTATACAAGGGTGTATGGCGAATTCACCGTTTGTTTTTCTGCGATAGACCAACATGTCCACGCCCAGATAACCGGTATAAATGTTTCCATATATCTGCCGGATCGCCTCTCCGACAGCTTCTTTCAGTTGCTGGAATTTGTCTCCGAAGTTCTCGACGAAGAAACTTTCCAGATAGGCCTGTTCACCCAATACGTTTCCGGAATAAGCTCCTTTCTTTTCAGCTCCGAATACGGAAAGCCCTTCATAGCGTACGTTCCCGTTTCCGTCCGAATAAAACTCCATCGCGAAATCCTGGTATTTGTCCAGTGCACATTCTATGCTGACACATCCCTGCTTGTTAAGTGCCCCCTCGATCCAGACACGGTCTTTTGCGGTCAGTTTGCGTTCCGGCAACCAGAGCAGTCCCCTACCGGAAGACGAATAGGGAGTCTTCAGCACGAAAGGAGCATTTTGGAGGATCAGGTATTTTTCCACTTCCCTCACTTTTTTGCAGAATTTAGGCGACACCGGCACGTCCATATCAGGCAGGAGTTCCCGTATTTTGTCCAGACACCCGGCTGCTGTCTGACGGCTTGTCAACCGTGTGTATTCTTCTTTCCATTCCGGGATCGTAAGGTTCAGGCTGCCGTTCTTCCGGAGTTTTTCAAAAAGGGAATGGCTGTGCGGGGAAAGTCCCCAAGGAGCAGCTTGCATTTCGGGTAGGTTGTCCTTCTGCTGTTTGATCTCCTTGCGTGAGATTAGCTTGGCGAACGGCCTGAGCTCCTTCGGTTGTAAGGAGAAGAAACGTGGTGAAGCGATCTCTTCCGTAAAAACAAAATCCTCCGGGTCCGCGTACCAGACGGGAAGATAGGATAACTCCCTGATCATTCTTTGCACGTTTGCTGGCGGAGTGTAATTTTCAGAGCCTTGTAGTATGGCGGTTTCGTGTCCTGGATTGAAAAAATGTATTTTAGATTTCATATTTTAGTTTGATAATAGGATGTACCGGACGCAGATAACGCAAAATACGCAGATAAACGCAGACTTATTTATTGATTGTCAATAATATCTGCGCTTGTCTGCGTATTCTGCGTTATCTGCGTCCGGTAAAACCGTTTTGAGATTTTATTCGAGGTTTTCGTCGATGGCATCGATCTTTTTAATGATGAGTGCCATCTCGTTTTCAGCTTGTCGATCTTGCGTTCCATCTCTTTGAGCAGGCCACCGCCGCCTTTGGAGGAGATGCTCAGGAACCCGATGTTGTTTTCGTAAGTTTGAAGTTCGTTCTTCATCCGTTCGTACATACGCATCAGTTTCTCCCGTTCGCCGTATAGTTTGCCTTTACCCCGTTCGCCGTTGCTCATGTCGCTGAGGTTGCTGCGGAAAGTCTGCATCTTACGGTCGTTCTGGTCAACCTTGAGACGGTCGAATTGTTGGTCGACTGCTTCGTGATATTCCTTGTAAACCTTGTCTTTCTCTTTGAAAGGAACATGACCGATCGTGTTCCATTCTGCCATATATCCTTTCAGGACAGCGAGTGCTTCATCATGGTCGGCTTCGTCGAGCGTGTTGATCTTTTCGATCAGAGCCTTTTTAGCAGCTAAATTCGTTTGCTCTACGCTCTTTTGGGAAGATGCGTTCTTGTTCTTCTGTTCGAAGAAATAGTCGCAAGCCGAGATAAAGCGTTTCCAGACGGCATCGGAATGTTTGCGGGCTACCGAGCCGATCGTCTTCCATTCTTTTTGCAAGGCGATCATTTTTTCGGTTGTGCTCTTCCAATCCGTACTGTCTTTCAATGCTTCGGCTTTTTCGCACAAAGCTTTTTTCAGTTCGAGATTCTTTTCCATCTCGTCCTTTATATTCTTGTAGAATTCGCTTTTGCGGTTGAAATAAACGTCGCAGGCGGCGCGGAAACGTTCGAATATCTTCACGTTCGATTTTTTCGGGGCGAAGCGATCGTTTTCCATTTGTCCTGCAGGGCAATTACTTCCTTATTCTTATCTTCCCAGTCTTTGAATGATTTCAAAGCCTGGAAATCGATGTTTTCTATCTGCTCGCAAATGGCAGTCTTGGCTTCCAGGTTTTCCTGTTCTTTCGCTTTCAGTCCTTCGAAATGCTCCTGATGGCGTTTGTTGATAATCGTGGAAGCGGCTTTGAAGCGGGACCACAGGTCTTCGCGCAGTTCTTTCGCTACCGGGCCGATTTCGCGCCATTGCTGGTGTAGCTTCTGAAGCTGATGGAAAGCGGATACGACATCCGGTTCCGTTTGCAGTTTCTCGACAGTTTCGCAAAGAGCCGTTTTCATTTCTAAGTTCTTCTTGAAGTCGTAGTCGCGGAACTGGTTATTTATCTTGATGATGTCATAGAACTTCTCGCTGTATATCTGATAGTTCTTCCACAGTTCGCTGACATGCTCCTGCGGAACGGCTTTCACTTCTTTCCATCTCTGCTGGATGTCCTTGAAGTCGTTATATAGTTTGTTGAAATCTTCCTGGCTTTCAGTCAATGCTTTCAGCTGGTCGATCAATTGGAGTTTCAAGGCATAATTGGCTGCTTTGACCCGCTCTTCTTCGGCAAGGATAGCAGCCCGTTTTTCTTTGTAGACGTTGAGCAGTTCTTTGATCTTGCTTTCGGTTTCGTCTTCGGGGGCGACAAAATCCTTTTCTTCACCGCCGGCTGTAAGGAATGCTTTCTTCAATTCGTCCACTTCGCTCCGGTGGATTTTGTAATAAGCCTGTTTGAGTGCTTCCACCTCGTTGCGTGTCGTGTCTGCCGCCGCTCCTACCAAACCGGTTAATTTCTCCAGAATTTCTTCTTTCGACAATTTTCCCGTGGTCGCAACGGTCTCTTCACCTGTCGCAACTTCATCTGTTTTGACTTCTGCTTCAGATGTTTCTTCTGCTGCAACTCCGGCGTCCGGTGTTTCGTTTGTTACAACTGCCTCCGCCGTGTTTTCCGGTGTTGTTTCCGGAGCTTTAGTTTCTTCCAATTTGCCGTTTTCTTCGGTTGGCAAATTAGCTTCGTGAGTGTCCTTCATATTCAATCGCATTTAAGAAAAGGATAAATGTATCCTATATCAAGTCACAAATTAAAGTAAATATTTTGGGATTACAGCATTCGGGAGCAAATAATTTGCAGGTAGATGTCAAAAATAGGCACGGATTCGACCAAATTCGGTGAAATCCGTGCCTAAATATAATCCTGTTTGAAATTATCCTAAGAACGAGATCAATACGCCGGCAGCTACGGCGGAACCGATAACGCCGGAGATGTTGCTGGCCATGCAATATTGAAGTACATGGTTTTTGGGATCGTATTTCAAGGCTATCTCATTCGCAACGCGGGAGGCCATCGGTACGGCGCTCAGTCCGGTCGCTCCGATCAGCGGGTTGATCTTCTTCTTCGTAAAGAGGTTGAACAGTTTGACGAAGAGAATGCCTCCCGCAATGGAAAGGGCAAATGCCAGGAAACCACCGATTACGATACCGATTGTCGTGAAGTTCAGGAACGCCTCGGTCGTCATGGTCGCACCGACCGATAACCCTAAGAAAATGGTCGCTGCATTCATGATGCTGTTCGAAGCGGCGTCGAACAGGCGGAATGTATTGGTTCCGATCTCCTTGACCAGGTTACCGAACATCAGCATACCGATCAACGGTACTGCACTCGGAACGAACAGGGCCACGACCGTCGTCACTACGATCGGGAAGATAATCTTCAAAACACGCAAGTTCTTGATCTCCGTAGTGGACGGATATTTCTTTTCCTGCTCCTTCATATTGATGGATAGCTCTTTCTTTGAACAAAGCAGCTTGACAACCAACGGGATGATAACCGGAACCAGTGCCATATAGGAATAGGCGGCAATGGCAATCGGCCCTAACAGGTGAGGAGCCAGTTTGATGGTTGTAAAGATGGCAGTCGGTCCGTCCGCACCGCCGATAATCCCTAAAGCAGCAGCTTCCTTCGGCGTGAATCCCATCAGGATGGCTACCAGCAGCACGGTGAAAATACCCAGCTGGGCGGCCGCCCCGAATATGGACAAACGCAGGTTACGCAGCATCGGCCCGAAATCCGTCAATGCCCCCACACCCATGAAGATGATAGGAGGAAGGAACCCTGTCTTGATCAGCATATAGTAGATGAAATTCATCAGCCCCAACTCATGCGCAATGTCATGGAGCGGCATATCCCAAATGTTCTTCATCACCCCCTGCACGTTGATCATGCCGTTTTCGTCGGCCTGTATCACCCCCATATCGCCTCCGGGGAAGTTGGCAAGCAACACGCCGAACGCGATCGGTACGAGCAACAACGGTTCATACTGTTTTTTGATACCCAAATAAAGCAGTATGAACGCAATGGCATACATGATCAAGAACTGCGGTTCAGCAATGATGTTGCTGAACGCAGTCATCTCATATAGATTTTGAAATATCTCGTTCATTACTGTATCGTCATTAATACGTCATCTTCAGAAACCGCGTCACCGGAAGCTAAGCAGATCGCAGTGACTGTTCCGCCAAATTCCGCACGTACGGCATTATAGGTCTTCATGGCTTCCACATAGCAAAGCACGTCGCCTTTCTTTACTACATCTCCCACTTTCACAGGCGTGTCCGAAGCTCCTTTCACTAAGAAAAATTTACCTTCCAGCGGCGAGAGCACTTCTTTGCCGGCACCGGCCGGAGCCGTAGCGGGAGCGGATGTCGCGGCCGTAGCAGCCTGTGTTTCTGCCGGGGCGGTATTCGCCGTGTCTCCGAATGCAACGGTCACTTTGTAGGCCTGGCCGTTCACATCGACGGTCATGACCTGCGGAGTTGTCGGCATGGCCATTGTCACACTGGCCGGGGCAGCTGGTGACGGAGTGTCGACCGGTTGGGCAGCCGCTTGCTTTTCGGCTTTTCTCTTGGCTACGTCGGCTTTGAATTCCACTTTGGCCTTTCCCGAACGGTAGGCTTCGTATTGTGCTGGGTGCATGGCGTATTCGAACAGTTCTTCGTCGTCTTCGCCTGTTTCCCATTGTTTTTCGTTCATCAGCTTGCGATACTTGTCGAGTGCGTCAGGATAGTTGTCCTGCGGGTTCCCTTCGAAGAATTTGCGTCCTTCGGCTTTCGCTTTCTCGATAATTTCGGGAGCCAACGGACCTGGCAGACGTCCGGCTTTGCCTAAGATCATGTCCCAGATATCGTCGGCGATCATGCTCCAGCGGGCTTTCCCTTTCTCCATCTGCATCACGTTCATGAGCGCCAGGTTCTTGACATACTGGCTGAACGGGGTGACCAATGGAGGATAGCCGACACGCGGCCATACATAAGCCACTTCGTCGAACAGCTTGATCAGCAATTGATCTTGGCTCATGAGCGGCTTGTTGTTCTTGATATTGCTCTTGTTGATGGTCTCCAAGTTCTTTTCGAGGTCGGACATCAGGCTTCCCATCATACCGCCCGGCAGCCCCGGACCGATCAGCAACGAGTTCATCAAACGGTTCTTCGGGCTGATATACAAACCGAGGAAGTCATCCATGAATTCCTGGATCAGGCTGCGGACTTTCATATACGCCTCCATGTTGATCTCCGGTACTTTATAGCCGGCATCTTTCAGCATCGCCTGCACGGTCAGCAGGTCTGCATGGCCTGTGCCCCACGAGAGCGGTTCCATGCCTACGTCGATGTAGTCGCAACCGGCGTTGCATACTTCCAAAATCGAAGCCACATTGAATCCGGGGCCGGCATGGCTGTGATACTGGATCGGGATTTCCGGATGCTTGGCCTTGATGTTGGCGACGATCTGTCCTAAAGAATGCGGACGGCCGATACCGGCCATATCCTTGATGCAGATCTCGTCTGCTCCCAGCTCGATCAGTTCCATTGCCATCTTGGTGTAGTAGTCCACCGTGTGGATCGGGGAGTGGGTGATGCACAACGAGCATTGTGAGATCATCCCTGCCGCTTTCGCATATTTGATGGAAGGAGCGATGTTGCGTACGTCGTTCAAACCGCAGAATGTACGGGCGATATCTGTTCCCTGTGCTTTCTTCACCTGATAGAACAACTGGCGAACATCGTCGGGTACGGGACTCATACGCAGGCCGTTCAGCGCACGGTCCAGCATGTGGGTTTGTATGCCGGCTTCATGGAACGGTTTCGTCCATTCGCGTACGGCTTTGTTTGGGTTTTCACCGAATAATAAGTTTACTTGTTCGAATCCTCCGCCATTGGTCTCTACGCGGGCGAAGCATCCCATCTCGATAATGGCCGGTGCCACCCGTGTTAGCTGGTCTACGGTGGGGACATATTTTCCGGCAGATTGCCACATGTCACGGAAGACCAAACTAAATTTGATTTCTCTTTTCATGATATTCTATATGTATAAATGCTATTATAATTTCTCGATCTTGACGACTTTCCCTTTTCCGCCTGTCATAACGCTTACAGCCGATACGATTGCGGCGGTTGCCTGGTTCGTAATGCCGGCAGCCGGTGCAGCAGTCTGCCTTTGTGGTGTCGTTTGTTTTTTAACGATAATCTCTTCGGGCGCATATTTGTTTACCAGTACGATCAGGCCCTTCCCAAGATAGATAACGATCATCAGGATAGCAAAAACAGTGGTCATTCCTACGATCATTAACAAAAGTCCAGTTTCTATGTTTTCCATACTCATTTATTGACGGGAAAGCGTGCGGTTGGTGTGGCTGGCACAATCCTTCCCAAGTTAAAAATTCAGCTACAAAATTAGAAAAATGTCTGAAACTCACTTATAGATTCTTCATAAAAAATATGAAAAGGGTTCGAACTTTTCGTATCTTTGCCTCCCTGAAAACAATTTGTAATTAAATCATGGGAAACTTCTTTACATCACTATTCTCTTCCTCTAAGGCAGCAACGCCCGAAGAAGAAAAAAGCAAGAACGATCAGAAAAATTTCGATATTCTGAAATATGATGGTGTCCGCGCCCAGAAGATAGGGCAGGTGGCGTATGCCATCAAATGTTTTACCGGAGCATTGAAGTTACAAGAGGATTTCGAGACGATGACGTATCTGTCGCTGCCTATACGACGGCGAATAAGGCAGAGGACGCGCTCGAAGTGCTGAACCGTATGGTGGAGCTTGAGCCGGACCATATCAATACGCTGCTGACAAGGGTGAACGTGCTTTTCATGTTGGACAAGGATGCGGATGTGATCGCCGATTGCCGGCATATTCTTGAATTGGAAGAGACGAACCATCTAGCTTGGTTCCTGATGGGGAAGGCGAAGCGGACGACTTCCGATCCGCTGGGAGCTATTGCCGACCTGACGAGAGCGATTGCTTTGAAAGAAGATTTTACGGATGCCTATTTGATGCGTGCCCGGATATTGTTGTCGATGCAGCAGGCGACCGAAGCGCTTCCCGATGTGGAAAAAGCCATTACGCTGGCTCCGGAAGAAGAAACATCCTACCTGCTGCGCGGTCGTATCCATGAAGCGATGGGAAATATCGACGCTGCTACGGCCGATTATCAGAATGTGTTGGAACTGAATCCGTTCAATGACGAAGCGATGCTGCTGGTCGGCCAGCTCCTGATCACACAGGGACGTTTGGATGAAGCGATCACTTTCTTCGACGAAGCGATCGACCTGAAGCCGGATTTCGGCAAAGCATACGCCGAACGGGGGCGTGCCAAGAACTTGAAAGGGGATAAGGAAGGCGCTTTCGAAGACCTGAAAAAATCCATCGAACTGAACCCCGAAGGCGATGAGGCCCAAAAGTTGGAAGGGCAGCATACGAACTTCAACGATATGTATAAGGGAGGGATCTTCTGAATGAGGAGGATGCTGATTTTACAATAACCCCTGTTTTTTCTATTTCACCCCGAAAACCGGACGTTTTCGGGGTGTCTTTTTGCAGGCAGTACGGTACATTTTTGTGACGTACTGCCTGTACGTCTGTGCGGTTTGTTTCCGGTATATGTGTTTTTGTCGATCCGGATCTTGTTTTCTCTGACAATCTGGTAAACCTTAACTTCCGGTGAGTCGGATATCTGGAGCCGGCTTGGAGAGGGTGCAGGAATATGGAGCGTATAAAGAACTTCATTTTCGGATTTCCGGCAGCTCTTTCCCGTGACGACCGTCTTCATTGTGCTGACGACCGTCTTCGTTGCCGTGACGACCGTTTTCACGCTGGGTGAACTGCGCACTCCGGGGCGATGAAGACGGTCGTTATGGGAAAGAGCTGCGCACCTCGTGGAAAACACCTCCGGAAATGTTTTTTGAAGGATGCCGGAGAAACCTTTTGGAAAGGTGGTTTTGATAGCTTTTTTCTTGTTTATAGGGGCGTTTTTTACAATATCCCCAGGCTTCCCCCCCGTATTTTACCGATTCGGTATCAGGTCGGTCTCTCCTAAAATAAACCTTATTGTCATTCCATGCTTATTGTACGGTTTTTCAAAATACCCGTTGGTCTGAATCGAAACAGTAGTGCATGAAATTGGGATTTCTACCCCATATATTTTAAATTACCCGCAGGGGTAATATTTTTTAAGAAACAGTCTATCTGGCAATTATTTGATAGATAGATATATACAGTTTTAAGCATAGTTATGGGGGGATATTGTATTTTAATGCGATTTCTCGTCAAGTGCGGGAACAGAAATGATCATTTGATAACCCACTCCCCTGATTGCTTCTATTCGGATGACAGGCATTTGTTCCAAATGTTTTCGTAAATGGCGAATCGTATTGGCTACAGCGTCACGGTCTGTTTTAGATAATCCATTTTTTGTCGATCGAGCCAATACTTCTATACATATTTTTTCATAGGTCAGTTTATACTCTTCCACTTGTACAAAAAGGCAAAATAATCGTAGTGAGTTTTCTGCCAGGCAGATATTCACTTCATTTTTATAATATAAACAGCCATGTTCTTTATCGAAAAGCAGGTCTTCTGCCAACTCAATCCAACTGATTGTTTTAGAAAGAATTAACGGATCAGGAGTTGGTAAACGTTTTTCTTTTTTCTGCAACTCTTGTTCAGCGACCTTGCGTATTTTCTTACACCAGAAACGATAACCTCCAATAACGCCGCCTAACAATAAAAGTTCCAAAGCCGAAATCCCCCACATTAAATGACTGTGCCGCCAAACTGTCCCGAAAGGCAACTTGATATAGGCCTGTAACATGATCGCTTTATCAGGGTTCTCATCTATCCGGCAAACAAATTGCTCCAAGGGAATTGCCTCTTCATAAAAAGCGTCATTGGAAGAAGTTTCGATAACACGTCCTTCCCATATACAACGAAGAGCCGTATTTGCCAGAATCTTATGTTCTAAAAGTGTAGCACGAAAAAGGCTGTCTAACAATGTACGGGCTGAATCTTTATAAAAAAAAAATCCTGGTCACACCACTCTTCTTTTTCTGTTCCCGATATTTTGTTCGGGGAACTCTTCGGATCATAATTGCCGAATCTCCGTCCTATCCTCAATATTTTCTCTTTTTGCATCACCTCTGCAAATACCAAAGATGATTCTGAGCATAATTTATTTAATTGTATGTGGAAGGCACTCCATAACCACCAACTGAACAAACAAGTCAGACTCACACAACCTAATATCATATAAATCTTTTGTTTCATGTATAGGAAATCTTCTTGTTTTATCCTCGACTACGGCTGAGTTTTCTGACAATTTGCTGACACGCATATTGTATATCAGATAGTTACTGTCAATTTATCTCCTGTCTTTCAAAAAAACACTTGCCTAAGTCTATTTTATGTATACTTTTGCATCAACCTCTTATTACTATTAAAGTGGTTTTATGAGACAAATATATGAAAACTAATTTGACAAATAACATGAAAAGAAAGACTATTCAATCAGGCATCGCTCTCCTCTGTTTACTGGGAGGTCTGTATTTCTACTCCATCCAATCAGATAAAAATGTATTGAATGATTTGGCATTTGAAAATATCGAGGCTTTAGCTTTTGAAGAAGGCCCCAATGAAAACTTCAGATGTTATGGTTGGGGTGACATAGAGTGTCATGGCATAAAAGTGGAAAGAAAAACCAGTGGTTTCAGATAAAAATCAGCAATGAAGAACATCCTATACATATTATTGATAGGAATAAGTACATTAATCTCCTGTAGTGGTTCACCCGATTCCCTTTACCCTCGGTATACAACCTTTCCTGATGAGAAAACTGTAGCCACACAGGAGACTTCTATTGATTCTGTCTTTTTCCGTTACCCATACCGGGTAACGGTAAGGGATAGTGTCGCTATCATCATGGATTTACATAATGATAGCCATTATTTTTACGCTTTTACCTATCCGGGGTGGAAGCCGATCGCACCGTTTGGAAAGCGCGGAGAGGCTCCCGGAGAAATGCTTTCGGCAGAGATGTTCCAGTTTTCTTCGTTGGATTCTGTCTGGACATTGGATGCTAACCGGATGTTGATCACGCGTTGGTCTATTTCTCCGGCGAACAAGACCGTTTCGTGCAAAGAGGAAATAAGATTAGATAAAAAATTAGTCCGTTCTTTAGACTTCTACCGGACGGATTCAGCCTTTCTGATCACAGACTATCTGGGCGATTTTCGCTATCACAAAGTCAGTCATAGCGGTAAACCTATCAAAAGCATAGGTGAAATCCCCACCGAAATCAACTATGAACAAGATATCCGTCCGGCCTTAGCACAGGCTTGGCGTAGTTTTACCGACTACAATCCGAAAAACGGGATATACGCAATGGCGACTCAATTAGGAGAAGTCCTTGAAATATACAATCTAAAAACTCAAACCCATAACGTTATCTACGGCTCTGCCGGAGAACCTCAATTCATCGCAAAAGGAGGCGAAGGATTCCCGACCGGCATTAAAGGGTTTGTGGATATACAAGTCACAGACGATTATATTTATACCGTTTTCGATGGGATGTCGTGGAAAGAGCGTGATAAATTTTACGAACGCGGCATGGCTGCTCCCAAAGGAGGCCATTTCCTTTACGTGTTCGACTTGGAAGGAAACCCGGTTCGGAAATATACGCTCGACAAAAATATTTTAGGCATCCATATCGATGAAAAAACAAACATCGGAATTGCAACCTGCGCGGAAAGTGATAATCCGATCGTGACGTTCAAACTGTAACAAGAAAATGAAACAACAACTCTACATATTATTCCTGTTATTTTTGTTAACCGCTTGTCAGGAAAACAAGAAAGAACAATTCGCCCGCCTTGTTCAGGAATGGCAGGGGAAAGAGATCGTGTTTCCGCAGGATATGGCGTTCTCCCGTTTCGTCACCGAGCCGGTGGACTATCGGATACCCGATGCGAAATATAAAGTGTTGGTTTACGTCGATTCGGTCGGGTGTACCAGTTGCAAACTGCAATTGCCGAAATGGAAAGAGTTGATCGCTCATGTTGATTCGGCAACAAATGGTAACATTCCGTTCATCTTTGTCTTACAATCGAAAGACGACCGTGAGTTGCGGTACA
>ENA-OQJX01000115-OQJX01000115.1-human-gut-metagenome-genome-assembly--contig:-NODE-115-length-54167-cov-3.648834_pt1 | contig 54167 bp, 48 predicted proteins | sample MGYA00242615_ERZ504782 | MGnify/ENA primary metagenome ERZ504782 (study PRJEB26092, sample SAMD00036354) | human gut metagenome | host: Homo sapiens | study: EMG produced TPA metagenomics assembly of... | reverse complement strand
CGCCTAACGAAAAAACACACCAGCCACAAGCCTGAAGCAGAACTGTATACAATTATGCCCTTTCAGGGCGCAAATTCAGATTACCGTTTTTCGTAGGGCGTTGCCTACGCTATATAATTAAGCCTTTCAGGGCACCCCGCAAAATTTACCGTTTATAGGTTTGCCTTAACAGCATCAATCAATTCCTGATATTCTGCATCAGTCAGATAAACCTTCCCTGGGTTCATTTGGAATGTACCTCCATAATCAGGACCATCCACATACTTAGGAGCTAAATGAAAATGCAAATGAGACAATTTATCCGAGTAAGCACCATAATTAATCTTTTCCGGCTGGAAAGCTTTTTGCATGGCACGAGTGACACGCGCTACATCTGCCATAAAAGCATTACGATCTTCATCACTCAATTCATTCAAATCGTTCACATGGTCTTTATAAGAAACAAGACAACGTCCACGGTAGGTTTGTTCCTTAAACAAAAACACACGTGACACACTCAATTGCGCAATCTCAATCATCAGATTATGCAGCGTTTCATTGTTCTGGCAATACAGACATTCTTTCGGATCACTCTTCATGATATTATTATTTTAAGTTTTTATCGTTGCAAAAATAAGTATTCCATTCTTATCCTGCTTGTACTTTTTCGTTTTTTTGATCGACTAATTGGTACACATCCTCTTTTTCGCCTACCACCCAAACAACATCGCCTTCTTCGAGTGGAGCATTTACATCAGGAACCATCAGTGTACCGTCTTCACTTTCAACACCGGCTATCATACAATGATATTTGTCGCGGATACCCGATTCACGAATCGTTTTACCCAGAAAAACAGAATCACTGTCAATGATAAACTGCTTCAAAGCCATCTCGCTCTTTTCATAGACCTCCCAGTCTATCTTCGCTCCGTTTTGCATCGCCTCATTAAACACACTTAATTGTTCATCTGTACCTATCACCTGTATCTTATCCATCGGAAACAGGCGGACAGAACCACCGGGGATATTAATCCTCCTCTTTCCACGAAGAATAGAAGCAACATGAACTCCAAACTTCTTCCCCAGATTCAGCTCCATCAATGTCTTTCCCGCCCAACTGGATTCACCCGGAATTTCCATATCGGCAAGATGCAAATCATGCGACAACAAACGACCGGCATACTCCGGCTTTTTCTCTCCCAGATACTCTGCACGTACATCTCTGGAACGGAGATTCTGAAAGAAACGACGTTCAATCAATATCGATTGCTTCTTCAAACGGCGAGACCATACCATCAACAATACAACAAGTACAGCCACTCCAATAATCAATCCGATAGACGCCTTAAATAATCCGGAAATAACAAAGATAACAAAAAGTGCCGCTATCATAATACGAATCACGATTGTCGATACCAGCGGTGCGCGGTTGGCACGGCTGTCATGCCATAAGGTCATAAACTCAACCGAATGATTTTTCTTCACCATAATGGCACGCAAGAAAGGAGCAATACACAGAATGATAAATACCGCTCCCAACAATGATGCCCAGAAATGAGGCAGATTCTCTTTAAAGAATGGCACGACAAAACGAAAAGAAAGTGCAATAATCGACATACTGACAATTGAATAAACAACTGTTATACGTACCATTGACAAGATTAGCTTCTTCCACAAATTCTCGTGATTCAGAGCTGTTTGCGAACCGGAAGAATAACGCATCATTATTTTTTTCCATGATTCCGGAAGATGAGCATCCACAAAAGTAGAAGCCGGCTCGGCAAAACGAATCATATAAGGAGTCAGGAAAGTAGTAATCACAGAAACCGCTACCACTATCGGATACAGAAAGTCACTCGTTACATGCAAAGAGACTCCCAAAGAAGCAATAATAAACGCAAATTCGCCGATCTGCGTTAAACTAAAGCCGCATTGCATAGCCGTCTTTAAAGGCTTTCCGGAGAGAATAACACCGAATGTACCAAAAACGGCCTGTCCCAAGATAACAGCCAAAGTAATAACTATAATAGGTACGGCATATTCTACAATCATTGCAGGATCCACCATCATACCGACCGATACGAAAAAGATAGCTCCAAAAAGATCCTTTACCGGTTTCACCAGCCGGTCTATGGATTCCGCCTCGATTGTTTCCGCCAGAATAGATCCCATTATAAATGCACCAAATGCAGCAGAAAATCCTGTATGAGCCGCCATCACTACCATACCGAAACAAAGTGCCAACGACACAATAAGCAGAGTCTCCTCTCCCATCAATTTCCGGCAGCGTTTCAAGAATTCAGGAATCAGATAGATACCGACAACAAACCACAGAATAAGGAAAAACAATAATTTCCCGATACTCTCCAACATCTCGGTACCTTCAAAATGTTGCTTACCGCCATAGTGGAAAGCATCACCATTAATACAATAGCCAAAATATCTTCCAAAATCAAGATACTCAACACAAGTCCGGTGAACTGCTTCTTCCTTAATCCTAAATCATCAAAAGCTTTATAAATAATAGTAGTAGACGACATCGCAATCATACCGCCCAAGAACAGACTGTCCATCCTGTGCCAGCCGAAACCCATGCCGACTCCTATTCCCAACAAAATCATACAAAAGATGATGGTACAGGCAGCAATGATGGCAGAACCACCCACCTTGACAATCTTCTTAAAACTAAATTCCAAACCAAGAGCAAACAGTAAGAAAATGACACCAATATCTGCCCATGTCTTAATATTGGCAGTATCCATCACTGAAGGAGTATACGGCATATGCGGACTTGCCAGGAATCCGGCAACTACATATCCCAAGACCAGAGGTTGCTTCAACTTCTTAAACAACAAAGTCATAACACCGGCACAGATCAATATCAGTGCGAGGTCAGCTATAAGAGTAGGTAATTGAGACATTATTTCATCGTATTTGATGACAAAATTATATTATTTCTATGGGATAAACAACATATCTACGGATATGTTTTGCAATAACGTCCTAAAATAAGTTAGCCCCGGATAGAGTCGATACTTATCCGGGGCTATACACAACAACCAGCTTATTTCTTATTTTCTAAAAGGAGGTTTCACTACCACTGCTTTTAACTTCCGACCACGCATATCAATACAGATTTCCGTGCCCACTTTACTATATTCCGGCTTTACATATCCCATGCCGATACCAATCTTACGGGTAGGCGACATCGTACCGGAAGTAACCACTCCTACTTGCTCGCCTTCAGCATTTACCAGTTCATAGCCATGACGGGGAATTCCGCGATCAACCATTTCAAAGCCAACCAGTTTACGGGTAACACCTTCCGCTTTCTGTTTTTCCAGCATCGGACGGTTGACAAAATCCTTGCCCTCCACAAACTTAGTGATCCATCCCAATCCGGCTTCTATCGGAGAAGTCGTATCATCCAGATCATTGCCATACAGACAGAAGCCCATTTCCAACCGGAGCGTATCACGGGCACCCAAACCGATAGGTTTAATGCCATACTCTTCACCAGCTTCAAAAATAGCCTTCCATATAGAATCAGCCGCAGACGGATAGAAATAAAGCTCAAAACCTCCCGCACCGGTATAACCCGTATTGGAGATAATCACATTCTCTTCACTTGCAAACGTTCCAACCTTAAATGTATAATAAGGAATAGTAGCAAGATCAATATCCGTCAACTTTTGCAGAACCGAAATAGCCTTCGGACCCTGTATAGCAAGTTGAGCTATGTTATCCGACGAATTTTCCAACTCGGCTCCCTCCGTATTGTGAGAAACACACCAGTTCCAGTCTTTTTCCATATTGGAAGCATTCACCACCAACATGTATTTTTCCGGTTCATACTGATAAACCAGCAAATCATCTACAATCCCCCCATCCTCATTCGGAAAACAAGTATATTGTATTTTACCCGGAGCCAGTGCCGCCACATTGTTAGATGTTATTTTCTGCAGAAAGGCCAACGCTTGCGGTCCTTTCACCCAAAATTCTCCCATGTGCGATACATCAAATACACCGACACCTTGACAAACAGTTATGTGTTCATCAATGATACCGGAGTATTCAATAGGCATATTATAACCTGCAAACTCGTGCATTTTAGCACCAAGTGCTATATGTTTCTCTGTAAACGGAGTGGTTTTCATTATTTTAAAGTATTAAGTTTTAAGTATCAGGTATTAAGTATTACCGGAGCTTACCGTCTTTTTATTTGGAAGCCAGCAGTTCTGCTATTTTTACGATCACTTTCATTGCTTTCTCCATATTCTGGATAGGCACAAATTCGTAACGACCGTGGAAATTCAGACCACCGGCAAAGATATTCGGACAAGGCAATCCCTTAAAAGAAAGCTGCGCACCATCCGTACCTCCACGAATCGGTTTTACATTCGGTTTCACACCCACGGCTTCCATAGCTGCAAAAGCAGTATCGATGATGTGCATTACCGGTTCTATTTTCTCACGCATATTATAATACTGGTCGCGCAGTTCGAGTGTCGCAGTACCAGCTCCATATTCAGCGTTCATTTGAGCTACCAGACGTTCTATCTCTTTTTTACGGTTCTCAAATTTTGCACGGTCATGATCGCGGATGATATAAGACACAGTGCTTTGCTCCACATCCCCCTGAATACCAATCAAATGATAGAATCCTTCATAGCCGGTCGTATGTTCTGGTCTTTCCTGTGAGGGAAGCATCGTAATAAACTGATTGGCAAGATAGATAGAGTTAATCATCTTATCCTTGGCATATCCCGGATGCACATTACGTCCTTTAAAGGTTATTTTTGCGGCAGCAGCATTAAAGTTCTCAAACTCCAACTCCCCTACTTCACCTCCATCCATCGTATATCCCCATTCACAACCGAATTTCTCTACATCGAATTTATGAGCACCTTCACCGATTTCTTCGTCAGGATTGAAGCCGATACGGATTTTACCGTGTTTGATTTCGGGATGTTCCTTCAGATAAACCATCGCTGATACAATTTCCGCGATACCGGCTTTGTCGTCGGCACCGAGCAACGTTTTTCCGTTGGTTACAATCAAGTCTTCTCCCTTATGATCCAGCAATTCCGGGAATTGTGATGGAGAAAGGACTACATTCTCTTCAGCACAAAGCACAATATCCGAACCGTCATACTTTTCCACAATGCGCGGAGTGACATCTTTACCCGTCATATCAGGACTTGTATCCATGTGGGCAATAAACCCGATAGTGGGTACTTCTTTATTTATATTGGCAGGAAGTGTAGCAAAAAGATAGCCATGCTCATCCAAAGTAATATCTTCCAATCCCAAAGATTCCAACTCTTTTTTCAAGTATTCAGCAAAAATCATCTGCTTCGGAGTACTTGGAGTAAGCCCTGTCGATTCATCAGATTGTGTATCGAAGCTTACATACTTTAAAAATCTGTCTACTAAAGTCATATTGTTTTAATTACAAGTTACTAATTACAATTTACAAATTGATAGTTTATAGTGCCGTAAAGGTAAAAAAAGAGCCGTGAATTACAAAGCAATTCACGGCTCTTTTTATTGTATACTTTTATCCGGATACTTAAATATCCTATTTGACTACTTTAAAAATGGCTGCTACCATCAAAGCAATGTGTACAAACCTTGCATTTAGGTAATCCGATAGCCTCAATCAGCGTTTCCAGTGTATTAAACTTCAATGAACTGAGACCGAAACGCTCTGCAATAATACTAACCATCTTATCGTATTCCGGAGAACCGGTAGTAGCATATTTCTCCAGGTTCTTATTCTCATCCCCTTCCAGTTCCTTGATAATACGACGGGTAATCAACTCCAATGCATTTTTAGAAGCCGAAAAACCAACAAACGGACAAGCATAAATCAATGGCGGACAAGCGATACGCATGTGCACCTCCTTTGCTCCGTAATCATACAGAATCTTCACATTGTCACGTAATTGAGTTCCCCGCACGATTGAATCGTCACAGAACAACAAACGTTTATTTTGCAGCATGGCACGGTTGGGAATCAACTTCATCTTAGCAACAAGCGAACGCATCTCCTGATTGCTCGGAGTGAAGCTACGAGCCATGTCGGTGTATATTTTGAAATAGCACGATGGTAAGGAACCCCCTTTCCTTCGGCATATCCTAAAGCCATACCCACTCCCGAATCAGGAATACCGCAAGCACAATCCACTTCCGATTCATCTGTCTGTCCCATTTTCAATCCGCTGGTGAAACGCACTTCCTCTACATTCTTTCCTTCATAACAAGAAGTCGGGAAACCGTAGTACACCCACAAAAACGAGCAAATCTGCATATCCTCATTGGGCTTGCGAAGCTGGTCAACATGATCGTCATACATACGGACAATCTCACCGGGACCTAAATATCTCTCAATCTCATAATCCAGATTCGGAAAACTGGACGATTCGCTCGTTGCAGCATAAGCACCGTCTTTCCTTCCAATCACCACCGGAGTACGTCCCCATCGGTCACGGGCAGCGATGATACTACCATCTTCCGTCAGAAGCAACATCGAACAAGAACCCTTAATGTGCTTAAACACATTTTCGATACCTTCCACAAAAGTTCTGCCTTGTATAATAAGTAATGCGATAAGTTCCGTCTGGTTGGTGTTGCTCGAACTAAGTTCGGCGAAGTGCATGTTTTGACTGAGAAGTTCTTCTTCCAATTCCTGGATATTGACTATTTTAGCGACTGTGACAATGGCGAAGCGCCCGAGGTGAGAATTGATGATGATAGGTTGTGCGTCTGTGTCGCTAATGATGCCGATGCCGGCGTTTCCTTTGAATTTGTCCAGTTCTCCTTCAAACTTGGTTCGGAAATAAGTACTTTCCAAATTGTGAATGGAGCGTATAAAACCTTTTTCCTCACTGTATGTTGCGAGTCCTCCTCGCTTGGTACCCAGATGTGAGTTATAATCTGTGCCGTAGAATAAATCAGTCACGCAGCTAGTTTTCGAGACTGTTCCGAAAAAACCTCCCATGTTGTTCTCTTTATTGATGATGTTTTAAAAAAGATGGCGCAAAAGTACAAAAAAGAATTCGTCCTATAAAAAAAGCGCTCCGCAAAGTTTTAGTTTTCTTTGCGAAGCACAACTAATATTTATTAAAAAGCGGGGAATCCGAAAACAATCTTTTTACCGGAATCTTATTTCCATTTCTTGATCGTTTTCAAGTCAGCGGGAGTTGCTTCAATCAAACTTACTGCAAATCCTCCGCTACGTGCCAGCTTCACAGACATCTTATTCTTGTTTGTAACAAGTCCTTTTTTTATCTGGTAAGAAGTAGGATTCTTTTCAAAATCCGCCTCCTTTCCGTCAGCATAAAGAGTAGCTACATATTGTTTTCCCGGTTCGAGAAAATCAAGTGTAAAAGCAGAAGTACGGGGATTCTCATCGGTGATACCACCTACAAACCAGTTATCAGTACCTTTTGCCTTACGTGCTACGGTAATATAATCTCCCGGTTCCGCTTCCAGATACTTGCTGTCATCCCAATCAACGGCTACATCCTTGATAAATTGAAATGCATCCATGTGACGTTCGTAACTCTCCGGAAGGTCGGCTGCCATTTGCAAAGGACTGTACATCGTTACATAAAGTGCCAACTGTTTTGCCAAAGTTGTACGTACAAAACTGTGGTCGCCTGACAGGAAAGAAAGTTTTGTATCAAAGATACCCGGTGTATAATCCATCGGTCCACCAATCTGACGGGTGAAAGGAAGCAAGGTGGTATGGAACGGCTTATTCCCTGCAAAGGCTTCATATTCCGTGCCACGAGCCGATTCATTACCGATCAGATTCGGATATGTGCGACATAATCCTGTCGGACGGGTTGCTTCGTGAGCATTTACACAGATCTTATATTCGGCCGCTTTTTCCACCGCATATAAATAATGATTGTTCATCCACTGTCCGTAATGATGTTCTCCACGCGGAATAATATTACCTACATACCCGCTCTTCACAGCATTGTATCCGTTATCTATCATAAACTGATAGGCTTTATCAAGATGGCGCTCGTAGTTACGTACAGAAGCGGAAGTCTCGTGATGCATCATCAGCTTCACTCCTTTTTCCTTTGCATACGCATTGAGCATCTTCACGTCAAAATCAGGATACGGAGTTACGAAATCAAAGACATAATCCTTCGAATTTCCGAACCAGTCTTCCCAGCCTTCATTCCAGCCTTCCACTAAGATCTGGTCGAATCCATGCTCTGAAGCAAAGTCAATGTACGCTTCACTTTGTCATTATTGCTGCATGACGCCCGCTCGGTTTTGTTTGGGAATAATCCGTCTGTCCCAGTTTCACAGAATAAACATCATCCGTGTACGACCAGGAACTTTTTCCGGTAATCATTTCCCACCACACACCGATGTATTTCACCGGCTTAATCCAGGAAACATCTTCGTAGGCACAAGGTTCATTCAAGTTCAAAGTCAATTTGGAAGCCAGAATATCACGAGCATCATCACTGACAATCACCGTGCGCCAGGGTGAACGGCAAGGCGTTTGCATATAACCTTTATCCCCTTTTGCATCAGGAGTCAGCATGATTCAAAAATCAGGTTCTGATCGTCAAGGTTCAGATGCATACAAGAATAATCAACCAAAGCCGCTTCATGCAGATTGATATACAACCCGTCGGCTGTCTTCATTTGCAAAGATGTCTGCACACCTGTTGGTGAAAAAGGAGTTTGAGAAGCATTTGGAGTAATTGCCCCTTGCAACAATCCGCGAATCTCTGAAAGCTTGGATTCGGTATAGTCATATTCCTGCGTATCATAATCGCCTGGAATCCAGAATGCCGTATGATCGCCGGCCATAGCAAACTGCGAATGTTCTTCTTTTATAACGAAGTAATTCAGATTCTTTTGCTGCGGGAACTCATAGCGGAACCCCAAGCCATCATTATAAAGACGAAAACAAATAATCAGATTACGATCTTGCGCCTTTTGATTCAGGGTAACAGCCATTTCATTATAATGGTTGCGGATCGATTTCACCTCTCCCCACACCGGTTCCCATGTTTCATCAAAAGCAGAAGTTTTAATATCGGCCAGAGTGAATCCATTCATCAGTCCGGGATCATTTTTCAATTCCAGTCCCAGTTTCGAAGGTTTAATCACCTCTTTTCCTTTATAAGAGAGTTCATACACCGGTTCTCCTTGCATGTTGACAGAGAAATTAAGTTTTAATTGTCCGTCAGGAGAAGTGATACTTTCGGCCTTTGCTGATGTGCCGAAGAAAAAAGAGAGCAACAGGCAGACCCACATTGCAGTTCCTATTTTCATGTTCTTCATGATATAAATGAGTTAGTTAATAATCGTATGGCAAAGATAGACCGGAAATCCAAGTAGTGTTTTTCTTTATAAAGAAAATATAGAGGAATACAGATTCAAAAACGAAATAAGTACTTAATAATAAAACAGATAACACATTTTGTCTCCCCCCCAAAATATAGTGTCTATGGTGATTAAATTAAAAGGATTAAATATGAATATTGCATAATCTTTCTATATTTGCAGATTATTATCTCAATCACATCAACAAACATTTTATTATTTATATGACACAACACCTTAGTTTATCCCGGAGCTTCCAACAATTCGAAAAGGATTTTGAAGCCGCCTACAAATAATATCAATCTTTCAATCAAATGAGTAAAGAAGTTATCTATATCTTTATCGGTGGAGGAACTGGTAGTGCACTACGTTATTTTATCCAGTTGTTAATGCACGAACGAATCGTCCCTTATCATTTTCCATGGGCCACTTTCACGGTCAATCTTCTCGGCAGTTTTCTCATCGGTCTGTTCTATGCTCTTTCAGAGCGATTCCACCTTCCGTTCGAGGTCCGTTTGTTTCTGACAACGGGTTTATGTGGAGGTTTCACAACGTTCTCTACTTTCTCCAGTGATGGCGTAGGTCTGCTGAAAGGAGAATTTTACGGAGCATTTGTTCTATATACATTATTAAGTATAGGAATAGGATTAGCCGCAACGTTAGCCGGCGGATATGTGGGAAAACAGATTTAATAATTCGAATATAAATCCTACCTTTACGGCATGATTAAAAGAAACCCAACCAAACCCGTCCGCGTTGTTCCTCCCATGATGGAAGAACAGGAAGTCAGTACTATTACCCTACAGGAATGGCTCGACAGAGAAGAAACCGTCTCTCATCTTTTATTCTGCAAAGGAAAAGAAGAAGGCATCGACAAATCTTACAAAAGTTTCAAAAACTGCACCTTTCAGCATCAGACATTCAGCGAATGTAAATTCCGTTCCTCTCAACTGAGCGATGTCAGGTTCGAGAACTGCGACCTATCCAACATTTCTTTTGCTGAAAGTTCGCTCTACCGGGTAGAATTCATTTCCTGCAAACTATTGGGTACCAATTTATCGGAAACAACGATGAATCACGTCTTGCTGCATGACTGCAACGCAGGTTATATCAATCTGGCTATGAGTAAAATGAACCAGGTACGTTTTGCACACAGCCAGCTCCGCAACGGAAGTCTGAACGACTGCCGTTTTTCATCCGTCGCATTTGAGAGTTGCGATCTCGTAGAAGCCGATTTTTCACACGCTCCGCTTCGCGGAATAGATTTGCGCACTTCCCGTATCAGCGGAATCACGCTTAACATCAGCGATCTGAAAGGGGCTGTCATCACTTCCCTGCAAGCAATGGATTTGCTTCCACTGTTAGGGGTTATTATCGAAGATTAAAATCCTGCAAATTCACCCCGCCGCACTCAAACAAAAAGCATCGTCCCGTTGTTATAGTATAAGGTCGGACTAACGACATATAGGGAATAGGCACAAAAAGAATACCTATTTATAGTGATTTCTCACTCCCCGTCAAGTCCGTACTTTTGCAGAAATCTTATTCAAAAACAATAGAAACGATGAAAATTGAAAAAATTGTAGCTCGAGAAATTCTCGATTCAAGAGGTAACCCCACAGTAGAAGTTGACGTAGTATTGGAATCCGGCATTATGGGACGTGCATCTGTGCCGTCAGGTGCTTCCACAGGTGAACACGAAGCATTGGAACTTCGCGATGGTGACAAACAGCGCTATGGTGGAAAGGAGTACAAAAAGCGGTTGATAATGTAAATAAATCATCGCTCCGAAACTGATTGGTATGTCTTCACTCAATCAGAGAGGTATCGACTACACAATGCTGGCATTGGACGGCACTAAGACTAAATCGAATTTAGGTGCTAACGCTATTCTCGGTGTATCTCTTGCCGTAGCTAAAGCTGCTGCCAACTATCTGGATCTTCCTCTATACCGCTATATCGGTGGAACAAATACGTATGTAATGCCTGTACCGATGATGAACATCATCAACGGTGGTTCACATAGCGATGCTCCGATCGCATTCCAGGAATTTATGATCCGTCCCGTAGGTGCTCCTTCTTTCAGAGAAGGTCTGCGCATGGGTGCTGAAGTATTCCACGCTTTAAAGAAAGTCTTGAAAGACCGTGGCCTTAGCACTGCTGTAGGTGATGAAGGTGGTTTCGCACCTAACCTCGAAGGTACGGAAGATGCTTTGAATTCTATTCTGGCCGCTATCAAAGCAGCAGGATACGAACCGGGCAAAGACGTTATGATCGGTATGGACTGTGCTTCTTCCGAATTCTACCACGATGGTATTTACGATTATACCAAGTTTGAAGGTGAAAAAGGTAAGAAACGCACTTCCGCAGAACAAGTTGACTATCTGGAAGAACTAATCAACAAATTCCCTATCGACTCTATCGAAGACGGTATGAACGAAAACGACTGGGAAGGCTGGAAAAAGCTGACCGAACGCATCGGCAACCGTTGCCAGTTGGTAGGTGACGACCTGTTCGTAACCAACGTAGATTTCCTTGCAATGGGTATCGAAAAAGGCTGTGCCAACTCTATCCTGATTAAAGTAAACCAAATCGGTTCGCTGACAGAAACACTGAACGCTATCGAAATGGCTCACCGTCATGGATACACTACTGTTACTTCTCACCGTTCGGGTGAAACAGAAGATGCTACTATCGCCGATATCGCAGTAGCTACTAACAGCGGACAGATCAAGACAGGTTCTTTAAGCCGCTCAGACCGTATGGCTAAATACAATCAGTTACTCCGCATTGAAGAGGAACTGGGAGATTTGGCTGTATATGGTTACAAGAGAATTAAATAATTCAATATTCTCTTACTTGAATAATTCATCCCCGGACAATTAGATTATCCGGGGATTTTTACATATTAACCATTCACTAAATCTTTTTGCATTGTAAGAAAACTAGCTTCACTAAGCATCAATAAATATCTCCAATATTTTGCGAATTGAATTAATAAGGCTACATTTGCAACGTCTAACATATTAACAGACGGTGGGGAAACCTGCCTACTATCGCAGCGAGCATTTTTATGTTCGTATGTGAACTCTTATATGGGCGGTTTCGTCCCCCCATAGAGAGTGTTAATGCACCTCTAAACCTGCCGTCGGTATGTTAGACAATGGGACAGGCGAAACCGCTTTTTTATTAGCACTTCTTCCTCTCCCATCAATCTATTATTCATCTTTTAAATTCTAATGATTATGGAAAACAGTCAATTAAAAGACTTACAGGAAGAGGTTTCAGAAGCTACGAAACAGTATATCCTGACTACATTCAATTCTGAAAATGGAATGAAAACGTATTATTTGCAGATGTCAAACATAATACGCTCTGCGCACATTAATCCTCCCATTGACACCGAATACAACAGTTTAAAAAAGCTAAGCAAAAAGCTCAAGCAATATTGTACTTTCATTCAAACACTTGGCGAACATGAATGGGACAAGGGAATAGCCGATATTCAGAAAGCATTAGGCATTTATCTAATGCAAAATAACATCGAAAGTAGGCTCACCCGATAATCATTGGGGGTATGCATAAATCTTAGCCAGTCTAAAGAGGAAGAATTTCTCATCCACTACTCCTCTTAATGCGGTTCTGAATTGTTTGATTTTCGCATTAAAGGATTCAGCCGCCGCATTAGAGGATCTTTTATTATAAAAGTTAAGAATATCATCATAATGTTCATAGAAGGTTGCTGCAATTACATTGAAAGCATGAAAGCCTGCCTCTTCCACTTTATTATACCATTTAGCCATACTCAATCTTGCCGCATCTTTGATTGTATTTTTGGCAAGAATCATTCTGAGTGAATGACATAATCCATACGCCTGTCCCAATTCCGGATATTCCTTAAAAAGAATTTTGGCTCTTTGTTTTTGTGCTGGGGTCCATTTTTCGGAGGATTTAAACAGCAGATAGCGGCTTCTTGCCAACAGTTCTTTCTTTGAATCTCCATTTTCATATCTCATAGGCACATATGATTCCCCTTTCTGCTTTGCTTCTTCCATCTCATCATTGGCTTCCTGGATTGCGTCCCAGCGGAGTTTGATACGCATTTCCTGCACTGCATCGCAAGCTAATTTCTGGATGTGGAACCGGTCTATTACACGAGATGCCTTGCGGAAACAGAAGCGGACTATTTTACGCATTGAGTCCGATAAATCAAGTGTCACTTCTTCTACACTGTCCAACAGGTGTTCGGGAATATGGCGTAAAGCCGCTATGACCGTCTCTGACTTCGTCCCTGCAACAATGGCGACAAGGCACATCTCACGACCATGCCTGTCCCTGTTGGTTACTATTGTATAAAGGTCGCCATTCGACAGGGAAGTCTCGTCAATAGCCAGATTAGGTCCAATGTTCTCAGGAAAGACAAGCCACTCTTCCGCATGGCTCAACTCTTCCCAATTACGATAACCGCTTAGCACATCCTTGTATTGCTTCTCAAAGGTAGATGCGTCAATATGATAGAAATCATCAAGCGTACGGCAGGTCACCGGGGATGTGTCCATACGTTTCTTTTAAAAAAGCCGCAAACTCCTTGGAGTAGCGGGTGCCTTCGGCGGCTATTTTAAGAGGTAGAATAAAACTCTTGCCGGTACGAATATCAACCCATTTACGGCGTCGGAGCAAAAGGATTACTTTGTGGTCGCGGATGGGGAAATCGGTGATGGAAACCGCAGGAATAAAACCTTTGGATTCAAAGTGAACATCATTACGTAAAGTATCGTACATCTTTTCATCAAGATGAATGTTAATCTCGGTATCGGTACTTTCTACCTTAGTTATATCAAACGAGGAAAGGACTTCGCTTGGTAGTACTATTTGAGCTAAAGATATTAATGCTGCTTCTGTCATATTACAAAAGTAATCACTTTAAAGAAAGCTACAAATAGTTACCCCCAAGAAATTTCGGGTGAGCCAATAAAACCAGTAAAGAAGAGTCGTCATAAAAAAGAAGAACCGCATTTCTGCGATTCTTCTTATCTTTAGTTGCGGAGATCCGACTCGAACGAATGACCTTTGGGTTATGAGCCCAACGAGCTACCAACTGCTCCACTCCGCGATGTTTAACGGGTGCAAAGGTACGGCTTTTTTTGAAACAAACAAATAATTTGCTGAATATTTTTCGAGTAAATCATCATTTTTTTCTTATTTAGTTGAGAATGAATGAAATAATGATGAAACTTTTTCTTAGCACCTATTAATATACAAATGTTAATATTCTCTCTATTTTCTTGTATGGTCTAAAGAAAAGAATTACTTTTGCTCAAAATATTCAGCAATGTGCAATTTGTAACCTATGACCGTATCCAAGACAAAAGCCAAATTAGTAGATGTAGCCCGTCAGCTTTTTGCGAAGATGGGAGTAGAAAACACAACTATGAATGATATCGCTCTTGCTTCTAAAAAAGGTAGACGAACGCTCTATACTTAATTTTAAAAGTAAGGATGAAATTTATTTGGCTGTTGTGGAATCGGAATTGGATATTCTGTCGGATATGATGAAGCGGGTGGCCGAGAAAAATATCTCACCGGACGAGAAATTGTTGGAGATGATATATACCCGGTTGGACGCAGTAAAAGAGGTCGTCTATCGAAACGGAACACTGCGTGCTTATTTCTTCCGTGATATATGGCGGGTGGAAAAAGTTCGCAAGAAGTTTGATGCAAAGGAAGTCCAGCTCTTTAAAGCTGTTCTTCTGGAAGGACAGGCAAAAGGAGTTTTCCATATTGACGATGTGGAGATGACTGCCGACTTGATACATTATTGTGTGAAAGGAATTGAAGTTCCTTATATTCGAGGCCATATAGGTGCACATCTGGATGAAGATACAAGAAATAGATATGTGTCCAACATTGTGTTTGGCGCACTGCATAGAACAGAAATTTAATTAAATAACTTTTAGTATGGGATTATTAGACGGAAAAACAGCCATTGTAACCGGTGCTGCTCGCGGTATTGGTAAGGCTATCGCTCTTAAGTTTGCTGCCGAAGGCGCAAACATCGCATTTACTGACCTTGTCATTGACGAAAATGCAGAAAATACAGCTAAAGAATTGGAAGCAATGGGCGTGAAAGCCAAAGGTTACGCTTCTAACGCGGCTAACTTTGAAGATACTGCAAAGGTCGTTGAAGAAATCCACAAGGACTTCGGACGGATCGATATATTGGTAAACAATGCCGGTATCACTCGTGACGGTTTGATGATGCGCATGAGCGAACAGCAATGGGATATGGTAATCAACGTGAACCTGAAGTCTGCATTTAACTTCATCCATGCTTGTACACCTATCATGATGCGTCAAAAAGCTGGTAGCATTATCAATATGGCCTCTGTTGTAGGTGTTCACGGAAATGCAGGACAGGCTAACTATGCTGCTTCCAAAGCAGGTATGATTGCATTGGCTAAGTCTATCGCACAAGAGTTGGGCTCTCGCGGCATCCGTGCCAACGCTATCGCTCCGGGATTCATCCTGACAGACATGACAGCTGCTCTTTCTGACGAAGTAAGAGCTGAATGGGCAAAGAAAATTCCTTTGCGTCGTGGTGGTACTCCTGAAGATGTGGCAAACATCGCTACCTTCCTGGCTTCTGATATGTCTTCTTATGTATCAGTCAGGTGATTCAGGTAGATGGTGGTATGAATATGTAATCGAACAGAATGACTGTTGTATACGAAGACAACCATATCATTGTAGTCAACAAGACCGCTTCCGAGATTGTCCAGGCAGACAAGACGGGGGATACGCCGCTTTCGGAGACTGTGAAACAGTATCTGAAAGAGAAGTATCAGAAACCCGGAAATGTTTTCCTCGGTGTGACACACCGGCTGGACCGCCCCGTAAGCGGTCTTGTTATTTTTGCCAAAACGAGTAAGGCATTAACAAGGCTCAACGAAATGTTTCGCACTAGTGAGGTGAAAAAGACTTATTGGGCGGTTGTGAAAAATGCTCCGCAAGAACCGGAAGGTGAACTGGTACATTTTCTTGTACGTAATGAAAAGCAGAACAAAAGTTATGCATACGACAAAGAAGTGCCGAACAGCAAGAAAGCGATCTTGCATTACCGGTTGATCGGTCATTCGGAGAATTACTATTTGCTCGAAGTCGATTTAAAAACCGGACGTCATCATCAGATTCGTTGTCAGCTGGCAAAAATGGGATGCCCTATCAAGGGAGATTTGAAATATGGCTCTCCACGCTCCAATCCGGATGGGAGCATTTGTCTGCATGCCCGGAGAGTACGGTTCATACATCCTGTCTCCAAAGAACTGATAGAACTTGAAGCTCCTCTTCCCGAAGGAAACTTATGGAAAGGATTCGCCATAGATTAACACGGATTTCCACAGATTCATCTATTATGTTATTTAGTAGACGGTACGTCAGTTTTTTTGTGGAAAACCGTGTAAATCTGTGGTTGGAACTTGCCAAAAGAGTAAACCTGCCTGCCATTTTTCTTGTAAACTCTAGCGACAGTTAGTTAATTCCTAAATAGGTAGTATATTTGCATCATTCGCTAACTATAATTTTCAATCATACCAAAGAAAAATACGAATGAAGGCATTTAAACTACTTGCACTTACTTCTTGTGTCTTGCTTGCAGCGGGAAATGGAGTAGCGCAACAGAACTATTCAAAAAGTGAAGGATTATTGCAGTACGTCGATCCGTATATCGGATCCGGTTATCATGGACACGTCTTTGTTGGGACGAGTGTTCCGTATGGAATGGTACAGCTGGGTCCTACCAATATCCATAAAGGTTGGGACTGGTGCTCGGGTTATCATTATTCCGATAGTATTTTAATTGGCTTTTCACATACCCATTTGAGCGGTACGGGCTGTACTGACTTATGTGATATTCTCATCATGCCATTGAATGAGATCCGTACTCCCAGAGGCAATCAGGATGATATACGTGATGGGTATGCTTCCAGATATTCTCATGCGAATGAAATCGCCCGTCCCGAATATTACTCTTTGCTTCTCGACCGTTACAATATCAAAGCCGAGCTGACAGCTACAGATCGTGTAGGCTTCCATCGTTATACTTATCCTGAAGGAAAACCGGCTTCCATATTAATCGACTTACGTGAAGGAAACGGATCGAATGCTTACGACAGCTATATCCGTAAGGTAGATGATTATACAGTAGAGGGTTATCGTTATGTGAGAGGCTGGAGTCCTTCCCGCAAAGTTTATTTTGTGTTGAAAAGTGATAAGAAGATAGAGCAGTTTACTGCCTATGATGATAATAACCCGCAACCTTGGGACCAACTGAAAGTGGCATCGGTGAAGAGTGTCCTCACTTTTGGTAACGTGAAGGAAGTGAAGATAAAAGTCGCCCTTTCTTCTGTCAGCTGTGACAACGCAGCGATGAACCTGCAATCCGAACTTACTCACTGGGATTTTGATAAGGTGGTGGATATGAGTGCCGACCGATGGAATAAGCAACTGGAGAAGATGACAGTAGAGACTGATGATGAGGCTTCCAAACGTGTATTCTATACCGCCCATTATCATACTATGATTGCCCCTAGCTTTTTGCGTATGTGAATGGAGAGTATAGAGGGATGAATGACATGATTTACACAGACCCGAAGAAAGCCAACTATACGACTCTTTCTTTATGGGATACCTACCGTGCATTAAATCCTTTGATGACTATTACTCAACCTGAAATGGTTGACCATGTAGTCAATTCGATGATTTCCATCTATCGTCAGCAGGACAAACTCCCTATCTGGCCTTTGATGAGTGGAGAGACCGATCAGATGCCGGGGTATAGCTCCGTGCCGGTGATTGCCGATGCATATCTGAAAGGATTTACCGGGTTCGATGCGGAAGAAGCATTGCAAGCAATGATAGCTACAGCTACTTATGAAAAGCAGAAAGGAGTACCTTATGTAGTCAAAAAAGGCTATATCCCTGCCGACAAAGTTCATGAAGCTACTTCCATAGCCATGGAGTATGCAGTAGACGACTGGGGAATTGCCGCTATGGCACGTAAGATGGGAAAGACAGAAGATGCTGAAACATTCTCAAAACGTGCTCATTATTACAAGAACTATTTTGATTCTTCTATCCATTTCATTCGTCCGAAACTGGAAGACGGCTCTTGGCGTACTCCTTACGATCCGGCACGTTCCATCCATACTGTTGGAGATTTCTGTGAAGGAAACGGATGGCAATATACTTTCTTTGCTCCACAAGACCCCTATGGCTGATTGCCTTGTTTGGAGGTGACAAACCTTTTACAACGAAGCTTGATGGTTTCTTTACCAATACCGACAGTATGGGGGAAGAAGCATCGAGCGACATAACCGGATTGATCGGACAATATGCACATGGAAATGAACCGAGCCATCATGTTGCTTATCTTTACGCGTATGCCGGTGAACAATGGAAAACGGCGGAAAAGGTTCGTTTTATCATGAGCGATTTTTACACAGACCAGCCGGACGGTATCATCGGTAATGAGGATTGTGGCCAAATGTCTGCCTGGTATCTTCTTTCATCTATGGGACTCTATCAGGTGAACCCGTCGGATGGTGTATTTGTTTTCGGTAGCCCTTGTTTTAAGAAAGTAGAAGTGAAGGTACGTGGTGGTAACACTTTTACTGTAGAAGCACCCAATAACAGCAAAGAAAATATCTATATCCAGAAAGTGTATTTGAATGGCAAGCCTTATGATAAGAGTTATATCACTTATCAGGATATAATAAATGGCAGCACATTGAAGTTTGTAATGGGGAAAAAGCCTAATAAGAATTTTGGTAAGGCTCCGGCAAACAGACCGGTTGTTTTGAATAAGATAAATGGATAAAGATGGCTTACTTATAAAAGACAGCTAATTGTTGAAAGGAGGAAGAAGCCTCCGACAATGAAAGAATAAAGCTGGTTCTCAATATTCAATTCAGTTTTCAATAGGGTATTATAAGGCTTTCCGATTGTAGCATTTAATTCTGCTTCGGAAAGCTTTATTTTATACTAGAAACGGCTGAAAAGCAAATCCTTAACAAGAACTTACTGTTTTCAGCGTTTTGGGGAATATAGTTTTAAGAAATAAGTTAGTCTTGATTATATCTTTCCTTTAAAAAAGAATGTAATCAAGACTATTTTTATAACTATGGAAGCGGATCAGCCTTTGCCGGTCGTTTCGGATCATAAACGGCTACTCCTACTTTGGAGTCAGCACAACCATAATACAAATACCATTTGTTTTTGAAGTAGACCATTCCTTCTATAAATACGGTTCCATCCACATATTGCCCGCTCTTTTCAAAGCTATCCATCGGACGGAAGAACGGTTCATCGAGACGGGTGATAAAGCGGGTAGGATTATTGGCGTCGAAGAGTGCTTGTCCGGCAGCATAGACATTGGCGGTATAGCGTTTGTCACCTCTTCCTGAATGGTTCTTACCATTATAAAGAAGGACGATTCCTTTCGGAGTGTAGATAGCCGGAGGTCCACATTCGGTGAGATGGCTGTCGAAGTAGCCGTCACGGGGAGAAAACAACTTCTTTAGGGAACCGTCAATGTTGACAATCGGTGTCCAGTGGATTAAGTCATCGGAAGTAGCTGCGAATACATGCTCTTCTCCCCAGTACATAAAGTATTTCCCGTTGATTTTCTTGATAATCTGCTTCCCTTTAACAACCTCGGTCAGGATAGAGCCGGACTTACAACCCAGGTTGAAGAACTTTCCATCAAATGCTTTGGCAAAAGCAGGACCGTGTTTTGTCCAGTCTTTTAGGTTGCGGGAGGTCGCTACTGCCAGGCGAGGCACATGGCGATTCCATTGGGTGTACATCATTACATATAATCCGTCATCGGTTACGGCAATTCGTGGGTCTTCGCAGCCGCCGGGCCATTCCAACTCTTTTTGTGAATCATTATCCGGATAGAATACAGGAGTCTTTTCCCGTTGGAAATGTGTGCCGTCGGTAGAAGTGGCATAACCGAGGCGAGAAGTCCGGTGTCCGATACCGACACCTGATTTATCCTCTGCACGGTATAACACGACAATCTCACCATTGTAGAGTGTAGCAGCCGGATTGAATGTATCGTTCGATTCCCACGCAATAGAATCTTTGGTCAATGGACAGTAAAACTTAGTGTTTTCTATAGGAGATATTACCGGATTGACATTCTTTGGACGTTCGAAACCACCGAAAGCCCAATCGGGTAATTTGTTCTCTTTATGATTGGAAGACTGTCCGTAGGCAGTACAGGTCATCATGGTTGTAGTAAGTAGGAATAAAAAAGTTGATTTCATATTGTTCATATTATATGGGTCATTTATTTTTTAGGAGTCATATACTCCCTACATATAAATTGGAAAATAAATAAAATGCTGTCATCTGTCACCTGATTGGGTATAAATGATTGATTATAAATATACTGCAGTGTGACAGCATGATGTGACGGCAAGGTGACGACAACTTTGCTGTCACTTTGTTGAAAGCAAGGATTTTATTGTTTCTCTGCTATGTGGGTACTTATTTCTCTATCCGGAGCGGTATTCAAGGATTATCAGACTATTACGGAAGAGAGAGCTTCAGTACTTGAAACTAAAAGTTCTATTGCTTGAAACTTTTGTTTCGTCAGCGGGAAACTTTAGTTTCATCGGTGAGAAACTCTAGTTTCTCTTACTTGAAACTGTGGTTTCAAAGGCCTGAAACTAAAGTTCTTCAACCTTGAAACTACTTTGGAAGCGTAAGCTTCAAGGTTAGAAACAGTTATCTCATAAGCGGGAATACAATAAAAACATAATAGAAGACTATTGGATACTATTCAGCAAGTCTACCTTTCCTTCATTCACGAGTTTTAGGATTAGTTCTCCGAACAGCGTATTTTGCCATGCAAACCAGGAACGAGTAAAGTTTTTCGGGTCGTTCTTGTGGAAAGATTCATGCATGAACCCTGTTCCGGCATCCGTATCCATCAGCATTTTGATGCAGGTCTTGATTTCTGCGTCGTTTTGACTGGTGAATGCTTTCATCATAATACTCATGGGCCAAATCATATCATATCCGATGTGCGGACCGCCAATTCCTTCACCAGCAGTACCTTTGAAGAAGTAAGGATTATCTTCGCTCCATACAAACTTACGGGTATTCTGATAAATAGGATCGTTCACTTTCACATCCCCAAGATAAGGCAGGGCAATGAGACTCGGCACATTGGCATCATCCATTAACAGTTGATTGCCGAAACCGTCCACTTCGAAAGCATAGATTTTGCCATATTTCGGATGATTGTAAACCGCATACTTTTTCAGGGCTGCTTCCACTTCGTTCGACAGTGTAGTACATTCTTTAGCTAAATCAGGTTTCTTGTTGACTGTATTCAGAATCTCGGCAGCTTTGCGCAATGAAGTTACAGCAAAGAAGTTGGACGGAACGAGGAACTGGAAAGTTGTAGCATCATCCGAAGGACGGAAAGCAGAAGCAATCAGTCCGACCGGCTTTACAGGATTACCCCAGCCGTCGTTGGTCATCGTATCGAGTGCACGTTCCGTTTTGCGTTGGAAACGATAAGGACCTTTCGGATCTTCTTTTCGTTGCTGTTCCTTAAACGTTTTCAAAACCTTGGCGATGGCTGTAAGCCATTCGTCGGAGAATATACTGGCATCTCCCGTCGTCTTCCAGTAATGATAAGCAAGACGGATAGGATAGCAGAGCGAGTCGATTTCCCATTTGCGTTCGTGCAGTTCGGGCTTCATGTCCGTAAGGTCGCTCATCCATTCGCCGCCTTCGGAATTCATGTTGAAAGCATTGGCATACGGGTCGATATTGATACACTTGAACTGACGTTTGATAACGCCGGCCAGCATCTTTTTCAGTTCCGCGTCTTTGTTGGCGAGTTGCACGTAAGGCCATACTTGTGCACCCGAATCGCGCAACCACATGGCGTGGATGTCGCCTGTATAAACAAACGTATCGTCTTTGCCGTCAAAATGAACAGTAGTATCCAGGGTGTTCGGGAAACAGTTTTCGAACATCCATGCCAAGCGGGCATTCGTCAGCAGTTGCTTGATATGCGCAATCTGTTGTTCCACAGCTTGCGAGACAAACAGACGTTTCGATGCTTCCGGACGGTTCGTCTGATAGTTGTTGATTTTGGTATTATCTTGTTGGATGACAAAATCACTGTTCGTTATAGCCTGCATATTGCTAGCACCAAAGAGTGCTATGGACAAACAAAAGGCTTTAGTTATATTCATGGTAATAGTCTTTTTTTTGTTGATTAGTATTGATTATGAAAGTGTTGCGGAGAAGAAGTGTTAAATCTCTGCAAAGAATTCAATAAGACAGGCATTGTCGAGCAGCCATTTATACTGCTCCTTGTTATGTCCCGACCAATCCCTGCCTAATAATCCGTTTTCATCCCGGTAGTTTTCCCAGGCGTGAAGCGCATTTTCCACCATCGCATTGACATACGCCGGATTCTTGTCAATCTTATACAGAGCTTTCAGTCCTCTGAATAAGATCACGTTAAACCAGGCCATGTCTTTATGCACTTTGACAGTCGGGTCTTTCTTGTCGGCTTTTGTGCGGAAAAAAGCATCAGTTCCTGCGGCTGTCTGCTGTGCATCGCGCAAATACTGTTCATCTCCTGTTTCCTCATAGAGCAATACGCCCGCCTGAATCATCTGTCCACTGTTGTAGGCGTATTTCTCTTTGGAACTTTCCCTTTCAGGTTGATGTTATCCCAGTAAAGATGGTCGGTAGGGTCGCACAGATGCTTTTTCGTCCAGGCATACGTCTCTTTTGCTTTTTCGAGGTATTTGGCATCCTTCGTCAGCCGGTACAACTTGACACCGAGCACAGTAGACGGTGCATTGGAACAAGTATGCTTCGCTTCCTTCTGCTGTTCACACCAAAAGATGCCACCGCCTATCTCATCGCTCCATCCACTGTAGATATATTGATACAATGCAACGGCTTTTTCCAAAGATGCAGGCTTGTGAGTCAGTTGGTAATAATCGCAGTAATCCAGTGCAACCCAGATGTTATCGTCATAATAACGTCCGTGCTGCCCGTACTTGGTGGGGTATGACTGATAACAGGCCGGCAAGCGACTGTTATCCCAATACTGCTCCATTCCCGGTAGAATTCTTTTCTCGAGAATCTTTTTGTACTTCTTGTTTCCGGTCGCTTTGTATAAAGCCACACAACCCGACATCATCCCGGAATACGGCCATAGAAAAGAAGCCTTCAGCGTTCCGTTCTGCTGCGTTCCGTCCGCCAGATAAGTGATTTTTTGGTTGGGATTGACAGGATACGTTTCTGTTAGTAGTCCGTCATTCGTCTGATAGAGATTCAATACATTAGATAGAATCGAGTCGGCAATAGAAAGATAACGGGTATTTCCCGGTGTCTTTCCCACTGCGGAAGTAAGGCAAAATAACATACAGGCTACAAAACATATATTTCTCATAGGAATATCGGGTTGTGTGGTGAAACTTTCAGGTAGATACAAAGATTATTTCTGCTGACGCTGGTCGAACTCCAGTTCCACCTTTACGGGGAAATGGTCTGAAGGAGTGCGCGCCTGATAAGTCTTGATGTCGATTTCTTCCGGGCAATCGTTCGCCTGCTTCTTTTCTCCCTTGCCTACGATGCTGCGGTAAGTATCAGTCAGCACACCATATCTTTTCACTTGGAAAGACGGAGAAACGAATATATGGTCGATACGGCTTTCCGTAAAGCTGTTCGGGTCGAAGTCGTTGAACGTGCCGTTGATAGCATAGCGGAAGTCGGCCTTCTCGTAAGAGTCGCACAACACCCCTTTGCTCACAAAAGCATCATAAGACTGGTGGGTCTGGTCGACATTGAAGTCTCCCGTCAGGATGGCCGGAAGCTCTTTGCCTTTGCCAAGTTCTTTCATCTTGTCCTGTACGAGGAACGCACTTTCCACGCGTGCTTTCTTGCCGATATGGTCCATGTGCAGGTTGAAGAAAAGGAATTCGAAGCCGGTATCTTTGCATTTGAAGTGTCCCCAACTGCAAATACGCGGCAACACGGCATCCCATCCTTTGCTCGGCATGTCGGGAGTTTCCGACAACCAAAAATCACCTTTCTCTATCACGTCAAACTTGTCTGTGCGATAGAAAATAGCAGAATGTTCACCTTTCTCTTTGCCGTCTCGCGACCTACACCGATATAATCATAACCGGGTAATGCTTCTTTCATATCTTTCAGTTGATGAATAAAGCACTCCTGCGTGCCGAAAATATCGAAATCGTGGTATTGCACTATTTGGGCAATGACCGGGTAACGTTGTCCCCAACCGTTTCCGTTGATTGAATCGCCACCGTTGGCGTTTCTCAAATTGTAGGAGGCAACGGTGATAGAAGTAGGCTGATAGTTACTTTGACAACCGCAAAAGACGATCGCAACAAGGGCAATTAGTAAAAGGTTTTTCAGTTTCATGTTTTTATAGTTTGTTTGGTAGATAATTCATTGATCTCCAAAAGTACAATATTTTATTCAAACGAAAGAGAGTAAGGTACATCTTTTTCTGTGGTTCCCCGTTGTTTATTGGGTACGGGGCTCATTTGAAATTGAATATTAGCACCTTTAATCAGCTGGTCATGTGTAAGGAAATTACGGGTTTGTGATTTCCCGTTTACTTTCATTTCCTTGATGTAGCGGTTGTCAAGCTGGTTGTTATCTGCCTTGATTGTGATGGTCTTTCCGTTCTCCAAATGTAACTTCGCTGATTTGAAGAGCGGGGTTCCTATGATATATTCATCCGTTCCCGGGCAAACCGGATAGAAACCGAGTGCGGAGAATACATACCAGGCGGAAGTCTGTCCGTTGTCTTCGTCACCGCAATAACCGTCGGGACCGGCGGTATATAGCTTGTTCATAATCTCACGTATCCAGTATTGAGCTTTCCAGGGCTCGCTCGAATAGTTGTAGAGATATACCATGTGCTGAATAGGCTGGTTGCCGTGCGCATATTGCCCCATGTTCATTACTTGCATTTCACGCATTTCGTGAATCATGCTGCGGCTTTCCATTCCCAGTTTACCCGGGATGACAAAGACGGAATCCATCATCGCGTTGAATTCTTTCTTGCCTCCCATCAGGTTGATAAGTCCTTGCGGGTCGTGGAATACGCAGAAGCTCCAGTGCCAGCTATTCCCTTCGCAAAATTCACCGCTCCAGTCCACTGCATCGAAATTCGGATTGAATACGCCTTTGTTGTCTTTGCCAACCATCAGTTTGCGTTCCGGATGATAGACATTTTTGTAGTTCAGCGCGTGTTTCTTATAAATGTCGATTTCGCTCTCCGGTTTACCGAGTTTCTTGCCTAATGTATAAATTGCCCAGTCGTTGTAAGCATACTCCAATGTACGTGCAACGTTTTGTCCTATGCCGATATTGTTGGCAACATATCCCAGTTGGTTGTAAGATTCGTAACCGAGACGACCTGAAGCAGTCCCGCGAAGATGTGCATTTGCTCCATGTTTCAATGCTTCCCAAAGAGTTTCGATATCATATCCTCGCAATCCTTTGATGTAAGCGTCGGCCACTACGGAAGCCGAGTTGTTGCCTACCATACAATCCCGATGTCCCGGGCTGGCCCATTCCGGCAGGAAACCGCTTTCCTTGTAAGTATTTACTAGTCCCTCCTGCATCTTTTGATTCATTGACGGATACATCAGGTTGAGGAAAGGGAACAGGCAGCGGAACGTGTCCCAGAATCCGGTGTCGGTAAACATATAACCGGGACGCACTTCGCCGTTGTAGGGGCTGTAATGCATGACTTGTCCCTTAGCATCTATCTCGTAGAAACTGCGTGGAAAAAGCATGGAACGGTATAGACAAGAATAGAAGGTACGTAAATTATCGATATTATCGTCTTCTATCTCTATTTTACTCATTTCACGGTTCCAAATCTCTCTTCCGTTCGCTACCAGTTGGTCGAAACTGTTTTTGCCAAGCTCTTTGAGATTCAACTCCGCCTGTTCGGGGCTGATAAAGGAGGAAGCAACACGTGCGTGTACGATTTCTCCCTTTTTCGTGGCGAATCCGATCACGGCCCCTGTGTGGTTTCCTTTTGCTTCTGTTTCATTCGGAAGAATGTTGTTTTCGAAAACTGTGGAAACGAATGTGAACGGTTTGTCGAATTGAATCACGAAATAGTTTTTGAAGTTTTCCGGCACACCGCCGCTATTCTTGGTTGAATAGCCGATAATCTTGTTTTCTTCCGGAATCACTTTCACATAAGAACCTTTGTCGAAAGCGTCTACAATCACGTAGGCATTCTTTGTCTCCGGATACGTGAAACGGAACATGACGGCACGCTCCGTAGGAGCAAGCTCGGTTGTTACATCATGGTCGGCAAGGTATACCTTATAATAATAAGGTTTGGCAACTTCCGCTTTGTGAGAGAACCAACTGGCACGTCGGTCTTGATCGAATACCAGTCCGCCGGTGATAGGCATGATGCAAACTGCCCGTAGTCGTTCATCCAGGGACTGGGCTGATGTGTTTGTTTGAATCCCCGGATTTTGTCGGCATCATACGTGTACGCCCAACCGTCTCCCATTTTACCGGTCTGCGGTGTCCAGAAATTCATTCCCCACGGCAATGCCGTAGCCGGATACGTGTTTCCGGTAGACAGTTCAAACTTGGACTGAGTGCCTACCAGTGTGCTGACATAGTCTACCGGATTCTTAACGGCAGAAGATTGCAGGCTGTACAACACGGCACCTCCAAGAAATAGCAAGTGTTTAAATGAAAAATGTGTTTTCATGAACAAATGAATTTATAGATTTGAAAATAATTCTACGACGAAAATAGGGAGAAAAGGAATGTGCTTCTAGTAATAGAGGGGCTAAATCGTTTCTTGTCGCTGAAATTAACTACTCTGGCACGGAGCTTTACTTATATTCCGGCCAAAAAAAAGCTCGGAATGTTTTTTTGTTTACCTTTGTCATATAGCAAATCTAAGAATAATACACTATGGGAAAACAGTTGGTTTTTATTCTATTCTTTTTTCTTAATCTGTTGATACATAACGCTTATGCTTATAATTTGAAGCAAGTTGCAGATAAAGAGTATATGTCTAATAGTTCGATTACATCTCTGTGCCAGGATGAGCGTGGATTGATGTGGATCGGGACCTGCGACGGGCTGAATATTTATGATGGACAGGAGATTGAGGAATTTAAGACTCGTGACAAGGAGGATTACTTATCTGGTAATCTGATTGACAATATTGTGTATACGGGCGAAGATATTTACTGGATTCAAACCTACTATGGGCTGAACCGTTTGAACCGGAAAACCAATACAATCACTCACTATAATGAATTTCAGAAACTCTTCTTTATGAATAAGGATAGTCATGGTAATCTGTTCATTATCCAGGATAGTAACTGCATTTATTATTATCATAAAAAAGAAGGAGTCTTCAAGAAAATCAATATCACGGGAATCCCGATTTCCGATATCGTAAACTTCTTTATCGACGGTAACAACCGGATGTGGGTAGTCATGAAAGGATATAACCGCTGTTATGATATACAGCAGGAAGCCGCATCGGGAGATATCACCCTGTTACCCCAGAAAACGAACCTGATTTATCAGACTTCCTTGATTTATTGTTTCAATGACGAGCAATCTCTTTATTACATAGACAAGGAATTTAATTTCTATGCTTTCCATATTCCGACCCAGAAGAATGAGTTTATTGCCAATCTGGGTAAGGAAATACAGGAACGTGGCAAAATTTCGTCCATCGTTCATTATCATAACAGCTATTTTGTGGGCTTTTTGATGGATGGTATTCTGCTGTTGGAGAAACAGAAGGAGACGAATCATTATCAAATTCAGTCGTTACCTATCAACAGCGGTGTATTCTGTCTCAAGAAAGACCGTTTTCAGGATGTTGTTTGGATTGGTACCGACGGGCAGGGTGTTTATCTTTATTCGAACCCGCTTTATTCTATCAAATCAATGGTGCTTAGCAATTATACCGAGAAAATAGAACGCCCCGTGCGTGCCATCTATCTTGATGATGAACGTACTTTCTGGGTGGGAACCAAAGGAAACGGAATTCTTAAAATCTATGATTACGAATTCGATAAAAACATCTCCGACTGTCGGGCGGAGGTGTTGACTACCTCTAATAGTGCTTTGAGTAGTAATGCCGTTTATTGTTTTGCCAAGAGCCACCGGAATTTGCTTTGGATAGGAGACGAAGAAGGATTAACTTATTATTCATATCGGGAAAAACGTATCAAGAGTATACCAATACGGATCGGTAACGAAGATTTCAAATACATCCATGACATTTACGAAACAGCAGATTCCGAACTGTGGCTGGCGAGTGTCGGCATGGGAGTGGTGAAAGCTCGTATTGCCGGAACACCGGACAATCCGGTGATTGTGGATGCGCAACGTTACATCATCAATGACGGCGAACTGGGATCGAACTATTTCTTTACTATTTATGCGGAGAATGAAGCCAACCTGTTGTTTGGCAATAAAGGATATGGGGTATTCCGCTATAACGAAACGACGAATGGCCTGGAACCGGTGTCTACTCACAAATACGAAAACATGACCCTGAATAATATTCTCGCTATCAGTAAAGACAGCAGCAATAACTATCTTTTCGGAACGAGCTACGGATTGATAAAGTACACATCGGAAACTTCTTATCAGCTCTTCAATGCCAAGAATGGTTTCCTGAATAATACCATTCATGCAATTCTTAGAAACTCGTCCGACAACTTCTGGTTGAGCACCAATCTCGGATTAATCAATTTCGATACGAAACGGAATGTCTTTCGTTCGTATGGCTTTGGAGATGGTTTAAAAGTGGTAGAGTTTAGTGACGGTGCCGGTTTTCGGGATTCCCGGACTGGTACTCTGTTCTTTGGCGGAATTAATGGAGTCGTGGCTATCCGGGCGGATGGCCGTCCGGAGCAGCTTTATATGCCTCCTGTTTATTTTGATAAGCTGTCTATCTTCGGTGAACAATACAATCTGGGCGAATTTCTCACCCGGAAAAAAGAAACTGAAGTCTTGAATTTGCAGTATGACCAGAATTTCTTTTCTGTTTCATTTGCCTCTGTGGATTATCTGAATGGTAATAACTGTACCTATTTCTATAAACTAAAAGGATTGAGTGACCAATGGGTAAACAATGGTTCGGAAAGCGGAGTCTCTTTTACGAATATGGCTCCCGGCGAATATACCTTACTGGTGAAATATTACAATAGTGTCTTTGATAAAGAGAGTGATGTCTATTCTCTGGTGATTCGTATAGGTGATCCGTGGTATGCTTCCTGGTGGGCTTATTTGATTTATGCCCTGTGTCTGCTTTTACTGGCAGCCTTGCTGATACGTTCCTTTATCCTGCGCTCCAAACGTAAAAAGCAGGAATTGCTGAACGAGATAGAGAAACGCCATCAAAAGAATGTCTTTGAGTCCAAACTTCGTTTCTTTACTAATATCGCACATGAATTTTGTACTCCGCTGACTTTGATTTATGGTCCTTGCGGACGGATCCTTTCATCGAAGGGACTTAGTAAATTTGTCGTGGACTACGTACAGATGATTCAGACGAATGCGGAGCGTCTCAACAACCTGATTCATGAGTTGATCGAATTCCGTCGGATTGAAACGGGAAACAGGGAAGTGCGGGTTGAATCATTGAATGTGTCTTCCATTGTGAAAGGAATAGCCAAAACGTTTGTTGAAATGGCTAAATCCAGAAACATCACTTTCTTGAGCAAGATACCCGAGCAGGTGATGTGGAACTCGGACAAAGGATTCCTGAATACGATCATTATTAATCTGATTTCTAATGCCTTTAAATATACTCCCGACGGACAGAGTCTCAAGATTGAAGTGGATACGAGCCGGGAAAATATGCTGGCTCTTCGTGTAGCAAATGAAGGAAGTACCATCAAGGAAAAGGATTTTCAGTATATTTTTAATCGGTATGCCATTTTGGATAATTTCGAGAATCAGGATGAAAAGAACTTTTCACGGAATGGCCTGGGGCTGGCTATTTCTTATAATATGGCTAAGTTGCTGAATGGTACATTGAAAGTGGAAAACACTTCTGACGGATGGGTGATGTTTACATTAACCTTGCCGGTCATGGAGCTGACTACCGGAGTGTCGGAAACCAAACGACTGATGGCGGAATATATCCCCAAGATAGATACTCAACCGATATTGAAACTTCCCCAGTATGAGTTTGATAAGATGCGTCCTACGCTTTTGGTTGTCGATGATGAAATCGAAATGCTATGGTTTATTGGAGAAATCTTCTCGGCTGACTTCAATGTGGTAACCTTGCAAGATCCCGAACGGCTGGATCAGGTGATGAATGAGGTTTATCCGAATGTGATTATCTGTGATGTCATGATGCCGGGAATGGGTGGCATTGAACTGACCAGGCGGATTAAATCGGTGAAAGAGACGGCGCATATTCCTATTATTGTGGTTTCCGGACGACACGAGATGGAACAACAGATGGAAGCCCTTTCTGCCGGTGCGGAAATGTATATCACAAAACCGTTTAGTGCGGAGTATCTTCGTATCTCTGTCTGTCAGGTGATAGAACGGAAAGAGGTGTTGAAAAATTATTTCAGTTCGCCGATCAGTTCTTTTGAAAAGTCGGACGGGAAGTTGACGCATAAAGAGTCGAAGAAGTTCCTTCAGTCGGTTTTGAAGATTATCAATGATAATATAACGAACAAAGATTTGACTCCGCGTTATATCGCCGATCGACTGGCAATCAGTCCCCGGAGTCTTTATCGGAAGATGGAAGAGATAGGAGAGGATAGCCCGACCGATCTGATTAAGGAATGTCGTTTGCACATAGCGAAAGATTTATTGCTGACCACTAAAAAGACGATTGATGAAATTGTATTCGATTCGGGATTCTCGAACAAAGTTACTTTCTTTAAGGTGTTCCGTGAAAAGTATGAGTGCACGCCAAAAGAGTTTCGGATGAAACATTTGGAAGAGGTTCAGCAGTAGCCTGTGGCGGGAATTTTTAAAGAAAAAGAAGAAGTAAATATCCGTGTTAATATAGTAAATATCCGTGCCAAAAGGTAAAAAGGATAGTTAATTTTCTTTTGGTAGAGTTTAGTGATTTTATCTTTGTCTCATCGAAGTTTTTAAGTAGATAAACTTGAAAAGTATTAATTTATTAATCTTTAATCTAATGAAAAGGAAACTTAGTTTTTTATTTCTTTCAGCATTGACCATTCCATTTTTTATGGGTTCGTGCAGTGATGATAAAGAAGAACAGGAAGTGAAACCGGCAACAGATCTGGTTGTCGATAATAATTCGGTGACACTACTACAAGGAGACGAAATTACGGTGAGTATCACCTCCGGTAATGGCGATTATTATGTGAAGCCATTTGATGAAAACGTGGCGACGGCTACAATCAATGGTAATAAGGTGACTATTAAAGCTACCGAAAATAGACCAGTTGGAAGAAAATAAACCGTACGGAAACCACTATATTAATAGTAGATGGACGTAAGAAAGTGGCTAGAGTGCTGGTTCGGGTAGCAAAACTCTGGGATTTGACGGTAGATGCACCGGAAGAAGGTTTTGACCTTTTTATCGGTGAAAAGAGACTGGTGAAGATTTTGACCGGTAACGGAGATTATCAGATTTCCATACCGGAAGGTGCTGATAAGTTTTTGGAAGTGGGTGAACTATCCGGACAAGTTATTCCGTTGACTGCCAAGTTCGAGACTGGAGCCGATCCGGTAAATATTACGATAACAGATAAGAAAGGTAAGACAATCACTATTCCTGTGGTAGTGAACATCGTGGATCTGACACTGAAAAGTGATGAAGCCACTTTTGCCGAACCGGATGCCGAATCTCAATATATCTCTATTGAGAGAGGTAATGGCGGATATAGTTTCACTTATCAGGTGGGAGACGGCGAGCCTACTACGGATGCAACGATTGTGGAAGCTACTGAAAAAGAGAACCTGATTACCTTGAAACCCAAAGCTAGAGGTGATGTGAAAGTGATTGTGACAGACCAGAAAGGTTCTGTGGAGGAGATTTCGGTGAAAGTGAATCCATATAACCTTAAACTGGAAAATGAAGCAACTTCTTTAATCATCGGTGGTTATGAGGCATCTACAGAAATAGCTATTACCAGAGGAAATGGTGATTATAAGTTGGCACAACTCACAGATGATAATAAAACCTATTTGAAAACCGCAGAATTGATTACGGAAGACGGGGCTACCAAGTTAAAACTAACAGGAAAGAAGCTCGGGACTACCACACTGGAACTGTCTGATGCGGCAGGTCAGAAATTGACGTTACCAGTTTATGTGAATCCGGTATGTTATCGTATGGAATATGACGTATGCTTTAAAATTGATATTAAAAAGTATGCCGAATCACATTCAGAGGTGAAAAGTATGAATCAGCTTACTTTTGAGGTTGTGTTCTACCCGACTTATACTCGTTCTATGCAATCGTTTATAGGTTTGGAAAGTGTATTCCTGCTTCGTGCAGAAGCTAAGGATGTGAATCCGCGTTTTGAAATAGCCACTAAAATTAATGGTAAGAGTGATCCCCGTTTCCGTAGTCAGCAAACTATTTATTGCGATGATTCGGAAGGTGGACGTAAGACTCCGGGTAAATGGTATCATATAGCCATTGTATATGATGGAACGAAATCAAGTACTAAAGAGGCTTATAAAATGTATATAAACGGGGTGAGAGAAACGTTGACTCCTGCAGATAACTCTTATGAGGATTGTGCCCCTAATTCATCTCTCAATCTGACAGATGTAGGTGGAAATGATAAAGCACTGTTGATTGGACGTTCCGGAGATTCATATCGGGTAGGATATTGCAAAGTTTATCAGGCACGGATGTGGAAGAGAGCGTTGGACGAAAGTGAAATTAAAGCGAATATGTGCAAAATTCTTAATGCAGAAGAACACTCTGACTTGATGGGATATTGGGTATTCTCGAAAGGTGTCGGAGGTACTACAGTTTTTGAAAATTGGGGAAATGGCGGCAGCGGATTGGATGCGCAAGTTTGTTTGCAGAATATAAGCGAAAATAAACCTGCCTGGGGAGCGGAACTTCCTGCAACTTATAATGGAGATAAGAGCCGCTTTGAACCAATTGAATGTCCTCATTCATACTAAACTAGGAATATAATAATATGAGAAACAATATGATAACAAAAAAACTAATCAAATTTGCCCTGCTGTTTTTTCTTATCGGACTGACGGCTTGTGACAATAAACTGAATCCGGGATTTGATCCGGATGATTATGAACCGATTGTTCCGCCTGAACCTGTTAGAACAATGGATGCAATGGCTAGTGGCGAGCGAGTAGTACTTTCGGGTGCTTCGTTGACGGATATTGTTCTGAAATGGACGCCTACCGAGAAACACGGAAATACAGTATATCGTTATGAAGTATTGATTGATACGATCGGGGGAGACTTTACCAAACCGGTAGAAACGATCTTTTCTGACAATAACGGTTTGGAATCGCAGTTGACTTTAACCCATTATCAGGCAAACACAATAGGTAAACTGGCTAAATTCCGTTGCAATACCAACGGCACACTGCGTTGGAAGGTGCGTGCTTATTGCGGATTGGATCAGGCTCTTAGTAGTCTGGAAGGTTATTTCGTAATTTTTATGATGGACGGCATTGATGATATGCCTTCTGAAAACGAGCCGGTTTATATCACTGGCGTGGGTACGGAAGATGATGGTGATGAAGCGGAAGCACAACAAATGCTCCGTCAGAATGAAGGAATCTATCAGACTTTCACTCAATTGAAAGCCGACCAGCCATTTATATTTATGTCTACTGTAGAAGGTCGCAAATGCTATTATTATGTAGACGACAACGGAGTGTTACGTGAGCGTAATGATGGTGAAGACTATACAGTTACGGTTCCTCAATCAGGCATCTACCGGATTACCATCAATATGGGTGAACAAACGATCAGTTACGATGAAATAGGAGCTGTATATCTTTATAACCATTCGGGTGGGTATAGACAGGATTTCAACTATCTGGGATATGGCAAATGGGGTGTGAAGAATTATACTGCCCGGAAACAAACGGAAAGTTGGGCAGGAAGCGGTGAAACCCGTCATAGCTTTAAGATGGAAATCAACGGAACAACCTACCGTTGGGGACATAAGGAGAAAGATAAAGGGCAACCGAATCTGACTACCGACAACAGCTATTATAATTTATATCAACTGGCATTGGGCACAGATCCATGGGATTACAGTTTCCGTTTCTGCGACGAATTACTGCAATGGGGCGAAAAGCAGGGAAATGTCTATTATGCTACGGTGAAAACCGATGTAACCCTCTATTTCAATGCAGAGTTTGGAACGTACACCCACCGTTGGGTAGCTTCGGAAACGAATGAAGATTAAAACTGAATAATAATATGAAGAACTATATAGTATCATTATCAAAAAGAGCTTTGTTGTTAAGCGGTGCACTGGCAATATTTACAGCTTGTGACGACGGCGATCTGGGAGACATCTACAAAGGTAATTCATCCGGTGAATATGTGTCGGATGTGAACTGGACAGATGCAGCCGACAAAAGTACGGGAACTTATATCAAATATTTCTATGAGAATGCCAGCGGACGGGATACCTTTTGCGGAAGCATTTACTGGGAAAAACCGAATACACCGGAAACCGGAGAACCGGCAAGCACGGGCGGTAGCGGCGGATGGTCGCAGGGACATGCATTGGACATCGTGATCGATGCTTATATCCGTCACGCAAACAATCCCGAATATCAAGCTCATTTGTATGAAAACATCATGAAACCTTTCCTGCCGGCTTTTGATGACTGGAATGAACATTGCGGTTATGGTGGCAAAGACTTCTGGAATAACTTCTATGATGATATGGAATGGATGGCACTGTCTTGTCTGCGGGTTTATGAATTGACTGGCGATCAGGATTACTACAGTGCGTTGATGAAGATGTGGAACCATATCAAGGGAGCGAAGAATGACTATAAAGGGTAGGAGGAATGGCATGGAAAACGGATGCGCCGGCTTCACGTATGTCTTGTTCCAATGGTCCCGGTTGCCTTCTGGCTATGAAATTGTATCAACTTACCGTTAAGGAGGCTAAAGATGGCTGGGAAGAGCAGGCTGCTTATTACCTGAACTTCGCCAAAGAGGTATACAACTGGATGACGGCTTATCTGTGTGATATTTCCACCGGACAGGTATATGATAATCTTAGTATTAAAGATGACGGAACACCGGGAGATCCTGATAAAGTAGCCTTGTCTTATAATCAGGGAACATTTATGGCGGCTGCCCTGGAGCTGTACAACGCTACCGGTGAGGATGAATATCTTCGTAATGCGGTTGCTTTCGGCTCTTACCAGGTGAATAAGAAGATGGATTCCAACTATCCGGTATTCAGTGGTGAAGGAAATTCGGGAGATAATCTTTTATTCCGTGGAATATTTGTCCGTTACTTCCTGGATATGGTGAAACAGCCGACTAACAGCCTTTATCCGGAAAAGACCAAGAATAAGTTTATCGCTGCATTGCGCAGCTGTTCTGATGTGCTTTGGACGTTGGCTCATCCCGAAGGCTATTATGTGTGGGAGTACGATTGGGCAAAAGCACCGACCTTCGGTAATCGTGACAACAGGGAAGATCGCCTGACAATTTCCTTGAATGCGGAAGTCCCGGGAGCAACAATGATTGAAATCCGTGCCCGTTATGAAGACTGGGTGCAAGGTAAAGCAACGGAAAAGGCCAACTGGGTCGGACCGGATTTCGGTAAGAAAGCAGAGGAATAAGATTGATTTATTACACATAGAAAATCGAAAAGAAAGATGATACATATAAAAAGAAATATTTGTCTGGTGGCTGTTTCTTGCACTCTTCTTGCAGGTATACCTTTGCAGGGTGTGGCGCAAACGGGAAGAACGGCAAAGGTGCAGGCCACACAAAGTAATAAAATAACAGTGTCGGGTACGGTATTGGACAAGACGACAAATGACCCGTTGATCGGTGTGTCTGTTGTCGTGAAAGGGGTGGCCAATGCAGGTACGATTACAGATATGGATGGTAAGTTTACATTGAAACTGCCTTATGCGGAAGCTCCGTTGGTGTTTTCTTACCTGGGTTACCAGCCGCAGGAAATTGTTCCCGGTGCAAAGAAGGAACTGACTGTCTTACTACAGGAAGATACGAAAGCCTTGCAGGAAGTGGTTGTGGTAGGTTATACCAAACAACGTAAAGAAACGATGATCGGTTCTGTTGCTACCATCACGACAAAAGATCTGACGCAAAGTCCTACTGCCAATATCAACAATGCGCTTGCCGGACGTCTGCCGGGGTTGATTGTAAACCAGTATGCGGGTGGTGAACCGGGTGTGGATCAAAGTGAATTGTTTATCCGTGGTAAGGCAACTTACGGTAACCAGAGTGCCATTGTCATTGTCGATGGAATCGAACGTGACATGAGTTACCTCGCACCGGATGAAATTGAAACATTCACTATCCTGAAAGATGCTTCCGCCACTGCCGCTTATGGTATCCGTGGTGCAAATGGTGTAATCGTTATTACTACCAAACGTGGTAAGGCAGCGGAAAAGGCAACCGTGAACCTGAAAGCCTCTATCGGTATTAACCAGCCGATCGGTTTCCCCGAATATTTAGCTCTGCCGATTATGCAACTTTATATAATGAAGCCAGATTGAACGATGCCAAGATGACGGGCGCAGACATCAGCAGTTTGAACCTTTTCTCTCAACAGGCGATTGACAATTTCCGCCGTGCGAAAGGAGACAACTCCGATGGTTTGGGATATGACTGGGATTATTATGATTTTGCCTTCAAACCCGGTTTGCAGGAAGATGTCAGCCTCTCCATCCGTGGAGGTACGGACAAGGTACGTTATTATGTATTGGCCAATTACTTTTCACAAGGCGGTAACTACAAATATTCGAATGCCGGTGAATATGACTCGCAAACCAAGTTCACCCGTTACAACTTCCGTTCGAACATCGATATCAACATTAATCGTTATTTGAGTACCGTTTGGATTTGGGGGCCCGTATTACCGACCGTAATGCACCGGGTACAACAGCCGGTCGCCTGATGACCATCTGTGCTACCCAGCCTCCATATCTGCCCATCCTGGTGGAAGAAAATGCGCATCCGCAGAATGAGGAATACATTCAGCAAAATCCTCGTGGAATGCTTTATGGTGACAATATCTACCGTTACAATCTTCTGGGTGAATTGAGCCGTACCGGTTATCTGAATGAAAAGAACACGTATCTGAATGGTAGTTTTGCCATGAATCTGGATATGGAATTTCTGACGAAAGGATTAAAAGCGGAAGTGATGTTCTCTTATGATGCTTCTGAAGGACGCTGGATTAATCGCAAACTGGATACTTACAAAGACGGTTATCGTGAATATCCGAAATATGCGACGTTTATGCCAATCGAAGGTTCGGATGCTTATATGGCAGGCGGACACTATACGGGTGCTTATAAAACGGGTAACAAATATGATATTGACCAGACTATTGGCAACGGATTCAGTCATAACGCTTCTGACGGACGTACTTATATACAGGCACGTTTGGATTACAACCGTTTGTTTAGCAACCGCCACGAAGTGACCGCCATGTTATTGGCAAACCGTGGTAACCGTACTGTTAACAATGAACTGGCTTATCATAGCCAGGGTATCACCGGACGCTTTGCTTATTATTATAATCAGAAGTATCTGATGGAATTTAACTTCGGTTACAATGGTTCCGAAAACTTCACTCCGGGCAAACGTTACGGGTTCTTCCCAGCTGGTTCAATCGGTTGGGTAGTCTCTGAAGAGGAATTTATGAAAAAGGCTTCCTGGATTGACTTCCTGAAAGTAAGAGCCTCCTATGGTTTGGTAGGTAGTGACAATGTCAGCAGCCGTTTCCCATATCTGGCTTTCTACGGTGGTGGCAGTGGTTATGATTTCGGTAATAACTTTGGTACGAATGTAGGCGGTACTTCCGAAGGTAATCTGGCTAATGCGAATCTGACTTGGGAGAAAGCCCGTAAACTGAATGTCGGTATCGACTTTACTACCCTGAACCAACGTTTGGCATTGACGATAGATGCATTTTATGAATATCGTTTTGACATTATTACAGATATGAATAGTGACGGTATCATGGGATATCCGGATATTGTAGGTAAAGATGCAGCTTTACAGAATCTGGGTGAAGTAAGCAACCGCGGTGTGGATATCGAATTGAGCTGGAATGATAAGATTGGAAAGGATTTTCGTTACTATATTCGTCCGAACCTGACTTTCTCCCGCAACCGTTTGGAATATAAAGCGGAAGTTGCCCGCAAGAACTCCTGGCGTAAAGAAACCGGTAAACGTTTATACGAAAACTTCGTCTATGTGTTCGATCATTTTGTAGCCGATCAGGAAGAGGCTGACCGCTTGAACAAGATCGGTTATCAGCCGTGGGGACAATTAATTCCGGGAGATGTTGTTTATAAGGATTTGGATCGTAACGGAGTGATTGATGATGAAGACCGTACAGCAATGGGAAATCCGCGTAGTCCGGAACTGATGTTCGGTATTCCTTTCGGTTTCCAGTATAAGAACTTTGATTTTAGTGTATTATTGCAAGGTGCGACAAAATCATCTATTCTGTTGAATGGGGCTGCTGTATTTGACTTCCCGCAATTTGAACAAGATAAGATCGGACGTGTGAAGAAAATGCATCTGGACCGTTGGACACCGGAAACGGCTGCTACTGCCAAATATCCGGCATTGCATTATGGAACACATGATAACAACAAGAATGGAAACAGTAGTTTGTTTTTGTATGATGCTTCCTACCTGCGTCTTAAGAATGTGGAAATTGGTTACAATGTATCACCCAAATTATTACGTAAATTCCATGTGCAACAGGCACGTATCTATGTGCAAGGTCTGAATCTGTTGACTTTTGATAAACTGGGTGATGTGGATATAGATCCGGAAACGAAATCCGGAGACGGAGCTTCCTGGTATCCTATTCAAAAGGTATTCAATTTTGGTATTGATATAACATTCTAAATAAGATAGAAATATGAAAAAGTTATATAGATTTTCAGCAATTGCTTTATTGGTCCTGCCGTTGGTCTTTACTTCATGTAGCGATTACCTGGATCGGGACGATGATGATAATATTACGGAAGCGGACGTTTTTGCCCGTTACGAAAAAGTGAACGGACTGGTTTCCGACGTATACGCGGCTGCAAAGAAAGCAGACCGTCCGCTGGTGTTCTTCGAGCACTTCAGCAACAGTGCCATTACGGACGAATGTGAAGGAACCAACGTAGAGGGAAACATTACGAATAACTTCAATAACGGTGCCTGGAACCCGAATTCTTTGCCCGGTAGTGTAGGGCAATATTGGGAAGCTCTTTATGAAGGAATCCGTAAAGCGAACCTGATTATAGAAAATGTACAGAAGTATAACACGCCCGACAACCCACAGCAGGATGGTGATCTTCGCAACCGTATCGGTGAGATGTATTTCATGCGTGGTTATTTCCACATGCTGTTATTGCGTATGTATGGCGAAGCTCCTTATATTGACCGTGTGATTAATGCCGGAGATAATATGGACTTCAAGAAAGAATCTGTTCATTCGATGGTTGAAAAGATTGTGACGGATGCGCAAACTGCTTATGGCATGGTTCCTAATAAATATGTGAAAACTTCCGAGAATTTTGGGCGTGTGGATAAGGGAGCCTGTCTGGGATTGATTTCTTTTGTTCGCTGGGTAGCGGCTACTCCGTTGTGGAACGGTGCTTCTCAATATGGATACAACTTGCGTCGTGTGTTTGAAAATGAGTATGCTTATGATGCTACTCGTTGGAGAAAAGCCAAAGAAGCGGCTAAAGCCGTTCTGGATTTCGAAGTCGGCGGAACCAAGCGTTATTCTCTCTATACGAAACATGATGCAAATGATTTCAAGGATCCGGCTGACGGTAATCTGAATGACAGCCGTGTATATGCTCGTTTGTGGGATATGTTTTATGATATGGATGCCTTTGCCAATGAGTATGTGTTCTTTATGACGAAGAGCAAGGATCAGGCATGGCAGGGTGATATTTATCCGCCCAGCGTGAGGGAAGTTCGCGCCAGCAACCGGTGCAGGAACAAGTGGATGAATACGAATATATCGTAGGTGATTATGGCTATCCGGTATATTCGGCAGAAGCCCGCAAAGGTGGCTATGATGATACTAATCCGTATGTGAAAGGTACTCGTGACCCGCGTTTCTATCGTGATGTAATTTATCACGGAGCTCCTTACCGTAATAATAAGAACGAGTCGAAAACGATCAATACGGCGAGTGGTTCCGATAAGATTGGTGCTACCAATGCAACTACTACCGGTTATTATTTACGTAAATTCCAACAGGAGTCATGGAACAAATCCGGTAACTTCAGTATCAATGCGCCCGCCATCTGGCGTCTTCCGGAGTTTATTTATATTTATGCAGAGGCTTGTAATGAATTGGGCGAGGATATCGATGAAGCTTATAAATTGGTGAATACGGTTCGTGAACGTTCTTTTATGAAACCGATGCCGCCGGAAGTAAAGACTAATCAACAGTTGATGCGTGAATACATTCAGCGCGAACGTCGCGTGGAACTTTTTTATGAAGGAAAACGTCCGTGGACTTGCCGCTTGTATCTGGAACCCACCAGTAAGGAAGAGCTAGCAAAGGAAAGCCTTTGGAAATCGAGCGGGAGTGACAATTCAAAACGTACACAGAAATACTGGGCTGCCAATAACGGTGCATTGCCCCGTTGCCAGCGAATGATTAACGGAATGCGTCCGGTGCAGGATGAGAATGGGGCCATTACGGTTGACGGTGTGAAATATAGAATGGAGCGTTTCTGCGTGGAAGAACGTACGTTCTCTATTCAGCATTATCTGTTCCCGATTCGCCAGAGTGAGTTGCAGAAGACACCGACCATTGAACAAAATCCCGGATGGTAAACCGGTAGGAATGTATAACTTTAAAAAGAAAATCAGATGAAACGAATCTATACATATATGTGTCTGTTGCTTTTGTCGGTATTATCGTTTGCCGTTACAGGTTGTGATGACGATGACGACGACGATGTGGCTAAAGATTGATAGAGTTGATTGTGAACAAACCGGTAATACGTATCGGGCAGAATGAGGAAGCCAAAGTGAATGTAGTGGTTGGAAACGGAAACTATACCGTGAGAAGTTTCAACACTGCCATTGCAACGGCTACCGTTTCCGGCGAATTGATAACTGTAAAAAGTGGCTCACAGAATGGGGCCACTACCGTCGAAGTAATGGATGGAGAAGGAGTAGTTGCCAATATTTCTGTGAATGTAGGTGTATTTGAATTGGAAGTGAATGAACCGGAGGTGATCTTGGAAGTTGCCGGTGAAAAGCAACTGATTGTCAGCATGGGAAACTTTTCCAGCAATGATGAATTGTCTTATGAGGTGGAGGATGAAACGGTTGTCAGCATGGTTAATACAGATCAGTTCCGTCCTTTCTATACTTTGACAGGTTTGAAGAACGGACATACAACAGTGACTTTTACAGACCATAAAGGAAAACAGGCAGTGGTTCAGGTGACGGTAAATCCGATTTCTATCGATGTCTCCAATCTGACACCGAGAGTGGGAGTCAACAATAAGATCATGATTACGGTAGAAAAAGGAAACGGAGGTTATAGTCTGACAGCAGAGAATGAAGAGATTGTAGCTATTCAGCAGGTGGATGACACTCGTTTCAATTTAATAGGTAAGAAAGCGGGTATCACTACCGTGTTTGTCAGAGACGAAGCGGAACAGGAATTAAGTCTGACCGTAACGGTGGTACAGGCAGATAAAGTGGCAAACCTGGGTAGCGGTAATTACTTTAAAGTACCGTTTGAATATAATGGTACGGCAGATGAATCGCTAAAGAATTTGAGTACGCTCACATTTGAGGCTCGTTTCAACATTGAGTCGTTGAATGGCAATGACAATGGAAATGCCCGGATTAATACGGTGATGGGTATAGAGAAGAAATTCTTGCTGCGTGTCGATGTGCATAAGGGAGGAAGCAATGATGAGGAACGTTTCCTTCAGCTTGCTGCAGATGATAAAGGTAGTATTCGCTATGAGGGCTCTACTAAGATAGAAACCAATAAGTGGTATGATGTGGCTGTGGTATTGGATAATAGTAAGAGCGGAAGCGAACGGATTGCATTGTATGTAAATGGTGTCAGAGAAACGCTTCAATTATCAAACGGTACGCCGGATGATTTGAAAGAGATCAATCTTACTTCTGATTTCTACATCGGCCAGTCTGATGGTAAACGCCGGTTGAACGGAGCTATCAGTTATGCCCGTATTTGGACAAAAGCCTTGTCGGATCAACAGATCTCCGAGCAGAGCGGCAAGTTGTTGAGTGAGGATAAGGATGGAATGGTAGCTAATTGGTTATTCAATAATGGAAATGGTAATACCAAGACATTTGTGTCCTTGGCAGGAAAGAGCTTCGAAGCAGAGGCGGCAAATATTGTTTCAAGTTGGAAAACAGATCCGATATTGGAAACAAGTACTCCTACAGAATGATTGTAAGAAGATAGGATAATAAAAAAGCCATCCCCGGAATAGACGAAAGTAGGGATGGCTTTTTTGTAGTTGTGCTTACTATTCTTCGGCAGACTATGTCCTGCATGTTGTTGGCAAGGTTATTCCTTGACAGGCTCAGCCGGTTTGTCTTTTGATGTAGTGTCTGTGACAACTGTATCATTGACATTGGCGGCGAGTGCAACCAGTGATGCCTTTGCAGGCGCGTCTTCTTTAGTTACAGTATCTTTTACTACTGTATCATTGACAACTGTTGCGTTGATTTCTGTCGGGGCTGTCACAGCTTCTGCAGAACTCTGAGCCTTTACAAGGAATGAACCACCACAAACAAACATAAACATTGCTACTACTAATACTAATTTTTTCATAATCGTTTGCTTTAATGATTATTAGACATATGTTTTCAATTCTCTACCTTTGTGTTAAGGAATCGGTTATTGCTTTTCGCTAACGTCTAATTAAAGATCAAAGCGCGTGCCAAAATTAGATAATGTATGATAAGTGATTGATAAATAAGGGAATGAGGAAGATGATGCCAATTAGGATAGTGGGGAAGTATGTGTGGAGTGTGTGGAAACTGTGGCGGGGAGTGTGGAATTATTCCACACTCCCCGCCACAGTTCTTTTATTTAGGTAATCTATTTACTTAATTTCATCCGGCCAGGGACAAGGTTTACCTGTCGCTTTGAAAGTCGGTCGTTGTGCATCTACTTTTCTTAGAAAGTTGCCCAGCTCTTTAGAAAGTTTCTTCACGATGTCCGGATGCTGTGCACTAAGGTCGTTGCTTTCTCCTATATCATCAGGTATGTTGAATAACTCTTTCTTTCCTGTTCCATAGTAATAAATCAATTTCCAGTCACCGTTTCGAACGGCACAATTAAAGTTGATTCCGGGACCGTCATTTCCCCAGTTGTTAGGCATATTCCAGAAAAGACTCCGACCCTTAGCTGGGTTGCCTGTCTGTTTCAGCAGAGGGATGAAACTGATACCGTCTATCGGTTGAACTGTCTGGTAGTTCTTGACACCTGCCATTTCAAGAATAGTAGGGTAGAAGTCTTCTATCAACAAGTAGTTGTTGCATTTGCTTCCCGGAGCTACTACTCCCGGCCAGCTGATAATCATCGGTTCGCGGATACCGCCTTCATAAGTAGAACCTTTACCACTGTTCAATGGATAATTCTGTGTATGCAGCTTGCCGTCACGCCATCCGGATTCGGATGCAAGTCCTCCGTTATCACTCATAAAAATGATAATAGTGTTGTTGGCTTCTCCATTCTTTTCCAGCCAGTTCATTAAATCACCTAAACTTTTATCCATTCCTTCAATCAGTGTGGCATAAGCAGCTTCATGGTCTGTCATTCCTTTTTTCTTGTACTTCTCATAGAAGCGCATATCTTTGTTCAAAGGAATGTGGATGGCATATTGCGACATATACAAATAGAAAGGCTGATTATACTTTTTCGCTTTATCCAGTGCTTTAATGGCTTCCAACGTCAATGCTTCAGTTACAAAGGTTTCCGTTCCCCAATATTTCTCTAATCCGGGAACAGACATCAGTGATACCGCTTTCCCATCTTTGGTATGTCCGTAGTTCTCTTCTCCCAGGTAACTGGCAAGTCCACCGGCCGCATGTCCGGCAATATTTACCTCGAATCCCCAATGATGCGGATCTTCCCCTGGAGTATCTATCGCTCCGAAATGGGCTTTTCCACAATGTATAGTATGATAACCGCTGTTCTTTAGCAGTTGCACGAAGGAGGTTCCTACGAAAGTATGATTAGTGCCGGACACTTGACTTACTCCATTGTAATTCCAGTCAGGGACTGCCAGAATGCTATCTTTACGGTCTGTCATTGTATTCTTTTGCAGCGTCCAGTTAGTTACTCGGTGACGTGCGGCGTTGGTTCCGGTGATGAGGCTGCACCGGGTAGGAGAACTGATACTGTTGGCATACGCTTGAGTAAACATCATTCCCTGTTTGGCTAACCGCTCCATATTTGGAGTCTCGTACAATTCGTTATAGTGTGTCTTCTGTGTCCAGAATGGGAGTGAAGTATCCTGCCATCCCATATCGTCTACCATAAAGAGAATGATATTCGGACGTTTGTCCGCGTGTTCTATTTGCATATTGCTTTGTGCTTGCAGATTGGTTGCTGCGAGTGGCACAAATGCAAGGGGTAATAATGTTTTTTTATTCATGGGGGGCATTTTATTCTATGGAATATGCATTAAAATTAATAATATCTGGTAATGCGATAGATTCGGTTAAAGATAAGTTCGAGCACTACAAAAAGGAATCATTTCTCACCGTGATGAGAATAAATACTCATAATAGTGAGAATTTTTTCTCATTGCATTGAGAAAATTTTCTCATAGGCATGAGAACACTTGAGAAAATGCAAGAATGTAACTTGTTACAAATCAATATTGTATAATTTCAATTTATTATATAAAGTCTTTCGATCAATATTCAGTAATTGCGCTGCTTTACTCTTATTGTTTCCTGTTTGGCGTAGCGCCTCCAAAATATGCTCTTTTTCAGTCTCTTCATTGCGTAATGCAATGCTCGTATTGCTGGATGCAGGAGTTTCTAAAAGCTCGGTCCCCAATTCCAATAAAGTAATGAAACTGCTTTGTGCCAATAAAGTTGCTCTTTTGACGATGTTCTTCATTTGGCGCAAATTTCCCGGCCAATGATAATTCATTAAAGCTTGCGATGCTTTTGCATCGAAACCAATCAGGTGTTTATCCAGTTCCTTGTTTGCCTGATCGAGGAAGAAATTGGCAAAGAGCAGAATATCTTCTTTCCGTTCTTTCAGATCGGGCATACGGAGGGTAAATTCATTGATACGATGATAAAGGTCTTCACGGAAAGTACCTTTTTCAATGGCTTGTTCCAGATTCTCATTGGTGGCAGATACCAGACGAATATCTACCGATATCTCCTGTGTAGAACCTACCGGACGTATTTTTCTCTCTTGCAAGGCACGAAGCAGTTGTATCTGCACTTCATAACTAAGGTTTCCGATCTCATCCAGAAAGATAGTACCACCGTTGGCTGCAACGAAAGCCCCCGTTTTATCTGTCAGAGCACCTGTAAACGAACCTTTCACATGACCGAAAAATTCGGAAGCAGCCAGTTCTTTGGGGATAGAACCACAATCTACGGCAATAAACGGTTTATCGTTTCGTTTGCTAAGTTGATGAATACGGTGCGCCACATACTCTTTTCCTGTTCCGCTGGAACCGTTGATAAGTACGGACATATTGGTCGGAGCTACCAGACCTACATAATTGTAGAGTTGTTTGGCTGCATCACTTTCTCCTTCCAGATAAGCACGATGATTTTCTGTTGAATCTTTAGATGAAGTAGAAGCACCTTTTTTAGAAGAAGATTTAGCAACGTTATGAGTAGCAGGACTCTTTTCAGACTGCAGACATTCAGAAATTTTCTTCAGTAATTCTTCCGGATTTACCGGTTTGGCTATATAATCACGTGCTCCCAGTTTCATTGCCTGTACGGCGGATTGTATATCCGCATAGCCAGTCATGATGATTAAAGGAATGTCCATGCCTTGTTCATTCATCCATTTCAGCAGATCGATACCTTCGTGGTCGGGTAGTCGCAGGTCTGATAAAATCAGATCGACGTTTTGGCTTTCGATATGTTTTCGGGCGCGGGCAATATTACTCACTGATGATACTTCAAAGCCCTTTTTGCCTAGCCAGGTTTTTAGCATCATTCCAAAAGTGATATCATCTTCAACGATCAATATGGAGCTCATCATGTCAGGTTTTGATTCTTTTAAGTCACAAAGGTAAGAGGATTTAGGCGAAAGTGGTATATTTGCAAACTTAAATTAAATAAAAGTGTTATGAAAAAGATTCTATTGATAATATTAACCATATCGTTTTGCGGACTTACTGCCTGCAAAACCGGAACAAAAAAGGAGGAGACATGGATAAAGAAACGTTGGTAAAGATTGAGACAACTGTAGGAGATATCGAGGTGAAACTATATAATGAGACACCGAAACATCGTGATAATTTTATCAAACTGGTGAAGGACGGTGTTTATGAAGGCACACTGTTTCATCGTGTTATCAAAGATTTTATGATTCAGGCTGGTGACCCGGACTCAAAGAATGCACCGAAAGGAAAAATGCTGGGTACGGGAGATGTAGGTTATACTGTTCCCGCTGAATTTGTATATCCTAAATATTTCCATAAGAAAGGTGCCCTGTCCGCTGCCCGTCAGGGAGATAATGTGAACCCGAAGAAAGAATCTTCCGGTTGTCAGTTCTATATCGTGACAGGTAAGGTGTTCAATGACTCTACCTTGCTGGGTATGGAAAGCCAGATGAATGAGAATAAGATTAATGTTATTTTCAATACGCTGGCACAGAAACACATGAAGGAAATTTATAAGATGCGAAAAGCAAATGACGAAAACGGTCTTTATGATTTGCAGGAAAAGTTGTTTGCAGAGGCACAGGAAATGGCAGCTAAACAACCGGAATTTCATTTCACTCCGGAACAGATAGAAGCCTACACCACGGTGGGTGGTACTCCGCATTTGGATGGCGAATATACCGTGTTTGGCGAAGTGGTGAAAGGTATGGACATTGTGGATAAAATCCAGCAGGTGAAAACAGACCGCAGCGACCGTCCCGAAGAAGATGTAAAATAACAAAGGTGACAATACTTGACTGAATCGTATGAAAATCAACAGGCATATTCTTGAAAATGGGTTACGTCTGGTACATTCGCAGGACGAGAGTACGCAGATGGTTGCCCTTAATATATTATATAATGTGGGAGCTCGCGACGAAGATCCCGAGCATACCGGCTTTGCCCATCTGTTCGAACACCTGATGTTCGGAGGGTCGGTGAATATTCCCGATTATGACATGCCGCTTCAATTGGCAGGTGGAGAGAATAATGCCTGGACGAATAATGATATAACCAATTACTACCTCACTGTACCTCGTCAGAATGTAGAAACCGGTTTTTGGCTGGAATCCGACCGGATGTTGAGTCTTGACTTTAGCGAACGGAGCCTGGAGGTACAGCGGGGAGTGGTCATGGAAGAGTTCAAGCAGCGTTGTTTGAACCAGCCTTATGGAGATGTCGGACATCTTTTGCGCCCTTTGGCTTATCAGACGCATCCTTATCAATGGCCTACGATTGGAAAAGAGTTGTCGCATATTGCCAATGCTACGCTGGAAGAAGTAAAGGCATTCTTTTTCCGTTTTTATGCTCCTAATAATGCGATATTGGCTGTGACCGGCAATATCTCTTTCGAAGAGGCTGTTGCTTTGACGGAAAAATGGTTCGCTTCTATTCCTCGTCGGGAAGTTCCTTTGCGGAACCTGCCACAAGAACAGGAACAGACAGAAGAACGGTGGTTGACGGTAGAGAGAAATGTGCCTCTCGATGCTTTGTTTATGGCCTATCACATGCCCGACCATCGGCATCCGGATTATTATGCATTTGATATTTTGTCGGATGTGTTGAGCAACGGACGTTCCAGCCGGTTGAACCAGCGTTTGGTACAACAGAAACAATTATTTTCGAGTATAGATGCTTATATTTCCGGCAGTGTAGATGCGGGGTTATTCCATATTAGTGGTAAACCTTCGGCAGGTGTCACCCTGGAACAGGCGGAAGCGGCAGTGCGGGAAGAACTGGAACTGTTGCAGCAAGAATTGGTTGACGAACAGGAACTGGAAAAAGTGAAGAACAAATTTGAGTCCACCCAGATATTCGGCAACATCAATTATTTGAATGTGGCAACCAACCTGGCTTGGTACGAATTGCTTGGCCGGGCGGAGGACATGGAAAAAGAGGTCGATCGTTATCGGTCTGTCACGGCTGAACAATTGCGGGCGGTAGCTCAATCTGCTTTCCGTAAGGAGAACGGAGTAATACTATATTATAAGAAACAACAAAATTAAATTCTCCCTTTTTATAATCTATCAGTGAAAGGGAAAAGTCCCTTTGCCTGAAAATGGAGATACGTTTAGGTACGGAAAAGTAAATGAGACATATTTATAGTACATATAAAGAGCATTATAAAGCACTAATTTTTCTCGGACTGCCGATTGTGATCGGTCAAATAGGAGTAATCGTTCTTGGATTTGCGGATACGTTAATGATCGGGCATCATAGTACGATTGAGCTGGGAGCAGCTTCCTTCGTCAATAATGTGTTCAATCTGGCGATTATTTTCAGTACGGGTTTTTCGTATGGGCTGACTCCCATTGTGGGAGGTTTGTATGGAACCCGCCAGTATGCCCCTGCGGGACAGGCTTTACGCAACAGTTTGCTGGCAAACCTGATGGTTGCATTGCTGCTGACTGTCTGTATGACTGTTCTTTATCTAAATATAGAACGTCTCGGACAGCCGGAAGAATTGATTCCCCTGATTAAACCGTATTACCTTGTTTTGCTCGCTTCACTAGTGTTTGTCATGCTTTTCAATGGATTCAAGCAGTTTACAGACGGAATTACGGATACAAAAACCGCTATGTGGATATTGCTTGGTGGAAATGTCTTGAATATCATAGGAAACTATATCCTGATTTATGGAAAGCTCGGATTGCCCGAGTTAGGTCTGTTGGGAGCAGGTGTCAGCACGCTGTTCTCGCGTATCGTGATGGTGATTATATTTATCATCATCTTTATGCGTAGTCCGCGTTTTGTCCGCTATAAGATTGGCTTTTTCCGTTTGGGGTGGTCACGAGCTATATTTGGGCATTTGAATGGTCTCGGATGGCCGGTTGCTTTTCAAATGGGAATGGAGACAGCCTCTTTTAGTCTAAGTGCGATCATGATCGGTTGGCTGGGTACTATCGCTCTGGCTTCTCATCAGGTTATGCTGGCTATTTCGCAGTTTACATTTATGATGTATTACGGTATGGGTGCTGCTGTGGCTGTTCGTGTCAGTAACTTCAAAGGTCAGAATGACATCATCAATGTACGTCGTTCTGCCTATGCAGGTTTTCATCTGATGATAACATTGGGCGTTGTGCTTTCTTTGATTGTCTTCCTTTGCCGGAATTACTTGGGAGGCTGGTTTACCGACAGTCAGGAAGTGGCTGCTATGGTGACCTCTCTAATCTTCCCTTTCCTCGTTTACCAGTTTGGCGACGGACTGCAGATTACTTTCGCCAACGCTTTGCGTGGAATTTCAGATGTAAAACTAATGATGGTGATTGCCTTTGTCGCCTATTTCATTATTTCTCTTCCTGTAGGTTATTTCTGCGGCTTTGTGATGGGATGGGGAGTAGTAGGTGTCTGGATGGCATTTCCTTTTGGTTTGACGAGCGCAGGATTGATGCTTTGGTGGCGTTTTCATCACATGACGAAACTCCCCGAATCTCACCCCAAAACCTGATGCTAAATACTTGATAATTAAAACTTAATACTTAACCCCAATGGCTTCCTTCCGTTTTACAAAGTTGAAAATAACCGCCGGTTACACTTTGTTGCTGGCGATCCTCCTTTTCTCGCTGGTGTTTGTACATCGTGAGATGGAAGCATTGTCGGCCGCCGACGATCAACAGAATTTAAGAACAGACAGTTTATTGACCCTTCTCCATGAGAAAGATCAAAACACGATTCAGATGTTGCGGGTGCTAAGTGAGGCAAACGACAGCCTTCTCTCTGCTTCGGAAATCGAAGAAATCATATCCGAACAGGATTCTGTGATTACCCAGCAACGGGTACAACATCGGGTCATCACCAAACGTGACTCGTTAATCACTACTCCTAAAAAGAAGGGATTCTTCAAACGACTCGCCGAAGTGTTTTCCCCTTCTAAACAAGACAGTGCCGTATTAGTAAATACATCGTTGGAAGTAGCCACTGATACCATTCTCCAACCGACCACTTCTAAAGATTCTCTTCAGCAGAAAATCCGCATGGCTACCGAAGAAAAACGGTTGCAACGGAGGAAAACAATCCGACGTACCAGTACAAAGTACCAGCGGATGAATACGCAGTTGACGGCACGGATGGATAGCTTGATTAAACAGTATGAGGAAGAAATGACCTTGCGTGCCCGTCAGGATGCCGAACTTCAGCAGGAAGTGAGGATGCGGTCGGCACGTATCATCGGCGGTATCGCGGTTGGTGCCGTACTATTATCGGCTTTTTTCCTGATATTGATTATGCGGGATATTTCCCGTAGCAACCGTTACCGCCAGCAATTGGAGGTGGCGAATAAACGGGCGGAAGATTTGCTGATCGCCCGTGAAAAATTAATGCTTGCCATTACCCATGATTTTAAAGCTCCGTTAGGCTCAATTATGGGATATACCGAACTCCTGTCCCGATTGACAGAAGATGAACGGCAACGATTCTACCTCGACAATATGAAAAGTTCTTCAGAACATTTATTGAAGTTAGTCAGTGACTTGCTTGATTTCCACCGGCTTGATCTCAATAAAGCGGAAGTGAATCGCGTAACCTTTAACCCTTCCCAGCTATTCGACGAAATTTATGTCAGTTTCGAACCTTTGACCGCTGCCAAAGGTTTAGCCTTGCAATGTCACGTCGTCCCGGAACTGAATGGAAGATATATCAGTGATCCTTTGCGACTCCGGCAAATTGTGAACAACCTTTTGTCCAATGCCGTAAAGTTTACTCAAAAAGGAGAAATTAGCCTGACAGCCAGTTATGATTCTTCTAAGTTAACCATCGCCATTGCCGATACAGGAAAAGGAATGGCATCAGAAGATCGTGAACGTATCTTCCAAGAATTTACACGTCTTTCCGGTGCGCAGGGGGAAGAAGGTTTCGGACTCGGACTCTCTATTGTGAAGAAATTGGTAACTTTGCTTGAAGGAACCATTGACGTGCAAAGCACATTAGGAAAAGGGAGCTGTTTTACTGTAACTTTACCTCTTTATCCGGTAGGTAAATCCCTTGCAGAGAGCGAATCTCCGGAAAGTGAATCTTCGGAGAATGAAAGTCCATACGCTCCCAAACAGTCGGCTGCCATTCCTCCCATGAAAGTCATTCGTGTGCTTTTGATTGATGACGATAAGATTCAGCTGAATCTGACTGCCGCCATGTTGAAACAGCATGGTATTGATGCAGTGTGCTGTGAACAGCTGGAACAGCTGATTGAACAACTTCGCTCTTCCGTCTTCGATGTATTGTTGACAGATATACAAATGCCTGCCATTAACGGGTTTGATCTGGTAAAACTATTACGGGCTTCTAATATACCACAAGCAAAAACAATCCCTGTTATTGCTGTGACTGCCCGTAGTGAAATGGATAAAGCCGCTTTACATGAACATGGTTTTGCCGGTTGTTTGCATAAACCGTTTACAGTAAAGGAATTGTTGCTAACAGTAAATGAAGGTCAACTTTCGGCCGATGAAGCGCATATAACAGAAGATATGGGAACTGTCGGGATCAACTTTTCTGCACTGACTGCTTATTCTGAAGATGATCCGGAAGCAGCATACTCCATCATTCACACTTTTATTGAAGAGACAGGCAAGAATGTCGAACGGATGCAACAAGCATTGAATGAAAAAGAAGTGGATGGGATAGCTGCCATGGCGCATAAACTTCTCCCTCTTTTCACAATGATCGGAGCGGAGGAAACTATCGCCCCGTTAAAATGGTTGGAGGCTTGTCGTGGAGAAGAATTTTCGGAAAAAATAGAAGAAACAACATTCAATACATTAGAAGCTGTCCGTAAAATAATTAGTGAAGCGGAGCATTATTTGGAGGTAATGAAGAATACCCAATAAGCCGTTTTCTTCTACTCCTTGGCTACTATCTGTATCTTTCTTACTATTACCCAAACCTTTTTTCAAAATAATTTGTTTACTTTGTGTCACCTTATTTACACTGACACATTTTACATGAAACGAAAATGGATACGTTGGGTAAGCTGGATATTGCTTACTCCTATAATACTCTTTGTAATACTAATGGTATTGCTTTATGTTCCTCCCGTTCAGAATCTTTTGCGTCGGGAGGTTACTGCATACGCTTCTAAAGCAACCGGCATGCAGATTCAGGTGGAGCGGATAGACCTTCGTTTCCCGCTTAATCTGTTGGTACGTGGCGTGGAGGTTATTCAACAGCCGGATACCTTTTGTCTTTGGAAAGTCTCAATGTTCGTGTACAGGCATGGCCGTTGATAAAAGGAAAAGTAGAAGTGGATGAAGTCACTTTGAGCCGGGTAGCCGTTAATTCAGCCGATTTGATGGAGGGAATGAATATTAAAGGCGTTTTGGGACGTTTCTTCCTGCAAAGTCATGGCGTCGATCTGTCTAATGAACTAGCGGTAATCAATCAGGTCGAACTATCCGACACTCACGTGCAGCTACTGATGAATGATACCACAACTACGCCCAAAGATACCACAGCTTCTGCTCCGATCAACTGGAAAGTAGCTCTTCATCAGTTGAAATTGAAAAATGTATCGTTCAGTATGCAACTTCCTGCTGATTCCATGCGTATGGCGGCCCATATTGGAGAAGCAGCCATCGATGATGCTCAAGCAGATTTGAAGAATCAGTACTACGACTTGAAGAAGTTCTTATTATCGGGAACCTCCGTCAGCTATGATACCGGAACTGCTCAACCGGCAGAGGGCTTCGACGCTTCTCATATTGCCGTCCGGGATATTCGCATCGCTCTGGATTCCTTGCTGTATAAAGGGAGGGATATGAACGCAGTCATTCGTGAGTTTACCATGAACGAACGTTCCGGATTGAGCGTCACTTCCTGACGGGTAGAGCCTACTCCAATGATTCAGTTATCTGTGTTCCTGGTTTGAAACTGAACACTCCCCATTCTGAAATCGATTTATCTGCCATACCTATTGGGAACTGGTCAATATCCCACTACGGGACGCTTATCCGCCCGTCTCAATGCCTATATCGGCAAAGAAGACGTCATGCTGTTTGCCGGCGGTCTGCCCGAAAGCTTCAAAGAAGCTATCCATTCGTTCCGCCTCGTCATCCGTGCGGCCACGGACGGCAATCTGAAAGAAATGCAGATTTCCCGTTTCACGGTTAGACCCGTGCCTGGGTGAT
>ENA-OQJX01000114-OQJX01000114.1-human-gut-metagenome-genome-assembly--contig:-NODE-114-length-54297-cov-2.824054_pt1 | contig 54297 bp, 47 predicted proteins | sample MGYA00242615_ERZ504782 | MGnify/ENA primary metagenome ERZ504782 (study PRJEB26092, sample SAMD00036354) | human gut metagenome | host: Homo sapiens | study: EMG produced TPA metagenomics assembly of... | reverse complement strand
AGCGCGACGGCGCATTTCTAATCCACGCCCTGACATCGGAGGTTAAAGCCGATGTGAATTTCCCAACTATATCAACTGTCTGTGAAGATCGTTGATATTCCTTGATTTTACGTATAGTGATGTATTAGATACACAAATATAAAGAAAAAACATTGGGAGATTTGTATCGAAATATCCCAATGTTTGATTTTAATTATTGAGATGTTTTTTTCAAATCTCCCAATGTTTTTCCAGTTCTCCAAAAGGACAAAAGGACAAAAAGGACATATATGATTGTTTTTATTCATCTTAGTATAAGAATAATGAGGTATATTGCTGATCTTTATTATGTTAAGTGCTTTTGTAGACGTGTTACCTTACGAATATTGAAATCGTGTTTTGCGCCAACCTGAATCGTTTTGTCTGTCATGAAATGATTGGGCAACTCTTGAACAAAATTACCTATATTGTCAGGATTATTTAGTGAAAGGACCGTGCTTGGAAAGAAGGGTGACATCTTGTTTGCGTTTGCTTCCGCCTTCAATAATACAATCGTTTGACAATACGGTAAGATTATTGTACGAATTTCGGGGAAATAAAGGAGTTCCTTTCTGGAATTCCTCTCCCAACTAATAGGCTTCGTCGTTGGCATTGGAATTTTTATAGTACCATAGGGAATTTTTGTCCTTATGTCCTTTTGTCCTTTTGAAAGGAGGGCGCGTTGGTGGGGGAAAGAAGAGGTGTGTTAGATCTGTAACTTACTTGTATCCAGTCGATAAACTCTCGTTGCTTTTTTAGGAACGAAAATTTGTATGCTCGAAAAAATGCAGGAAGCTCACGTAATATGCTTTTTTGTGAATAGTGTCAGTGACAGTTGATTTTAGCAGTGGATCGCTAATTGTTTCCCTATGTGGACAATATTTGATAAAGTAATAAAAACTGAAATATTATAAATTATTAATCATAGAATGACATGGCAAAAGAAAAACAGAAACCATACGAGTTTTTAAGCAATTTGGTATTGGCTTTAATGGGAACGGATCGTATTTTCAGTAACAGTTTCTTTTCCAGCGAATTTGCTATCTCTCCCAATACACTGAGTGAGATAAGACGGGGAGAGGATATGTACATTTATCAGTATGTACGGGTGATACGGTGTATGATGAAGTATCTTCATTTAATTGTTCGAATGGATATGTTGCTGAAGGAATTAAGAACCGTATTAGCTTCCAATTGTGATTTGGTGGTTGCTACGATTCCGCACCGTTTTCACGGAACTTACCAACCGAAAGAGTGGGTGGTAGTAATGCATTGGGATGGTATAAAATAAATGTTGAAATGAAGAAATATGTAGGTCCCTAGATTCATGATAAACTCATGAAATCCCTACATTTTGCAGGTTAGAAATCGTACAGCGGTATATTTTTAACTTGACCCTCGTATCGGTGTAAAAACTGATATGTATCTATATGTGAAATATACCAACTGTCTGTGAGGATCGTTGGTATATTGCGTTTTAAGGGAACGTTGTACCATAGGGGAGTGGAAAATAGAATAGATGGTTAAAGAATACAAAAAAAGAGCAAACTCATAATGTTCCTAAATCTTTCCGGAATCTGTATCGTTATTTGTAGCATAGAATAAAGTATAGTATTAACGCTAAAAGAATAACGATTATGAAGAAATTTCTATCTCTACTTGTACTGGCTCTGGTAGCCGTGCAGTTTTCATTCGCAAAAGATGTGATAACTAAAGACATGAATCAGTTGCCGCTTCCGGCACGTAATTTTATCAATAGTAATTTTACAAAACCACAGGTTGCCCATATCAAAATTGATAAGGATATGATGGAGTCTACCAAGTATGAAGTGTTATTGATGGATGGTACGGAAATTGATTTTGACAGTAAGGGAAACTGGGAAGAGGTAAGTGCTAAGAAAGGGCAGACTGTTCCTGTTAGTATTGTTCCGGGATTTGCTGTCAACTACCTGAAAGCGCATAATTTTGTGAATGAAGGAGTGACAAAAGTGGAACGTGACCGCAAAGGGTATGAGATTGAATTGTCTACCGGGCTTTCCTTCAAATTTGATAAGAAAGGAAAATTTATCAAGGCTGATGATTAACAAGTTGCAGTAAATAGACCTAAACAAGAAGATAACTATGTGGAGATTTAAGTTTAGCGCATGGGCAGTAGTGTTGCTTATGACTGCCCTTTCTTTCGGCGCATGTGATAATGACGATGATGATACTTTTGTTCCGCCCAGTAATATTACGGAGGCCTTGAAACAGGTATATCCGGCTGCCCAGAATATAGAATGGGAGATGAAAGGTGCTTATTATGTAGCTGACTGTTGGGTGAGCAATGATGAATTGGAAGTCTGGTTTGATGCTAATGCCAACTGGGTGATGACAGAAAATGAACTGAACAGTATTGATCAGTTGGTGCCGGCTGTTTATACGGCTTTTATAGATTCTAAATATAACGCGTGGGTAGTGACAGATGTATATGTGTTGACATTTCCACAGAATCCGATGGAATCTGTGATTCAGGTGAAACAAGGTAGCCAGCGCTACTCGCTTTATTTCACGCAGGATGGTGGATTGATACATGAAAAAGATATCAGTAACGGAGACGATACGAATTGGCCGCCAACTGAATAACTTTTAATCATAAAAATGACAACGGACCATTTCTATAAAAGGAATGGTCCGTTGCTTTTTATAATTACATTTGTTTGTAATCCTTGGCCAATCCTCCTTCACTTGTTTCTTTATAGAGTGACGGTAGGTCATGTCCGGTCTGTTTCATCACTTGCACTACTTTGTCGAAAGAGACACGGTGCATGCCATCGGTGAAAGCTGAATAAAGATTAGCATCCAGCGCACGTGCGGCGGCGTATGCATTTCGTTCGATGCAGGGAATTTGTACCAATCCGCATACCGGGTCGCAAGTCATTCCCAAATGGTGTTCCAAGCCCATTTCTGCTGCATACTCAATTTGTGCAGGGCTGCCCCCGAACAATTGATTGGCGGCAGCCGAAGCCATTGCGCAGGCAACACCGACTTCTCCCTGACAACCTACTTCTGCTCCGGAAATGGATGCGTTGAATTTGACGATGTTGCCAAACAAACCGGCAGTGGCTAACGCACGTAAAATGCGCATATCGCTAAAGTCACGGCTTTTTTGAAGATGATAAAGTACGGCAGGCATAACTCCACAAGAACCACAAGTCGGAGCGGTTACTATTTTACCGCCGGAAGCATTTTCTTCACTTACTGCCAAAGCATAAGAGAAGACGAGCCTCTGGATTGCAGGGATTGTTTGTATCCGGTAGCACGTATGTAGTAAGTGGAGGCTTTCCGCCGGAGATTTAGTGGTCCGGGTAGTACGCCCTCTGCTTCGAGTCCACGGTGAATGGCATCTTTCATGGTAGCCCATACTTCAGCCAGGTAGTCCCATATATCTTCTTCCTCACATTCCTTTACGTATTCCCAATAACTTTTTCCGGTATCTTCACACCATTGGAGTATTTCAGTCATGTTTTCCATACCATATACATCGGGGCTTTCGATGGTTGGATTGTCATTATTTTCTGCTAGTGCACCACCACCGATGCTATAAACAGTCCAATTCTCCTGCACTTTATCGTTGCTATCCAGAGCTGCAAATGTCATTCCGTTCGGATGGAACGGTAGAAAGACTTTGGGCTGCCACACAATTTCTACCGGGGCAGTGGGTTGCAAAGTGTCTATAATGGCTACATCCGTCATGTGTCCTTTGCCTGTAGCAGCTAAACTGCCGTAAAGGGTTACTTTAAAAGATGCAGCATTCGGATGACGTTCCAGAAACATTTCGGCAGCTTTGCGCGGTCCCATAGTGTGGCTACTGGAAGGTCCTGTGCCTATTCTATATAGCTCTTTTATCGATTTCATGATTGATGATGTGTTTTTGTTAATACCATTTCTTTTTTCTGAAGTACAAATATACAATAATACCGATAATTGCCATTACAATCCAGGCAAATAAATACCCGTATTGCCATTCGAGCTCGGGCATCCATTTGTAATTCATTCCCCATACTCCGACCAGAAATGTCAAAGGGATAAAGATGGTGGATACGATGGTTAACCTCTTCATGATGTCGTTCATACGTAAATCATTGTTGGAGATGTATAGATCGACTAATGAGGAAAGAGTTTCCCGGCAGATCTCAATGGTCTGTAATACAAATTGCAAGTGGTCGTTTACATCATTGAAAAAGGCACGGTTCACTTTGTGAATGAGCAGGTTTTCTGCCCGTAGTAACTTGATATATTGTTCTTTTAGTGGAAGGATGGATTTTTTCATCAGCATATATTGGCGTCGTAATGCCTGAATCTGAATTCCGATGTCATCACCACTGGTGATGGTGAGCAGTTCTTCTTCCAAATCTTCGAGTGCGTCATCAATGGAAGAGATTGTTGAAATATAGTTTCCCATGATGCTGTTGAGCAGCACGCTAAGTAGATAATCAGTCTGGCGGCTGCGTATCTTCAGGACATCATTGCGCAGAGCGGAACTGACATCATCGAAGAAGTCGGTTTCTTTTTCGAGGAAAGTAAGTACGTAGTTATTACCTAGAATAAGACAAACTTGCTGTTGGAGCAACTCGTCCAGTTCGTCTTCTTCTTTATGTTCGTTGGGGTAGAATATTTTTAAGATCAGGACGATGTATTTGTCATGCTCTTCTATCTTGGTAGGATGATCCGCATTCAGTATATCTTGCAGGACTAGGAAGTCTATTTCAAAATGACTGCAAATTTCACGGATAGTCTCCGTATCTTTCATTCCGTGTATTTGTAGCCAATTGATCCGATCGCTGTTCAGTGTTCCCTTGATGGCTTGAAAGGTGTCGTTGGCGCTTTCCTGCATCTCGGTAGCATTGTAAGTACAAAGATGTAAGTGGGTAGGAGTAAGACTGTCTCCTGTGTAAATAAGCTTTTCGCTTAACAGATTATTCTTCATGCTTTATTCTCGTTTTAGAAAACCACTGTAACAAAGGTAGTGGTTTTCTAAATGAGAACAAGTTCTTTGGACGTTTTGTTTACAGGTTAGTCAAAATCGACTACTGTGATTCCGGCACCGCCAAACTGCACATGTTCGTCGGCATAGTGGCTCACTCCCGGTACGGTGGCCAGATACTGGCGGATTAATGTACGAAGTATTCCCGTTCCCGTGCCGTGAAGGATGCGTACACGGTCCATGCCGACTAATATGGCGTCATCGATAAAATAGGTGACTGCTTGCAGAGCTTCGTCTCCGCGCATTCCGCGTACGTCAATGTCTTGTTTGAAGCTAAGCTTCTTTTCGTACATCTGATCATGCGTCTGGCTACTGACAAAGGTGCTTTTGGCGATTCCTTCCGTCTTGGGGGCGTTATTGGTACGTTCCAGACGGTCTATTTTTACGGTCGTTTTTATACTCCCAAAAGCAACGGTTGCATTTTTACCATTGATTTCCATCACTTGGCCGACACTTGTCTGTCCTTTGATTTTTACATTCTCACCTACTGCAATCGGCACTACTTTAGGAGCACTTGACGGGGAAGAGACTGCGGCTTTCGGTTCGTTTTTCTTATTTTTCTTCCGTTCTTGTTTCTCCTTTAATTTCTTCATTTTCTGTGCAATCTTCTCTTCATGCTCTTTAGAAGCCAGCGCATCTAAAGAAGTACGGAAGTCTGTCAGTTCCTGACGTGCCTGGCGTGTCTTTTCCTTTTCAGCTTGTGCTTCCTTGATTGTGCGTATTGTGTTTTCAATGCGTGCATTGGATTCCTGAAGCATCCGTTCCGCTTCTTCTTTTGCTTGCCGGATGATCTCTTTCCGTGATTTCTGCAACTCTTCCATTTCCGTTTGGTAGCGGGCAATGGTTTCTTCCATGTGCTTTTCCCGTTGACGGATAGTTTGACGTTTTCCTTCCCAGTAACGCTTGTCGCGCACGATGTCCTGAAGGTATTTGTCGGCATTGATATATTCACTTCCTACGATTTCCGAAGCATCTGCAATGACATCTTCCGGCAATCCGATTTTTCGTGCGATTTCTACGGCAAACGAACTTCCGGGATTTCCGATTTGTAGCTGGAAAAGTGCTTGCATGAGATGGCGGTCGTAAAGCATGGCTCCGTTCACTACTCCTTCATGATCTTCGGCAAAATGTTTCAGATTCTGGTAGTGGGTGGTGATGACTCCGAATGTTCCTTTCTGGTTGAAACGTTTCAGAACGGCTTCGGCAATAGCACCTCCAATTTGCGGTTCCGTACCTCCACCGAACTCGTCAATCAGGATGAGGCTCCGCTCGTTGCAACTCTTCATCATGATTTTCATATTGGTCAGGTGAGAAGAGTAGGTACTCAAATCGTCTTCAATAGATTGCTCATCACCAATATCGATAAAGATGCTGCTGAATATACCGGCGTGACTGCGTTCGTGCAAGGGAATGAGCATACCGCATTGCAACATATATTGCAGTAAACCGACTGTTTTGAGGCAGACGGACTTACCTCCGGCATTCGGACCGGATATAATAAGAATGCGTTGTTTTTGATTCAGTTCTATATCCAGTGGTACGACTTTCTTTCCGTGTTTGGCAAGTGAAAGTTGTAATAAAGGATGCACAGCCATTGTCCAGTCCAGTAGTTGCTCATTCTCTACGGCGGGTTTCAGACTATTGGTCTGTATGGCGAAATAGCTTTTCGCACGGATAAAATCTATTTCTGCCAGAAATTCGTATGATTGAAGGATTTCCGGGATAGACGGACGGAGCACGTTTGAAAACTCGGTAAGGATGCGAATAATTTCGCGTCGTTCGTCGCCTTCGAGTTCGCGAATACGGTTGTTGGCTTCTACGACTTCCGCCGGTTCTATAAACACTGTTTTCCCGCTAGCGGATTCATCGTGTACAATACCTTTGATTTTTCGTTTGAGTCCGGGTGCGACGGGGATCACCAAACGTCCGTCACGCATAGTGGGAGCTACGTCTTTATCTACGTATCCTTCGGATTGTGCGCTGCGCAGAATGCTGTTTAACGAGCGGAAATATTTCCCATTGTACTGGCAAGCTCGCGACGTATACGGGCTAATTCGGTGGAAGCATTATCCTTGATTTTTCCATATTTGTTAAGGATGCCGTCTATTTTTCCTATCAGTTGAGGGAAAACGGCTATATCTCCTGCCAGTCGTTTCAGACTGGGGTAGGGGGTGTCGTTCTCTTCTTCATCTTCATTTCGATGGAGAAAGCGTACAATGTCGCGGATGGTTTCTAACGAACGGCGCAGGTCGAATAGTTCTTGCTCGTCCAGATACATTCCTTCTATCCGCACCCGCTTTAGCGAAGGGCGGACATCAAAGAAAAATTGATCGGGAAATCCGTCCTCTTCCTGGATGATGCGGACAAACTCTGTTACCTGGTTTAATTTCTCCTCAACTTCTTCATGTTGCTCCGAAAAGGTCATGTCTGTGACTCTTTCTTCGCCTAAAGTGCTAAGACACTTATCTTTTAGTAACTGTCTGATCTGGTCGAATCCTATCTTTTGCTCAAAATTTTGAGGGTATATCATATCTTTGTTCTTACTAATGGACTGCAAAAATACGATTAATTCGCGAAAAAAATATCAGAATGTTTGCAGATTTAAAAATGATTCGTACCTTTGTACCGCTTTCAACGGAAAGCACTTCTGATAAAGGAGTTTTGGAGAGGTGGCAGAGTGGTCGATTGCGGCGGTCTTGAAAACCGTTGTACTGCGAGGTACCCGGGGTTCGAATCCCTGTCTCTCCGCTTTTAAGCATTGAATATCAATGCATTATAGAATAAGCATCCTAATTAAGGTTTCAGAAAATGACCTTATGGGATGCTTTTTTATTTTATGATATTTTGGGGTGATTTGATTCCAATTTAGTGTATTAACAGGGAAAATTTGCAGACAGGAAAATTCTCTGTATCTTTGCCGGCATGGCACAAAAAGGTGAGTTACATATAAGAAATAAGCACAATGGTCAATACGATTTTCCGTTGTTGATAGAAAAATATCCTCCACTTAAGAGATTCGTATCACTTAATCCTCTGGGTGTACAAACTATAAACTTTTTTAATCCGCAAGCAGTAAAAGCTTTAAATAAAGCATTATTAATCAGTTATTATGGCATTCGGTACTGGGATATACCGAAACAATACTTGTGTCCACCCATTCCTGGAAGAGCGGATTATATTCATTATATTGCCGATCTTATTCAGCCGGATAGGGTAGCGAACGATTTGCAGACAGAGGAGGAAGATGCGAACGAACAGAAAACGAAATGCAGATGTCTGGATGTTGGGGTAGGTGCAAATTGTATTTATCCGATTATAGGGCACACAGAATATGGATGGACATTTGTGGGCAGTGATATTGATCCGGTCTCGATTGAGAATGCACGAAAGATAGTGACTTGCAACCCGGTATTGGCACATAAGATTGACTTGCGACTTCAGAAAGACAGTCAGAAAATTTTTGATGGAATTATCATGCCTGGCGAGTATTTTGATGTTACGATATGTAACCCTCCGTTTCATAGCTCGAAGGAAGAAGCGGAAGACGGAACCTTGCGCAAATTGAGTAGCCTGAAAGGGATGAAGGTGAAAAAAGTACAATTAAATTTTGGCGGGAGTGCGAATGAACTTTGGTGTGAGGGTGGAGAAATCCGTTTTATACTGAATATGATCTCCGAGAGTCAGAAATATCAGAAGAACTGTGGATGGTTTACCAGCTTGGTTTCAAAAGAAAAGAATCTCGAAAAGCTATGTGCTAAATTGAAGTCTGTGAATGTATCGGAATATAAGATTATCAGAATGCAGCAGGGAACTAAAAGCAGCAGAATATTAGCCTGGCGATTTTCTAATAACTCATAATAATGAGTGCTTATCGATTTGTTATTTTTAAACCTATTAATATAATATTATGGAAACAAATTACATCACTTTGACGAAGGAGAATATTGCGGACGAACATATATGCTGTGCCTTTTCGGATAAGAAATGCAAAGATAGTTATGAGTTAAAAAAAGCATGGCTGAAAAAAGAGTTTGATAATGGTTATGTTTTCAGACGTATTGACGAACGGGCGAAAGTGTTCATCGAATATGGTCCTGCTGAAAAGGCGTGGGTTCCTGTCAGTGCTCCTAATTATCTGATGATAAATTGTTTCTGGGTGTCGGGTAAATATAAAGGATGCGGGCATGGTAAGGCTTTGCTGCAGTCTGCTATTGATGATGCGAAATTGCAGGGAAAAGATGGTTTAGTTACCGTAGTGGGCACTTCTAAATTTCATTTTATGAGTGATACAAAATGGCTGCTGCGACAAGGTTTCCAAACTATAGAAAAACTTCCTTACGGATTCAGTTTGTTGGCTTTGAAAATAAATCCGGCTGCTCCCGATCCTTCATTCAACGACAGTGTCTTGACAGGTGAGTGTCCTGACCGGGATGGAATAGTAGTGTATTATACTCATCGTTGTCCGTTTACTGAATTCCATGTTCGCGGTTCTTTGGTCAATGCAGCCAAGAGCAAGGATCTCCCATTAAAAATAATAGAATTAGAAACCATGGAACAGGCACAAAATGCGCCTACTCCAGCCACTATCTTTACTCTTTTTTATAATGGTAAGTTTGTTACGACCGATTTGAGCGTGTGTATTGAAGCCCGGTTGGGAAAGGCTTTAGGCTTGTGATTCTGTGAGATGAAGATTTATCAGAAACTAGGATTGGGATAAGAAGATAGCTAATGTTTCTTATTTTAATTTTGCAAAATTAAGATGTACCTTGCACTTTTTATGGAAAATACATATCTTTGGATGTTGAATGATTAAAATACGGTAAGAACTTATGCGTTTTTTTGTATGTATTTTGGTGCTTTTATTTGTACATAATCAATTTTCGAGGGCTGATAAAACTTTAACAGATGATTCTCTGTATACGGAGAAATATATCAGGGATATTTATATTCCCGAACCTAGGCGTGCTCTGCAATTACTGGACGAAGCGGAGGACAGGAAAACGATTCCTTTGCGGGTTGTAAATGAATTGCGTAGTTTATCATATAGTAATATGTATATGAATAAACTAGCATTTATGTATGCAAGGAAAGCTTATTTGCTTGATTCTCTATATCAAAAAGATCCGAAACACATGCTGAAAATGACAGTACATTTGGCTGAGTTTTCGGCAATGATGAGTAAATATAATGAAAGTATGCGTTATGCATTAGATGGAATCAGGCAGGCGCAAGAATTAGGGAACAGGGAAGCCAAAGCCAGGTTATTTTTCTGTATGGGGGAGAATAATTGGAGATTATCTTTTAAAGATAAAGCATACGATTATTTTAACCGGACTATTGAGCTTTTGCGGGGCTCAAAGGAGATGCGGGAAATGATGCTGCTCTCTTATTACTATGGAGCAGAAATGAGCTTTTTAATGAATGATTCTCGAATTGATGAGGCATTGAAAGTGGGTTTTGAGCGTGAAAAGCAGATTAAACGGCTTAAGGAAGTACCTCAAATCTCTGAAGATTATGTAGATGGCCAATATAGTTATTTATATGCCAAATTAGCCTACATCTATTGCATGGAGAAGAAATATGAGAAGGCGGAGCAATATTATCAGAAATACTTATCAAAGAAAGAGTCTCATACTCCCGACGGAAAAATGTACTCGGTTCCTTATTTGGCGCTTTCCGGACAATATGAAAAGGTTATTGATAATTGCAGGGGGTTCAAGGAATTGATGAGAACCCAGCAGGATACTTTGAATGAACAGTATCTGACTGTCCTTCGACAGGAAGTGAAGGCATATTTGGGTATGCATAAATACAAAGAAGCTGCCGAGATACGTGAAACGATTTTAACTATAACAGATAGTATCAATACCCGGGATAGAAACAATGCTGCATTGGAATTGAATGCAATGTACGGCGCTTCTGAAAAAGAAGAATATATTGCCGAACAGGCTTTTCAATTAAAAATAAGAAATATTACCCTCTGTTTTCTTGCGTGTATTGTTGTGTTGACTCTGTTTATCGTTTGGCGTTTGTGGCATTTCAATCATATAGTCGAATATAAGAACAGGATGCTTGCCAGGCTTATAAACGAGAAATTTGCTAATAGAAAAGATGGGAACCAGCTATCGGAAGTATACGAACAACTGGCTGTTGTGTCGGAGATTGAACCGGAACGTATTTCACCCGAAGAACTGGAAGAACTTGCTAACGATACAGATAAAGAAAGTGGGGAAGAAGAAGAGAATAAGAAGATATTTCAGGAACTGAATGATATCGTTATTCGGAAACAGTTATATCTTTCTTCAGAATTGTCGAGAGAAGATCTGGCACAAATCGTACATCTGAATAACGCACGTTTTGCGAGGATGATAAGAGAATGTACCGGAACCAATTTTAATGGATATATCAATGAATTGCGCATTAATTATGCCATTGAACTGATGAAAAAGCATCCTAATTATACGATACGTGCCATTGCGGATGAGGCCGGATTTAATAGCACCCCGATTTTATACAATCTTTTTAAGAAAAAGACGGGAATGACTCCTTACGAATTTAAAAAAGCACAGGATTCGTTACAGAATTGAGTGGATTCTGCTAAACAATTTTCGCATTTTCCGGTTTATCTATTTATAATTAACTATTAATAGAAATGATACAGGTAAGGATAAAGCGGGTTTACGACGATTTTTCAGAAACAGATGGCTACCGGGTACTGGTAGATAAATTATGGCCACGTGGAATGAAGAAAGAATGGCTTAAGTACGATTATTGGGCAAAAGACATCACACCGTCTTCCACATTGCGTAGATGGTTTCACGAAGATATTCCCGGACACTGGGAAGACTTCGTCATACAGTATCAGAAAGAACTTGACGCTTCTTCCTCAATGGCTGATTTTCTGACTCTTATCAAGCCGCATCCGGTGATAACATTGCTTTACGCTTCCAAAGAACCGGTGTATAATCATGCCCGTATCCTCCGCGATTATCTGGAAATGCGTTTGAAAGAGTGAAATTAAAGTAATTTTTATCTGTTTACGCTTTCTGTCGTTCACTCAATTTCCTACCTTTGTAATCTAAATCAAAATCGTGTAATCATGAAGTATAAATTATTGGTTCTTGATGTAGACGGAACACTCCTCAATGATGCGAAAGAAATTAGTAAGCGTACATTGGCTGCCCTGTTGAAGGTTCAGCAAATGGGAGTACGTATTGTGCTGGCATCCGGCAGACCTACTTATGGCCTGATGCCGCTGGCCAAGATGCTTGAACTTGGAAACTATGGAGGTTTTATCCTTTCCTATAATGGCTGTCAGATTATCAATGCACAAAACGGGGAAATTCTGTTTGAACGTCGGATTAATCCCGAAATGTTGCCGTATCTGGAAAAGAAAGCCCGTAAAAACGGTTTTGCCTTATTCACTTATCATGATGATACGATCATAACGGATTCTCCTGAAAATGAACATATCCAAAATGAAGCCCGGTTGAATAACCTGCAAATAATTAAAGAAGAAGAATTTTCTGCTGCCGTTGATTTTGCTCCTTGTAAGTGTATGCTGGTGAGCGATGACGAAGAAGCACTGGTTGGTCTGGAAGATCACTGGAAGAGACGATTGAACGGAGCGTTGGACGTATTCCGTTCGGAGCCATATTTTCTGGAAGTAGTTCCCTGCGCCATCGACAAAGCCAATTCTTTGGGTGCTTTGCTGGAGGTGCTGGATGTGAAGCGTGAGGAAGTGATTGCTGTGGGCGACGGTGTGTGTGATGTAACAATGATTCAGTTGGCCGGGCTGGGTGTAGCTATGGGACATTCACAAGACTCGGTCAAAGCCTGTGCCGACTATGTGACTGCTTCGAATGAGGAAGACGGAGTGGCCGTTGCAGTGGAGAAAGCTATCATAGCCGAAGTGCGTGCAGCCGAAATTCCCCTTGACCAACTGAATGCGCAGGCACGCCACGCATTAATGGGAAACTTGGGAATTCAATATACATACGCCGACGAAGATCGTGTGGAAGCAACGATGCCGGTAGACCATCGTACCCGTCAGCCTTTTGGCATTTTGCATGGTGGAGCTACTCTTGCGTTGGCGGAAACAGTTGCCGGACTCGGTTCGATGATTCTTTGCCAGCCGGACGAGATTGTAGTAGGAATGCAGGTCAGCGGAAACCATATATCTTCTGCACATGAAGGAGATACCGTGCGTGCAGTAGGAACAGTTGTACATAAAGGACGTTCCTCCCACGTATGGAATGTAGACGTGTTTACTTCAACAAACAAACTGGTGTCTTCCATACGGGTAGTCAACAGTGTGATGAAAAAGAGATGACCGACGAAGAAATAAGTAACTTGACAACTATTGATGCATTTATTCAGCGGAAGCAGCCGTTTGCTGTTTACCGTATTCCCGGAGAGAAAGTTCCCCGTCTGTTGACGCAGGCGGAAGGAGCGGTCCGTTTGATATACGATTTGAAAGAACTGAATGGACAGAGAGGATTTGTAATTGCTCCGTTTCAGGTGAGTGAGTCATGTCCGGTTGTGTTGATTCAACCCGATCAGTGGGGGCAGCCTTTACCCGTGGATGATGATACGGAAGAAGATCGGGAGATAGCCTTGCGCCTGCAAGGACAAGAATCATTTCTGACTTCTTCTACGGAAGAATATGCGGCATGCTTTCATACCTTTATAAATGCGTTACGTGACAGGACGTTTGATAAACTAGTGCTTTCCCGTCATCTTACAGTTGATAAAGTTGCGGATTTTTCTCCTTTGTCCATCTTTCGGGCGGCTTGTAAACGTTATATTCATTCGTATATTTACTTATGTTATACTCCGCAGACGGGCATCTGGCTGGGAAGTACTCCCGAAATCATTTTATCAGGTGAGAAAGACGAATGGCATACGGTTGCACTAGCCGGAACACAGCCTTTGCAAGATGGCAGATTGCCGCAAGTATGGGATGAAAAGAACCGGAAAGAACAAGATTATGTTGCTTCTTATATCCGTCGGCAGCTTCTTTCACTGGATATTCATTCTACGGAAAACGGGCCATATCCTGCTTATGCCGGTGCTTTGTCACATTTAAAAACTGATTTCCGTTTTTCTTTGAAAGATAATAAAGGTTTGGGAGACCTTCTGAAAGTTTTGCATCCGACACCTGCCGTATGCGGCTTGCCGAAGGAAGAAGCCTATCAGTTTATTTTGCAGAATGAAGGTTACGACCGCCGCTATTACTCCGGCTTTATCGGATGGCTCGATCCGGAAGGACGAACAGACATCTATGTAAACTTACGCTGTATGCATATCGAAGATAAACAACTTACTCTTTATGCCGGCGGTGGATTATTGGCCTCTTCGGAATTGAATGACGAATGGCTGGAAACGGAGAAGAAGTTGCAAACCATCAAACGGCTGATTGCAGTGCCTCCTTTAAAATCATAAACTACTAATAATTATCATCATGTATACAGACAAGAAGAACATACTCCAGTTGGTTGCGTTGCTCGAGGCGCATGGGATTACTAAGGTTGTATTGTGTCCGGGTAGTCGTAATACGCCCATAGTACATACTTTGTCTAACCATCCGAATTTTACCTGCTATCCGGTGACGGATGAACGGAGTGCCGGCTATTTTGCCATCGGTCTTGCGTTGAATGGTGGTAAGCCCGCAGCTGTCTGTTGCACTTCCGGTACTGCATTATTAAACCTTCATCCGGCTGTGGCAGAAGCATTTTATCAAAATGTTCCTCTGGTCATTATTTCTGCGGATCGTCCCGCTGCCTGGATCGGGCAGATGGATGGACAGACAGTACCACAACCAGGCGTATTTCAGACATTGGTTAAGAAGTCAGTAAACCTTCCGGAGATTCATACGGAAGAAGATGAATGGTATTGCAATCGTCTGGTGAATGAAGCTTTGCTGGAAACGAACCATCATGGAAAAGGACCGGTACATATTAATGTCCCTATTTCTGAACCGTTGTTCCAGTTTACGGTTGATTCGCTTCCTGAAGTGCGTGTCATTACCCGTTATCAGGGGTTGAACGTCTACGATCGTGATTATAATGATTTGGTCGATCGGATGAATAAATACCAGAAGCGAATGATTATCATCGGTCAGATGAATCTTATCTACCTGTTTGAAAAAAGATATATCAAGTTATTATATAAACATTTTGCCTGGTTGACTGAACATATCGGCAACCAGACAGTTCCCGGTATTCCGGTAAAGAACTTTGATGCGGCGCTTTATGCCATGCCCGAAGAGAAGGTCGGCCAGATGGTTCCGGAGTTGTTGATTACTTATGGAGGACATGTCGTTTCCAAACGGCTGAAGAAGTTTCTCCGTCAGCATCCGCCTAAAGAACATTGGCACGTATCGCCGGATGGTGAGGTGGTCGATTTGTACGGCTCATTAACTACGGTGATCGAAATGGACCCGTTCGAGTTTCTGGAGAAGATAGCCAGTTTGCTGGACAATCGGACTCCTGAATATCCCCGTGTGTGGGAAAACTATTGCAAGATCATTCCCGAACCGGAGTTTGCTTATTCGGAAATGTCTGCCGTCGGTACGTTATTGAAAGCCTTGCCGGAGTCATGTGCGTTGCATCTGGCAAACAGTTCGGTGGTGCGTTATGCGCAATTATACTCCATTCCTTCTACGATTGAAGTTTGTTGCAACCGGGGGACAAACGGCATTGAAGGCTCACTGTCTACGGCTGTCGGTTATGCGGCAGCTTCCGACAAACTGAACTTTATAGCTATCGGAGATTTGAGCTTTTTCTATGATATGAATGCATTGTGGAATGTCAATGTTCGCTCCAATCTGCGTGTTCTTCTGTTAAATAATGGAGGAGGAGAGATTTTCCATACCTTGCCGGGATTGGATATGTCGGGTACCTCACATAAATTTATTGCGGCAGTCCATAAAACGTCGGCCAAAGGTTGGGCGGAGGAACGTGGATTCCTCTATCTGCAAGCACAAAATGACGAAGAACTGGCTGAAGCGATGAAAACTTTCACTCAACCGGAAGCTATGGAACAGCCTGTGCTCTTGGAGGTGTTTACCAACAAAAACAAGGACGCGCGCATGTTGAAGAATTATTATCATCAATTAAAACAAAAATAGATTATGTCAACACAAAGAGAGTGGACAACCATTAGAGAATACGACGATATTCTTTTTGATTATTATAATGGAATTGCCCGTATCACGATCAACCGTGAACGCTATCGGAATGCGTTTACTCCGACAACTACTGCTGAAATGAGTGACGCATTGCGCATCTGCCGTGAAGAAGCGGATATTGATGTGATTGTGATTACCGGAGCCGGTGATAAGGCATTTTGTTCGGGCGGCGACCAGAATGTGAAAGGACGTGGCGGATATATCGGAAAAGACGGTGTGCCTCGTCTTAGCGTATTGGATGTGCAAAAGCAGATTCGCAGCATCCCGAAACCGGTGATTGCTGCCGTGAACGGTTTTGCTATTGGTGGCGGACATGTGCTTCATGTGGTATGTGATTTGTCCATTGCGTCGGAAAATGCTATTTTCGGTCAGACGGGTCCTCGTGTAGGTAGCTTTGATGCTGGATTCGGTGCGTCTTATCTGGCACGTGTGGTCGGTCAGAAGAAAGCACGCGAAATCTGGTTCCTCTGCCGGAAGTATAATGCACAAGAAGCATTGGATATGGGATTAGTGAATAAAGTAGTTCCCTTGGAGCAGTTGGAAGATGAATATGTGCAGTGGGCAGAAGAAATGATGCTGCTTAGTCCGTTGGCTTTGCGCATGATTAAAGCAGGATTGAATGCCGAACTGGATGGTCAAGCAGGTATTCAGGAATTGGCAGGTGACGCAACGTTGCTCTATTACCTGACTGATGAAGCACAGGAAGGAAAGAATGCGTTTCTGGAGAAACGTAAACCGAACTTCAAACAATATCCGAAATTCCCTTAAAATCGGCTTTGCCACAGAGTACCACAGAGTTTGCTTTTCCTGCGTTTAAGCCCGATTTTCTGCAAAGCAAGACTGTGGAGGAGAGAATGGTAGGAGAACTGCAAGAGATATAACTTATTAAAACTTCGTGAGGCTCTGTGTTATTCTGTGGTGAATTGAAAAATTATTCACGATGAATTGTAAAATAGAAATTATTCCCCGATTGCTCCATTTCAAGCAACCTGCCGGGACTTCCAGAGGAACATATACTACGCGTAAAGTTTGGTATCTTCATTTTACCTCTCCTGACTTCCCTGGCAGAGTGGGAATAGGGGAGTGTGCACCTTTGCCCGCTTTAAGTTGTGACGATCTTCCTGATTACGAAGATATATTAGTGAAAGTCTGCCGGAAAGTAGAGAGGGAACAAGGCAGATTGGATATGGATGGCTTGTGTGACTATCCTTCAATTTTATTTGGTCTGGAAACGGCCATCCGGCATTTCTTTGCAGGAAACTGGGCTTTATGTGATACGGCTTTCTCACGTGGAGAAGTTGGTATTCCGATTAACGGCCTTATTTGGATGGGAGATTTTCAGAACATGTTATCCCAGATTGAGAAAAAGATGGAAGCCGGATTTCGTTGTATCAAGTTAAAGATAGGTGCCATCAATTTCGAAGAAGAACTGACATTGTTGCGCCATATTCGTACGCATTTCTCTTCTAAAGAAATAGAGTTGCGTGTAGATGCAAATGGTGCTTTCTCACCCGTGGACGCAATGGAAAAACTGAAACGTCTGTCCGAGTTTGATTTACATTCTATCGAACAGCCAATCTGTGCCGGACAATGGGAGGAAATGGCTCGGCTTGCTGCCGAATCTCCATTAGCGATTGCTTTGGATGAAGAACTGATAGGATGCAATACGCTGGAAAGGAAACAGGAGCTGCTTTCAACAATTCGTCCGCAATATATCGTTATTAAACCTTCTCTTCATGGAGGAATATGCGGAGGAGACGAATGGATTACCGAAGCTGAAAAACAACAGATCGGCTGGTGGATAACTTCCGCTCTGGAATCAAACATTGGGCTAAACGCCATTGCCCAGTGGTGTGCAACATTCAGCAATCCGTTGCCACAGGGACTGGGAACAGGGGCGCTCTTTACAGACAACGTGGAAGTGCCTCTTGAAATAAGAAAAGATTGTTTATGGTTTTGTAAATGATAGTATTTAAAGGATATTCCGATGATATTCGATCGAAAACAACAACGCTTGTTACTGGAAGGAAAAGAATATACTTTTGAGGATATAAGCCGATTAATAGCAGGAGGAGCGGAGGCTCATTCTCCTGCTAGTTGGGATTTATATCTTTTCCTGAACGAATGGTTTAACGATTCTCCTGTCATCATTGTTCATACATCAGGCTCTACGGGTACACCTAAAGAGTTGATTGTACGTAAAGACCAGATGATGCAAAGTGCGCGTCTGACTTGTGAGTTTCTGGATTTGAAGAAAGGAGAGACGGCATTACTTTGTATGAATCTTCGTTATATTGGTGCAATGATGGTGGTCGTGCGTTCGTTGGTTGCAGGCTTGAATTTGATTGTACGTCCTGCTTCCGGTCATCCTTTAGCGGATATAAAAGAGCCTTTGAGATTTGTGGCAATGGTTCCCCTGCAAGTTTATAATACGTTGCAAGTTCCCGAAGAGAAAGAACGATTGAAACAGACGGATATTTTGATTATAGGTGGTGGAGCTATTGATGAGGCTTTAGAGGCGGAGATCAAACATCTTCCGACTGCCGTCTATTCTACCTATGGCATGACTGAAACTTTATCTCATATTGCTCTTCGTCGGCTGAACGGAACATTGGCTTCGGAACATTATTATCCGTTTTCTTCAGTAAAACTGTCTTTATCTGTAGAGAATACGTTAATTATTGATGCCCCTTTGGTATGTGATGAAATATTGCAAACCAATGACATTGCACGCATCTATCCCGATGGAAGTTTTATGATTTTGGGTCGGAAAGACAATGTGATAAATAGTGGAGGAATTAAGATTCAGGCGGAGGAAATGGAGAAATTGCTTCGTTCTTTTATTCCTGTGCCATTTGTTATTACTTCAGTTCCGGACCAGCGTTTAGGGCAGGCTGTAACCTTACTATTGGAAGGTCAGCCAGAATTATTGGAAGGTCAGCCGGACACTAAAGAAATCGGAAACAAACTACAGGAAATATTGGAACCTTATTATCGTCCCAAGTACATATGGACGACAGATTGTATTCCGCAAACAGAAAACGGCAAGGTTAATCGTGCGAAGTGTCGTATTTTAGCCAAACAAATGTTGACGACGTTTTACACTCACACTCTCACACCTTGATTGAAATCCTTTATTCATCAACGTTTCAGGGGCCTCTAATTGTCTTACCCTAGTTTTAGTTGAGACTTATTAGAGTCAACAAAATTCAGGGTAAGACATTTTATTTCAGTAGAATAAGTTTCATCTTTTGAAAGTTGTTGCTTACTTTTATAAATCTTGATAAATAAAGAACAAAACTAATTTTTTTAATAATATCAGCGAATGAACGTATTTAGATAGTACTAGTACACTGGAAATAATAAAGAGAGAATATTCCTTTTACGGAAATATCCTCTCTTTCTCACTTAAAAACCTAAACCTTTTATCTTAATTATTTGCTATTATAAGCCGTCAACATCCAAACTAGTTTTTCCTGTTCTTTCAGATAATCGCTCATCATCGAAACGGTTACTTCATCTCCGGCTTGAGAAGCGATAGACAAGATTTTACGTTCTTCACCAATCAGATAACTGATACTCTGAAGGATATTGTTCAGTGCCTGTTCGCCGTTGCTCACCTTATCTACTTCACTGATATTTGCTACTTTCAAATAATCGCTGAATTTATTGGCAGGAGTACCGCCCAACATCAAGATACGTTCTGCAATTTCGTCTACCTTTTCGGCTGTGTCATCATACATCTTTTCGAATTGGCTGTGGAGAACAAAGAAATCATGTCCTTTGATATTCCAGTGGAAACCGCGGAGATTGGTGTAATACACTTGGAAGTCTGCTAATAGTTGTTGCAAAGATGCTACTACGTTGTTTGCTCCCGATTCATTCAGTTTGATAAATTCTAAAGTTTTCATATTCTTTTTATTTTTAATGATTTATACTTGTTTTCTTTTTTTTCTGTACTGCAAAGATAAGGCGGAAAATGCTTGTTGTCAAACTGAAAATTTCTATCTTTGCATAGATGAATCTATAACTTAACATGATTTGATAGATGACGATACAACAATTAGAATATAATATTAGCCGTAGACCAGTTCAGGCATTTCGCACGGGCAGCCGAATATTGCCGTGTGACGCAACCTACTTTGAGTGCCATGATTCAGAAGCTGGAAGATGAATTGGGAGTAAAGTTATTCGATAGGACAGTGCAACCCGTTTGTCCGACACCCATCGGGCAGAAAGTGATAGACCAGGCTCGTGTGATTCTGGCGCAGGCAGCTCAAGTAAAAGAAATCATCAGTGAAGATAAGCAATCATTATCAGGCGTGTTCCGTTTGGGAGTATTACCCACTATCGCTCCTTATTTGCTACCCCGCTTTTTCCCTCAACTGATGGAGAAATATCCCGAACTGGATATTCGTGTCACGGAAATGAAAACCCAGGATATTCAGCAAGCTCTGCATGCCGGTGATTTGGATGCAGGGATTATTGCCAGTAAATTAGAAGACACATTCTTGACGGAAGAAACTCTCTTCTATGAGCAATTCTATGCTTATGTATCACGGAAAGAACCCTCGTTCAAACATGACATAATCCGCACTTCCGATATAACCGGTGAACATCTTTGGCTTTTGGACGAAGGACATTGCTTTCGTGACCAACTTGTCCGTTTCTGTCAGATGGAAGCGGTGAAGGTTAGTCAGATGGCTTATCGTTTGGGAAGCATGGAAACCTTTATGAGAATGGTAGAAAGCGGAAAAGGAATCACTTTTATTCCCGAACTGGCAGTGGCTCAATTGACGGAAGAACAGCGACAATTAGTACGTCCGTTTGCTATCCCCCGACCGACGCGGCAAGTGGTGTTGGCGACAAATAGAGATTTTATTCGTCATAGCCTGCTATGTGTTCTGAAAGAGGAAATAAAAGCTGCAGTCCCAAAAGAAATGCTTACTTTGCAGTCCATACAGTGTTTGCTATAATAATAGAGGTTGAGATGATTCCTGTCATATATGTATCGGGTATAAGCGAAAAGAATAATTTCAACAGTGGCAAAGTGGATTCCGGAGAAATTCATTGGAGTGAAGTCATAGCTCAATTCTTGCTTGATAAAAGAGTTTACGGTAGCCCATAAGGTAGAGGCTAATATGGCGTGCAAAAGTCCTTTTTTCATTTTATTTGCTTGTCTTTTATTCAAAAATGTTGCGAAGGCAATAATAATTTAGGCACGTAGGCTTTGTTTTCTTGGGTTAATTCTCTATATTTGATGCATCAACCATTATTTATAGTTATGAAAAAGTACATTGCAGAAATGATTGGAACGATGGTGCTCGTTCTTATGGGATGCGGAAGTGCCGTTTTTGCCGGTAGTGTAACCGGTACGGTAGGTGCTGGCGTGGGAACAGTCGGTGTAGCTTTAGCATTTGGTCTTTCAGTAGTAGCGATGGCGTATGCTATCGGAGGTATTTCAGGATGTCACATTAATCCTGCTATTACATTAGGAGTGTTCTTAACTGGGCGTATGAATGGAAAAGATGCAGGTATGTATATGATTTTCCAGGTAATCGGAGCTATTATCGGCTCGGCTATTCTTTTTGCCTTAGTTTCCACCGGTGCTCATGACGGACCTACGGCTACAGGTTCCAATGGTTTTGGCGATGGAGAAATGTTGCAGGCATTCATTGCGGAAGCAGTATTTACTTTCATTTTTGTATTAGTGGTGCTCGGCTCTACTGACTCGAAGAAGGGAGCAGGCAATCTGGCAGGACTTGCCATCGGTTTGACTCTTGTATTGGTACATATTGTATGTATTCCTATCACAGGGACTTCTGTAAACCCGGCACGTAGTATTGCTCCGGCATTATTCCAGGAGGAGAAGCACTGTCGCAGTTGTGGCTGTTCATCATTGCTCCATTTGTAGGAGCTGCGTTGAGTGCGGTAGTTTGGAATTATCTGGGAGATAAGGAAGAAAAGAAATAATTCCTTTATAAGGATAACTTCTTTATATAAAGGAGAAGATAAAAGGGCGGCAGTTTCACAACTACCGCCCTCTTTTGCGTAATTAATATATTATATTAAAAAAGAGTGTGTTTTGCACGTTTACATTAGATTTATAATCTTAGGGAAACTTTACTTCATAAGTTTTCGGTCCGCCATATAAAGTGTTGACACGGATCCTTAATCCTTTTTTCCCTTCCATCCGGTCTTTGATCTTATCCAGTTTGAAAGATACATATCCTTCGCCCAGGCTTTGAGGATAATCACCTTCACTGTTATGACGGAATTCCAGATTGATATATTCGTCCTCCGCACTGTCTTCGTCAGCAGTGGGAGCGGTTTCTTCTTTGTCATTAATCACTAGATTCAGGAAATGTTTTTTATCTTCACTATGCGTTCCATAATATTGGAATTCAATCGTTAGATATTTATTATCCTTGTTGATCCACATATAAGTTGTGTTGATCTTGTCATCTCCGACTTTTTCTTCGTCGTTGTCATCTTCACCCATCGTGATGATGTCTTTAGTTAAGATTGGATTGATACCTCTCACCTGAATATTAAGGTCGTATCCATTCACAGGCTCTTCCAGCTCGTTGAATATCACAAAAGCTCGTTGTCCTTCCACCCAATCTTTATTACTCCATCCTTGCGCATTGCTGGGATACATCTTTTTCCCGTCATCCAAAGTGAAATAAAATTCCTTGCTATCCTGGCTAATCATATTGATGGTACTGACAACCAGAAGATCGGACGGGTTGTCATCGTCGTCCAAACATGACTGGAGAATCGGCATTGTAGTCATAATAGCAAAGATAAAGGCAATGAATTTAAATTTCTTCATATACTTATTTAAGTTTTAGATTATATAAAATGGTTCCTTTGTATTGTGAAAATGCAATGGGATAGAAAATATTGCATTTGAATCTGTTAAAGAAACAAAAGTGATAAAAGAGTTGTTCTCTCTATGCAGTATTTCTATCTTTGCTGCATTTATAAGTTAAACACGTGTATAAGAGAATGGAAGAATTAGAGTTGTCGGAACAATGCAGGCTAGGCAATAACCAAGCTCGCAAAGAACTGTATGAGCAGTATGCGGGACGTATGCTTGGCATCTGTCTTCGCTATACCGGCGACCGTGATACAGCCCAGGATCTGCTTCACGACGGTTTTTTAAAGATATTCGATTCCTTCGACAAGTTCACCTGGAGGGGTGAAGGCTCCCTGCGGGCCTGGATGGAAAGGGTGATGGTCAACACAGCTTTGCAATATCTCCGGAAAAATGATGTAATCAATCAGTCGGCACCATTAGAAGAGTTGCCTGAAGAATATGAAGAACCGGACGCTTCTGATGTAGAAGCTATTCCACAGAAAGTGTTGATGCAGTTTATAGAAGAACTACCTGCCGGATATCGTACAGTGTTTAACCTTTATACATTCGAAGACAAATCGCATAAAGAAATCGCACAGGAATTAGGTATTAATGAAAAATCTTCGGCTTCGCAGCTATTTCGTGCGAAGAGTGTATTGGCAAAAAGAGTAAAAGAATGGATAATGCATAATGGATAGATAGAGATGGAAGAGAAAGAATTGTGGATGAATAAGTTGAAGGAGAAGCTCGCGGATTATTCCGAGCCGGTGCCTGCTTCCGGTTGGGAACAACTGGAGAAAGAACTTATGCCTCCTGTGGAGAAGAAAATATATCCTTATCGAAAATGGATGATGGCTGCTGCAGCTGTTATATTGTTAGCCGTGGTTTCGTCGGTAAGTCTATATTTTCTGGGGACACCGGCTGCGGATGAAATACGTCATATAAAGACTCCGGCATTGGCATCTACACCCGATGCGTTGCCGGGTGTGCAACAACCGGATGTGCAGGGCACTTCCGTAGAACCCGTCTTGCGACCAGTGGCTCGTGAAGACCATTTGGCGAAAATTGATAAGAATCTTACAGAACAGAAAACAAATGCAGATCAATCTGCAATAGAAAATAGCAACGAACCTGTAACAGGGAATGAAAATAATCCTGTGATTGAGAAAGATCAGACGCTCAAAGGTGAGACGGAACAGACGAAAAATGAAGCAAGGCAGGTTGACAGTGAAAATGTGGGTCAGGCTACACAGTCACAGGATACTAAACGGCCGAACAACAGGCCGCGTCGTCCTTCCGGCAGAGACAAGCTGCATATTCCGGCAGAAAAAAGAGCATCTCAAAAAGGAACATGGTCCATGGGACTATCGGTTGGAAATTCGGGCGGAGCATCCACAGAAGTCGGTGCCGGCTCTCATGCTTATATGTCTCGTGTGAATATGCTTTCTGTTTCCAACGGTTTGATGGAGATACCTAACGATCAGACATTGGTTTTTGAAGATGGAGTGCCTTATCTGCGTCAGGCAAAACAAGTGGTCGACATTAAGCACCATCAACCAATTTCCTTCGGATTGTCCGTCCGTAAAGGACTGGCCAAAGGATTCTCTCTCGAAACGGGATTGACTTACACATTGCTTTCTTCGGATGCGAAACTGGCGGGTGAAGAGCAGCAGATAGAACAAAAACTTCATTATGTCGGTATTCCGCTGCGTGCCAACTGGAATTTCCTTGATAAGAAACTCGTCACTCTCTACGTCTCCGGTGGAGGTATGGTGGAGAAATGTGTTTATGGAAAGCTCGGTTCCGAGAAAGAAACGGTGAAACCTCTGCAATTCTCGGTATCCGGTGCGGTAGGTGCACAGGTGAACGCAACGAAACGTCTGGGTATCTATGTAGAACCCGGTGTTGCTTATTATTTTGATGACGGTTCGGATATACAGACCATACGTAAAGAGAATCCGTTTAACTTCAATATACAGGCTGGTATCCGCTTGACTTATTAATGCGAACTACCTTACTGAACATAGTGACGGTATCCGTTCAAGATAGCGTCACTATCCTGATTAGATAGCGTCACTATCTTGACCGGATGGCGTCACTATCCTGATATTAGTATCTTTTTCCTCATAAAAATCGGATAATTGAGAAAATATTAATAATATTGTCACCTGTTAATGGTCTATGGTTGCATACCTTTGTTGCAAAACTCTAAGCTATGGTGAATTTTACAGATGAAAAACATTTATTAATCGATTTAAAAGACGGTTCTTTTCAAGCATTTGAAAGATTGTATAATATGTACAGACGGTAAACTGTACAATTTCATTATGCGGCTTTCTTCCGGCAATCAATATATGGCTGAAGAAGTGGTGCAATCCACTTTTATCCGTATATGGGAAGTACGTGAGAAAGTCGATACCAACGCTTCATTTATTTCTTTTCTTTGTACGATAGCCAAAAATTTACTGATGAACATGTACCAACGTCAGACCGTTGAATATGTTTACAATGAATATCTGCTGAAAAGCAGTGTGGATCGTGATTCGCAAACAGAAGAGAATATTGATCTTCATTTCTTGAACGACTATATCGACTCATTAGCGGAAGAATTGCCGGCACAGCGAAAGAAAGTCTTTATCTTAAGTAAGCGTCAGAACTATACGAATAAGGAAATTGCTGAATGATGGGTATTTCTGAAAGTACAGTCGCCACACAATTATCTTTGGCGGTGAAATTTATGCGTGAGCAGTTGATGAAGCATTACGATAAGGTAATTGCGCTTCTGATCGCCTTTTTTGTTAATGAAATGTAATTGTAATACACGTTTTTGGATAGTAGATAGGATGAAAATGTATACTTGTAAATAAGCAGGAAAGAAGATGGATAAGATATATTATAAAGAACTGATTGAAAAGTATTTCGATGGAAATATAACGGATGCGGAGATTAAAGAACTTTCCGATTGGATAAAGAACGACCGCCATTTACAGAACTGGTGGGAAGAAGAATTTTCCAAATCGGATGCCGGTATTAATCCGGTACTGCGCGACAAACTATTTGCCCGAATCAAAGAACAGACGCAGGGAAAAGAAGAGACACAGGGAAAAGAGAAACCAAGAACTATTCGCATGAATCTTTGGAAATGGCTGCCGCCATCGTTTTACCCATTTGTATTGCCTTCTTCACCTACTATCTTATAGATTCTTCGCAAACAGTGGGAGCGCCCTTTATAGTAAAAGCCGATAAAGGAGATAAAGCAACCATCGAATTGCCGGACGGAACGAATGTCGTTCTCAATTCAGCTTCACAATTAAGCTATCTGAATAACTTCGGAGAAAATGTGCGTCGTGTGCAACTGAATGGTGAAGCCTATTTCAAAGTAGCTCATGATGAAAAACATGCCTTTATAGTGCAGGTCGGGGATTTGGAAGTGAAAGTACTCGGTACTTCTTTTAATGTATCTGCCTATGAAGATGCCAAAGACGTGACGGTCGTTCTTTTGGAAGGAAAAGTAGGGGTTTATGCGCAGAAAATGTCGCATATCATGAAGCCCGGCGACAAAATAGAATATAATAAAGCCACTCATAAGATAACAGCCACTCAAGTACACCCGAGTGACTACATTGAATGGACGAAAGGAAATATCTATTTTGAGAAAGAATCTTTGGAAAATATAATGAAAACCCTTTCACGCATCTATGACGTAGAGATTCGTTTCGACTCCAATAAACTACCTAATGAATATTTCACCGGAACCATTCCGGGAGGTGGCATACAGAATGCATTGAATATCCTGATGCTTACTTCACCTTTCTATTATGAAATGGACGGTTCGGTGATTGTTTTGAAAGAGAAATAGTAGAAAAATATAGAATAGAGCCATTCCGAAGCCCACTACTTAGGAATGGTTTTTTTGTTTCTCTGAATTGGATAAGTTAACGAGAGTTAAAGTCTGATAGGCGATTGGACGAGCAGGGATAGAAGTCTGTATACCTATCAAACAACTTAAAAGTTTTGATATATGAAGCACAAAACAACCTTTGAAAAGCTCCCTCAAGCAAATACAGGGAGAAGTAAGAACTGGAAAACACTGCGGGCTATCTGTCTGCTATTGTTTTTAAGCGTCTCTTTCACCGCTTATTCCCAAATAACAGTGAATGTGAAAGACATCTCTTTGAGAGCCTCTTTAAAGAAAATCGAGCAAGTAAGCAATTACAAATTCTTCTACAATGAGAGTCTGCCGGAGTTAAACCGAAAAGTATCGTTAAATGTGAAAGATGCAACGATTGAACAAACCATGCAACAACTTTTAGGAGGAATGGACTTAGCGTATAAGAAAGAACAAGACAATGTGATTGTATTGATTCGCAAAGCCCAGGACAAATCGATAACTAAAAAAATAACAGGTACTGTTGTCGATGAAAAAGGCGAACCAGTCATTGGTGCCAGTATTGTGATAAAAGGTGAGTCGCACGGAACGATTACAGATTTTGATGGAAAGTTCACATTAGCAGACGTACCGGAAAAGGGAATATTGACTGTCTCTTATATCGGTTATAAAACAGTTGACCTTTCTGCCACAGGGCAGACATTCGTAAAAGTTGTACTTCAAGAAGACAGTAAAATGATAGACGAGGTCGTTGTTGTCGGCTACGGAGTCCAGTCACAAAAGCTAGTCACTACTTCTATCAGTAAAGTAAAGATGGAAAATATAGATCAGGGTAATGACTATAATCCGATTAAAATGCTGCAAGGACGTGTAGCGGGTGTGAATATCTCCTCTGCATCAGGAACTCCGGGAGAAGCACCGAATGTTACCGTTCGTGGTATCGGTTCCGTTAGTGGGGGAAGCTCGCCGCTTTATGTGGTCGATGGTATCCCCAGCGAAAAATATCCCAACCTGAATCCGAATGACATTGAGAGCATGGAAGTTTTGAAAGATGCGTCTGCGGCCGCTATCTATGGTTCGCGTGCCAATGCCGGAGTTGTATTGATAACGACCAAATCAGGTCAGCAAGGTAAGACGAAGATAGAGGTGTCCGGTCGTTACGGATTCGCTTATCTGGCTAGCGACATTGAAATGGCCAATTCGATGGAATATATGAATACGATGCAAGCCGCTATTGATAATTACAATGTGCAAATGGGAGCTAACCTTCAATTGTATGTTCCTTCTCAAATTCAGGAAACCAATTGGGTGAAAGAAATATCAAGAAAAAACTCGAAAACAGGTACCGGCTCTATCAGCATTTCCGGTGGAAATGAAAAGACCACCTTCTTTGCTTCTTTAGGCGCTAATACTCAAGAAGGATATTTGAATAAGAGCAGCTATGACCAGTATAATATGCGTGCCAAATTCACACATAAAATAAACAACCTGTTCAAGCTGAATATGAATATGGCAGGTTCGGCCAGCCGTTCGGACTTATTGGAAGAAACGAGTACCAGCTTGAAAGTACTTCGTACAGCTCGTGAGGAGCAGCCCTGGTATTCACCTTATAAAGAAGACGGAACATCTTATAAAGTGAACGGGACAGATATTTTGCGCCACAATCCGGTGATGCTGATTAATGAAGAAGACTGGGTAGCTAAGAAATATCAACTATCCGGTGTGTTCAGCGTAGACGTAACTCCTTTCAAAGGGTTTAAGTACACACCAACAGTAAGCGTATATGGTATTTTGGACAACACATCTAAAAAATTGTCGGACAAGCATGATGCCCGTAAAAATAGTAGTGGTTGGGGAGCATTAGCCGAACAAAAAGACCAGAGTTTCCGCTATGTGATAGATAATATATTCTCTTACAACAATGAATGGAATAAACTAATCTACTCCGTCATGTTGGGACATTCGTTTGAGAAATACACTTATGAACAATTCGGGGCAAAGAGTGATAACTATGCTAACGGTGCATTTCCTTCCTCAAACTTTGATTTAATCAATGCAGGCCCTAATATTTACGCCGGAAATATTAGTTATACATCTTATGCCTTAGAATCCTATTTCGGACGAATCGCTTTGAATTGGGACAATAAATATATACTGAATGCTTCTTTGCGTAGTGATGGTTCTTCCCGCTTTGCGAAGAACAAGAGATATGGTTATTTCCCTTCTGCTTCTTTTGCGTGGCGTGCCTCCAATGAGGAATTTTTCCCAAAAAATAAATACGTCAATGATGCAAAGTTAAGATTAAGCTGGGGTATGACAGGTAGCATGGCAGGAGTGAGTAATTATGCTCCGTTATCACTGATTAGTGCGGGTGGTGCTTCTTACAACGGTTCTGCCGGATTCCAGATTTCGCAGGATGCCCGTGCTTTGACTTGGGAGAAAGCCAGCCAGTTTAATATCGGATTTGATATAGAAATGTTTCAGTCTCGCCTGACTTTAAACATAGATATGTTCTATCAAAAGACTACCGACCTGCTGTTTAAGAAACCAGTCAATGCAACCACCGGATATACCACATTACAGTCCAATATCGGCTCATTAGAGAATAAAGGACTTGAGTTGGCTTTGAATGGTAAAATCTTCACCGGAAAGTTTAAATGGGATTTGGGTGGTAACATTTCTTTTGTAAAGAACAAGCTGCTTTCCCTCATCGAAGGAAATGATATGTATATTGTTCCCAGCAGCGGTAGTAACCTTTTAGGAGGTTCGATGCATGCATTGATTAACGGACAGCCTATCAGTACATTCTATATGTTAAAGATGGAAGGTATCTACCAGCGTGACGACGAAGTGCCTGCGAAACTGTATGCAAAAGGAGTCCGTGCCGGTGACGTGAAATATTTCGATTATAATGAAGACGGAGATATATCTGACGCCGACCGAATGAATGTAGGAAAAGCCATTCCTGATTTTTACGGTGGTATTACTTCCAACTTCTCTTACAAAGGTTTCGATTTGTCATTGTTCGGACAATTTTCGGTAGGTGGTAAAGTGATGTCGGCATGGCGGGGAGTGAACGGTTCCGAAGGTACTGACCATTTAGGATTGGCGCTATCCAATGTAAAAGTAAACGACCGTGGCGAATCTGTCGAGCAATACTTTAATGTAGCAAAGAAGTGGCTAACGGATACTGGCGTGGAGAGGGCACAAGCAACACGATTCCTCGTCCTGTAAGAATAGGAGTACATACCGGGTATGATTATGACTATAACGTGCAAACCTCAACACGTTATTTGGAAGATGCTTCCTATTTTAAACTGAAAACTGTGACTTTGGGTTACACTTTGCCGGAATCAGTCGTTAAGAAACTCCGCGTGAACTCATTAAGAGTCTACGTTTCGGCTGATAATCTACTCACTCTCACCAAGTATTCCGGTTATGATCCCGAAACATCATTTTCCGGTAGCCCGGGAGACTCAAATTATGGAGTTGACTTCGGGTTGCAACCTGTATTGCGAACATTTATTTTTGGTCTGAATCTAAACTTTTAAAAATATAGATGTATGAAACGATACTATACTATAATCAACTATTTGCTATGTAGCATTTGCCTTTTGTGGATGACGGGTTGTTCAGGTATACTGGACGATATGCGACCTAAAGATCAGATACCTCAAGATATGTTGAGCGAATCCGATTTGGAAAAGTTATTGAATGGAGTGTATGCCGAAATGGAAGAACTGGTATTCAAATTTTATATGGATGGTGATGTAAAAGGCGAGAATTTCAAGGCAGGTCCCGGATTTTCCATGAACGACCCCATGTTGATGGCTCCTAGTTCTAAAGAAGTTTTGAGCCAGTGGCAAAAATGTTTCACAGCCTTGAAGCAAGTTAATTTCTTGGTCGAAACATACGAAGCGTCATCTAATAAAGAGAGTCAGGTTGTGAAGCAGACAGGAGGGACCGGATACTACTTCAGAGCTTTGATTTATTATCATCTGGTCACTCGCTGGGGAGGAGTTCCTATCTTGCGTAAGCGCACTTACGACGTCGTTCCCATTTCCCCCGAAACCGAAGTGTGGAGTTTTATAAAAGAAGACTTGGCTAAAGCGGAAGGATTACTGTCTGATTTCACCGATCGTTTTTATGTGTCTCTTAGTGCTTGTGATGCGCTTCACGCCAAAGTATGTTTGTCCTTGAAAGACTATACAAATGCGGCAGCTTATGCCGACAAAGTGATTACAAAGTCAAATTTCGCATTGAGTACTACATCAGTTGAGTATGCTCAGGCGTTTGTCTCTAATAGCAGTAGCAAAGAACTGGTCTTTGCGTTAGCCAACAAGCGTAGTACAAGTTTGCTGTTATTTTACCAAACGGTCAATGACATTGATCCGACTTGGGATTACTCTCCTTCTACCGAATGTTACTGCCATCTTTATGATGATACCGCCGTAAAGTCAAAGGATATACGGGCAAAGGCAGTATTTGGTGCAGATAATAGCCGTATTATTAAATTCCCGAATGGAAGTACCGGTCAGTTTGTTACCAATGAACAACCGTCACAAACCCCGATTGTGGTTACCCGTGTGGCGGAAATGTATCTGATTAAAGCGGAAGCATTGGGAGCAGTCAATGGGTTGGCTACATTAAAAGAATTTATGAACAAACGCTACGCAACCGTCTTGTTGCCTTCAAATATGACTGATATAGAGTTTCAGAATCAAATACTTGATGAGCGTCACCGCGAGTTGTATGCAGAAGGTCAACGATGGTATGATTTGAAGCGAACCAACCGTTTGGACTTGTTTTCTTCCTTGAACGGTAGAAACTACCTGATGTATTATCCTGTTCCCCAGTCGGAACGCGATTTGGCGGGAGAGGAAAATTACCCTCAAAATGAAGGCTATTAATTATCTTAGAAAGAACAAAGTATGAAGAATATAAAATAGTAACAACGTTTTTTATCTGCTTGCTGCTACTTTCAGCATGCTCGGATGATTGGAAGGAAAATGCGCTGACAGCTAAATTTACTTTTGACAAGACAACCTACTATGTAGGCGAAGAAGTCTGTATCACGAATGAGACAGTAGCGGAGAAGGTAATTATACCTGCCAATGGGATTTAGGGAATGGAGAGACTTCAACAGAAGTTGCTCCTAAAGTGACTTACGAAACGAATGGAGCATATACAGTGACTTTGCATGTGAAAGACAGTAAAGGAAATTATGCAATGGCTCATAAATTATTGACGATTGAAGCTGAACCTCTGCCCGAAGTCGGCAATGTGAAACTGAATGGGTAGGTGCCCACGTGTTGGGCGAAATACGTTCTACGGCTCCGGCAGTCAGTGATGATAATAATGTATATATGACTTCCAATGACCATTATTTGCGGAAATTTTCAGCCGCTACCGGTGAACAATTGTGGGAGTTCGACTTATGGACATCGGCTGACGGTGATTCTCCGTCCGGTAATACGCATACCACTCCGAGCATTGATACGGACGGTACTGTGTATGTAGGAACAGGCGACACAAGTGGCAAAGTAGGGCGCGTATATGCCATCAATCCCGATGGAACAAAGAAATGGGTCGTTGCCGGAGATGCTGAAAAAGGATTTTGGAATAAAGGACAGGCTTCAAAGCCTCGTATTAATTATCTGACTTGTGCGATTGGAGAGAATCATATCTATATGGGTAACGGCGGCTCTACGGGATCTGTGCTTGCTGTCGATAAGAATACCGGTTACAGAGTAGGTTATGTGGCAAACGCAGACAATTCCGGAGGTCCGTCGGGGGGAGTATCTGCCGGAATAGCATTGGCGAACAACACATTAATTTGGGCTGGTGGAAAGAACGGCTTATTCGGCGCGTCGGCGTCTGCACTGAATACAGGTGGTAATGTGATGTGGGCATGGCAAATATATAGTTCGGGAAATGATAAGCCTTCAGAAAACATGAATGCTTCCGTAGCTGTGGACGCAACCGGCACTATATACGGAATTGCCACCTTCCCGAGTATAGGAAGCAGTGCGTTTGCTATTGGAAGCGACGGGGTCGAGAAATGGCGTACTTCGTTAGGAAATGTAGGAACACTAGACCAAGGGGGTGTTGTGATAGGCTTGGACGGAAGTATCATTGTAACGGTAAAACGTGCTCCGGGTGAAGCCACAGGAGGAATCGTTGCATTATCTCCTAATGGAGTTGTTCAATGGCATTACGGTGTGCCGGAAGACGTCAGTGGATGTGCGGCAATCGATCAGGCCGGAAATATTCATTTTGGAACGCAATCCGGTAATTATTATATCATTAAACCCGAATCCTCGGAAGAACAGCTAATCTTGAAAAAAGACTTGGCTGCACTGATTAGCGAGAGCGATTCTCCTTTAAAAGATAACTGGGAAGCGGGTATCGGAAAAATCTGGAGTTCGCCTACAATCGGACCGGATGGAACGATCTATATTGGCGTTACTCACACGGTAGATCCGTCGAAGAGTGTCCTGGTAGCTTTGGAAGATGAAGGTATAACCGGATGTGCAGCTTCGGCATGGCCGATGAAAGGGAAAGACAGCCGCCACACCAGTGCACAGTTGGGAGGCTCGGGAGAGAATCCGGGAGGCGAACCGGGCGGACAATTGCCTATTACAGGAAATCTGAAGACCGATTTAAAGAATTTATTTGATGATAGTTCCTATAAGGTCTGGCTTTGTGCCCATCGGGCGAACACGCAGAAAGGTATAGCCGATGGCATACCGGAGAATTCATTAACTTCCATAGAGTATGCAATCAATGCAGGAGTAGAAATGATCGAACTTGATGCACGTCCCACCTCTGACGGAATATTGGTGCTGATGCACGATAATACGATCGACAGAACCACTAACGGAAGCGGTGCGGTAGGAGATTATTCTTATCAGCAATTACAGCAACTCTATCTTAAAGATGCAGCAGGGAATCTGACAAACGAACGAATCCCCACTTTAGAGGACGCATTGAAGAAAGGCAAAGGAAAGGTTTATTTTAACTTGGATATAGTCAACAAAAACGTTGCCGTAGCGACAATGGTGGCATTACTTAAAAAACTCGACATGGAAAACGAAGTCCTGCTTTATGTTTCAAACAACCGTAATTATGCATACGATTTGAAAGCGGCGAACAGCACTCTGTTACTGCATCCGATGGCAAAAGCTTCAGATGATATTACCTATTTTGCTTCATCTTACACGGACAATGTGCAGATGATGCAACTTTCCACCTCGGATGCTCTTGCGGGAGCGATGACGGAAGACATTAAATCCAAAGGTTGGCTTTTATTCTCCAATATCGTAGGAGCGAATGATACGAACATGTTGTCGGACAACTATTCGGGGTTGGTAGGCATGATAAACAAACGTATTAATGTCGTACAGACTGATTATGCCGAATTAGCTGCCAAGTATTTAAAATCCAAAAAGTATAGATAATCCCCCAAAGTATAGATGATAAAAATGAATATGAAAAACTATCTGATAATAGGAATTATTTTGCTGTTTCCTTTCCGCTTGTTTGCAGATGAACCGGTGAAGGCAATTTACGCAAAGATTACGAATCCTGATAATAAAGAAGTAACCGTAGTCGCCCATCGGGCGGATTGGCGCTTTGCACCTGAAAATTCGCTGGCAGCAATAGAGAGTTCTATCCGGTTGGGAGCCGATGTCGTGGAGTTGGACGTTCAGAAAACCAAAGACGGACAGTTGATCCTTATGCATGATAAGACTTTGGATAGAACGACCACCGGAAAAGGTAAGGTTGCCGAGTGGACACTGGATTCTATCCGTACACTCCGTCTGAAGAATGGCGCTGCTTTGAGAACCAAACATCGTGTGCCTACATTAGAGGAAGCATTATTGACGGCTAAAGGGCGCGTTATGGTAAATTTGGATAAGGCTTATCCGATATTCGATGAGATTTTCCCCATTCTGGAGAAAACCGGAACCGTTGAACAGATCATCATGAAGGGGTCAAAGCCTGTTGCAGAAGTGAAAAAGGATTTGGGAAAATATTTAGACCGGATCATATATATGCCAATCGTACATTTGGATCGACCGGGAGCTATGCAGCAAATAGATGATTTCATGAAAGAACTTCATCCGGTAGCCTTCGAATTGTTGTTCGAATCGGATACTTGTCAACTCCCCCAACAAGTGAGGACGAAGCTGGAAGGAAAAAGTAAAATCTGGTATAATACCCTTTGGGATACGATGGCAGGCGGACATGATGACGACAAATCATTGGAAAACCCGGATGAAGGATATGGATATTTGATAGATAAACTTGGAGCAACGATTATCCAGACTGATCGTACCGCTTATTTACTGGAATACTTGCAAGTCCGTAAGAAACGTAATGAGCATAAGATAGACGTCTTTCATTAATATGTAAACTTCGGTTATGTCATTTAAAATATTGGATTTTTATAAAATCTCTTCCCCGCTAGCCGGGGGAGAGACTGATTCAGAAGATTCTTCCCGCTTTAAGCGCATCCGTTGGGCTACATTTTTGTCGGCTACTACCGGATATGGCATTTACTATGTTTGTCGTCTTAGCATGAATGTAGTGCGCAAGCCAATTGTAGAGGAGGGAGTATTTTCCGAAACGCAATTAGGAATCATCGGTTCCTGCCTGTTTTTTGTGTATGCAGTGGGTAAGTTGACGAATGGTTTTCTTGCTGACCGTAGTAATGTTCGGCGTTTTATGTCTACCGGGTTATTGTGTTCCGCTTTGATAAATTTATGTTTAGGTTTCACTAGCTCCTTTTATGCTTTTGCTTTACTTTGGGGATTGAATGGTTGGTTTCAGTCGATGGGAGCAGCATCCGGAGTGGTTTCGCTCACTCGGTGGTACAGTAGTAAAGAACGGGGAACTTTTTACGGCTTTTGGTCTGCTAGTCATAATTTGGGTGAAGCATTAACCTTTATTTCCATAGCCTTATTAGTCAGTTGGATGGGATGGAGGTACGGGATGATTGGAGCTGGCATTATTGGGATATTAGGTTTCTTTATGATGCTTGTCTTTATGCGTGATACGCCACAGAGCCAGGGATTCTTGTTGAACAAAAATTCTTCATCTGTGGATTCCCATTCTTTGTCTGGTAAACAAACGGAAGATTTCAACAAAGCACAAAAGGCTGTCTTGAAGAATCCTGCAATTTGGATTTTGGCTCTGTCCAGTGCATTTATGTATATTAGCCGCTATGCGGTAAATAGTTGGGGTGTTTTCTATCTGGAAGCTCAAAAGGGATATTCTACGCTGGATGCCAGTTTTATAATATCAATCAGTTCTATTTGTGGAATCATTGGCACAGTATTTTCCGGTATCATTTCCGATAAAATGTTTTCCGGCAGTCGTAATATTCCAGCTTTAGTATTTGGGTTGATGAATGTAATAGCACTTTGTCTGTTTCTCTTGGTTCCGGGCGTACATTTTTGGATAGATGTATTGGCTATGGTTCTTTTCGGTTTAGGAATCGGAGTACTAATCTGTTTTCTGGGTGGTTTGATGGCAGTGGATATTGCTCCCCGTAATGCGTCGGGTGCTGCATTGGGAGTAGTCGGTATTGCCAGTTATATCGGTGCCGGATTGCAAGACGTGATGAGCGGTATATTAATAGAAGGTCAAAAGACGGTTCAGAATGGCGTTGACGTTTATGATTTCACGTATATCAATTGGTTTTGGATTGGTTCAGCTCTACTTTCAGTGTTGTTTGCCTTGTTCGTTTGGAATGCAAAATCAAAAGAAGTGGATTAAAGTGAGTACATTAGGTTAGAATATAAGTCTTTGTTTTCAAGGTATTAGTCACCATTCCGGGAAGTAAGTAATGATTGCTTTTTCTTCCCGGAATGGCTTTATATTTATTGATTGATTTCTACCAGCCAGCGACTTAAATTCCAGCTTTCAGCACTAAACTCTACACCTGCTTTTACTATCTCTCTGTGGTCTGTTTTATAAGGAATTAGATAACCTTTCTCATCAATTTGTTTAAGTGCCTCTTCGGCAGTTCCATTCAGCTTGAATTCAAATACATAGATGTATTTAGGAGTTTTAACCACAGCGTCGGCACGCCCACGCGAACTGCGGACTTCGGCTTCTGTAAATTGCCCCATTAGTTTGAATACCAAATAGAAGATAACTTGATAATGACGTTCGGTTTGGTCGTTCAACTCATAGGGAATACCTGCGAAGAAGGCTTCGAGACGGGTGAGGAAAGCTTCATAATCACCAGTTCGGAGTTCTTGGATGAATTTTCCAATATAAAATCCTTGGTCATTGTTCTTCATTGGAGTATAAAACGGTACAAGAAAGTTCATGAACCCATAGCGGACTTCATCGTTTGGAAAATCTAATAGATAATTTTGGAATTCTCTGTCGTAGTCTTTAATCGTCAAATATCCACTTTGATAAATCAGCGGAATAGGATTATTAACATCCATTTTATATTCTGCAAAAGAAGAAACCGGTACTTCAATTCCGCTTAATAAAGTACGGAGGTCGTATTCGCTTTTTTGCAGCAGTTCAACTAAAAATGTAGGAGTACCTGTCTGAAACCAGTAACTATCGAATTTGCATCCGTCGAAAGAATTGAGTACGCTGAAGGGATTGAATACTCCTTCGGCAAATTCGCAGAAATGATAACCATCATAGGTGGCAGCCATTTTTTGAAGTGTCTCTTCAAAAGTCAGTTGGTTTGCTTCCGACAGGTTTTTGAGTTCAGGTGTGAAAGTATCAACTAATTCTTGCCGAGTAATGCCGCAGACCGTAGCATACGGAGGCTTCATGCTGATGTCGTTCAATTGATTCAAATCACTGAATACACTGACTTGTGAGAATTTTGTCACTCCGGTAAGAAATACAAATCGCAGATAGCGGTCGGCACTTTTTAGCACTCCGTAGAAGGCTTTCAATGTCTGGCGGTAATCGTCGAGAAGTTCCAAATTGTTGATAGCTTGCAAAAGCGGCTTATCATACTCATCCACCAATACCACTACTTGTTGACCTGTTTGTTCGCATGCCCGGCGAATAACACCCCCGAATCGTGAAGAAAGTTCTCTCGTCAATCCCTTTCCCGTATTTAAGTTCCCATTGAGTCAGATGATTACTAAGAATTTCATTTAACTTCTCCGGTTTATCATATTTTTCTGCGTTCAAATCAATATGTAAAACCGGATATTCCTTCCATTCAGTTTCCATTTTCTCAATGGCAAGGCCTTCAAACAATTCTTTTTTGCCTAAAAAATAGGATTCAAATGTAGATAACAACAAACTTTTGCCAAAACGGCGTGGTCTGCTTAGGAAATATGGCTTTCCCATATTCGCCATTCGCCATACCAATGCCGTTTTATCCACATATAAATAATTTTTCCTTCGGATATCCTCAAAGGTCTGTATTCCAATAGGAAGTTTACGCATCAAGTCATACATATTCGGTTCTTTAGCTGTTATACACATCAAAGGTAGCAATAATTTCTAGATAATGGTAAATGAATACTTTAAAAACAGGATGCATTAGAAATATATGATATTAAAATTTTGTTTTATTTCTATTAACAATACATTTGTGCAAACAAAGCATTATGAATAAAATCACGAACAACACACTAAGGTGGCAGAGTTACATAAATAGACTATTCTTTTTATTTCTATTATTATGTACTATTTTCGAAGTTTGTGCAGCTAATAGTAAGCCCTTTCCTTTCAGCTATGGAAATCAATATAAGAGTTTTAAAAATATACTTCTACCTCATGATGCCAATCAGGTAAATACGATTTTTCAGGATAATTCGGGATTGATATGGGTAGGTACGAAGAACGGGTTGTTTAGTTATGACGGCTACCGGATACAGGATTATGTGTTGGAAGCAGATTCTGAAACGAAGGATATATTTTCAATAGTGCAGATAGATTCAGTCCGTTTATGTTTAGGTACAGGTCGGGGAATTTTGTTTTTCAATTTGTTTACAGAACAATATGAACCAGTTAATGCACAATTAAAAAAGATAAGAACAGTACGTTCTTTGGCTCTGTTTGATAAAAAGCTATGGATTGGTTCGCGCGATAAAGATTTATATTGCTATGATTTTGAAAAAGATTCATTGATGAGTGTACCATTAACAGCATCTGATGAACAAACTATTATTTATTCTTTAGTTCCTACAGAAGCTAAATTATATATTGGTTCCTATGGTGGATTGAGCTTTTATAATCCGATAAAAAAAAGAAGAGAAAGGCTTCCTTTGCCGGAGCAGTACGAAAATGAAATGGTTAACTCTTTACTATGGGATGAAGGGCGAAACTGCCTTTGGTAGGTACGGAAGGAGCTTTGTTTCAATATATTCCTGACACCCGGCAGATTAATAAAATACCTTCTTTCCCTGCCAATTCATTTAAAACATTAACTCTGGACGGAAAGAAAGACTTAGTAGTGGGTACAGACAACGGACTGTATATTTATGGAGTGGAATCTCATAAATTAGAGCATATTGTTCATGATTCCCGAAACAAACAATCGCTGTGTAATAATATTGTTTGGTGTGCTTTTACAGATAAAGCCAAGAATGTGTGGTTGGGGACAGATCGGGGATCCTCATTAGCAGTTTATCATCCGACTTTTCATTTTATCCATATTTCAGAAATAACCGATAATGGAATTGGAAATCAGTTTACCACAATTTTAAAAGATTCAAAAGAAAATTATTGGTTAGGAGGGATAAACGGACTTATATTGATGAACAAAGTGTCCGGTGCAGAAGAAGGACAATATAAGATTAATTGGTTCAGGTCGGGAGACAACGAACACGCTCTTCCTCACAATCGCATCAGATGTATTTATGAAGATAGAGATAAGGATATCTGGATAGCTACCGACGGCGGAATTGCCAGATATGATGTAAATACAGGCAGATTTGTTCATTACGCTATCCTTAATGCTACCCGACTGAAGAATGCAAATTGGGCTTATGATATTTATGAAGATGAGAAAGGACGTTTGTGGATTGCCACTTATCTGGGAGGATTATTTGTTGTGAATAAGAATAAACTGACTGCCGGTGATAACACCATTCCCTATCTGGCAGAGAAAAACTATTCGGATGCAAATGGTTCGTCCCCTTCTTTGAGTAATATAGTGTATAAAATAGAGGTCGATAAAAACGGCTTTGTCTGGGTGAATACACAAGAAGGCCTGGTTAGAATTGATATTCGGAATAATCACATTGAAAAGAAAGATATTTATCTGGATAAAATGATTTATGATGGCAATGACTATATTTGGTATTCGACAGAGCGCATCATTTACAGGCTTCATATATTCTCCGGTTATGTAGAGAAAGTTTGCACTTTGCCAGAGGGAAGCCATGTATATTCATTTACGGTTGAGGAGAAGAAATTGTGGTTCTCCTATACGGAAGGTATATCAGTACTTAATAGAGAGACATTGCAGAAAAGAAAATATTTCAATTCCCAACTATTATTACTTGTCTTGTTTCTTAGATGATTCACATCAGCTTTTGTTATGGGGTGGTGAGGATGGAATAGCTTGTCTTTCTACGATGTTGGCGCAAAACACTGTTTCATCGGAGCCTCCGGTTACTATTACTTCTATCTGGAATAGCAAAGGACGTTTGATGCCGGGCCTTGATTATGAAGGGAAAAGTGTGAAATATCGGAATGAAGTGGAACTGCATTATTCGACGAGTAATTTGACACTCGAATTTTCTTCGTTTACTTATTCGCCGGAAACAGACAGAGCTTTTTATTACTGTCTGGACGGGGCAAACAACGTATGGACTAAATTGGAAGTAGCTCAAAACCGCATCTTCTACCCAATCTGGAACCGGGACGATATACTATAAAAGTTCGTAACGGGAACGATACCTCTACCGCTTCATCAGTCACAAACTTTAAAATAACCATTTTACCTCCTTGGTACAGAACCTTGTATGCTTACACCATTTATATACTGATATTTTTGTGCATTGCATGGTTGATACTGTGGCGTATTCAGTTGAGGATGAAGCGTCGGTATGAACGAATGGAAAAGGAGAAAACGCTGGAATTATCCAACTTGAAAATGGATTTCTTCATGAATATATCCCATGAGTTGAAGACACCGCTTAGTCTGATTATCGCCCCTTTGAGTAAGCTGATCAGTGAGACGAAAAATCAGGAAAGCAAACAAAAACTGGAGCTTATTCATCAGAATTCATTGCGTTTGAACACTCTGATACAACAGGTGCTGAATTTCAAGCAGATGGAGTATAATAGCGAAAATGTGCTTATTCGTTCGCATATAGAACTTTGTGCTTTTTTAAAGAACATAGTCGAGAGTTTCTCTCCTGTATTCGCGGAAAAGAAGATATTTAAAAGTTTTGCTTCCAATCAAAAAGAGATCTGGATGAATCTGGACGTCCTGAAGATAGAGTCGATATTTGTCAATATTATCTCCAATGCAGTGAAGTATATGCCCGAATCGGGTGGTGAGATTCATGTCGCTATCAGGCAAGAGGGAGACAGGAATACGATTGTGGTATCCGACAACGGGATAGGCATCAAGAAAGAAGACCTCTCCTACATCTTTATTCGTTTTTACCAAAGCAAGACCGGTCGAAAGCATACGAACGGCAGTGGCATCGGGCTTTATATCGTTAAGAAATTTGTGGAACTTCATGGTGGAAGAATAGAAGTCCATAGTCAGGGAGAAGGCTACGGCACTACGGTGAAAGTGGAGTTCCCTTTGTCGGATGAAAACAGGGTTCCCATTCAAGAACATAGCGATATTCAGGAAGGCATCGTAGAAGATAATTCTTTCCCCGTACTGTTAATCATCGATGACAATCAGGAAATGGTATCTTTCCTGATAGAGACTTTTTCAAAGACTTATCGTTGTTTGAAGGCTTTCAATGGAAAAGAAGGACTTTCCGTTGTTCGGGAAAACACAGTCGATTTGATTATTGTAGACGAAATGATGCCGGAAATGGGCGGTCTTGAATTTTGCCGGGTGTTACGTCGCAATCAGCCTACAGCCTCCATTCCGGCGATAATGCTGACGGCGAAAGATGATCTTGAAACCGAGAAGAATAGCATCAAAGCAGGAGTTGATATATTTATGCCCAAGCCATTTGATATTGATAAGCTTTCTCTCCGTTTGGTTCAGTTGCAGGAAAGACGCAATAGTCTGGAGCAGAGAATACGGATAGAGAACATTTCAAAGCCGGTGGTTGAGGAGTCTTTTCAGTCCAATGATGAAATCCTGCTAGCAAAGGTGGTGAGCGTTATTGAAGAAAATATGGAGAATACGGAATTCAATGTGACGATGCTTTCCGATTTGATGGATATAGACGGTAAGCAGTTATATCGGAAGTTGAAACAGCTCACCGGTTCTAGTCCCGTCGATTATATCCGTCAAATCCGGATGAAGAAAGCGGCAGTGCTGTTGGCTCAAAAGAAATTCTCCGTTTCAGAGGTCATGTATATGGTCGGTTATACCAATGCTTCCTATTTTTCAAGATGTTTCGTCGCAGAGTTTAATATGACTCCCAAGCAATATATGCTATTGGATACTCATTAATTTTCTCTCCTTTTATAGATACAAATCGGACAGAATACTGTGAAATCGGTATTTTGTCCGATTTGTGTTAGTCTTTGTCTTTTTCGAATCCAACCATTTTCTGTATGTGCGCTAATATTGCAGAAAAATATTTTGTTAAACTTAAATGTATTAGCCATGAAACTAAAGAACTTTTTGAAAAAGGCTATTTGTTCGGTGCCGATAGTCGTAGTTCGTTCGATCTTGTTGCTTTGTATTTACTTGTCATTGGGACTTGTTGCCCGTGCTGCAACGCAACAAAGAAAGATCACTGTCTCCGGAATTGTGACAGACAGTAGCGGTGAGCCTGTTATTGGTGCGAGTATTACAGAAAAAGGAACTTCCAACGGAACTATCTCTGATGTGAAAGGACATTTTGGAATTTCAGTTTCCTCAACTGCTATTTTGCAGATTTCCTTTATCGGATATAGAACGGAAGAAGTGACTGCATCTCCTGCAAAAACGTCGCTGAAGGTTATATTAAGAGAAAATAGCGAGCAACTCGAAGAAGTGGTAGTTGTGGGATATGGAGTACAGAAAAAAGCCAATCTGACCGGCTCTGTTGCTTCTGTCAATTTTAAGGATGTGAATACGATGCCTGTAGCCAATACAACAAATATGCTCCAGGGGCGTCTGCCAGGTGTGGTACTGACCAATAATGGTGCGCAGGCAGGTAAAGATACCCCTGAAATTCGTATCCGTGGTGTCGGAACTTTGAGTGGCAATAATGATCCGATGGTTTTGATTGATGGAGTAGAAGCATCCGTTGCTCAGATAGCTCAAATTCCTGCAGGTGATATCGACAATGTGTCCGTATTGAAAGACGCGGCGTCTGCTTCCATCTATGGAGTACGTGCGGCAAACGGAGTAATCCTGATAACGACCAAAAGAGGAATGGAATCCAAGCCTGCCATTTCTTATTCCGGTAGCATTGCTCTTCAAGAGGCAACCGTATTACCCGATTATGTGGGCTCTTATGACTGGGCGAAAATGTATAATGATGCTCAAGGCACTGACTTTTATACTCCTGAAATGTTGCAGAAGATTCAAGATGGTTCCGATCCCGATCATTTTGCTAATACAGATTGGGCAAGAGAATTGTTTCATACGGCAGCGATGCATCAGCATCACCTTTCCGTCAGTGGAGGAGGAAAAGATACACATTATATGATTTCTACCTCTTATTTCAACCAGAGTGGCATTTTGAAAGAGACAGGTTACGAACGCTTTAACTTCCGTTCCAATGTAGATGCAAAGTTAGGAATTGTCAAAATCGGTTTGAACTTGGCCGGAAGTAAAGAAAAGACGGATGCTCCGGTTAAAAATATAACGGGAGATGGCTTGATGCGTGCTCTTACATGGTACACGCGTCCAACTGTCCCGGTGAAATATTCCAATGGACATTGGGGATGTGTGGATGGTACTTCTATTTCTCAAACTGTTTTCAAGAATCCGGTAGAGGAATTATATCAAGGGAAAAAAGATGATTATTCTTATCATTTCGATGGGAATGTTTTTGCAGAAGTGGATATTTGGAAAGGTTTGAAATTTCGTTCCAGTCTTGCCTATAAGTTCTTCATGAATGATGTTTCTACTTTTGTTCCTAAAGATATGCGAGTATATGATGCGGACGGGAATGTGCTAAATACAATGGGAACAAATAGTGTGAATGATTATCATTATTTGAGCACGACTTATACGAATGAGAATATACTCACCTATAATGTGCGAATAGGGAAGCATGAAATCGCTGCCTTGCTCGGACATTCGGTTCAAGCGTGGAGAGAAGATTTGACCAATGCGTATAAAGAGAATTTGTCAACCGACAATCTGTATGAACTGGATGCTGCCACAGCCAATCCTAATGCAACGGGAAGTGCGGCCGAATATGCGTTGCAGTCTTTCTTCGGGCGTGTCAATTACAATTATGACAATCGTTATTTATTTGAGTTTAATATTCGTCGTGACGGTTCTTCCCGTATGCCAAAGGCGAACAGATATGCCAATTTCCCTTCTTTTTCGGCTGCATGGGTCTTGACCAATGAATCTTTCATGCAGAATGTAGAGCCACTCACTTCTTTCAAGCTTCGTGGTAGTTGGGGTAAATTGGGAAATCAGGAAATAGGTAACTATTCTTATGCTCCCACGATGGCAGCCAAATATAATTACTATTTTGGCAATCAAAAAGTGATTGGTATGGCAGATAATATAGTGGCTAATGATAAAATAAAATGGGAAACGACCACTATTACAGATGTTGGTTTTGATGCTTCTTTCTGGAAAGGACGCATTTCCATCACTTTCGACTGGTATAACAAGCTGACTTCCGATATCCTTTTGAAACTGGCAATGCCTTATACATACATCGGTTTTCTGGATGCTCCGCTTCAAAATGCTGGAAAAGTGCAGAACAGAGGTTGGGAGCTTTCTGCCAATTATTTTGATCACAAAGGTGACTTCTCGTGGAATGTGGGATTCAATCTTTCTTCCGTACGAAACAAGATTGTAGATGATAGTGGAGGGATCGATCAGAAGTGGGAGACTACTATCAACCGTGAAGGATATCCGATTGGCGCATATTACGGACTGAAAGCAATAGGTATATACCGTACGGAAGCAGACCTGAACCGCACCAACAGTAAAGGAGAAGTAATCAAGCAAGATGGGACGATGCCCGCTTTGGGAGATATCATGTACGAAGATACCGACGACAGTGGAAATGTGACTTCGGATGACAGGGTGATTATTGGTAATCCGTTCCCAAAAATGAGTTATTCGTTCAATCTGGGTTTCTCGTGGAAAGGGATAGACGTCAGTACGTTCTGGCAGGGAGTTGCCGGTATATATCGCTACAACTGGTCGCAGGCTACTATCTCCAATGGTGGCAATATGACCACGGAATGGCTCGATAGATGGAGCGAAGGCAATCCGAACGGTAGTATGCCGCGTCTGGGTAACACCGAGAACGAAGTATATTCTTCTTTCTGGTTGAAGAAATCGGATTATCTCAGGTTGAAGAACATGGAAATCGGTTATACTTTTCCTGCTCATTGGTTGAAGGGAATCGGCGTGCAGAATGTACGCTTCTATGTGGCGGGAACAAACCTATTGACATTTACTCCTTTGAAAAATTATGATCCGGAAAAAAGCAGCGGGGATATGCGGAATGATGTGCATCCCAATACCCGTACTTATTCTTTCGGCGTGAATGTGAAATTTTAAAAATAAATGAAGATGAAACTAATAAATACATACATCCTTTTGGTGTGCGCAACGATTGCGGTTACATTGCATTCTTGCTCCGACAGTTTCTTGCAGAGAGATTCTTTGGTAGCTGTGTCATCCGGAACATTCTGGACCAGTGAAGATGATGCGTTAAGTGGATTGGCGGCTTGTTATGACGGATTACAGAATAACTTTCTGTACAATGGAGATCTTTATAAAGGAGGAGGGCCGTTGGCTATGGATTGTATGACAGATAATGGCGGACATTTTAATTGGACGGGATGGATGCCGGGATATGATATTTGTAACGGTATTCACACATCCAGTTCCTAGATGGTGACATCATATTGGATGGGGGCTTATGAAGAAATAAAAAGATGTAATGCGTTGATTGGTAACATTGACAAAGTGCCGATGGATGCTTCAAAGGTTGAAATTTATAAAGCGGAAGCTGTGGTACTCCGTTCCTTAATGTATACGAATCTGACAATGTTGTATCATGATGTACCTTATTTTACCTCTATACAAAGCGTTACAGATGCGAAAGCTGCAAAAACAGACCGCGCCACTATTGTAGCAGATGTGATGAAAGATTTGAAAGATGCGGCGAAAGTTCTTCCTCCGACGGCTTCTTCATGGGGAAGGATGACCAAAGGAGCGGCGTTATCATTATTGGGGCGACTGGCACTCTACAATGAGAAATGGGACGAAGCTATCAGCGCATATCGCCAAGTAAAGGAGTTGGGATATTCATTATACAAAACAGGGGATAATCCGTATATGGATCTGTTTACCGAAGCAAACGAGCAATGCAATGAAATCATTATGAGTGTTCGGTATGAAGGTCCCGGCAAAGAAGAAGGTAACGCGATGGCCCCGCATTATGACGCTCCTTTGGAGGCTATGAATGGAACGATTGATTTGGCGGATGCCTTTTATGATATAACTACCGGTAAACCGACTACGGATAAAAAGATTGTAAATGGGTTGACAACCGAAGGAAAACCTGATTTGTGGGATCCTAATACTACTCGTTATAACAATCGTGACCCTCGTCTGAAAGTAACATTGTTTACCCCGTGGGATGGTTGGAACGATAAATGGCCTAATGCTTATGGTGGATCTGCCCCTTCTAACTCAACTCTTTATGTCTTGAAATATTTTAATCCTTCTTTAAGTAGCTCCGGCTCTTTTGATAGCGGGCAGGATTTTTATATCATACGTTATGCGGAAGTCTTGCTCTCGTTGGCTGAAGCTTGGTGGAAAAAGGTGGTTATAGTTATGATGAAGTAGTAGGATTGGTCGATGAAGTAAGAAACAGGGTGAAGATGCATACAGTGGAGAGATAGAAGTAAAAACGGACAGTTGGATCAAGCGGGATTGAGAGAGGTGATTCGCCACGAACGCAGAGTGGAAACTGCTTTTGAGGGCTTACGCTTATTTGACCTTTATCGTTGGAAAGAGTTGAAGAATGCAGTGGATCGGATTAATAAGGAAGCTGCGGATAATCAACTTCAATATGAATATCGCAATTATCGGGGCGAAATGGAATACGTATGGCCGATACCGTTGCATGAGACGGATGCAAATCCGAATCTGGAACAAAACGAATTATGGAAATAAACGAAAGTAATCAATAAAGAAAAAGATAATGAAGAAGTGTAATGAATTGATTTTTTTGTTCATATCTTCTTTTCTGTTTTCATTGATCGGTTGTGGTAGCACAACCGACAATGAGGTTCCGGGTGAGAAGATAAGCGTAACTCTTTCTATGACAATAGACAAGATTGACAGTCACGAAGTTACTTCTACTATTGAGGTAAAGGCTGCGGGAACGGGCGACTTGTCCGTTCAGGATAAAGGAATCTGTTATTCGCAGGGAGTAGTGACGCCTACGGTTTCGGATGAAAAATCGGTGTATTCTGGTTCGGGAAAGAATGATTTCTCTTCTTTCAAGATGAAACTGGAAGGGTTGTCCGAGAATACTTCCTACTATATCAGACCCTATCTCAAAGTAGGTGATAAGGAGTATTATGGCTATGCGCAACAAGTGAAAACGTTAGGCGCAGGCAAAGAATACCATCCTTTGGATAAAGATGAAGCGATAACGGATTATGACGGTTATCAATTAGCCTGGTCTGACGAATTCAATATCGATGGTAAGCCAAGCAACGAATGGAGCTACGAAACCGGTTTTGTGCGCAATGAAGAATTGCAATGGTATCAAGAAAAGAATGCGAGTGTCAGCAACGGTTGCCTGATTATTGAAGGAAAGAAAGAGAAAGTAGTGAATCCCAACTATCAGGCAGGAAGTGAAGACTGGAAAACGAACCGGAATGTGGCGGAGTATACATCCAGTTCGCTGACTACCCAACACAGCCATGTCTTCAAATATGGCCGTTTTGAGGTTAGGGCAAAACTACCTTCTGCAGAAGGCTCATGGCCGGCAATCTGGACACTGGGTAATACATGGGATTGGCCGATGAATGGAGAAATTGATATTATGGAGTGTTATTTGGTCAATGGCAAGCGGAATATATTGGCGAATGCTTGTTGGAGCTCTCCGCAACAATGGGTAGCTGTTTGGAATCGTTCTACAACTCTTCTTACTCATTTCATTGACAGAGATGCCGACTGGATGAATAAATATCATGTATGGCGTATGGATTGGGATGCCAGCAAGATTTGTATCTATTTGGACGGTGAGTTGTTAAATGAAATAAATTCGTCAGAAACTCAAAATCAAGGTTGGAATGGTAATACAGAAAATCCTTTCAGTAATGATATAGATGGATTCGGACATTATATCTTACTAAATTTAGCTATCGGAGGTAATGGCGGAGACCCTTCCAATTCTCTCTTTCCCATGAGATATGAGGTTGATTATGTAAGAGTCTATCAGAAAAAGTAATTGGTAATAACATAGACGAAAGTTTTATATAGTTTTTTAATAGGTATTTTGCACCATTCCGGGGAAATCATAATTGTAATGTTTCCTCGAAATGGCTTTTTTATAATCAATTAAATGAAAAGTTTTATGGAAAATTCATGTAATGATGAATTGTTTTGTTCATTGAAAGATGAACTTCGTGAAGTAAATGCACAAATCAATGTGCATAGTGAAAAATTAATGGATCTGCTCGACCAAAAAAAAGAATCGTCAGTCAACTGACTCGAGAGATGTCGCATCTCACGCCTGTCATCATCGAGTATCGGGGAAATCCGAAGCAATATGTCTCTGTTGTGCTCGATGCCATCAATCGGGGTAGGTTGACGTATGACGGAATAGCAAATTGCGAACAGACTTTTCGTGCGTTAGCAAGCGTTGTAGATGTGATAAGCCCTAAGAATGGGAAAACGCTTAGTGTAGAGACGCTGGTGTCTTATGAGAAGAAAAAGCGTGCCGGAGAATTTGAGGAAAAATAATATAAAATAAAAAGACGATTGTTGTATAGTTGAACAACAATTCGTATATTGACCTCCAAAGAAAGAAATTGAAAAAGCAAAGATATTAAGAAAGGAGTATTATGGAAGCAAAACAAATGAGGAATTCTTTAACGTCAGCGCATTAATAGATGAGCGTTTTGGTAAGGAAGGAACTGTTACTCGTGCGGAAGCAGAAGAAAAAGCGTATGCTTTCTACACCGGGCAAATTATCGAAGACGCAAGGAAAAAGGCTAAGATTACTCAAGCAGAATTAGCTCGGCGTATCGGTTCCGACCGTTCTTATATTTCAAGAGTGGAAAGTGGTCAGACAGAACCTAAGGTTTCTACCTTCTATCGCATCATGAATGCGTTAGGTTGTAGGATCGAATTTTCGATGTCTTTATAAGAAGCGATTAAAAAACATGGTGGGAAATTTGAAAAAAGATAACTGTCTTTTTCAAATTTCCCACCGTTTTTTGAGGAAGAAAGAGGAAGAAAAAGGAAAAAGGTGAGGGTAGGTGAGGGTAAATTTCTAACATTCGTATTTTTTTTAGAAGAAAATAGAAGAATAGAAATAAGAAATATAAAAATGAAAAGTTGCAAAAGTACCCTCACCAACCCTCACCTTTTTGCGTGCGAAGGAGATGAAATCTTATTCATATAGCCTGTTTGATTTCACCTGTTCCGTATCAATAATGAATACAGTGTATCTTCTCCCGTTTTTTCCCTTATGAAATTCGAAGCCGTGTTTGGACATCACTTTTCCTAGTTGGGCTTTGGTTCCATGAGAATATTGATACCCCGTCCGTTCGCGAATCAATTCCGCAATTTCAGTGACCGTCAGATAATGCACCTTTTCGAAACGTTCCGGTTTGCGGATATGTGTCAACACCAGTTCTTCTTCCGATGAGTGGAAAATGAAATCCTCGTTGTTCTCTTCAATCCGTGAGTTTTCCGACTGGGTGAACCAATACTGATACCCCGGCTTGTTGAGTAGATACTTGATTTGTGCATACAACTGCGCGTAGTTTATTTTGATAAACTCCATCGAGTCGACATGAAAGCAGAGAAAACGGCGGTTACCTGTGGTGTCGTGAAGCACTTCCTGATAATTGCATGTGCCGGCAAAAGAAGCCGTGTGAGGAAAGTTCTGTGAACGCCGCGCGTATGGCAGGCGGATGCTGATTACTTTGCGGGTAACCAAATCCTTGAAGATATTCAGTTCCCGTCCGTTCATCCTTCAAACTCATCCAGATTGATAAGCATCGCCTGCGCTATTTTGGCCAGATCATCCTTGTTGTTCGGGTTGATAAGACCGGTAGAAAGATAGGCGCGCAATTCGGGCGGCAGCAGGTTGTTGATAAACGTAGTCTTTCCGATGTTCTGTATTTCGCTGCAAAGCAACAAAACAGTGTGGTTCACCACATCATCTTGCGTGGCGGCAGCGCACATTCCCACCAGATAACGTTCCAGACATTCTACCCAAAATTTCTGGTGACTAGTATGCACGCTGTTGGCAAGGATACCGATATAATCCGTTCCGTCCCATTCAGGCAGCGAGTCTAAATACTCGCGAATAGGATGGTAGGTGATGCTGAAGTCGGAGTAGATCAGATTCTGAATCGTCTTGACGGTGCACGAATAGCCTAGTTCGTTTATCTCCATCCAAATGCTGTTTTCCATCATTTCGTCGAGAATATGGAAAGGTTCCGGTTGCTCCGTGTCCGTTTTCCTTCTGCGATATTCCATGATATGAAGCACTTCGTTGTAGCGTGTATCATAATTTTCTTTGATATGTTGCTCAATCTGTAACATTCGCTTCTGCGTACTATTCAGCTTGCGGGTGTCGAATTCCTCGTTGTGTCCGTAAGCACTCCCGATTAGTGCGTCCATTTCATCCTCGGGAAGATCGGTGAACTGGCTCTTGATAAAGCTGCCGCCTCTTCCTGGGGGACGCCGTAGCGATTGTACATACAAGCCAGGCAATGCAGGTAGTTGTTCCGGTTGCCGGTGACGTACTTTTCGGATTTATTGTGATAATAGTTCAGAGTCACCATTAAGGAAGCGTGCGAGGAATGGTAGTTGAGTGCCACTTGTTCGGTGAGGGGATTGTTGTCTGGTGTTGTCGTCTTTTTCTTTTTGCCGGATGCTCTTTTCTTCTTTTGAGACTTGAAGAACATCGGTGGCTGTTCCACGATGACAGCTGTGGCATCGGGATTGAAATAAATATCCGGATCGTAAGAGAACAGGCAAGTGCGGCTGACATCCTGTCCGGAAGTGTCGACCTCAACTCCGCAGAGCTGGGCATAAAAGGAAGCGATTTTGTGATAAGCGGCATGATGGAAATCTTCAATTTCCTGAATCGTTTCGGGCAATGTCCCGTCCGTCCGGCATACACGTACCACGATTTTCAGTCCCATTCCTTTGGGGCTGATGAAAGCGATGCGGGTGTGGGCACACTTTTTTGCCAGTGCGAGGATGCGTGCCAATGCTTCCTGTGTCTGATGGTCGATGTCTACTACGATGTATCCCAGATACTTGACGAGAGTTGCGTTTGAACGTCCTCCCCGGTAGTTGGCTGAAAAGGTGATTTCCGGTAGTTCTATTTTCTTTTCGTTGGCTGCTTTCTCGCCTTGTTCCGCGAAGATTCGGCGCACGTCCTCCACCGTTTCCCGGTATGTGCCGTTGCTGATGGCCGATACGATTTCTTCTTCTGTCATTTCGGCTATGACGCGGTAAAAGTCTTGAAAGATGGTAAAATGATCCATGTTGGTTTGTTCTTTTTAATTTGCGGTTGCAAAGAAATTTGTTTGTAAAATAATAGAATGGAACTTTTCGTTTTTTTGATTAAGTTCCTAGGGTTCTCCCAAATAGCGTATGATCGTTGCCACTTGCCGGGGAGAGAGAAGGCGGTTGCGGGCACGATAGCCTTCTTGTTCGAGTTCTTGCAGGAGCGGAAGGTTGTAGACAATCCAACGACGTAGTATTTGTAAGGCTACTTTAAGGCATACGTTGGGGTTGTAAAGATGAGCTAGTTCCGACTTTTTATAAGTGCGGATATGAAACGGCTGATCCGGATAATACATGATGAATGGTATTTGGTTTATGCTATAAAGTTACTGAAAATTAATGGCTTATTAAAAGAATAACGTCATTATTATTCATAGAGTATCAGGAAACTTCGTTGGGGAATCCGGAGGATGGAAAATGTGTTATCTTTATGTCGTTAACAAATAAGGAACGCGTTCGAAATGTATGAAAATTTAAAATTATTTTATTATGGCAATGACAGTAACTTATTCAGTAGTGCCGCGCAAGAATCCTGCCAAAAGGATGAGTCGGCAAAGTATTATGCGCAGGCACAGGCTTCGGGAGAGTTGGATTTTGAAGAGTTGTGCGAGGGAATCACCAGCCGGTCTACCTGTACGGAGACAGATGTGCGTGCCGCCATTTCGGGTATTCTTTATGAGGCGAAGCGTGCGTTGAAAGCGGGAAGAATAGTCCGGCTGGGTGATTTGGGTAGTTTGCAGATCGGGTTGAACAGTGAAGGAGCTGTGTCGGTCAAGGAGTTTTCAAGTTCGCTGATTACGGCTGCCCATATTATTTTTCGTCCCGGAAAGACGTTGGCGGACATCACGAAGATTCTTAGCTACCAGCAGGTAACGACGCGTGCGGTGGCCCAAACGGGCGGTAGCGGCAATGAAGGAGAAGACGATGACAAAGGTTCCGGTGGTGGTTCAGACGGTGGTGGAAGCGGAGAAGCTCCGGATCCGGCAGCATGATAACTTTAATATTGAATCAAATGAAAGAAATTGTAACTAAAGATTTTGGATGTAATTATGTTCCTTGTGCCTTTCTTCGGAAAAAGAAAGCGGAACAGAATTGTGAGAGAGGTGCGCTTCAATGCTACCCATAAGGAAGTGTGTAATGTGAAAACGACGGAAAGGGAGAAGGACGATGAGAAAGATTAGTCTGATTGTGATTCACTGCTCTGCTACCCGTGCTGATCGCGACTTCACGGCGAAGGATGTGGACACTGCCCATCGCTTTCGGGGCTTTTCTTGTTGGGGGTATCATTATTATATCCGCAAGTCGGGACAGATAGAGCCGATGAGGGATGAAGATACGGTGGGTGCTCATGCACGCGGTTTTAATGCGATTAGTTTAGGAGTGTGCTATGAAGGCGGGCTGGATGAGAACGGAAAGGCAGCAGATACGCGTACTTCCCGCCAGAAAGAGGCGATGCATCGTCTGGTAAACGAGTTGTTGCAGCGTTATCCGGATGCAAAGGTGGTCGGTCATCGGGACTTGAGTCCTGACACCAATTATAATGGAATTGTTGACCCTTGGGAGCGGATCAAAGAGTGTCCCTGTTTCGAGGTGAAAGCAGAGACATGGTGATTTTTATCCTATTTATTACTGTGGTGGTTAATTGACCACACAGTAGTGAAATACTCTTTAAATACCTCCGCGGCTTTTTCAAGTTGTTCGGGGGTATTTTCTTTTACGTCTTTCAGCTTGTATTCCTGCTCCATCGCTTCATACTTATGTACGCCTAATGTATGATAAGGCAGGATTTCCACTCGTTGCACCATCTTATATTTTCCCAGAGCCTCTCCCAAGCGGCGGATATCCTCTTCGAAATCGCTGTATCCGGGCACTAATACATAACGCAGCCAGAAAGGTTTCTCGTTTTCTTCCAGCCATGCTGCCGTGCGGATGGTTTGCTCGTTACTTCTTCCGGTCAGTGCTTGATGGCGTGCCGGATTGAACTCTTTAATATCCAGCAATACAAGATCCGTCAGTTTGAAAAGTTCTTCTACTTCTTCGTTCCAGATACCGCCGTTGCTGTCTATGCATACATGTATTCCCTTTTCTTTCAGTTCACGCACTAAAGGGACTAGTGCTTTGGCCTGAAACGTAGGTTCTCCTCCGGAGAAAGTGACTCCTCCGCGTTTCCCGAAAAAGGACGTTGGCTCATAGCCATGCGGACGATTTCTTCCGGTGGGGTAGGTGTGCCTCCTTTTCCGGCTATCGTGTCGGGGTT